>OUNM011170141.1_pt1 | contig 17857 bp, 11 predicted proteins | sample 1769961 | NCBI WGS metagenome assembly OUNM01 (sample SAMEA3914820, study PRJEB12502) | metagenome | biome: forest; material: soil | place: USA | collected 2012-03-12 | depth 0.3 m
GATCGTCGCCTGGCACGTCAAGATCGGCGACATGGTCGAGGAAGACCAGCCGATCGCCGACATGATGACCGACAAGGCGACCGTCGAGATGGCGGCGCCTGTCTCGGGCCGGATCGTCGAGCTGGCCGGCAATGTCGGCGATCAGATTCCGATCGGATCGACGCTGGCGGTGTTCGAGACAGAGGGCGGCGAGGCTACGGCCGAACCGGCGCCCGCGCCTGCCACTGCGCCCAAGGCTGATCCAGTGCCTGCGAAGGCCGAGCCGGCGCCTGCCAAGGTCGAGGCGCCCGTGGCTGCGGCTCCCGCCCCGGCACCCGTCGCGTCGCACGGCAGCGCCAAGAAGGTGCTCGCCTCGCCGGCGGTGCGCCAGCGCGCCAAGGATCTGGGCGTCGAGCTTGCCGACGTGCACCCCGCCTCGGGCGACCGGGTGAAGCATTCGGATCTCGATGCCTTCCTGAAGTATCGTGGCGGCCCGGCCTCGCATGCGCGCGCCGTCGTTGCCGCCGGGCATGACGAGATCGACGAGATCAAGGTCGCGGGCCTGCGCCGTCGCATCGCCGAGAACATGGCCGAATCGAAGCGCCGCATCCCGCACTTCGCCTATGTCGAGGAAGTCGACGTCACCGCCGTCGAGGCGCTGCGTCAGGCGATGAACGCGGATCGTGGCGATCGGCCGAAGCTCACCATGCTGCCCTTCCTCATCCGCGCGATGACCAAGGCGGCGGCGGACTTCCCGATGGTCAACGCCCGCTTCGACGACGAAGCCGGCGTGGTGAGCCGCCACTCGGCGGTCCATCTCGGCATGGCGACGCAGACCGACGCGGGCCTCTCGGTGCCGGTGATCCGCGACGCGCAGGCGCGCGACGTGTGGGCGCTCGCCGCCGAGATCGTCCGCCTCGCCGACGCTACCCGTCGCGGCAAGGCGACGCGCGACGAGCTGATGGGTTCGACCATCACGCTCACCTCGCTGGGCGCGCTCGGCGGTATTGTCTCGACCCCGGTGATCAACCGTCCGGAAGTCGCCATCGTGGGCGTCAACCGCATGGTCGAGCGGCCGGTGGTGATCGAGGGTCGCATCGAGGTCCGCAAGATGATGAACCTGTCATCCTCATTCGATCACCGCGTGGTCGACGGCATGGACGCCGCCCGGTTCATCCAGGCCGTGAAGAAGCTGCTCGAAGTGCCGGCACTGCTCTTCGCCGACTGAGGCGAGGAGGAGGGCTAGGCGCCCATCCGGGGGTGGAACAGGCGTCCACCCTCGGTCACCAGCACGATGACGAGCGCGGTCAGGCCGGCGACGGCGAAGCCCGCCGTCATCGGCAGGCTGGTCCCGTTGAAGCTCTGCCCGATCGCGAAGCCCAGCAGCGCGCCGCCTACCGTGGTGATGAAGCCCTGTACGGAGGCCGCGGTGCCCGCCACCTCGGCGAGCGGCTCCATCGCCATCGCGCCGAAATTGGCCGTCGACAGGCCGAAGCAGAACATCGCCGTCGACTGGCACAGCGCGAAACTGATGAGCGTCTCATGGCCCGTCAGCACGATCAGCAGATGCAGGATCTCGACGCCCGTGAAGCCCAGCAGCGCGGTGTGCGAGACGCGGCGCGTGCCCAACCGCTCGACAATGCGCGAGTTGATAAGCGCGGCCACCGCCATGGTGCCGGCGATCGCGGCGAAGACGATCGGCATCAGCTTCGGCGCGTGGAAGCTGTCGGCGAAGATTTGCTGCACCGAGTTGATGAAGCCGTAGAGCGCGCCGGAGATCACGGTCAGCGCCAGCATGTAGCCCACCGCCTGCCGCGCGGTGAGCGTGCGGCGGATCGCGGCGACGACCGAACCGAAATCGATCGGCCGGCGATATTCGGGGTGCAGCGTCTCGGGCAGCCGCGTCGACAGCCAGCTCAGCACGAGCAGACCATAGCAGGCCAGCACCCAGAACAGCCCACGCCACGGCAGGAACAGCAGGAAGAACTGGCCGATCGACGGCGCCATCACCGGCACCGCCAGGAACACCATGAAGGCAAGGCTCATCACCCGCGCCATCTGCCGGCCGCCATAGCAATCTCGCACGACGGAGATGGTGACGACGCGGGTCGCGGCGACCGCTGTGCCCTGCAACGCGCGGAACAGCAGCAGCACGCCGAAGCTCGGCGCCAGCGCTGCGCCGATGCTGAACAGCACATAGGCGGACGTGCCGAACAGCAGCATCGGCCGCCGCCCGAAGCGATCCGAGAGCGGCCCGTAGAAGAGCTGCGCCGCTCCGAAGCCGAGCAGGAAGGTGGTGACGATCAGCTGCCGCTCATTTTCCTCCGCGATGCCGAGCGAGGTGCCGATGGCAGGCAGCGCCGGCAGCATCGTGTCGATTGCCAGCGCCACCATCGCCATCATCGAGGCGACGATTCCCACAAACTCGCGGAAGTGGATGCCAGCATGAGGGCCGGTGACCGCGACATGCGGGGTCATTCGTTCGATGCTGCTCGCTCCGTCCATGCCCCCTCCCTACGCCCGCAGCCGTCTCGCGCAAACCCTCATGCTGCAATTGCGAAGGAAAGGGGGAGCCGTCAGCGGCAGTGGCGCTCTGCGAAAGCCGCTGCCGCACCGAGCAGCCCCGGCTGCTGGTGGGTGATGAGCTTGACCGGGATCTGCGCCATGCGCGCCTCGAACCGGCCCTTGGCGGTGTAGCGCCCGGCGAAGCCCGACAGCGGCAGATGCCCGGCGATGCGCGCGCCGACGCCGCCGGCGATCACCGATCCGCTCCATGCACCATGCGCCAGCGCGAGATCGCCCGCCACCGCGCCGAGCGCGAGGCAGAAGCGGTCGAGCGCGGCGGCGGCGAGGATGTCCGATCCGTCGAGCGCGGCCTTCCACAGCTCTTTGTCGTCGCCGACACGCACGGTACGCCCTTCGATCGCGGCGAGCGCCTCGTAGATGTTGTGCAGGCCGGGGCCTGACACCAGCCGCTCGATCGAGACGCGGCGGTAGCGCAGGCGCAGCCGCTGGAGGATCTGATCTTCCAGCGCGTCGAGCGGGGCGAAATCGATATGGCCGCCCTCGGTCTCGACCACGGTGATGCGGCCATCCTGGCGGTGGAGCTGGGCGACGCCGAGGCCGGTGCCGGGGCCGACGATGCTGATCGTGCCGTCCATGCCCAGCGGCTCTTCGGGGCCGCAGATGTGCAGCATATCCTCGTCGCGCAGCCGGCTGACGGCATAGGCGATCGCGCCGAAATCATTGATGAGCTCGTAGCGCTCAAGGCCGAGCACCGACGGGATCAGCGACGGGCGGATCACCCACGGGCTGTTGGTGAGCTTGATCACCGATCCGCCGGCCGGCGCCGCGATAGCGATCGCGCCGGCATTGGGGAGGGGGCGGCCGATCCGTTCGGCAAAACCCTCCCAGGCGCTGCGCAGGCTGGCATAGGCGTGGGTGGGGAGCGTCACCACTTCGCCCAATGAGATCGACCCATCGTCCCGCACCGTGGCGATGGTGAAACGTGCGTTGGTCCCGCCGATATCGACGGCGACGAGTTCGGTCATCCAGCCTCTCCCTGGCGGCCCGCCTGCGGATTCCCGCCGACTATGACCGCATGAACTGGGATGCCTGTAGCATCGCATGAACAGAGATGACAGCGCTTGTCATGCGCTTCGCTCTCAGAAATAAGATGCCGGCTCAAAACAGAGTGCATCGTCCGATCGCACCGGCTCAGGAGAGGTATTTCATGCGCGCCATCGCCACCGCAAGTCTGATCGCGATTGCCGCGGCCTCATCGGTGTCCGCCGTCGGGCCGCGCCCGCGTCCGATGTTCGTTCCCGCAGCCGAGGCGCACCCGGCGCTCTGGCCGGCCGCGCACAGCGTCGGCCTGGTCGACGCCAAGACCGAGGCGTTCGTCACCAAGCTCATGAGCCAGATGAGCCTGCGCGAGAAGGTGGGCCAGATGATCCAGGGTGACATCGCCTCGGTGAAGCCCGAGGAACTGCGCGAATATCCGCTGGGCTCGGTGCTGGGTGGCGGCAATTCGCCCCCGCTCTCGGGCAACGACCGCGGGCCGGTGGGTGACTGGATCAAGACGGCGGAGGCCTTCCGTCAGGTCTCGATCGAGAAGCGTGCCGGTCACGTGCCGATCCCGACGATCTTCGGCATGGACTCTGTCCACGGTAATTCCAACGTCTTCGGCGCGACCATCTTCCCGCACAATATCGGCCTTGGCGCTATGCGCGATCCGGCGCTGATGGAGAAGATCGGCGCGGCCACGGCGCAGGAGAGCGCGGCGTCGGGCTTCGACTGGGCATTCGGCCCGACCGTGACGGTGCCGCAGGACGATCGCTGGGGTCGCAGCTATGAGGGCTATTCGGAGCGTCCCGACATCACCAAGCTCTATTCGGCGGCAATGGTGCGCGGGCTTCAGGGCGCGCCGGGCACCGGCCGCATCCAGAACGGCAAGGTAGCGGCCTCGATCAAGCATTTCATCGCTGACGGCGGCACCCACAACGGCATCGATCAGGGCGACGCCCAGATCGACGAGAAGACGCTGATCGAGACGCATTCGCCCGGCTACATCTCCGGCATCGATGCCGGCGCGATGACCGTGATGGCAAGCTTCTCCTCGTGGAACGGCGTCAAGAACCACGGCAACCGCTCGCTGCTCACCGACGTGCTCAAGGGCAGGCTCGGCTTCGAAGGTTTCGTCGTCGGCGATTGGAACGCGCATGGCCAGGTGCCGGGCTGCAACAACGGCGATTGTCCGGAGAGCTTCAACGCCGGCCTCGACATGGCGATGGTGCCCGCCGACTGGAAGGCGCTGTTCAACAACACGCTGAAGGAGGCCGAGGACGGCACCATCCCGATGGCGCGCATCGACGACGCGGTGCGCCGCATCCTGCGCGTGAAGGTGAAGCTCGGCCTGTTCGATCCGGCGCGGCCCTATGAGCAGAAAACCGTCCTCGGCTCACCCGAGCATCGCGCGATTGCGAGGGCGGCGGTGTCGGAATCGCTGGTGCTGCTCAAGAACAACAATGCGCTGCTGCCCATCAGGCCGGGCCAGAAGGTGCTCGTCACCGGCAGCCACGCCGACGACATCGGCCTCCAGACGGGCGGCTGGACGCTGTCGTGGCAGGGCACCGGCAACACCAATGCGGATTTCCCCGGCGCGACCTCGATCTGGGGCGGGCTCAAGTCCGCGATCGAGGCGGCGGGCGGTACCGCCACGCTCAGCGCCGACGGCAAGGTGACGGGGCCGAAGCCTGACGTCGCTGTCGTCGTGTTCGGCGAGCGGCCCTATGCCGAGATGGTCGGTGACATCTCGACGTTGGAGTTCCAGCCCGGCGACAAGCAGGCGCTGGCTCAGCTCAAGGCGCTGAAGGCTGAAGGAATCCCGGTGGTATCGGTGTTCCTCTCGGGCCGTCCGCTGTGGGTGAATCCGGAGCTCAACCAGTCCGACGCCTTCGTCGCGGCCTTCCTGCCGGGTTCGGAGGGCGAGGGCGTCGCCGACGCGCTGGTGGCAAAGAAGGATGGCACGCCGAACAAGGATTTCCGGGGCAAGCTCAGCTACAGCTGGCCCAAGACCGCCGGGCAGTTCGCCAACAATGTCGGTCAGCCGGGCTATGATCCGCTGTTCGCCTATGGCTACGGCCTGACCTATGCGAGCCACACCAGTGTGCCGCAGCTCAGCGAAGTGGCGGGCGGGGGCGCCTCGCTGGCCCACATCTCGGTCTATTATGTGCCGGGCAAGGCGGTGGCGCCGTGGAAGATCGCGGCCGACGGCGCCGTCACGGAGAAGAATGTCGACGGCGGCGGCAAGCAGGAGGGCGCCCGCCAGTACGGCTTCACCGGCACCGGCCATGTCCGCGTCACCGGCCCGACGATCGATCTCACCCGTCAGACCAACGCGCAATTGAGCCTGCGCATCGACTATCGCGTCGACGCTAGGCCCGCGGGCAAAGTGACGCTGGCGGTGGGCGACAAGGGCACGCCGGTGGACGCCACCAGCCTGTTCACCGCCGCCACGCCCGGCCAGTGGACCAGCGTCAAGGTGCCGCTGTCCTGCTTCAAGGCGGGCGCCGACGTGGCCCATGTATCGCAACCCTTCGTGCTGGGGAGCGATGGGGCATTCACTCTCTCGATTGTCGGGGTGAAGCTGGACACAGATCCGGCCGGCGCGGTCTGCCCCGGGGCGCCGGCGACAAAATAGGAAGAGACGCGTCAGGCACTCATCGGCGGGCGGCCGACGGCCTGCCGCCCGATCGCGGGATCGTCGGTGAAGAAGCCGTCGATCCCGGCGGCGAGGTAGGCGCGCATTTCCGCGAGCGAGCCCGCTTCGTTGCGCGCTGCCGGGCCGGTGCCGTCCTGAAAGTCCTTGGCAAGGAAGCTGTTCTCGGGTCGGAAGGTCCATGGTTGGACAAGCAGGCCGGCCTTGTGCGCGTCCGCCGTCACCGGAGCCGGCTTGCCGAGCTTGCCGTCGGCGTCGAGTGGGATGATCGAGCGCGTGTCCGGCGCCAGGATGTCGGCATAGCGCGCGATCTCGGCGAGGCCGGCGGGCTGCATCATCTGCCGATAGGTGGTGGTGCCACCCGCCTTCGCCACGTCGGCAGGCGGCAGGTCGATACCGGAAACGAGCTGCATCAGCTGGACATTGGCGGGGCGGCCGAGCTTCTGGCGAATGTAGCGCAGGTTCGCCGTCTCGAACGATTGGATCACCACCGACGCGGTGCGGGTGTAGTGGTGCGCGGCGAGGCTGGCGAGGAAGCGATCCTCCATCGGCAGACCGATCGAGGCGAAATAGGTGCTGTGCTTGATCTCGGGCACCAACCCGATCGTGCGGCCGCGCGCGAGGGACTCGGCGGCGGCGAAGTCAATCATCTCCTGCCAGGTCACCAGATCGAACCAGCCGTCCATCGCCGCATTCTGCGGGCGGAGCTGGCCGAGCCGTTCCCTGGCGCGGATTGTCTTCAGCTCGGCGAGCGTGAAGTCCTCGGTGAACCAGCCGACCTGTTTCTGGCCGTCGACCACTTTCTCGGTCTTGCGATCAGCGAATTCGGCATGGGCAGCGATGTCGGTGGTTTCGGCGATGTTGTTCTCATGCCGAACGATGAGCACGCCATCCTTGGTGGCGACGAGATCGGGCTCGATGAAGTCGGCCCCGTCGGCGATCGCCTTGGCGTAGGAGGCGAGCGTATGTTCGGGCCGGAGCGCCGAGGCGCCCCGGTGCCCGTAGATCAGGATCTTGCGCTCGCTCCCCGCCATGGCGTGGGCAGCATGCCCCGCCGCAGCGGTGGAGGCGAGCAGGGCGGCGCCGGATACCCGCAGGGCATCGCGTCGTGTCATGCGGGTCATCTCCGGCGCCCCTTCTATCAGAACTTGAAGCCGATGGTGCCGAACACCTCGCGCGGCGCGACTGGGAAGAAGTTGTAGGTGCCCGACGCCGCGCCGATCGTCAGCGTGGACGCTGCCTTCGTGTCGGTGAGGTTGGTGATGTTCAGGCTGACGTTCAGCTCGTGAATGACGCTGTTGGTGGCCATCGGGATTTTCGCCCCGATCCGCGCCGACATGGTGAAGTAGCCATTCTCCGACAGATCGTTGGTGTAGGTGGCGTAACGCTTGCCCAGATAGTCACCGATCAGCTGCACGTCGAAGATGCCGTAATTGGCTGAGGCGACGAACTTGTTCAGCCAATCCGGCGAGCCCGGAACCTTCTTGCCCTTGGTGGGCACGATCGCGGTGCCGCTGGTATAATCCTGCCCGAAGCGCGAATTGTTGTACGAAATCGCGTCATAGAGCGAGAAGTGTGGGCCGAAGTGTAGCGTGCCGGCGAGATCGACACCGTCGGTCGTCACGTCGCCGACGTTCTGGATGATCGCCGCACCCGAGACGATCGCGTTGACGGTCGGGTTGGGGCTGATCGCCAGAAGGCGGTTGCTGAAATCGACATGGTAATAGTTGATCTGGCCCTCGAAGCTGGTGATCGGGCCGAGGTTCAGCGCGTGCTGGGTGCGCGCCCCGACTTCGTAGGTCCAGCTCGTTTCCGGCTTCACCGTCTGTTTAAACAAATCGAACGCACCCTGGCTGCCCAGCGCGAAGGGCGACAGGCTAGCCGCTGCGCTCGTCTGGAACTGGCGCATATTCTTCTGGACGTTGAAGAAGAGCTGATCATGCCCGGTCACGTCCCAGATGCCGCCGACCTGCGGCAGGAAGGCTTCGCTGGTGTTGATGCGGCCCTGAGGAAGTGCCGTGAAGCCCGGCGAGGAACCAGCGACCGGCTGGGTCGGCACGCGCTGCGTCGCCGTCTGGAACTCGCTCTTGAAGCCGGCCTGTAGCGTGATGTTCTGGCGGATGTGCCAGGCGTCCTGCAGGTGCGTCTGGTACTCGTTCACGCGTACTTCGCTGTGATACTGGGTTATGATCGGGTTCGCGAGGCTGAGCGGACGCTCATAGGGGGTGGTCGGGTTGTTGATGTCGAAGGCGTACCAGCGGCGGAAGGCCGAGGTGTCCTGACGCTCATACCAGCCGCCGAACTCGATGTCGTGGTTGCCGAAGGTGGCCTTCACGTTCGAGATCACGCCGCCGCGATCGATGCGATATTCGGTGGTACGGGTGGCGAGGCCCGAATTGCCGAAGATGGACGACAACACTGCGAGATTGGCCGGATCGGCCGGAGTGGCCGGCTTCGGAACCGGGAAATAGGACGCGAAGAGCTGGGGCAAGCCGGCCTGGCCGATCGGGCCGGCGACGACGCCGACGCCGTCGTCGTGATGGAAATAGCCCTGCGTCGACCAGACGATGTTGCTGGCGACGTTCCAGTCATATTTCGCGTAGGTGAGATAATCGGTGCGCTGGGCGTCGCTGTAATAGTTGCGGAAATTGTCGCCGGCAGCTTGATAAGCTGCAGATCCCTTGAAGCCGTTCGTGGCGGATGGGTAATAGGCCTCTGCCGCTGCGAGATTTTCGAAGAGGAAGGGGCGCGTATAGGGTACTTTGCCGCGTGTTTCCTTCTGGCCCGTGGACGCGATGACCTTGCCCGGCGCGACAACGGTCGCGTCTTCGTTCGGCTCGATCTTGTCTGAATAGGCGAAGTAGTAGGTCAGCTTGCCGGTCGAATCGTCGTGCACGAACTTGAAGTCGGCCTGGTAGCCGCCCTGATGGCCGTTGAAGTCCCAGGCCTTCGCGTCCTGACGCACGCCCGAGAAATAGACCTTGTTGCCGTCGCCGAAGGTGCCCGTATCGATCCGGCCATAGGTGCGGAACGCGTCGTGGCTGCCGAAGGTTTGCTGGATCGTGGTGGTCTGTTCGTTGGTAGGATCGCTCGAGAATGTGTCGATCGTGCCGCCGAGGTTGCTGGTCGACGGCGTGCCAAGATCGCCCGCCCCCGACGCCAGAGTCACGCGGCCCACATCCTCGGAGATGATCGCGCGCTGCGGCGAGAGGCCGTTGAAATTGCCGTAGGTCTGGTCACCGAGCGGCACGCCATCGAGCGTATAGCCGAGCTGCTGCGCGTTGAAGCCGTGGATGAAGAGCGAGATGTTCTGCTCGTTGTTGCCCCACGGATCAGCGGTGAGGAAGGTCACGCCCGGCAGTGTCTGGATCGCCTTCAGCGGGTTGATGCCCGGCAGGATCTTCTGGATCTGCTCGCCGTCCATCGAGACGACCGAGTGAGTGCGGCGCGACGTGACGACGATTGCGCTGTCATCGCCAATTCCATCGACGGCGGTGCCATCGGTGGCAGCCGAATCGGTGGTGGCGGCTGCGGCGGCCGTCGTGTCGGCGGCGTTGGCGGACTGGATCGGCAGGCCGAAGGCGAAGCTGGCCGAAAGGCCGAGCAGGGCGGTGGAGCGGGACAGACGCATGAAACCCCTTTTCATGCTGCGGGTGCAGCGTGCGGGGGGCGGTAGACGCAGCGTCGGTCAGCTCCGTGACGGTTCCGTATCGAGAAAATGAATGACCAAACTTTAACCCGGCCAACGGGGCGAGAGATGTCCGCCGCGTGACCAGGTGTTTCTCGCGAACCGCGTGCACAATGAACATTGACATAAATGCAAATCATTATCACTAGCGTGATGATAATCGTTCGCATCAAGGGGGCGTCCGTGTCTGTGTCCGAGAAGAGCTCGCCATCCACCACGCCCGCGTTCCTGGCGCTGGCTTGCGTGGGAGCGATCCTGTCGCCGGTAAGCGCGGCGGGGGCCGCCGCACCGGCGACTGACTCGGCCGAGGGGAGTGCTCCGACGGGTACGGCGGCCTCGGGTGAGGGGGGCGGCGCGATCTTGGTGAACGGCCATTATGCCCAGCCCGACGTCGCCTCGGCCAAGTCGACCGCGTCGCTGCTCGACACGCCGCAGACCATCACGATCATCGACAATGTCACCCTCCAGAAGCAGAATCTGCTGACGCTGCGCGATGCGCTGTCGACGCTGCCGGGCATCACCTTCGGCGCGGGCGAGGGCGGCGGCGGCTTCGGAGACTCGATCAATCTGCGCGGCTATTCGGCCAACACCGACATCACCGTCGACGGCGTGCGCGACAGTGCGCAATACAGCCGCACCGAGACCTTCGATCTCCAGCAGATCGAGGTCTATAATGGCGCGAACTCGGTGTTCAACGGATCGGGATCGGTCGGCGGCACGATCAACCTCGTGCAGAAGCTTCCGCAGGCAAAGAGCCTGACCGTGATCAGCCCGAGCATCGGCACCGATGACTATTATCGCGCCACGGTGGACTCGAATATTCGGGTCAACGACCTGATCGCCCTCCGCCTCAACGCCGTCTATCATCAGAACGACGTGCCGGGTCGCGACGTCGAGAAGTTCAAGCGTTGGGGCGTGGCGCCGGCGGTGACGTTCGGGGTCGATTCCCCGACCCGCTTCACGCTGATGTATCTCTATCAGCACGATGACAATGTGCCGCAATATGGCGTGCCCTATTTCGCGGCGGCCGGCGGCAAGCCTGCGGGCGTGCCCTATGATGCCTATTACGGCTATCGGAACATCGACGAGCAGAAGCAGACGATCAATCAGCTCACCGCGATCTTCGAGCATGATTTCTCGGATCATGTCTCGATCCGCAACCTGACGCGCTATGAGAATATCCGCCAGCTCACCATCGTCGATCCGCCGCAGACCGGCGCCTTCGCGCTCAACGGCCAGTGCATCACCGCCTCACCCGCCAACACCGGCCTCAGCAATGCGAAGCCAGATGGGTCGTGCACAATCAACATCGCCGCAGCCGGCCAGCCAGCGGCCAACGTCAATGTGCCGCAGGGCTATTATCTGCCGGGCGGGCCGCGCGGCAACCTGCGCGATACGCGCAACCAGCTCGGCTATGATCAGGTCGATCTGCGCGCCAAGTTCGGCACCGGGCTGATCCAGAACGAAGTCGTGTTGGGCGGTGCGGCGACGTGGGAGCATTATAACCTCGACACCGGGCGCATCTTCCTGAACGCCGACGGTAGCAATCCCTTCGCGACGACGGGCCTGCCGCTGATCAGCATCAACGATCCATCGCATGTGGTGCAGGGGCCGGCGGGCCATATCTATGGCAGCAACGTCTATACCGGCCCGATCAACTATGCCCGGTCGAGCAAGTCGCTCGGCGAGCATACCGATTATGCCGCCTATCTCTTCGATACCTCGCGGATCGGCCAGTATTTCGAGGTCAATTTCGGCCTGCGCTGGGAGCATAGCGCGGGAGACTTCACCGCGTTCAACTACAACACCACGCCGGGCGCCACGTTCGGGCAGGTGGCGTCGACCATCCCGCAGCATAATGCGGACAATCTCTTCTCCTATCGTGTCGGCGGCGTGTTCAAGCCGACCCGTTCGGTGAGCCTCTACGTCGCCTACGGCAATTCCAAGACGCCCTCGATCTCGACGGTGAACGGCGGTTGCACCACCGGCACGTTCGGCGCCGCGACCTTCGTCAACTTCTGTGATTTCCAACCGGAGAAGGCGAAGAATTACGAGGTCGGCGGCAAGGCGGACCTGTTCCACCACCGGCTCCAGCTCACCGCCGCGCTGTTCCGCAACGAGCGCAGCAATTTCCGCGTCGCGTCCAACGATCCGTCGCTCGGCAACATCTCGCTGCAGGTGCCGGACGGGCGCTCGCGCGTCGACGGCCTGGCGCTGGGTGCCAGCGGCAATATCACCCGCGCCTGGACGATCTTCGCCAACTACACCTATCTCAAGAGCAAGGTGCTGAACGGCCTGCCCGAACGCTGCATCGCCAATCCGACGAACACGGCGGACGGCTGCAACACAATCTATCTGGCCGCCCCCGAAACCGGCGGCCCGCTCCAGCAGACGCCCAAGCATTCGGGCAGCCTGTTCACCACCTATATGCTGCCGTTCGGGCTGCAGGTCGGCTACGGGCTCACCTATCAGGGCAGCTTCGCGATCGTCACGGATCCCGGCCACAAGATCAACGGCCACTATCCGAAGTCCGACGACTGGCTGACCCAGCGGCTGTTCGCGAGCTATCCGGTGACGCCGCGCCTCACCGTGCAGGTGAACGTACAGAACTTCACCAACGAGCATTATTACACCAGCATCCGCAACAATGGCTGGGCGGTGCCGGGGGCGCTGCGTTCGGCGACCTTCAGTTTCCACTATAATTTCTGAGGCTTGATGGCCGTGCGTCTGTCTTCCATGACGGCTCCGGCTGACAGGGGAGGTGGGCGATGATGATCGAGATTCCAGGCGTGCTCGATGCGGCGGGCGTCGCGCGGCTGCGCTCGATCATCGACGCGGGCGAGTGGGTGGACGGCAACGCCACCTCCGGCCTGCAATCCGCGCTCGCCAAACGCAACGAGCAGTTGGCCGAAGACAGCGCCGCCGCGCGCGACGGCGGCGCGCTGGTGCTCGATGCGCTGGGCCGCATGCCGTACTTCATCGCCGCAGCACTGCCCGCCAAGGTCTTCCCGCCGCTGTTCAACCGCTATGCGGGTGGGCAGGGCTTCGGCACGCATATCGACAATGCGATCCGCATGAAGCGCGGCAGTGATTTCCGTCTGCGCTCCGATCTGTCGGCCACGCTCTTCCTCTCCGATCCTGACAGCTATGATGGCGGCGAGCTGGTGGTGGAGGGGGCGTTCGGGGCGCAGGCGGTCAAGCTGCCCGCCGGACATTTGATCCTGTACCCGGCCTCCAGTCTGCATCGGGTTGAGCCGGTGACGCGTGGGCAGCGCGTCGCCTCCTTCTTCTGGATCCAGTCGATGGTGCGTGACGGCGAGGCCCGCCGTCACTTGTTCGAGCTCGACCAGGCGATCCAGACGCTCGCCATCGATCGGGGGCAGGGCGATGCAGCGATCATCCAGCTGACCGGCGTCTATCACAACCTGCTGCGCCGCTGGGCGGACTGATGGTTTTTCTCCATATCTGAGATTGACTAGCAATAGCGATCATGCCAGCGCTTCCGGCTCAAGGGCATCGGGACGGGAAGAGCGGTGATGGCGAGCCGGCAAGCGCTTCGGAAGGCGTGGTGGCAGGTCCACAAATGGGGCGGTCTGTTGCTGATGGCGCTGCTGATTCCGCTGGGGCTGAGCGGCGTCGTGCTCGCCTGGGACGATGCCATCGACCATGCACTCAACCCGCAGCGTTACGCCGTGAGCGGTGCGCTGGCGCTGGCGCCGACCGCCTATGCTGAGGCCGCACTGAAGGCGATCCATCCCGACGAGCGCGTGCAGACTCTGCGCTATCCGGAGGATGGGGGGCCGATGCTGGTCACCGCCATTCGCGGGCCGGCCGGGCATGGCGAGGGACAGGACAAGCCGGGCGGCGACGTGCAGGCGGCCGGTGCGAAGAAGCACGGTGGCACGGGCGGCAAGCCGGCGCGCATCTCGCTCTGGCTCGATCCGGCGACGGGCCGCGTGCTTGACATCGATTGGGATAACAGCGGCCTCGTCCGCCTCGCGCACAATTTCCACGGTAGCCTGTTCATCACGATGCCGGCTGTCGGCCGCGCACTGACCGGCGTGCTCGGCATCGCCATGTTCCTGATGGCGGTGGGTGGCATCTGGCTGTGGTGGCCGCCGGTGGGAACGTGGGTGAAGGGGCTGCGCTGGCAGCGTGGTGACCGCAAGCTCGACACCAACCTGCACCACCGCATCGGTTTCTGGATGGCGCTGCCGCTGGCGTTGCAGGCCTTCACCGGGGTGTGGATCGCCTGGCCGCAGATGCTGGTCGCGGTTGGCATGGCGCCGGCCAAGCCGGGGCAGGGCATGGACCGCAGCCGCATGATCCCCACCGCTGATACGCACCTGACCGCCGATCAGGCGCTGGCCGCGGCGATTGCGGCGCGTCCGGGTAGTCACCCGCTCACCATCGCCTGGCCGACCGGCGACAAGGCACAATGGCGCGTCGCGGTTGCCACGCCGAAGGGTCCGGCGGAGGTGATGGTCGATGATGGCGACGCCAGCGTGACCCCGGCGAAGGCGCGCGAAGGCGGGATCGCCGCAACCATGCGCCACATTCATGACGGCACGCTGATCGGGTGGGGCTGGCGGATGCTGCTCGTGCTGCTCGGGCTCACGCCCACGGTGCTCGGCGTGACCGGCCTGCTGATGTGGCTGCGCGGCCGCCGCTGGCGCGTGGAGGCGGCGCGTCGCCAGCCTGGTTCCCGCGAGCCCGTCGCCGCCGCCTGAGCGCACGCCGACGGGCCGCTGGCTTCAGCTACGCGGGCCGACCAGCGCGAAGATCGCGCCCTGGGGATCGATCGCGTTGATGATCCACATGCCGCCGGGAACCTCCATCGGCCCGTTGATCAGCTTGGCGCCGGCGGAGGTGGCGCGCTCCAGCGCCGCGTCGATATTCTCGACCGTGAAGTAATAGAGCCAGAAGGGGGCAGGCGCCTCGGGATTGTTGAACATGGCGCCCACCGACAGGTCCCCGATAGCGAAGATCTGATAGGTGCCCATCGGGCCCATATCCATTGCGTCCGCTTTCTTCCACCCGAATAGCCCTTCGTAAAAGGCGAAGGCTTTCTCCCAATCGCGGGTGTGCAGCTCGTGCCAGGCGGTGCGTCCGGGCGTCTCCGGTGCGAGCTCGGGCGACGGCGTGCCTTCGCCGCGGAACAGCATGAACACTGCACCCTGCGGATCGGCCACCACCGAGAAGCGCCCGATGGTGGGGATACTGTCGGGCGCGCGATACATCGCACCACCCGCCTGCTTCACCCGCTCCGTCATGGCATCGACGTCGTCGACGAGGATGTAGCCCAGCCACGCCGGCTTCGGATCGGGCACGCCGGGCGGGAAGCCCATCAGCCCGCCCACCGGCCGATCGCCGACCTGGGCGAGTGTATAGCGCACGCCGGTGATGCTCGAGTCGACCATCTTCCAACCCACCACCTTGGCGTAGAAATCCTCCGCCGCGGCCGGGTCGCCGGTCATCAGTTCGTACCAGACGAAGCTGCCATCCTCGGTCGTCATCCTGTCTCTCCCTTATGCTCGCCAATCGTCCGATCGGCGGGGTGAACCGAACGCATCGTCACTGTCCGCCCGGCCGTGGGCGAAGTCCGTCGGCGCCGATCAGAGTCGGTGGCGCGCGATCTCGGGCAGCAGGAAGCGGTCGATCGCCTGGGCGACGCCATCGTCCTCGTTGCTGGCACTGATCCAGCCGGCGGCGGTCTTCACCGCCTCCGGCGCCTGCCCCATCGCGATCGCCATGCCGGCGCGCCGGAACATCGAGATGTCGTTGGGCATGTCGCCGATCGCTGCGGTCTCAGCCAGCGGCACGTCGATCGCGGCGGCCAGCGCGGCGATGCCGTCGCCCTTGTTGGCGAGCGGATGGGTGATGTCGCAATAATAAGGCTGCGACAGCGAGACCTCGGCTGACTTGCCGAGTGCGGCGCGGATATCGGCCTCCAGCTTGGCCATCAGCGTCGGTTCGTCGCTCACCCCCACGATCTTGTCGATGCGGCCGTGCAGCGTGTTGATGTCGGCGCCGAACACTGGATCGACCATCGCCGACAGCTTTTCGCGCGGGATATGCGGATTGTCGGCGTCGGAGGCGAACCATTGCCCGTCGGCGAACAGCCAGAGCGAGGCGCCGCTTGCCGTCACGATGTCAACGGCCGCCCGGCTCGCCTCGGCCGCGATATGGTGGACGGAGAGGACCGTCCCATCGGGCATCATCAGCGTCCCGCCGTTGAAGGCGGCAAGCGGGCTCGTCAGCCCCAGCGCACGGGCGAGCGGCAGGATGCCTGAGGGGGGCCGCGCGCTGATCAGCGTCATCTGCATCTGCGCGTGGCGTACGCGCTGCGCCGCCTCGATCGTCGCCTCAGCGAGCGTCTTATCGTGGCGCACCAGCGTACCGTCGACATCGGAGACCAGCAGGCGGATGGGCTGTTTCATCGGGCCGGTCTCCATGATGTTCATGTCCTCAATCGATCGAGTACCAGGTACGACCGTCGCATGTCAGCAGCGTGTCGGCGCCGGCGGGGCCCTGCGATCCCGCCTTATACTCCTCGGGCTCGCCGTCCTTGGCCCATTGGCGCAGGATCGGCTGCACGATCGCCCAGCCGCGCTCCACCATGTCGGCACGCTGGAACAGCGACTGGTCGCCGATCAGCATGTCGTAGAGCAGGGTCTCGTAGCCGGTGCGCTGCCCGAGCGGGAACGCATCGGCATAGCGGAAGTCCATCGACACCTCGGCGGTGTCGATCACCGGTCCGGGTTTCTTGGCGACGAAGTGGAGATCGATGCCCTCATTGGGCTGGATCTGGATGACCAGCTTGTTGGGCGGGATCTTCGAGACATCGGCATTGCGGAACAGCGCCAGCGCGACCGGCTTGAACTGGATGACGATCTCGGTGTCGCGCGCGGCCATCGCCTTGCCGGTGCGGAGATAGAAAGGCACACCCGCCCAGCGCCAGCTGTCGACCATCAGCTTCATCGCCGCATAGGTTTCGGTGCGGCTTTCCTTGTCGACGTCGGCGGCCTTGCGATAGGCGACCACCTTCCTGCCGGCCACGGTGCCTGCCGCGTAGCGGCCGCGCACCGCGTCGCGCTTGGCCTCGCCCGCCGTCGGGATGCGCACCGCGTCGAGCAGCTTGGCCTTCTCGTTACGGATGGCCTCGGCGGCGAAGCTGTTGGGCGGCTCCATGGCCACCATCGCAAGCAGCTGGAACAGGTGATTGGGAACCATGTCGCGCAGTGCGCCAGTCGCATCATAGAAGGCGCCGCGGGTCCCGACGTCGACCGTCTCGGCGGCGGTGATCTGGACATGGTCGACATAGCGGTGGTTCCACACCGCCTCGAGGAAGGCGTTGCCGAAGCGCGAGACCATGATGTTCTGCACCGTCTCCTTGCCGAGGAAATGGTCGATGCGAAAGATCTGGCTCTCGTCCATGACGTCGAGCAGCGTCTGGTTGAGCGCCTTGGCCGATTTGAGATCATGGCCGAACGGCTTCTCGACGACCAGCCGGCGGAAGCCGTCGGCCTCGCGCAGCAGCCCCACCTTGGCGAGCCGCTCGGCGATCGGGCCGAAGAAGCTCGCCGCTGTGGCGAGATAGAAGGCGACGTTGCCGGCGTCCTTCAGTCGATCGGCCAGCCCCTTGTAGGTCGCGGGATCGTCGAACTCGCCCTGGAAATAGGCGACGCGCTTGCGACGCACGGCCCAGGCGGCCTTGGTCGCCTTGTCGGCAAGGTCGAGATGTTCGGCGAGCTGGTCCTGGATCCCCTCGTCGGGGCCGCGACTGACGACGAGGATGTCGAGGTCGTCCCCGATCAGGCCATCGCGCGTGAGATTGACCAGCGCCGGAGTCAAAAGGCGACGCGAGAGGTCTCCCGCGCCGCCGAAGATGACCAGCGTGGCCGGCGGCGCAGGATCACCTGGGGCGATCTTGGCCGTCCGCGTCATTATTGCGGCATCTCGACATGGCC
>OUNM010139508.1_pt1 | contig 17836 bp, 16 predicted proteins | sample 1769961 | NCBI WGS metagenome assembly OUNM01 (sample SAMEA3914820, study PRJEB12502) | metagenome | biome: forest; material: soil | place: USA | collected 2012-03-12 | depth 0.3 m
CCGTCCGGCATCGCGTCGCGCGCGTTCACCGCGAGATTCAGCACGATCTGCTCGATCTGAAAAGGATCGATCCGCACGAAGCTCGCCGGCTCGGCGTACCGGGCGCGGATCCGGACGTGCTCGCCGATGAGACGCGCCAGGAGCTTCTCGACCCCGGCGACGGTCGACTCGAGGCTCACGATCCTCGGCTGCACGGCGTCGCGTCTGCCGAACGCGAGCAGCTGTCGCGTCAGCGCCGCTGCCGATTCCGCGGCTCGCTGCACCTCGCGCAGGTCGTCGCGTCGCGAATCATCGCTCGCGAGGCTCGAACCGAGCACGTCGACGTAGCTCATGATGATGGTGAGCAGGTTGTTGAAGTCGTGCGCGACGCTCCCGGCGAGCTGGCCGATCGCCTCGATCTTCCGGGTCTGCTCGAGACCGTCCTCGAGGCGCACGCGCTCGGTCACGTCCTCGTTCACGATGACCGCGCCGTTGAAGCGCGGCTGCCTGATCGGCACGGCCGAGTTCCGGATCGTGCGACGCGTCCCGTCGAAGGACTCGATGTCGACGAGCTGATCGAGCTGCGGCACACCTTCGAAGAGGGCACGGACCGAGGCCCACTCGTGCGCTTGCACCGGCTCGCCCGAGGCGTGCCACCAGGCGCGGCTGCGCTTCCAGCGATCCGCACCGCGCACGATCGATTTGCCCCAGATCCGCTCCGAGGTTCGGTTGCCGAGCACGATGTCCCCGTTCCCATCGACGAGCAAGACGCCGACCGGCATCGCGTCGAGCACGAGCCGTAGCAAGCTCTCGCTCTGGCGCACGCGTTCGAGCAGATTCACGCGGTCCGTGATGTCGCGAGAGACGCCCACCACGCCGCCGACGGTGCCGTCCGGCTTTCGGTACGGGAACTTCATCGTGAGCATCGTGCGCGTCTCTCCATCGACCACGAGGCGATCCTCGTTCGTCTCGCACGCGTTCCTCTCGAGCACGCGTCGATCGTCGGCGGCGAATGCGCGCGCTTGCTCGGGCGAGACTATCTCGCTGTCGGTGCGCCCGACGACCTGGGCCACGGACCGTCCAACGGCGCGCGCACCAGCCTCGTTGCAGAGGATGTAGCGGCCCTCGAGGTCCTTCACGAAGATCGCGTCGGGGCTGCCCTCGACGATCGCGTGCAACAGCGCCGCGGCGTCGCCATCACGATGGAAGCTCATCGACATCCCCCGACAGACTTCTTAAGGCCTCCGCGGTCGCGAGCCTAGGGGCAAACCAGACGAGGAGCGTCCATCAAGGCGTTGGGCTGAGCTCGACGTCGACGAAGTAGTTGGTTTCGTTGAAGCTGCTCGCCGGTGGAACCGTGAGCGGAGTCGTCGAATAGTCGAAGACCCCGTTCCCGTTCGTGCCCGAGTCGCCGCCTGCCGGCGCCGTCAACGGGCCCCTCGTCAGCGCGCTCACGAAACCAGCTGACGTGAACGAGTAGTTCCCGCGGCTGGCGAAGTACGATGCGACATAGACGCTCGAGGGCACGACACGCGTGGGCGCGATCGCCTGCTGACGCCAGCCGATCGGTTGACCGATGTCGGCAGGCACGTCGGCCGTCGCGAGCAGAGTGCCGGTCGGCGACCAGAGGTGCACGACGTAGCCGTCCGGGTTGCTCACGGTACGGAAGAACCGGATCGCGACGATGTCGCCCGGCACGGACACCTGGAAGCGGACGCCGACCTCGACGCCCGCCGTGCTCGGGTCGGATGGCGACACCGGAGATGAGTTGCCGAGGAGCGTCCACGACGTGGGCGCGGCATCTGCGTCGGCGCTCGCGTCGAGCCCGCTGTCCGCGAGCGATGCGTCCCCGGGCGCGGCCGGTCGCGTATCCGCGCCGGTGTCGGCGATCGACGCGTCTCGCGGAGGCGCGGCGTCGACGGCGTTCGGTCCGGTGAGATCGTCGACGGGCACGAGGAACGTGCACGCGCCGGTGCTCGCGACTCCGATCGCCGCAAGCGCGATCGCAACACCGAGCCGCCGCCTGGACATCCTCTACTTATACGCCACACGCCGACCTCGCGAATACGCCGGTTACCGACGGCGGGACGGCCATGGTCGTCTCAACCCTTCATGCGCGCGATGAGCTGCTCCAGCGCTGCTCGCATTTTTCGCGCGGGCGCATGGAAGCGCGGGCCGTGACCAGGAAGCACCCACTCGAAGTCGAAGGCGAGCAGCTTCTCCATCGAGCGTGTCTGCTCGGCCCACGAGTACCAGCAGACACCACGCGATGCGTCGAGGCCGCGGCCGTCGTCGCTTCCCCACAGGTGGTCGCCCGTGAACAGGATCGTCTCGCGATAGAGCAACGCCTGGCTGCCGCGCGTGTGACCCGGGAGCGGGATGGCGAGCAGATCGGGAGCGAGTGAGACCGGCTCGTCGCCTTCGATGCGCCGCTCGACGTCGCGCGTTCCTTGTCCGACGTCGGCGGCGTGCATCACACGCGCACACCCCAGCCGCTTCGCATAGACCTCGTGGTCGGCGACGTCGTCGCGATGCGTGAGGAACATCGTCGAGACGGGACCGAGCGCGGCAATGCGCTCGATCAGCGGCCGCGCCGCTCGTGGCGAGTCGACGAGGACGTTGCCGCCGTCTCGGCGGACGAGGTAGCTCGCTGCGCCGAACGAGCTCTCGGCGGCGTATCCGCAGTAGGAAACATCGTCGGTGATCGGAACCGGAAGCGCCGCGATGGCGTCGCGAAGGTCGACCTTGCTCGTCGTTCCGATCGAGCTCGTGGGGCAGGAGACCACCGCCATTCTCGCGCGCAAGCCGTCGGCGGCCGAGCTCGGCTGGTGGCCGACGATCGACTGCGCGAGGCGATCGGAGCGCTCGAATACGCCGGGCGCGAGGATCCGGCACGTCTCGCAGTCGATGCAGGAGTCGTCGACGAAGAAGTCGCCGGGAGCGTTGCCTTCGACGCGAGCAGAGACGCGGGCCACGAGAATTTCTTAGCAGGTCGAAGCGGTCGTCGCATGCGCCCGAACCGCGACCAATACGCGCTCGGGGATCACGATGCGCGGCGTGCGCAAACCATAGCGGTGGGCGAGCTCCGCCATTCCTTCGTCGCTGCCGACCTCGAAGCCGTGTGCGCGCACGAGCGCGTGCGCGCGCTCGCGGGTCACGAGGCCGCGGAGCTCTTCGCCGAGGACGCGCAGCCCCGGACGGACGAACGGCCGAACTGCGCGTGGAATGGTCTCGAGGTCCGGCGTGACGTACGTCATCACCAGCGCGCTCCGCTGCGCGCTCCGCGCCTCGATCACGGCCAGCGTGGCGTCGACGGCCTCCTCGGTGAGATAAGGCGTCACGCCTTCCCAGATCCACGTCGTGCGCCGCGTCGCATCGTGCTCGCACGCTCCGAGTCGCTCGCCCAGATCGTCGCGCTCGAAATCGACGCCGACGAAACGCACGTCGCGGGCGGCGCGGGTCAACCTGCTCGAGCGCGCGCGCTTGAAGGCTTGCGTGGCAGGGTGATCGATCTCGAAGACGACGGTGTCCGCGAGCGCGCTCATCCGATACGCGCGCGAATCGAGGCCGGCGCCGAGCACGACCAGCTGCGGCGCGGCGAGCTCCGCGATCGTGTCGTCGATCACCCGCGTCCGGAGCTCGAGGTGATCGACGAGACCGAACGAGAGAGCACGCGCGACGCGCGATCCACGCAGCGCGGCGAGAGCCGGCCCGAGCGGTCGCGGCACGAGCGACTCGGCGTGTGCATCGACGTCAGCGACGGCGCGCGCACCCGCAACGACCATCGCCGTGAAGCTGGGAAGCCCGGTGCGCACGGCTCGTTTCGAGACTAGCGGATCCGAGCCAGCGCGCGCGTCAGTTGCAGCAGACCGTCCCGGACTGGCTCAGCACCGGCGTGGAGGGCGTCGTCCCGCCGGTCTTCGTGCACGCCACGTTCTGCGGCGTGAACGGGACGTAGGCGTGCGAACCGAAGCTCGCGCCCGCCGCGTCGGTCGAGTGACATGCGTCGTCGGCGATGACCGACATTCCGACGGCACCCGAGCAATCGCCGGAGGCGAAGTAGTTCACCTTGCCCTTGCACGTCGCCGTGACGCCGCCGCACGTGCATCCCGCCGAGCACGTGAAGCTCGCGGAGGCGCCGACGAGGTGCTTCGTCGGAAAGCCTGCCGGACAAGCGACGTCGCCGGTCGTCGCGATGCACACGGCGAACGGCGCCGCGCCGGACGGCGGACACACCTTGCCGTTGCACTCCGGAGTGACGGCGGCTGCGCAGATGCGCCCTTGCGCCGCGTACGTGAGCTTGCCCGGATCGTTGTTGGCGGTCGCCGAGCACGCGCCGCCGGTCGGAGCCGGCGGCTTGAACCGGTGCTCGTTGCCGGTGCCGAACGGACCGAGATAACCGTCGGTTCCGCAGCCCATGTTGGCGAGGTCGCCGCCGGCGGAGTCGCACAAGCCCGAGCCGGCGGTATCGAAGTGACCGACCAGCGTTCCGGTCGCGCACGAAGGCTGCGTCGTCACCGAGCATGCGCACGAGCACGCGCCCGCTGCGAGCGTGGGACCTTCGACCGTGTCCGTCGGCGACGTGAATCCCGTCGGACATGCGACGCCGTGCGCGGTCGCGCCGAACGCGACGAGCCCGAAGCCGTCGGGCATCACGAAGCAGCCGGCGCTGCTGCAACCGTCGACCACCGGAGCACCGACGTCTGGAAGCAAACCGCCGCCGCCGCCGGAGCCGCCGCTCGACCCGTCGGAGGATGGCGAGCCGTCCTTGTCTCCCGCTCCTGTCCCCGCTTCGCTGGAGTCGAGCGCGTCGTCGGCGGCGCCTCCCGAGAGACCGTCGAGCGAGGTCGTCAGCGAACAGCTCACCACGGCGAGGAGCGCGACGGCTCCTACCGCTCCCCCGATTTTCCCCATCTCACCAGTGTATCGCGGCGCTCACGCGTTCCTTGCGGACAAAACCAGCGAGTTCGCACGGCGCCCTCAACCGGCCGGATTTGCAGGGGGCGTGAAAGGGCGGTCGCTGTGGGCGCGCTCACTACCGAAGGAGGTTCTGTTCCTGGAGCGCCTTCACGACGGTCTTCGTGAGGCTGTGCACGGAGTCCCTGTCGGAGGACGGGTTTTTCGTCTGCGTGGTGAGCGCGAACTCGAGCTTGTCGCCGATGCGCGCGTCCCACAGCGTCGTGTCGAACGCGACGAGCTCGTCGGTCTGGACATAGCCAGGGCTCCAGTAGCCCCAGCCCGATCCGTAGTACCCCGACCAGAACCCGCCTCCGTAGTCGCCCTGCACGTAGGTCTGCTTCTCGCGGACGGACCGGAGTCGCGACACGAGGATGCCGTCGACGCCGGCGTTCTTCACCGCCTTCTGCGCCTCCTCGCGCGGGGGCGGCTCACCGGGAAAGAGCGAATAGGATGGCCTCGCGACGACGCCGTGCGCGGAGAGCGCGGCCACGTAGGCATCCTCGAGCGAACGCCGATTCGCCTCGTCGAGGTTCGCGGCGAACACGATCACGCTTCTCAGCGGCGGCGCGGCGATCGGCGCCTTCCAGAGCTGCGTCACGGAGGTCTCCGTGCCGCACGCGACGAGGACGGCGGCGACGATGGCAGAGCCCAGTGCCTGACGGCGGTTGATCAGCATGCACGTGAGCGTGCAGCGATCGTGCCTTCAGTCCTCCGGCTCGAGCGTGATCTCCAGCGCGGGCTTGCCGCACGCCGCGCACGTCGGGCTGAGCTCCTCGACCGTCACGCCGCGCGCGGGAACGCGGCGGTGAACGTCGTGCCTTCGGCGGCGTTCGATTTCACGACCGCGCTCCCGCCGTGCGCGCGCGCGATCTCCCGCACGATGAAGAGGCCGAGGCCCACGCTGCGCCCGCTGCTCCCCGATCTCGCGCCACGCGTCATCGGCGAGAAGAGCTTCTCCTGGGCCGCCTCGGGAATGGGCACGCCGTCGTTGTGGACCGCGATCGACGCCGACGTGTCGTGGATCGCGGAAGTCACGACGATCGGCGTCTCGGGCGTGCCATAGGCGACGGCATTGGAGACGAGATTGCCGATGAGCTGAGCGAGACGGTTCGCGTCCGCCTTGCACGGTCCGTGGCCGACGCGGACGTGCTCGATGGCGCGCGCCGGGTGAGCGAGCGCGAGCTCCTCGAGCGCGTCCGCTACGACGGCATGCAGATCGATCGCCTCGGGCGATACCGGGAGGCCATTGCCGAGGCGTGCTTGCGTGAAATCGAGCAGGTCGCCGATCAAGCGATTCGCGCGCTCGGTCGCGCGCGTGATCTTCATGAGGAGGCGATCCTGCGTCGGCGACGGATCCGCACCCGAGAGGAGCGCCGCTGCCATCAGTATGCTCGAGAGCGGATTGCGCAGGTCGTGGCTGACGATCCCGACCATCTGCTCGGCGAAGAGCGCACGGTCCTTCGCCTCGGCGTGGAGTGCCTCGAGCCGCTTCCGCGAGTGGAGGAGCTCGCGCTCGTACCTATCGCGATCGCGCGCCACGAACGCCGCGAGCTCGTGGACCATCACGCCAGCCTCCTCGCGGCGGATCGCGTTGAGGACCATCGGGACCGTCGTGCCGTCAGCGTGCAGCACGTCGAGCTTCACCTCGGAGATCGATCCCTGCATGCGCAAGAGCGGCGCCCAGTGGGTCTGGTGGAAGATGCGGCCGCCCATCGTGAGCAGCTCCGGGAAACGGCTGCCGACGAGCGCCTCCCTGCTTCTACCGAGCCACTGGCAGAACGTGAGGTTGGCGCGAACGATCGTCCCATCGTCCTTCGTCTTCAACAATCCGCAAGGAGCGGAGTCGAGCAACGCGAGCGCTTCGGGACTGAATTCGCGGCCAGCGTCGGTCACGATCTCACAAGATCTCTTTCGCGAGGAATGCGTCGATCGCGCTCGCGCTGGGGCCGGGCGAGCTGAGGTGCGGACAGTGACCGACGTTTTCGATCACGGCCAGCGTGGCACGCGGCAACGTCTTCTTCAGGTACTCGCCGACGCTCATGGGCGCGATCATGTCGTCGCTGCACTGGAGGACGAGCGTCGGCGTCTTCAGCTTGGGGAGATCGGCGCGATGGTCGGAGAGGAAGGTCACGCGCGCGAAGTGCTTCGCGATCTCGGGATCCGTCCGGCAGAAGCTGTTCGTGAGCTCGACGCCGAGCTCCGGCTTGTCCGGCGCGCCCATGATCGCCGGCGCCATGTTGCTCGACCACCCGAGGTAGTTGCTGTCCAGCGTCTCGAGGAGCGACTCGATGTCCTGGCGGCTGAAGCCGCCGACGTAGTCACCGTCGTTGATGTAGCAGGGTGACGGTCCGATCATGATCTGCGCGGCGAACGCGCCGGGCTCCGCGATGTCGGCGAGCATTCCGATCATCGAGCTCACGGAGTGCCCGACGAAGAGCGACGGACCCTTGCCGAGCTCGCGGACGATCTCGCGAATGTCCTCGGCGTAGCCGTGGAGCGTGCCGTACTTCGTCGGATCGAATGCGGTGAGGTCGGACCCGCCGCTGCCCACGAGATCGAAGAGCACGACGCGGAATCGCTTCGCATATTCGGGGGCGAGCAGACGCCACATGTTCTGGTCACAGCCGAAGCCGTGCGCGAAGAACATCGTCGCAGGGCCATCGCCGGAGACCGTCACGTTGTTGCGGCGCTTGATGGACATCCCCGTCACAGTAGCGGGCGGTCCGCCGCCGTCTCTGCCCTACGTTGTCGCACTGGAGGCCTCCGATCCGACAGCGCGAGCGCTGGACTACCGAGCCGGTCACAGCAGTCACCTCCCTCTCGTGAAGTGCCCATTTTAGCGGCGCGCGACGCAGCTCGCGGACGATTCGCGGATGGCGCGAGCGATGCAGCAGTCTGAGCCATGAAGCGACGTTGGACCGCGAACGCGAGCATGCTCTTCGTCATCGCTGCTGCGAGTCTCGCTGTTGCGTGCAGCTCCACGACGGAGAGCACGAACGCAGCCGGCTCCGGAGACGCGCATGAGGAGCCGATCGCTGCGTCGGCCGAGACGAAGGAGGCGCTCGGCGTCGACCACTGGACGCGCGAAGCGAGCACCGGGCACACGGTGGTCTCCGGCGAGGACGAGCGCGGCAACGTGCGTCTCCGGTTCGAACAGGTGATCACGACCGACGCCGAGGGCGTCACGCACGGCGTGATCACCACGAGCTTCGACGGCTCGCCGATGCTTCGCTACGTCGTCTCGGCGGACGGCCAAGGCCGCGTCGAGCGAAACGATTTCCCGCAGAGTCAGCACGCCGTCGGAGCCGCGCGCTACGCACTCTCCGATTTCGGGGTGTCGTCAGGCTCTTCGCCAGGCTCGCTGGTCCAGACGAAGAGCCTCGCGCCGCTCGACCTCGTGCATCCGGGCTCGCCGCTGGTCGAAAAGCTCTGCATCCCGTCGCTCATCGCGACCGGGTGCATCCTCGCTGCGATGTGCGGGATCGGCGGATCCTCGGGCGACGAGGTGCTCGCCGGCGTCGCCGAAGCGGGAACGGAGCAATGCAGGTGAGCTGAACGTCTCACGCGCGCGGGGCACCATCCTTGCAGCCGGGGCGCATGGGGAGGTTCCATGCTCCGTCCGCGCAGCTCCGAGGATCTTCGGATCGAAGAAGAGGTCTCCGCGCGCATCGTCGATCGCGTCCTGGCCCGCGCGAATGCGCCGGGCGGCCGCCCGATGACCGAGGTGATCAACGACACGGTGTACAACGAGCGCCTGCGCCTTCGCCGCGTGAAGGGCGACGACGAAAGTGCGCGCGAAGACCGCGCATACCTTGCGCAGCTGCGGCACGAGCTGCCGCACGCGTCGCAAGAGCGCCAGCGCACGATGGTCCGCGAGATCGTGGAGCGCTACCTCGACGAGATCTCCGGCCACTTCGACCCGCGCGTGTATCGCTTCGCGACCACGGTGCTCCCATACGGGCTGTCCGGGCTCATGCAGGGCTTCTCGCTGCACGGCCTCGTCGGTGAGCTTCGCGGCGAGAGCCATCTCGACGACCACCTCTTGCTCGAGGGCGAGGTGAAGCAGCTCGTGCGCCTCGCCGAGCGGGGCACCGTGATCCTCGTGCCGACGCACTCGTCGAACCTCGATTCGCCGCTCATCGGGTACGCGATCTACCGCATGGGGCTGCCGCACTTCGTCTACGGCGCGGGGCTGAATCTCTTCACGAACCCGCTGACCAGCTTCTTCATGCACAACCTCGGTGCGTACACGGTCGATCGGACCAAGTCCGATCCGCTCTATCGCGAGACGCTGAAGGAGTACGCCACCGTCTCTCTCGAGCTCGGGCAGCACAACCTCTTCTTCCCGGGCGGCACGCGCAGCCGGTCGGGAGAGATCGAGACGAGGATCAAGCTGGGGCTCCTCGGCACCGGTCTCTCGGCGTACCGCAACAACCTGCTCCGCAACGTGTCCGAGCGCGCGCGTGTGTTCATCGTTCCATGCACGATCTCGTATCCGCTCGTCCTCGAGGCGGCGTCGCTGGTGCGCGACTTCCTCGAGGAGACGGGCCGGTCGCAGTACATCAGCGCTCCCGACGAGTTCAGTCGCGTGCAGCGTTGGATCGAGTTCCTGCGCGGGATCGCCGAGCTCGACATGCGCGTTCACGTCCGCATCGGGAGCGCGCTCGATCCGTTCGGCGACGACGTCGACGCCGAGGGGCTCTCGCACGACCCGCGCGGCCGTCCCATCGACGCGAAGCGCTATCTGCTCCGCAACGGGCGCCTCGCCGAGGACGCCGCGCGCGACGCCGAGTACACGCGCGTGCTCGGGCACCGCATCGTCGAGAGCTTTCATCGCGACAACGTCGCGCTGCCCACGAACGTGCTCGCGTTCGCAGTCCTCGAGCTGCTGCGCCGCGATCTCGCGCAGCCGGATCTCTTCCGCATGCTGCGCACCATCGGCCCGGACACCGTGCTGGAGGTCCCGCGTGTGGAGGCCGAGGTCGAGAGGATGCTCGAGCAGCTGAAGAGGATCGAACACGACGGGCGGATCCACGTCAGCGACGAGCTGCGCACCACCGACGGGCGCGCGGTCGTGGCGCGCGGGCTCCGCGGGCTCGGCACGTACCACACGACGCCGGTGGTGGTTCGCCGCGGAACCGTGCTGGTCGTGCGCGATGCCGACCTCCTCTTCTATTACCGGAACCGTCTCGAGGGCTACGGCTTGCTCGACGCTCCTCGTCTCTATCCCGCGCCGTCGTTCGCGAAGAGGGCGTCATGATCGCCGTGCTCGGAGCGGGCAACTGGGGCACCACGCTGGCGGACCTCGTCGCGTCCAACGGTCACCCGGTGCGCCTGTGGACGCGGCAGGCGAGCGAGCGCGACGAGATCAACGGGCGCCACACCAACGAGGGCGCGGTGCCCGGGCTCCGTCTCTCGGACGCCGTCTCTGCCACGAGCGACCTCGGCGACGCGGTGCACGACGCGGAGCTCGTGCTGATCGTCGTTCCGTCGCACGCGTTCCGCGAGGTGGCCGGGGCGCTCGGCGACGTGCTGGAGCCCGACCAGGTCGTGGTCCACGCGACGAAAGGCCTCGAGCGCGAGTCGAATGCGCGCATGAGCGAGATCCTCGTCGAGGAGACGTGCGCGAAGCAGATCGGCGTCCTCTCCGGGCCCAATCTCGCGCCCGAGATCGCGCGTCACAAGCCCGCCGGAACGGTCGTTGCGTCGCATTTTCCGCACGTGGTGGACCTCGCGCGCAAGGCGCTGTCGTGCCCGCGGCTCATGGTCTTCGCCGGCAACGACGTGCTCGGCGTCGAGCTCGCGGGCGCGCTCAAGAACGTGGTCGCCATCGCCGCCGGCGCGGCGACGCAGATGGACGTCGGCGAGAACGCGAAGTCGCTGCTCGTGACGCGCGGGCTCGCCGAGTCCACGCGCCTCGCGGTCGCCATGGGAGCCGCGCCGCTCACGTTTGCGGGGCTGGCGGGCATCGGCGACCTCATGGTCACCTGCGCGAGCCCGATCTCGCGCAACCATCGCGTGGGGGCAGCGCTCGCGCGCGGGGAGTCGCTCGACGCCGCGCTCGAGAACCTCGGCATGGTCGCCGAGGGCGTGTACGCCGCCGTTGCCGCGCGCGCGCTCACGCGGAAGCACAACGTCGCGGCGCCGTTGCTCGACAGCGTCTATCGCGTCCTCTACGAGGGCCTCGGCTGCGGAGAGGCGGTGCGCGAGCTGATGGCGCTTCCGGCCGGTCGCGAGCATTCACGGCTGTGATCAGCTGCGCGAAGTAGGGATCGCTTCACTCCGGCGGGGAGCGGCGCGGCTGAGCGGCGCGGTACTCATTGCCGCAGCGCCAAAGGCCGAATAGGGTCCGGCCCGAGGAGCTCGAATGACCGCTCAATCGATTGGCGCGCGCGCAGCAAGGCAACTCTCGAACACCACGAAGACGCCCCCGCAGTGGCGCGGCGCCACACCGCGATGGCTCACGCAGATGATCCCGTGGGCGCCGGTCGAGGCGGGCGTCTATCGCGTGAACCAGGCGCTCGACGAGAAGTTCGACGTCAAGTGCAGCCCCGCCGAGGGCGAGGACCTGCCCGTCGCGTTCAACGACTACGAGCCGAACCCGCGCGAGTACGTCCTCGCTTCGTGCACCACGACCATCGCCGTCCAGACGCGCATCTCGGATCTGTACCGAAGCCCGATGGACCAGACGAAGGAGCAGCTCACGCTCGCGATCGAGAAGATCAAAGAGCGTCAAGAGAGCGAGATGCTCTACAACAAGGACTACGGGCTCCTGAACAACGTCGACCCGGACATGCGCATCGCGACGCGCAAGGGTCCGCCCACGCCGGACGATCTCGACGAGCTCATCGCGACGGTGTGGAAGGAGCCGGCGTTCTTCGTCGCGCACCCGCGCGCGATCGCGGCGTTCGGACGGGAATGCACGCGCCGCGGTGTGCCGCCGCCGACCGTCACTCTGTTCGGCTCGCCGTTCCTCACGTGGCGCGGTCTTCCGCTCGTGCCGAGCGACAAGATGCGCATCAAGGACAACCGCACGACGGACATCCTCCTCATGCGCATCGGCGAGCGTAAGCGCGGCGTCGTCGGGCTGTTCCAGCCGGGGCTGCCGGGCGAGGTGAACCCGAGCCTGTCCGTCCGCATGATGGGCATCGACCAGGCGGGAACGTCGAAGTACCTCATCTCGCTCTACTGCTCGATCGCGGTGCTCACGCACGACGCGCTCGGCTGTTTGTCGGACGTGGTGATCGACAACTACCATGAGTACGCCTGATCCGAAGGGCGGCCAGACGCACGGGCTGCCGCCGGTAGGCGAGGTATCGCTCCTGAGCGCGCATCTACCGCGCACGACGGAGACGCCGAACTATCCGACGGCGGCGGCGACCTCGACCCCGGGCCTCGCGCTCGCCGGCGCGCGCGTGCCCGGCGGGCCCACGCTGCCCGAGGCCGATCCGCTGTCGCTCACGAACGCGATCTCGCAGCTCGCGAACCAGATGTTCGCGGCGCCGCCGGGACAGCCGTTCGCGGCGGACGCAATGCCGATGGGCGGGCCGGCGGCAATGCCGATGGGCGCGCCGGCGGCAATGCCGATGGGCGAGCCGTCATGGGGCATGGGCGTCGGCGAGCTGCTTCGCGTTCCGCTGCGCGAGCACGAGCCCACGAACGCCGCTCATCACGCAACGCATGCAACGCCCGCGACGCACACGGAGCCTCGCTTCGCGCTCGACGTGTTCGAGGTCGCGCCGCTTCGCGATCCGTCGCTCCAGACGCTCGGGCGTGGCGTGTTCGATCCGAACGTCCTCAAGAAGGAGTTCCCGATCCTGAGCGAGCCCGTGCGCGGCAAGCGCCTCGTGTGGCTCGACAACGCCGCGACGACGCAGAAACCGCAAGCGGTGATCGATCGCCTCTCCTTCTTCTACGAGCACGAGAACTCGAACATCCATCGCGCCGCCCACACGCTCGCCGCGAAGGCCACCGACGCGTACGAAGCCGCGCGCGAGAGCGTGCGTCGCTTCGTCAACGCGCCGTCCCCGCGCGAGATCGTGTTCGTGCGCGGAACGACCGAGGGCATCAATCTCATCGCACAGAGCTACGGACGCCGGAACATCGAAGAGGGTGACGAGATCGTCATCACGTGGCTCGAGCACCACGCCAACATCGTCCCGTGGCAGCAGCTCTGCTCGGAGAAGCGCGCACGCCTGCGCGTCGCGCCCGTCGACGATCGCGGCGAGGTCATCCTCGAGGAGTACGAGAAGCTCCTCGGCCCCAAGACGAAGCTCGTTTCGTTCACGCAGGTGTCGAACGCGCTCGGCACCGTGACGAAGGCGAAGGACATGATCGCCATGGCGCATCGCCATGGCGCGGTCGTCGTCCTCGACGGCGCGCAGTCCGTCTCGCACATGCCGGTCGACGTGCAGGATCTCGGCTGTGACTTCTTCGTCTTCTCCGGTCACAAGGTCTTCGGACCCACCGGCATCGGCGCCGTCTTCGGCCGCGCCGAGCTCCTCGACGCGATGCCGCCGTGGCAGGGCGGCGGAAACATGATCCAGGACGTCACGTTCGAGCGCACTGTCTACCAGGCCGCGCCCGCGCGGTTCGAGGCCGGCACCGGCAACATCGCCGACGCGGTCGGGCTCGGCGCGGCGCTCGACTGGCTCTCGCGCGTCGGCATCCACAACGTCGACCGGTACGAGCACGAGCTCCTCGAGTACGGCTCGCGGCGCCTCGCCACCGTGCCGGGCCTCACGATGATCGGGACCGCGCCGTCCAAGGCGGGCGTCCTCTCGTTCGTCCTGGACGGCCAGAAGACGGAAGAGGTCGGCGGGCTCCTCGATCAGGAAGGCATCGCCGTGCGCTCCGGCCATCATTGCGCGCAGCCGATCCTGCGTCGCTTCGGGGTCGAGGCTACGGTGCGCGCCTCGCTCGCGCCCTACAACACGTGCGAGGATCTGGACGCGCTCGTCGCCGCGCTGCATCGACTGCAAGCGGGACGCTGACGGTCGCTCCGGCCGACGCTCGTTCTCTGCTATCACTGTCGACATGATCCGCACGATCACACCGGCCGATGCGCAAGCGCTCATCGCGGCGGGAGGCGTCGACGTCGTCGACGTGCGTGAGCCGAACGAATGGGCGTCGGGACACGTCCCGGGCGCGCGGCTCGTTCCGCTCGCGCAGTTCCGCGCGGACGTCGCCGGGGCCGAGCTCGGCAAGCGTGTCATCTTCGTCTGCGAGCGTGGCGGCCGTAGCAAGCAAGCGGCCGAATTCGCCGAGGACCACGGCGTCCCCGAGATCTACAACCTCGAGGGTGGCACGCTCGCGTGGCGCGCGGCCGGCCTGCCGCTCGAGCACACCGACAAGACGTCCGTCGAAGAGGAGGCGCCGGAGCTCAGCGCGATCGTCGGCGTCAACATGAAGCGCCTTCGCACCGAGGCGGGCTGGAGCCTCGACATCGTCGCGGGCATGACGGGCGTGGGCCGGCAGACGCTCGGTCAGATCGAGATCGGCCGCACGGTGCCGAGCCTAGGAACGCTCTGGAAGATCGCGCGCGCGTTCGACGTGCCGTTCTCGGCGCTGCTCGCGCAGCCCGCGAACCTCGCCACGCGCATCTTCCGTCGCACGAGCGCGACGCCCATCACGGATGCCGACGGCCGCTTCTCGTCGCGCGCGCTCTTCTCGCCGGACGACAAGGCGAGCTTCGAGTTCTACGAGCTCTTTCTCGCCGCGCGCGGTCGCGAAGAGGCCGAGGCGCACGCGCCGGGCACACGCGAGAACCTCCTCGTCACGCAAGGGCGCCTCGTCCTCGAGCTCGGGTCGGAGCGCCACGAGCTCGCGAAGGGCGACGCGATCGCGTTCACCGCCGACGTGAGGCACGCGTACGTGAATCCGTCGAACGAGGAGTGCTGGATGAGCCTCGTCATGACGTATCCGGCCACGTCACGTCACGGCAAATAGATCCACGGATGCGCAGCGCCGTCGTGGCACTGCGCGGCGTTGCAGCCGCCGTCGGGCGGCATGCCCATCATCACGTGTGAGCTCGTCGCGTTCCGGAGCCCGACGCTCGCGGGAAACGCGATCGCCGCTGCGTGGTAGAAATTCCCGTCCTCGTCGGTGTACGCGCTCGCGGCCGTGCCGTCGGCAGCGCGCACGCGGATCTCGACGCCGGCTGCCGGGATGGTGCCCGCGACGTCCTTGAACGCGGTGCCCGCGAACGCGAACGGCGTGGCCGCGCCGCCCGCGACGTGACAGCCGAGGCAGGCTTGCTTCGCGGGGTTCGTGGTCGGCGTGTTGCCGGCAAACGCGTGCGAAGGCATGCGCGCCGAAGGACCGGTCGTTGCGACGAACGCTCCCGCGCCGGTGAACGCAGTGATCGCCGGAGCGGCATCGGGCGAGGCATCGCCGCGCGCGGTCGCCCCGCCGTCGGCGTCGGCGGTCGTGACCCCCGCTTCGCCGCCGGCATCACCGGAAGGCGCTCCGGCGCTCGACGACGCGCCTGCCGACGCGTCGGGATCACCGGCGGGATCGGTCGCGCTCACCGACCTGCGCGGATCGCCGCCGCGACCGTCGAGGAGCAGCGTCGGATCGGCGCCGCAACCGACGAGCATCGTCGTGAAGACGAACCTCGACGCCATCCGATGTTTCGTTGCCATCAACCCTCGCGCGAAAGCACGGCTCGTGCCGCGACCAGATCGCGCGATTCCGCCCGCGATCATCGTCGCGAGATGCGGGCGCGAGGCGTCAGGCGAGGACACCGCTCCTCATCCGTCGTGTGCCTACATCCTCTTCGCTGATTCGCCGTCGACTCTCGCGATTTTCCACTGAGCTGATACGCAAGGATGGGTGCAGCGCCGCACGGATGGATGGCACCTCGAGCTCGTGGCGTTCGGTGCGGGTCGAGCGTCCGCGGACGAGCACGTGGCAGCGGTGGGAAGCTTCAAGGAGCTTCGTCAGATCCCGCTGCAGGGAGACGGCTGGACGCGGCGCTCGTTCGGTCTCTCGCTCGATTCGAAGGGCGGCCACGAGCAGCTGCCCATCCACATCACCGTCTTCGCGTACGGCGCATGCGAGCGCGACGACTTCGTTCCTGACCTCACGACGGCGGACGGCGTTCTGGTCGTCGAGTCCGGCGACGTGGTGGTCGACGGCCGCGCGGTGATGAACGTCGACCAGGCGCTCGCGAAGCGCCTCGGGAATCCTCCGAGCATCGTCGAGCGCGCGATCGGCGCGGGCGCGAAGGACCATCTGCGCGACCTCGTGAAGCGCGCCGTCAAATCGCTCAAGGCGGGCGAGCTGCAGGAATTCTGGAAGCAGACCGTCAGCAGCGCGAACGCCGCCAACGACGCCGCGGTCTTCGGGCCGTTGACCAAGGAGAAGATCCTCGCGCAGCCGGAAGGCGAGCTCGTCGCGTTCATGCTCCGTCTCGTGCGCGCGCGAGGTCGTCGCGCGCTCGTCGTCGGACGCGTGCAGACGCCCGAGGCCTTCGAGCGTTGCATGAGCGCACGATGGCAGCGGCTCCTCGCGGTGAATGCGCTCGAGATGCTCATCGCCGACGCCGGCGTCGCTGCTCTCTTCGGTGCGCCCGGCGGTCGCGCGATGGAGCGCGAGGAGGTCACCGCTGCGCTCGCGGGCCTGAAGCGGATCGGCGCGCCGAAAAAGGCTGCCATCATCGAGCGCGCGCTCGTGGTCGCACGCGAAGCGAGGCTCTGGGAAGGCGCCGCGGATGCGACGGCGACAACCGTCCTCGAGGAGCTGTCGGATCGCTTCTACGCCGTCGACGACGAGCCGCTCCGCATGCGGCTCGAGGCCGACGTCCGGCAGGCGCCGGAAGACTTCACGCTGGGCGCGTACGAGGACTGAGTCCGCAGTCCCCGAGAGCCGCATGCTCCGCCGCAATCAGTCGATCACTGCTTCGTGAAGGTCGCGCTGTTCTTGTTCGCGCTGCTGAAGAACGTCAGCGTCGTCGTCGCGCCGACCGTGGCGACCTCGTAGGAGTCGAAGCCGCCGAAGTTCTTGCCGACGTTCGCGGTGGGGCAGTTGCCGACGAGGCTGATCGTGCCCGTGTTCGCGCTCGTGATGGTGAAGCCGGCCGTGGCGGTGGGGTCGCTGTTGTCGTGCCCTTGGATGCCGAACGAGGTGCCCACGATGTTCGCCGTGTACGTGTGCATCTTCGTCGTGACGGTGCTCGTCAGGTAGTTCGTGACCGCGGTGAGGAAGTACACGCCGTCGACGATGGTGCCGCCCGTGCCGACCGGAACCGTGCTCACGCTCGTCGTGTCGGTGATGACGGGGGCGGTGTTGGTGACCGCACCACAGACGAGGCCCGAATCGCTCGCGTCGTCCGCGGCATCCGGCGTGGCGTCCGCGGTCTGACCGTCCTGGCCCGACGCGGAGTCTGTGCCCATCATGCTGCCGTCGCTGCCGCTCGATCCGTCACTGCCCGAGGCGGCGTCGCCCGCGGGGCTCGTGATGTCGGGCGCCGAAGAATCACTGCTGCTGCACGCGATGGCGAGGACGAGGCTACAAGCAACGAAGGGAAGGATCGCAATCCGACGATTCATGGAAGCTCCTTGGTTGGAGCTTCTAACTCTACAGGGATAGTCGTCACGCGCACCCCATTTTTCACGGCTGCTTGCCGGCAGGTACGACGTCGGGCTCGTCTGTCGCGATACGTGGGTTCAGCTTCTCGGCGCGCGCGCGGAACGCGTCGGCCTTCGCGGGATCTCCGAGGCGCCGATGGATGCGCGACGCCGTCCAGAACAGCGATGCCGACACGACCGGCATCGCGAGCGCCTTGTCGATCGAAACCTTCGCGTCGTTCGCGAGACCATTCGCCAGCTCCGCGCGGGCGAGCGCGACGTAGCTCGTGCTGTTCGGCCGGAGCGTCACGTTCTTGCGCAGGAGCACG
>OUNM010904602.1_pt1 | contig 17819 bp, 15 predicted proteins | sample 1769961 | NCBI WGS metagenome assembly OUNM01 (sample SAMEA3914820, study PRJEB12502) | metagenome | biome: forest; material: soil | place: USA | collected 2012-03-12 | depth 0.3 m
GGCTGGTTCTGTCGCAAAGTTGGCTGTCATAAGTTTCTGAGCGGTGTTGATGACTGCGCCCTGACATTCATGTCAACCTCTTGCGGGGTACACATGTTGTTGGGCAGCCTTGTGCCAACCCAACAGGCGTTCATTTTGGGTTAGTACAAAAAGACCCACAGCGACTCGTCGAAATTCGACCAGTTGCTGTGGGTCGTGAACCTTCATGCTGATTGGCCAAAGGGAGCAGCAAGCGGCCCTCGTTTTCCCCTTGGCACCAGCGACGGAATCCTTGGCAGCAGCAGCAGCACGACCATTACCACTGCCATTGCCAACAGCATCAACACCACACCACAACCGCCGTCACTACTACTACAGTACCACTACAACGACCTTAACACAGAACCACAAAATACTCGACATTTTCATTTTTATGGCTACACAAATTCTATAACTATACATAACTAGATGAGTATGAAATACACTCTTCAGCCCTCTAAAGTAGAACCCTCTCTCCATTAGGTGCTCGATTCACCCAACGACACAAACTGGCACCTGCTGGCTGCATGTTAGCGTAAGAAACGCAGTCGCTAAAGTGCCCACCTACGAGGTATGGTATATGTTGATGTTGAACTGGGCCAAGAGCCTCCACGCGCGACACTTGGTCCTGCAGCCAGCCGTTGGCTGGTTCGTGAGATCTGCGAGCGCCCTGTTCCTGGGGATGGGATCATTCATCATTCGCACCTGCGGGCCCGACGACCTCCGGTCGCCCTCCAAGAGTCTCTCAGGCACTCCTCTGGGGGCCGATGATGTAGTGGCGCGACGGTGGGTGACGCTGTCGATCGGCATTGCGCGATTGCGATACCGGGAAAAGTCACTTGGTCACGTGAGGTTATTGCTCTGCGACCTGCAGGGCGGCATCTACCAGCACGAGGAGCCGCAGCATCAACCGGGAGGGCTCGCCTGCCTCTCTCTGATCGAACAGTTTCAAGCGCGCCGAGCCCACGCTGCACCAAGTCTGGAGCCCGCCTGCGATAGCTCAGGCTCGGTCTCTGGAGACCCGTCTTTGGAAGTAGGTCTCGCCGACAAACTCGTAGTGGCCGAGGCCGCTCTTCGGGCGCGGGCGGAGCACATAGGGCGTGAGAGCGCCTCGGAACAACACAAACACGTCCCCCGGTCGAGCCGAGCAGGGCCCCATGCCGACATAGCACTTGTTTTGCGTGAGGTACGGCTTCTTCCCGCGCATCAACTGGAGGCGGGATGACAGGGGCTACACCGCCCTTAGCGCCACCAGCTGCTGCAAGCGTTCGAACTGCGCCTCCGATGTTTGGGGATCTGCAACGTCATTGGCGTCGACTCCGTCTCCTGCCAGCGCTGCTTTCAAGGTGCCTAGCAATCAGAATATTCGCGTCTGCGCCGCAGCGTTACCCGCCTTCTGAGCTGAATAGCGGTGTCGATGCAAGCCACCAATGAGTTTTCTCCGATAAGCAACAGCCACGAAACGAGAACCGGTGGTAATAGTGGCGCAGCCCGGGTAAATGGTGCCCAACGGAGCCTAACTGAACGCCTCGCCATTGCACATTCACGGCTGACAGTATATCTGTGGCCATATCTAGGTATGAGAGCTGCCTCTCGCGCGCAGTTGAGGTATTCTACACCAGAACCGTAGAATAAGAGGGCGCAAGGACGAGCAGAGAGAAAGCCGAGTTGGGGTCCTGCGTCAGCTGAGCCGGCGGAGATTCAAAATACCCGGTTGTGGTTGCTAAGGCCCGCCCAGGTGCAGAGCTTCGAGCCGGGCCGGCATCTTGGTGGCTTGGAGGCGCAGGGAAACTCAGCCTCACACGCGCAAGGCGAATTCAGAATGGGCTTGTCACACTTTGGGCTCTCGGATGAGCCAATAAAGCGATGGGTTATATACCTAAGTATTCCGCACCAGGCAGAGCACAGTCCCGTTTGACAAGCTGGCCCTCCAGCGTACAGACCACCCGTCGAGTCTGCCGTTTTTCAAAGCCCCGCTTCTGGAAGCCGCACCTCCAATCCCCCGCGAGCATATCCCCGTCAACCGCGTTGCCGGTCCCAGGCATTTATCATGGCGGCTCTTGAGACACCGTAAGTACAGAAAGGCTCTCTATATTCCTCACTCCTGACCAGCCGAAGGGAAGCCATCTTCGAGAAAGCCGCCAGCTCACTATGCGATGGATTAAATGATGAGGATAAGCGCTTGATAGAGACCTGGAACCTCAAGGACCATACTACCATGATAGCCGCAGCACGGAAGGCCAGCCGGACGTATGTCGAGCACTCGACAATCATAATGCGATGTTCAACCCGGATCGCGGCCTTCGCTGATTCGTTCGCACCTTTCTTCGATATCATGGCCGTGTTCGTCCAAATCAAAGCCGAGTGGCTCGCCATATTTTGGGGAACGATCTTGCTGGTGCTCAAGGTGAGGATGACCCTTTCGCACGTCTCTATCGTTGCGCCTCAATTAACTCTCACCGGGCAGCTTGGCTCCAATCTCGTTACCTTTCTTGAAAGGGTCACTTCCATGTTCGAGGAGCTGTCAATTCAGCTGCCCCAGTACCGAGACTGGCACAGGGCCTGTCGACAAACCCCCTTCTCTCGGGATGATAAAGATCTCCTGGGCTCCTCGCTCGCTCACATCTACGGAGATTTTGTCGAGTTCACCCTCCATGTCTACTTCATGTTTACGAAAAGGAGCAAAGGTAAATACCCTCAAACAAGCAGGTAGCGAGTACGGATAGGGCTTAACAGAGCTCCGCCACCGACATTTAGGACGATTCAAGCGTGCGCGCTTAGCCGGCGAGCTGATGCTACGGCCATTCGATTCTCGATTCTCCCGACTAAAGGAGCGGATATCGCGCCATTGCGAGTGGTTTGAGAGGGAAGCCGCCATTCACCAGCAGGAAATGGTCTCGCGCACGTACATGGAATTTCGCCAGTTTCTGGCCGACAAGGAGAAAGGTGACCGAAAAGAGGTCCAAGCAGCCGCGAACGCAAGAGACGGTAGGTTTCTGAAGTCGGAATGGGTTAAGATGGGTAGCGGCTCGGCTAACACTCGAGTTCAGCAAGGAGACACGAGCTGCAGCTCTGGGTCGATAGTCCTGACTATCAGTCTTTACTCGACCATATCGACTCGAGGATTCAGCCTGGGTTGGGAGAACTGCTTCTCCAGCTCAATCAGTACGTCGAACTAAAGAGCCTGGTAAGGGGAGGGACTGCAGCTCCTGACCCGCATTCGATATCCGGCGAGTGGCTTACACGAGTACTGTTCTTCTCTGGTATGGTACTACCTTGACCTAGGGTGTGTTTCGTACCACGTTAACTGGCCCCAGCTAAACCGGGGTTTGGCAAAACCTACCTGTCAGTCCAGATCATCAACGACCTCCTCTCGCACCCACCGTCGCATCCGCCGGACGAAGACCCCCCCACGGTCTGCTTTTTCCATTTTAGTGAGGTGGACAGGCACAGCCCCCGAGCCCCGGACGCGGCTCTTCGCGCTGTTGTCGCACAGATGCTCCAAGCCCACCGCAAGGACCCTCTCACGCTTGATGCGCTGGCCATGGTGGAGGAGAAAACGGGAAGCGGACAGCCCAGGGCATCCACCCGCGACCTCCGTGCTATCGTGGACATACTATTGCGCCGACATGCTGCATTCTTCATCATCGACGGCATCGATGAATGCAGCGATCCTACGTTGCTGCTGGAAGAAGTAAGGCGCCTATGTCTGACACACCAGAACTGCCGCGTGCTCCTCCTCGGCCGTCCAAACACTCCCATTCCCGATAGGTGGCAGGTTTACGAGTCAGACACCGAGTGGCGTGTGAATCTGGATCCCTCGATGATCAGGGAAGACATCCAGCGCTTTCTGGAGGCCAGTTTCCACCCGCTTTGCGCTAGAGGCTTATTCGGCAGGACCATCCGCCAGACCTCAGATCTCGTGACCGCAACGACAAACGACCTCTTCGCCACGTTGAGCGATGCTGCAGAGGGCATCTTCCTCTGGGCGCGGTCGCTTGTCATTCTTCTTGGCTCACCGGCCCTAACCCCGGCTGCTCGCCTGCGAATATTGCGCGACCCGAGACCGCTGGTCAGTTTAGAATCTCTATACGAGCGCATCCTCGGCGTGCTACTGAGGTCCGGCCCGGAAGAGCACCGCGTCTCTCGAGCCGTGTTCCAGTGGCTTGCCTTCTCTGAGATTCCCCTGAGCATTCGAGAGCTTCACATCGCTATCTCTATTACTCCCGGATCTCCGACAGGCGAGCTTGACTACTTGGCCGAATACCCAGATTGTATCCCGAGGATAACAGCGTCGCTTGTCGAGATTTCTCCAGGGCGAAGAGCCTTAGTGTTCATCCACACCACGTTCAGGGACTACCTCTTGTCAGGGGCACGCGCTACGACCACAACCCAATTTCGGCCTGCAAGGCAAACCTCTCGGGGCCTACTTTTCGGAAGCGGTCTCGAGCGGACCCAACACGACGTCCATGACACGTGTGCTGTCGAAAGTGAGCCCCTAAGGACTTTTGACTTTACGAACGGGGCGGAGATCCAGTCATCTCTAGCAAGCGCGTGCATCTCGTATCTCTCGTTCGACATCCCGGCTCGTCCCTTGTCCAACATTGAGCGGGACCAGCCCTTCTGCGGTTACAGGCTAGAAGCCGCGAGTAATACGCTCGAAGCCACTGCTGAAGATATGGAACAGCACGGATCCCCGAAGCGGTCGCGTGAGAACCTCAGGGAGGAGTACCCCTTTCTATTCTACAGCACGTTATTCTGGTACCGCCATCTCGAAAAAGCGCATGGGACTGGGGTTGCCAACTCATTCAACCAGCGGGGTGGCCATGCGCCAGTTGGAAACTGGATCCCCAACCTCTCTCATTTCTTGTCTAGCCGGTACACTGTGACGATGTGGGTGGAGGCGTCGTACACTTTCATGTTGTCACCGAGGTTGGAATCTCTCCTGCAGTACCTCGCCTATCTTCGGGGTCCGAACATGCGACTGCCATTGACCGTCGATGAGAGGGAGAAACGCTGGGTTTATCTAGGCCTCCACCAGCTGTCCGAGGCCCTCTATGACCTCTCCAGGAGTCAGCATGACTCTGTTCTGTCGAACCCCAGTCTTATTTGGCAGGACGGGGTAAAGAAGGCTTCGGACAGGAGCTTCTGGCCTACGTGGGAGGAGTCTCAGGATCTAACGCCGGTGGAGCACTCGGGAAGGTCCCAGATGGATGCTGAATCCCGGAGGCTTGACTATCGTCCTCTCGGTTTGCATACATGGTAGGGCGAGATCTTTCCCGCCTAACTTCATCGGACAGACCGTCACGGCGTATGTCAACGATGTCCACTCAAGGTTTCCGAGTGGTAAGGGACCGATCATTCGTGTATCTCTAGCACCGGAACGAGGCTTCTGCGCATGATAGATGGGGACGCAAAGTGGATTTAATTGTGAATATTGTCAAAAATGGCGTAAGGACGAGATCCAATGTGCTCCCAACGCGCAAACTTGGGCCAGCTTGTGTGTAGAGTTGATCTGTCGTCAGGCTGTCGGAGTAGTCCGGCGTAATGCCCAAGTGGCCTGCATCCGCAGAGAGGTTCAGGAGAGCGTAGATGCGATCGCGGGGATCGGTCGCCAGCATCTGCGGTCGGTGAAGACTGTACAGATCTCGGACCACCTCGCGCAGTGACTGTTTGCCATCTTTTCCGTCCTGGCAACGCCTCCGTAATAGCGACAAGGAGGCAACGGAGTTTTCAACACCCAGGTCGAAGAGGATCGCTTGGCTGATCTCTTCCCAGCTGTCTCCCGCCTCCGTGTCGACAGCTCGATGGTGCGCTAATAGCTTGTAAAAGCTCAGAGCATTGCTGGCTATCGTGAATAACATTCAACTGCTGCGGCCTCTGCGTCGCGCATAGGGTGACAAGCCAAGGGACCAGCGTCGTCCGCAAGCCTCATCTCGTGCCATCCCTTACTGGTTCCAAAAACATGCGCGAGTGTTTTTCACCAATGATCCATCACCCGTCTTCGTCTGTCCGGAAGATCCTACGCCGCTACCGAATGGGTATAAATTTACCGTGGCCCCTTGAACCCTCAAAAGCAAGAAGGAGAGGGGAAGAAAAAAAAAATGCTAACAAGCTAGACGATGAGCGCGAGACTGGACAGCTCTAAAATCAAGACTCGTCCTGAAGGGCATCCGATAGCCATTCTCGCCGCTGTTATATCCAACGCTCCCGGTGGGTATGTCGGCGGCAGCCATAGGGCGTCGTACGAGTCGCAAGTAACCCATGTACCGTCCTCGCTGAGGCCAATGTCCCAACGATTGACGCGGGCCGAAGAGGGACTAGGCGCTGCCGTTTGACACAAGCGACGATGACGGTTTGATTAGTGCCAAAGTGCCAATGTCTGTATAGAGATAAAGGAGCTGGTTATGTCAAAGGTGAGGCGGGTAACAATCCTGCCCGTCTCGAGCGTTGCCGTGCAGGCTCCCGTTGCCGTGTCCCAGAGCTTGATGGTCGTAATGGACGACCCTGAGGGCTGGAATACAAAAATTGACGCGTTCCGGTCCCAGATGTAACGGTCTCAGGAGCATGTGGCAACTATCTGATCACGACTCTACGAGTACTGTATGACTAAGCTTGACGAAGGAAAAGGAAAGAGATGAAAATGGCCAACGCATCGTGTTGATTTCTGTCTGAACAGGTGAAATCTACCAGCCAGAAAGGCTCATTTTGTGGCTACAGTCTGGCTACAAGGACGCGAAAAATGGGCAACAGCGATTCAGAACTCCCTTCCTGATATTGTGGTCTTTGCCGACAGTCTTACCATATCAGGGCTCCCAATCAGACAACCGCGCCCATAGGTGTGGCGGAAACGCCGAGTGACATCGAGGTTCCGCCCCTCTGCGACCGAGCGGGCGGAACTCGAACCCGGAGGCCGAGCGCGCCGTTACCAGTTCGAAGGGCAAGATGGGGACGGAGCTGGGCAGAAGGCAGCGATGCATTGAGAGGACAAGGACCTGAGGAACAGGCTCGAAGCTAGCGATTTGGGGAGGAGTTGCAAGCGGGTACATTCGTGGCTTGAGTCGGGCGGTCGCTGTCGGGCGCACGCTGGTCAGGCAAGCCCGACCCAAGGCAAGGCTGAGTGGTGAGACAAACTCCAACTTCACTTCCAACTTGCAATTCTTGCTCAATTCTCACCGTTGTTGATCCACCACCGCCCGACAGAAACCAGAAATGCGTCTCCTCCACACCAAGTTAGCGACCCGCTCCCGATCATCGCCAAACTGTCGGGCCTGACCAACGACGTGATCTGCATCAACACGCAGCCCGGGGCGTCAGCAAAGTCGGCCAACACCATGTACGGGTTTCGCCAGTTAGCCGAGAACAATCCTCACCTGGCCATGTCGGCGCTCTTCCAAGTCCTCGCAGCCCACCCGCTCATCACCCATCTTTGGATCTGACTGGGCTGTGACTATCCGGTGTCCGTTTGTCGTGCTGAATTGTCTGATTGACAGGAGATGTTCGGTGAGGGCCAGGACCAGTCCATTCTGGAGATGAGCATATGTGGGTGATAATCTCCCGCCGTCTTCCACTCGCGGCCCTTCCCGAGCGGCCTCGCTCTGTTTGGCTGTGAGCTCGCCACGCGCATGGGCGATACCGGCAAGGTTGGATTTCGTCGCTTGCGCAGGATTCCGGAGAATCTGGATGCATGCTAGCAGAGCCGCTGACCAACAATCTGTGATGCCTAAGGCATAATTTCAGGAAAAAGCGAGGCCGGGTGTCACACAAAGCGATTCATCCCCAAAAGCACCTTTAGCTACAGTGAGTGAGTTTTCACATGCAGAGTTCAGGAGTTCAGGAGGGGCTGCCTGGAGTGGCCAAGCGAACTGGACATGTTGGTCCCAGCCACCAACATGCATGAAATCACGCAAGCCGTCACGTTTCGTTAGCCGCCCACCACAAAGCGGGGGAGTTATTATCAAGTCTCGTCCCGAACGTCGACATTGGGCTGGTTTTGTCCCATCAACTACGGCAACGCCAGTCGATACCAAACCAACAAAATGAAAATCGAGGATCTTGAGAGATATGGCATTTTCATCTCGGACGAGCCAGTCCACGAAGGGGTGCTGCCACGGCACGTCGACAAGTTGCGAGACGGTCTCCTGGATTTTACCTGGACCGTCCTTGATGGTGTGGATGACTCGAGTCTCCATCGATTCAGAGCCATCTAAAAGCGGGCCCTCATTCTCTACGAGGGGCGGGATAGAGAGACCGAATGGCAGACCTTTTTTTATTCGAAAATCTTCTGCGAGCTGGAGAACGCGGTGATGGTCAAGGACAAGGATACTCCGCAGTGAGTGGAAAGCTTCAAGATGCGATACTTGCAGCTTCATGCCTGCTGACAGCTGCAAGAACAGCCCGTACCAAGTTTTACTACCAGTATGTTGAAGGGTGAGGCATTCGAAACATCGTGTATTCGTAAACACCTACAACCAGTTCCTCCCGTCTCCCCTCCACGTTGTCTACGAGAACCTCGTACTCTTCGGCCCCCACCTCCGCGCCTGGAACGGTCTGCATCCTCGGCACCGACATCGGCAACGCCAACCAGGCGAGCCTCTGCTCGTTTGTCTGCTCCTACGGATACTGTCCGCCCGGACCCTGCGTCTGCACGTCATACGGCGCGCAGGTCCCCGAGACGCCTGTGACCGGCGTCGCAGGATACCCTCTGGCGGGCTTGGAAGCCTCGTACATCGGCCTCTACGTTCCTTGCGGCCAGCAATTCGTAGATTACGACTGCCTCTTGGCGTATGCAACATCTAAAGTGCCGCTCCTGGCCTGCAATACGCCTCCCAACACTCATCCTCCTCCCCCTTTGGGAAACTCAGCGCTTGGGGTCGTGAAGTGCAGCGACAACGGCATCGAATTCCTGCGAATGATTAGCTCGTCCCTCGTTGAGATGGGAAATACACTACCTTTACCAGGGCGAGGAATCGCTCAACTGCTTCTCGGCCGCCCAACTCTTCAACCCGGCCAGCCCTAATCCTGTTTTTAACGAGTCTCTCCACCAGGTGAACAAGCTGCGGCGCGCTTGATGCCATATCCTCGTTGGTGCTGTCCATGTTTTGCATCTGTGCGATGACCACTTCAAGCCATCGCAGAAGATCAGACCACTGAAGAATATGGCCGCCCTGCGCATATGTCTGGACACCTCGTATCCTGAACACAAGGTGGATCGTGCCAGGCGGGAAAAATACCGTCTGGCCCGGCGAGAGGACGACGAATCTCCATTCGCCCGCGACGTGGCTATCCGGGTGCGACATCCACTCGGCTTCTTCTTGCCGACTCGGGCGGGACATCCATGCAAAGCCGACGTCCCCTTCCTGGACCGTAAGCCAGGTTGGGTACCCATGGCTGTCCATATGCGGCCCGGTATTATTCCCGCCTTCAGACACAACCCCCCACTCGATCACGTTGCGCCACTTGCTCCAATCTTCGCCGGACGCTGCCATCCTCTCAGCGCTACTGCCCATCAGGGCGGCACCGCGGACTCGTCGGAGAAGCTGGCAGTTCTCTCCTTCCAAGAAGCCGGGGACCACAGGAGGCAACGAAGTCTCAAGGTCGAGAAGGTTCAATGGATTGTCTGTCGACTCCTGGCGGAAGAACCGGTCTCGTACTTCGTGTAGCGGCTTGCTCATTTGGGCCATACATAGTTACCTGATGCGGCCAACCCGTAATTAAGATTGATATGAACGTTGGGGCAAATCCCTTGTATTGAAACATTCCAAATCCTCTGGACAGGCTGGCAAACCGTCCAAAGCATAATGAACATAACGCTCTGGATTAAATTGGTGGATATGATGACAAACCAGATGAATGCCTTCAGTTTTCCCTCGGTAAGTCGGAGCAGGGTCACTGCAAACGAAGTCTTAGTCAAGGCTACGTCGGTAGTAGATAGTGACTGCGAGATTGATGCCTAGAAGATAATCGAGGGGAAGTTTTCCGGGGGTACGAGCATAGAACGCGTGCCTCCGCCGTAACTGATGTTAACACTTTGGAGATAATGGCGAAGAGGTGTACGATCTAGAGAGCAAGCCAGCGAAATCAGACATCCAGCAAGACAGCACGGGCCTCGTAAGAGCAGGAGATAAAGTCGTCGTTCGGCTTCGCAACACCGGCAAGAGCACCATCTTTGTGTCTGTCTTCAACGTCAACGTTGCTGGGAAAATCACCCTGCTGTCGTTGTCAGCCCCAAACGGGCAGGAGCTGAAGGCTGGCAAGTCTTACACCTTGGGAGAGAACTTGATTCAACCTGGGGGCACAAAAAAGAAGATTTCATGGCCAGACAATGTTCTGGAGAGCGAGCCAATTGGCGAGCACATGAGTTTTGCTGTGTCCGATGCGCAGGTGGACCTCAGGCATGTCGAAACCTCGGCGAAGGGAACGGCTCGACTCGCCGAAATTGGGCCTCGAGGGCCCGATTCTCGGGTTGGCGGGCTCGAGGAGAGGACGTACCGGGGCAAAAGGGATACAGAGGCCGAAGGCGGAGAGTGCCCGCGTTACGACGTATTCGAGATCCTGTTCACTATCCTCCCTGCCGGACAGTATATTATTCCAGCCAAGCAACTTCCAACGCCGGAGACTATCACGACGGAAGGGAGCGAACTCATACCTTACCCGCCGAACGTCGCACAAAAGGTCAGTCCCTGGGCATGAGGAGGGGAGGCGATGTGCTAGCTAACAGTAGACCCGGTCGCTTAGGGCACCATCGCTGGAGCATTCCGAGAGTTGCAGGGCATACCTGCTTGTGTGTGGGTGGTAAACCAACATAGCGAGCAGATCGCGGTTGTGGTCTCGAAATATCTCCCCAGCCGCATGCTATTGGGTCTTGGGGTCAACGCGTCCAGCACCGGGGCCGGCGTGAATTACACCACGACGGTATGTCTCTCTGTACTCCATCTGCAAGACCTGGATGCTGATGGCACTCTCACGATGTACAGACGTTCCTCAGTCCAGACACCACCAAGATCCTCGCTCCGTCAAGCGCTAGCCTCGCTCTTTCCAGCGCCGTGTTCCCCCTTTGGACTCGCGCCGGTGCGTTCGGCGTCATCAGCATTTTCACGGGCCCTGACAAGGAGCTGTTTTTCGAGAACGACAGGATCCCGATCGGAGCCACTGCCTACTTCAGAAACGAGCCGAACTTGACAATCGTATAAGCTTGTGCACACAGCACTCCGGCGGCGCGGACTTGCCAATGATCATTCGTTTTTGTGCTCGTGAAGTCTAAACACAAGTTAGCAGATCCAGTTTACCTTGAGAGTTTAGTTACTACCTTTAGGAGTGTACTCCTCCTCTGAGAAGTACCGAAGCGTGTTGTTATTAGACGTATCTCGATCGTTGTGCGATATTGCTACAGGATCGACTGCAGCTAGCAGAGGCGGCCCTTGGGTAGATGGTTCGTGTGGTTCGTGTGATCCAAGGTGGAGGATGAGTTGCTGACGCTCGCAGAATATCGCTTCAACGGCGCTAGTGTTGGAGAAAGTCGGATTCAAGACCATCTGAACGAAGTTGCGGGGCCGGGTAACCGGGAGGTCAAGAGGGACCGGAGGCAGGATTCTGTGCCGCTCGGGGAGAGCAGCGAACCCGGATGATGGCGGGAAGTCTTCGTGGTGCTGGCGATGGTGGTGCTGGCGTTGGTGGCCCTGGCCGGCCTCCTGCCTCTTGGACGTCTCCTTGCGCTTCGCACAGCTCCACCAGTTCTTGATCTGGCTGTCGCTGCGGTTGGTGTCTAGGCTCCTGGCGATCTGCACCCACCTCTGCCCGCTCTCGTTGACCAGGTGTTGGTGGAGATGGCAGATCTGAAAACTTACCTTGAGGTTGACGCTCTGGGTGAAGCGGCGGTCGCAGTATGGGCAGGCCTGGTTGTGCCAGTCAGTACCGTATTGTTGATAGGCTTCAGGAGGAAGACTCACGTAGGGACACTCGCCAGTGTGGGAGCGGAGGTGTACCTCGAGGTTGTTCCTCTGGGCAAACACCTTGTTGCATCCCTCGATGTTGCAGAAGAGCCTCCTCCGCTTTGTTTTCTTGCTGCGGGTGGTCTTGAAGGGATACGGGTTAGTCCTAAACAACGGCCACCAGTTTCCAAAGTCTCTTGGTTGCTCGGTGTACCTGAGCAAGGGAATCGAGTCGATCGTCTCTTTGGCAATGGCGTGTGCTTCCGGATCTGCAAGGATGGATGGAGATGACAGAAAACGGCGGCCAGCTTCGACACGCTGGCTGATGATAGAGGTGGTTTGACGTAGGGAAAGAGTGAAGTATGTCTTAGCTTCTCTGAGATCTGCCATCGCCCTAGTGCGCGAGTATCGGTCGCCAAGATAATTTCCGAGGTTGTTCAGCCCGCTGGTTCAGCGGGTGAGCTTGACCAGAAACATTTGTGATAGGGGGCGAGGAGTCGAGGAGATAATAAGCGAGTTCTCGGCAGCATTGTGGATTTTATCTCCGCTCTTTACCCCTGCTAATAAGACAATGTCACCCAGTCACTAGTTGTTTAGCCGGGCCAGTTTCTGTTGGATAAAATGGGTCATCCAGGTGCCTCAGGCCGAGTGTTGTTCTTTAGGCCACGATAGTCGGACTGAAGTTCCTCCGCCCACCCGAATTGGTTGTGGGGAACAGCGCCCGACCGATGGCCCGACCGAGGGCCCGACCGATGGCCCGACCGACGGCCCGACCGACGTGAGCCTCTTTACTCGCTCATCTCAGAAGATCATGTCTTGCATTATTCCGCTTCGTCGCTCCCCATATCAAATCTGCACCTTTGTCTCCCAGCTGGCTATATATCACAACGCTACCAACCACACTACCAGCAGTACCGATCGCCTCCACGATCCCAACAACCCAACACTAAACCCCAAAATGGAGGCATCCTCAGCTACAACAAAACCCCCCTCCCTCTACTCCAAGGCCTCCTCCACAACCCTCGTCCCCACGTCGGACCAAACCCAGACCACCAGCAAAGAGCCGTGCCACACCTACTACCAGCGCATGGGACCCCCCAACCCCGAGGCCCAGCCGAAGTCCAAGTCGAAACTAGGCAAGCTGCTGTCCAAGCTGCCGAGCTCCGCCGTCCAACGGTCGGTTGACATGCGCGAGCGTCAGCTCGTGGAGGAGGAGCGCACGGGCGTTAGGCGAGTTATTGTGGCGGACGGTACAGAGGTTAGCGACTGCTTTTGCTCTGACCTACTCGGGCGCCGGTCACTCGGTGCTGTGATGGAGGGGAAGGATGTGAGATGAACGTTGATGTGGACTCGACGGACCCGTGCGGTGGGGGAGCAGAAGAGGATGGTTGAGCGGCAGGAGGTTGTGCGGACTGGTGGGTTCTAGCGCCTCGAGACCAGCGCTCAAGCCCGTGGCGCCACGGGCTCGATGTCTTAGGTATGTACTACTAAAAGATCCACAAGTGAGACCTATTGTATGTATGTACATAGAGTGCTTTTTCAGCTGTGGGTAGATCATTTCTGTCTTGGCTGTTGCTCAAGACGCTCTATGGTTGGCAGCAAGATACTCCCTCTTTCGTGCGAGGCGACTGGTGCAAAGCCATCGTAAGATGTCCGGCCCAATTTAGATGTACCCGGCCAACAACAAGATCCTCCGTTTCATTCCCCACAACACGTAAGAGGTACGTGTATCGCTCCGTCAAACAATCACACTGCAGCAAATGTAGCTAACAGATCTGTCTCCATAGATAAGCCACTACAACCATCACCAAAGGGATTCTTTAAAAAGTTACAAGCCAAGTTTCAGAAAGTGTAATAAAGACACTACGCCGTCCGCTGGGCTTAGCAGAAACGGACGATTTCGGTGATTCGGGAGGCGTATGGGACGCGGCGATGGGGGCCGAGCGGCGTGTGCTGCAAGGCCAAAATACCCCTCTACGGTTTCTCTCCTTTTCTTCTAGTGGTAAACATCTCGTTACCGATCGTGGAAACTTACGGTTGCCCGACTCCGACTGCCGATGTTCGCATCATATATTTGCCACAAGGTCTTTGGATTAACTATTTATCAAGACCAATTGACCTCGGGGCCGGGCGTGTGGTACCTGGAGCCTCGTGTCGAGGAACACAGTGGGTCCGTGAAGCGAGGTTGTGATTGGACTACGTAGTGGGCCTGGTGGGGGCCAGTGGAGGAATCAGAAAACGGCATGCTCGACCCCAACACAGATATTACAGTCTGACTATAAACATTTCGAGAGGTACGTAGTAGAGAGAACTATTATTATTCGAATCTTTGCAAAATCGATCTTCTTTTCGTTTTTGAGACACCTGGTGGAAGATTCGGTCTTTTCCAGATGTCTGGTGCGGCGCGCAGCGCTTTAGACGTTATCGACGTCATGAGAGGCGATTTGGGATCCCCAGGAATAGGAAATCGCTGCTCCTAGCGCAAGAGGATGAAAACGACAAGGGCGATGGAATCAATCTAACAAGAAAACGATATGGACTGGGATGAAGAAAGCGGTGAAAGAATATTAAGAAACTACAAAAACCGCACAGTTCGGGCTACAGCGGCCGAGAGAGCGGACAAGGGAATCCAGGGCCAAGAGCAACCTACGGATCTTGACATTAACGAAAAATTGGACAACATTAAAACGGAGTTTCAGCTTCAATTCAAAAAGCTTAGGGGTCACGTGGCAGAAGAGATGGCTAAAATGACAACCAAGTTGACTGAAGAACTGTCGCAAGCGCGAGAGCAGCTCACCCAAGCCTACCGCGAGCTCGAGGACACTAGACTGCAGCTTCAAGCCATGAAGGAAGCTTACGAAGGCCCTTTTGTTCGACCTTCGTATGCAAACGTCACCTAATGTACACCTCCTAACAGCGTTCCTAGCCTGCTGTCTTCTGCGAGCTGGACAGCAACGCCAGAGTCGGTATTCTGCACAGTGGACATGTCTAGGGTGCCAGAAGACTATATCGGAGAGGCTACACTAGCAGCCCTTTGTAAGCTTATCGAGAGCGAGATGCGAGTGCCTAGCGACCAATATAACTAGCGTTGCGTTGCTGTCACAAGAGACAGAGGAAACACTAAGCGTCTTAGAATTGTTGGCAGGAACGAAGATAAAGTCAAGAAGATCAAGGGCATTATCGAAGCAAAGAAAACGCTGGGTGCAAGAGTCCTTTAAGACTAGCTGTACCTAGTTAAAGTTGACAATGTCAACTGTACAGCTGTTATTAACAGCAACAGCAATATCCTTCCTGGAGCTGCAGAGGCTCTAGGCTAAGAAAACAATATATAGGTTGCTAAGGTAGCCTGGTTGAGCTGAAGGGATACTGCAAAAGCTTACAGATCTATAGTAGTATATATTACTAGAACTGCCAACGCTAGGAGGCTTCTCAACGACAGCTTCTTTTACACTAGAGGTAAGTCAGGATATACTAGAATCTTCGAACGCTGAATGAGGCCTAAGCAGTGCTATAACTACTAGCAGATCGGCTACAAAGCCTTCTAGTGCAAGAATGCTCAAGTGTACACTAGGTGCGCCAAGGAAGGCCACTGTCACAGTAGCTACAGCGAAGTAGTCGTTAAGTACGTCTTGTACAGCGGCCTATATAAATCGTTCAGCAGGAACTGCTAGAGACTCTACCTATCTCACTATAAGTAGAACGCTCTGCCTAATCTAGCTTAATGTAAGAAAGCAGGGTATAGTGTACAACAGCTTAATAAACGACAAGGAAATTTAGGATATAACAGTACTGGCTATCTAGGAGCCTTAAGCACAGATAGTTTATAGCCAACTCCTAACTACCCCTATAGGATACTACAAGTGGATTAAGATAGTTCCCTTGAGTTAGAGGGAAGGTAGATAGGCAGTTCGAAGCATGCTTTAGGTGAACAAGGATGTAGAGGCGGAACAGGTACCGATAAGGTCCCTGGACATGACAGCAGCTATCCTGAGGCTCCCTGATCGGCGAGTCTTGGTAGTGTCTGTCTATATACTAAAGCAGGATCCTTAGGCCCTACGAAGTGCGTGCAACGATTTATACAAGATTATTATAGATATAAGACAAAACGCAGGTACAGCAGTGGACATTGTGATTGCTAGAGACTTCAACTAGTACAACCAGCTATAGGGAGGAGACGATGTATCTCTAGAAAGACAAGGTGAGGCGGATTGGATTATTGACCTAATAGACAAGTTCGCCCTTTGCAGTCTGCTTCAACAGGGCACGAAAACATAGCATAGCTAGGATTACAATATAACTATCGATCTAGTCCTAGCGTCTACCGATCTAGCAGATACAACAGTCAAGTATACAATCTATAGGACAGAATATAGATCGGATTACTGCGTAATAGAGACAGTCTTTAACACTTTAGTCCTGATACCGAAGCAATAGGACTGGCTTCTGCTTAAGAATGCACCTTGGAAGGAAATTAACACTAAGATTGCAAGGACACTAGACACTACCCCCTCTAGGGGCTCTGTACAGCAGCAGACAGATCGACTAATGTTAGCAGTCCTAGAGACAGTCTATGCCCTGACACTGAAAGCGAAACCTTCGCTATACGCCAAGCAGTAGTAGACAACCGACCTTATATAATTACGTCGAATTTATATATACTAGAGGAACTGCGCCTAGACTAAATAACAAGTAGGATAAACCTTAGTAGACCTAGAAGAAACAGCAAAAGGGGCTACAAAGCAGTACTACAACGCTATCTAGCAACAGAAGAAGAAGCGCTAGGACAACTTTCTAGCAGATAATAGCAACATCTGGAAGGCTGCTAAATACCTAAAGTCTAGCAACAACACAGCGTTCGGCAAGGTGCCATAGCTCGTTAGAGAAGATGGAACAGTTATAGCCGATTATAGAGAACAGGAAGAAGAACTCTTAGCTACCTTCTTTCCTCCTCTCCTAGAGAGTATTAGAGATGAAGGCCCCTGGCTGCAAAGGGCTCCTATAGCGATGCTAACGATTACTATAGAAGAAGTTAAACAATAATTATTTGCAACTAAATCCTAGAAAGCACCTAGGGAGGACAGTCTACCTACAATTGTTTAGAAAAAGACTTGGCTAGTAGTCAAGCACTGCGTTCTTGCCCTATTCTAAACGTCTCTAGAGGACAGTACACTGCCTAGTCAGTAGCGATATACTAAGATCATTCTACTTAAGAAGCCTAGCAAGGACAACTATACTGTTATAAAGGCCTAGAGACCGATTTCACTTCTCGCAACGCTAGGCAAGCTGCTAGAGTCAGTAGTAGCAGAAAGGATCTTATACGCTATCGAGACATATAGGCTCCTCCTGACTAACCACTTTAGGGCACAAAAACAACAGTTGGTAGAACAAGCGCTCCTGCTCCTCTAGGAACAGATTTACACTGCCTAGCGAGGTTGTAAAATAGCAAGCCTAATTAGCTTCGACGTGAAAGGGGCCTACAACGGGGTCTGTAAGGAAAGGCTTCTTTAGTAGATAAAAGCACAAGGCATCCTAGAGGAGCTGCTTCGATAGATTAACGCCTTCTGCTTAGAGCGTACAGCAACGATCCAAGTCAACAGACATTCCTCCAAGGTTCAAAGCCTACCCTAGGCTAGTCTACCTCAAGGCTCTCTCTTATCCCTAATCTTGTTCCTCTTCTTTAACGTAGACCTAGTATAGCGACGAATCGACAGCTAGGTATCACAGGCTGGCAAGGCAATGTTGGTGATCGCTTGTATTCTTTGTAGTTGCACAAAGGACTACAAGTGAGAGAGGCCCAGCAGTGCTGGGGAAAATCCCCCGCCTGTGGGTCGCTCGCGAGTCCCTGCAACCCTAACCCTAATCTCCATGTCA
>OUNM010205794.1_pt1 | contig 17818 bp, 16 predicted proteins | sample 1769961 | NCBI WGS metagenome assembly OUNM01 (sample SAMEA3914820, study PRJEB12502) | metagenome | biome: forest; material: soil | place: USA | collected 2012-03-12 | depth 0.3 m
GGCCTCACCAAGCAGCAGTTCGACGATGTGGTGGCCCTGCACCCGACCATGTCCGAGGAGCTGGTGCTGCTGAGATGAGCGCGCGTGTCGCGATCGTGGTGATGGGCGTCGCTGGCTCGGGCAAGACGAGCCTGGGCGAGGCGCTCGCCACGAGACTGCGCATCGACTTCGTGGACGGCGATGCGCTCCACAGCGACCGCAATGTCGAAAAGATGCGCGCGGGCGTGGCCCTCGACGATTCAGATCGCGCGCCTTGGCTCGACCGCGTGGCCGAGGTGCTGGTGGATGGGAAGGCTCATCCCCGGGGCGTGATTGTCGCATGCTCGGCGCTGAAGCGCGCCTATCGCGACAGGATCCGCGCGGGTGCGGCGGGTTGTCGCTTCCTCTATCTCGCCTTGTCGGCAGAGGAAGCGGCGCGCCGTGTCGGCGAACGGGCGGGTCATTTCATGCCGACCAGCCTCGTTGTCGATCAGTTCGCGGTGCTGGAAGTGCCGACGGCCGCCGAGAGGGACGTGACGATGCTCGATGCAGCTCGTCCGCTGGACGAGCTGGTCGAGATCAGCGCGGACGCCTGAACGCCGTTACTGACAGGCGTCGTAGTTGCCCGCCTCGCAGGCATTGGTGCGAGCGCGCCAGTCGCTGACGCGCTCGGCATAGCGGGCGCGCGCCGCGCGATATTCTTGCATCTCGCGGGCATGCTGATTCAGGTCGGCGCGATACTGCGCAGAATTGCGGGCGTAGTTGCCCGAGCCGGCACCTGCGCTGCTGGAGCGCACCGAGCGGTTGTAGGCGTTGCGGTTGAGCTCGGCGGTGTAGGCGCGGTCGGCGCGGTGGGCCGCGTCGTTGGGCGTGCCTTCATCGACCTGCGCCTCGCGTGCATAGGGCTTGGGGCGCACCCAGTGCGTGGCCTGGCGATATTCGGCCATGCTCTGCTCGTCGACGGGTGAGTCCTCGTCTTCGCGGGCGTCGGCCGTGCCGTAGCTGTCGTAATAGCCGCGCGGATCGCGGGGCTCGCCGTCGTCGTAGCTCGGCATCGGGCGCTCGCCATAATATTGGGCGTGGGCTGTGCCAGTGAAGGCGGCGGTGGCAAGCAAAGCAGCAATGAGCAGACGGGGCACCGGGTGTCTCCTGGGCATGACTGCCCGTGCGCTAGGGGTCGGTTGCTGACAGCCACATGAACGCCATCCGGTCATGGTCCACCTCCGCCAAGAAAATCTTCAAGTGTGGCGAAGATGATATGGTCGTTCACCTTACCCGATTCTTGACGAGATCCTCGACCACGGACGGGTCGGCGAGCGTCGAGGTGTCGCCGAGCGCGCCGATTTCCCCCTCGGCAATCTTGCGCAGGATGCGGCGCATGATCTTGCCGGAGCGGGTCTTGGGCAGGCTGGGGGCAAACTGGATCGCATCCGGCGTAGCGATGGGGCCGATCTCGTGGCGTACCCAGTCGCGCAGGCCTTTGCGCAACTCCTCGGTGGGCGTGACGCCAGCGTTGAGTGTCACATAGGCGTAGATGCCTTGGCCCTTCACGTCGTGGGGCATGCCGACCACGGCCGCCTCGGCCACATCCTCGTGGAGCACGAGCGCGCTCTCCACCTCGGCTGTGCCCATGCGATGGCCGGACACGTTGATGACGTCATCGACGCGGCCGGTGATCCAGTAATAGCCGTCGGCGTCGCGCCGCGCGCCGTCGCCCGTCGTGTAGACGCCGTGGAAGGTGCGGAAATAGGTCTCGAAGTAGCGCTTCTCGTCACCCCACACGCCGCGCATCTGGCCGGGCCAGGAGCGTGCGATGACGAGATTTCCCTCCGCCTCGCCGGCAAGCTCCTTGCCCTCGCCGTCAAGCAGCTTGGGTTCGACCCCGAAGAAGGGCAGCGTTGCCGACCCCGGCTTGAGCGGTGTCGAGGGCAGGGGGGTGATCATGTGGCCGCCGGTCTCGGTCTGCCACCAGGTGTCGAGGATCGGGCAGCGGCTGTCGCCTACCACCTCATGATACCAGCGCCACGCCTCCGGGTTGATCGGCTCACCGACACTGCCGAGCAGCCTCAATGACTTGCGGCTCGTTGCTGTTACGAATTCGTCGCCCTCCTTCATCAGCGCCCGGAGTGCAGTGGGGGCTGTGTAGAGGATCGAGACATTGTGGCGGTCGACGATCTCCCAAATGCGCGAGGGGGTCGGCCAGTTGGGAACGCCCTCGTACATCAGCGTCGTCGCGCCGTTGGCGAGGGGCGCGTAGAGGATGTAGCTGTGCCCCGTGACCCAGCCGATGTCGGCGGCGCACCAGAACACCTCGGGCGCGTGATAGTCGAACACCGTCGCATAGGTGAGGGCGGCCCAGACCAGATAGCCGCCCGTGGTGTGCATCACGCCCTTCGGCTTGCCGGTCGATCCTGAAGTGTAGAGGATGAACAGCGGGTCTTCGGCCGCCATCGGCTCGGGCGGGCAGTCGGTTCCGACACCGTCGGCGACGTCATGGTACCAGACGTCCCGGCCCGGCTGCATCGGGATATCACCCCCCGTTGCGCGGATCACCACCACCGTTTCGATGCCGGAATAGACGCTGGCCGCCTCGTCGATATTGGCCTTGAGGGGCACGTGCTTGCCGCCGCGCCGACCCTCGTCGGCGGTGACGACGATGCGGCTGCCGCAATCTTCCATCCGGCCGGCGAGCGCGTCGGCCGAGAAACCACCGAACACCACCGAATGGATCGCGCCGATCCTCGCGCAGGCCAACAGCGCAAAGGCGGCTTCCGGGATCATCGGCAGATAGAGAGTGATGCGGTCGCCCTTCTTCGCACCCAGCTTCTTCAGCACATTGGCGAAACGGCAGACCTCGCGATGCACCTCGGCATAGGTGAAGCGGCGCGGCTCTTCCTTGGGGTTGTCCGGCTCCCACAGGATTGCGACCTGATCGCCGCGGGTGGCGAGGTGGCGGTCGAGACAGTTGGCCGACGCATTGAGGATGCCGTCCTCGAACCAACGGACATGGAAATCGGCCTCGTCAAACGACCAGTCGCCTGCCTTGGTCGGCGCCCTCATCCAATCGAGTATTTTCGCCTGCTCCAGCCAGAACCCATCCGGATCGTCGAGCGAGCGGGCGTGCATGGCCGCGCGCGTGGCGTCGTCGATCGAACGGGTCTCGGACATATGGCTGTTCCCTTCCATTGATGCGCGGCCCCGGCCTTTGCGCTCTGTACCGCCGCCTGAGAGACGGACGGAGCAGAACCCGGAAGAGCACGCGTTGCGCGGTCGTGCGGCCATGCTATCGCCAGTCCAAAGTACAAGGAAAGGGATTCCATGGGGTACAGGCTGGGCGTTGTCCTTCCGCTGCTTTTGGTAACGACGGCTCCGGCCGTTGCCCGGCCGCTTCATCAGTTCGCCGATCTTGCGCTGGCTCCCGCCGGTGACCGTGTCGCCACGGTCGACAGCGCCAGCGAGCCCGACGCGCCCACCGACCCGCGCGGGGTGATCGTGATCCGCGCGGCCGGCGATGGGCATATTCTCTCGCGCCTCGATCCCTGCACGACCTGCGGCTATTCGGGCCTGGCCTTTGGACCGGACGGCCGACTCGCCTTCGTGGCCCGCGACAAGAAGGCGGGAACCTCAACGCTGATGGTACAGCAGGGCGCGACCACGCGTCGTCTGGCGAGCGTCAATGGCCTCGCCGCGCGGCCGCGCTGGTCGCCTGACGGGCGCAGCATCGCGCTGCTCGTGACGGTCGGCGCTCGCAAGGAGACGGGCGCTACGCAGGCAGGCGCACGCCAGATCGGCGAGATTGGATCGAGTAACGACGAGCAGCGTATCGCGATCGTGCCCGCCGCGGGCGGGGCGCTGCGCATCATCTCGCCGGCGGATCGTTTCACGTACGAATATGACTGGACGCCCGACGGCAAGGGCTTCGTTGCGACCAGCGCGAAGGGCAATGGCGATGCCAACTGGTGGGTCGCGACCATCGACGCTATCGACGCGTCGTCGGGCGCAGTCAGGACCATCGTCGCTCCGAAGACGCAGGTGAACTTCCCGCGCGTCTCGCCCGACGGCCGGACCGTGGCCTTCATCGGCGGCCTTATGAGCGACTTCGGCTCGATCGGGGGCGACGTCTGGACGGTGCCCTTCGAGGGTGGTGAGGCGACCAACTTGACGCCTGACTATCGTGGCAGCTTCACGTCGCTGGTGTGGAACGCCGGCGGGCTCCGTGCCACCGCGCTGCTGAGCGATCAGGCTGCGATCGTGCCGATCGATCCGGCCAAGGGCCCGGCAGAACCGCTGTGGACCGCGCGCACCAGCATTGCTGCAGGCGATGCTGAGGTCGCCTTCTCGGCGCGCGGCGCGATGGCAACGGTCGCACAGGATTTCGAGCATGGTCCGGCGATTTTTGCCGGCCCCGTCTCACATCCGGTGCAGATCAGCCACGACAATGACGGCTATGCGCCGATCGTGGTGTCGCGCAGCCTCACTTGGAAAAGCGGCGGCCACGACGTGCAGGGCTGGCTGATCGCGCCCCACAAAGCGCCGGCGAACGGCGTCGCCAAGGCTCCGATGATCACCATCGTCCATGGCGGCCCGGCATCAGCCTCCACGCCGCAGTTCGTGTGGCAGGGAACCAACGCCGCGCTGATCGGTGCCGGCTACTGGCTGTTCTACCCCAATCCGCGCGGCAGTTACGGGCAGGGGGAGGCCTTCACCGCTGCTAATAGGCGCGATTTCGGCGGTGGTGACCTCAAGGACGTAGTCGCGGGCATCGACGCGGTCGAGCAAGTGGCGCCGATCGACGATCAGCGACTGGGGCTGATGGGCGGCTCTTATGGCGGTTTCATGTCGATGTGGGCAAACACCCAGACGCACCGCTTCAAGGCGATCTGGGCCGCAGCGGGACTTTCCAACTGGGTCAGCTATTACGGGACCAACGGCATCAACACCTGGATGACGCCCTATTTCGGCAAGCCCATGTATGCCGACCAGGCGGCCTACTGGAACGTGTCGGCGGTCCAGTTCATCGCCCAGGCGAAGACTCCGACGCTCATCACGGTCGGCGAACGGGACATCGAGGTGCCACCAACCCAGTCGGTCGAATATTGGAACGCCCTGAAGGCGATGGGCGTTGCGACCAGCCTCGTCATCTATCCGGATGAAGGCCATCATATCCGCAACCCCGCGCATACGGCCGACATCCGCCGGCGAGTGACTTCGTGGTTCGATCACTATCTCAAGGGAAACTGAGTTCATGACGACATCGCCCTTTCCCGTGCTCGTGACGGGTGGCGCTGGTTATATCGGCAGCCATGCCGTGTTGGCGCTTCTCGATGCCGGTTGGCCGGTGGTTGTGCTCGACAACCTCGTCACAGGCTTCCGCTGGGCGGTCGATCCGCGCGCGAGTTTCGTCGAGGGTGATGTGGGCGACGCTGAGACGGTCGCGAAGACGCTTTCCGAATTCGGGATCGGTGCGATCATGCACTTCGCGGGCTCAGTTGTCGTACCGGAGTCGGTCGAGAACCCGTTGAAATATTATCGGAACAACACGGCCAACAGTCGTACCCTCATCGAGGGTGCGGTGGCGGGCGGGGTGCGCCATTTCATCTTCTCGTCGACTGCCGCCACCTACGGCATTCCCGAGGAGAGCCCGGTCCGTGAGGTGACGCCGACCAGGCCCATCAACCCCTATGGCATGTCCAAGCTGATGACCGAGATCATGCTGAAGGACACTGCCGCCGCTCACCCGATCAACTATTGCGCGCTGCGCTATTTCAATGTGGCGGGCGCTGATCCTCAGGGACGTGCGGGGCAGGCAACAGCGGGCGCCACGCATCTCATCAAAGTCGCCGGAGAGGCGGCGACGGGCAAGCGCAGCCATGTCAGCGTGTTCGGTACTGACTATGCAACGCCCGACGGCACAGGCGTGCGCGATTATATCCACGTCTCCGATCTCGCGGCCGCGCATTTGCTGGCGCTCGAGGCGTTGATCGCCGAGCCCACGCGCAGCCACACGCTCAACTGCGGTTATGGCCGCGGCTTCTCGGTGCTCGAGGTGCTCGATGCGGTTGAGAAGGTCAGCGGTCGCTCGATCGAGCGGCGGATCGAGCCGCGCCGGGCCGGTGATCCCGATTCCCTCGTTGCAGCCAACGACGCGATCGTCACGGCCTTTGGCTGGACGCCGCGGCATGACGATCTCGACACAATCGTGGCACATGCGCTTGCCTGGGAGCGGGGGCTGGAGGCGCGGCGCGAACAAGCCTGACTGGGTTAGTCGAAAGAACCAGGAGGAGTAGTCGCCAGCCATGCTACTGGCAGCCGTGGGGGATGGAACCGCCCGAGCGGGCGGAAGGGATTGGGGTGCATGACCATTCTCGTGACAGGAGCCGCCGGCTTCATCGGTTCGCATGTGTGCCGGCGGTTGATCCGCCGCGGGGAGCGCGTGATCGGCATCGATAATCTCAATGATTACACGCCGATGCCGGTGAAACTGGGCAGGTTGAATGCGATCGCGGAGGAGGAGGGCGCGACCGAGTGCTTCGATTTCCACCCCGTCGACTTCGCCGATCATGAGGCGCTGGAGGCGGCGCTGGCGTCGGAGTCGATCGAGCGCATCGTCCATCTCGGCGCGCAGGCAGGCGTGCGCTACTCGATCCTCAATCCGCGTGCCTATGCGGCCTCCAACCTCACAGGCCATCTCAACATCCTGGAGCTGGCCCGCGCCCGGCAGGTCGCGCACCTAGTTTACGCGTCCTCTTCGTCAGTTTACGGCACCAGCCCGGACCTGCCTTTCCGCGTCGATGCGCGCGTCGATTTTCCGATCTCGCTCTATGCCGCGACCAAGAAGGCCGACGAGCTGATGAGCGAATCCTACGCGCACCTCTATCGCGTACCGCAGACAGGCCTGCGCTTCTTCACTGTCTACGGCCCGTGGGGGCGGCCGGACATGGCGGTGTGGGGCTTCACTGCCAAGATCCTGGCCGGCGAGCCGATCGAGGTGTTCAACGGCGGCAACATGCGCCGCGACTTCACCTATATCGACGACATCGTCACCGGCGTCCTCGCCGCGCTCGATAACCCTCCGCCCGATGACGGTGCCGAGAAGGCGGGCGGCAGTTTCTCCCCCCACCGGATCTACAATATCGGCAACAACCGCGCGGAAGAGCTGGAGAAACTGATCACGCTTATCGAGCAGGCCTGCGGTCGCCCTGCCATCCGCATCAAGAAGCCGATGCAACCCGGCGATGTTCCCGCCACCTATGCCGACCTGTCCGCCATCCACCGCGACCTCGGTTTCCAGCCAACCACGCCGATCGAAATCGGCATTCCGTTGTGGGTGGATTGGTACAAGCAATACCAGGCCACGCGCGGAGACTGATCGGGGCGCCCCACCGGGCCGCACGGCGGGGCGAAGCTGGCCTTTCCAGCGGCGTTTGATCAGGGTGCGCCATGCGCTTCGTCTATGCCTACCATGCCGGCGTCGATTGGATCGTCCGAGAATCCGGGCAGACCGACAAGTTCGTCCACATCCAGGCGGGGCTGATCATCTGGTCGCTGGCCGCTCTGGTTGCAGGGCGACGGCTGGGCACGCCAGTGCCGCTGATCGTCGTCGGACTGGCCGAGGTTGGCAACGAGATCATGGACCGCCTCTATCTTGGCAGCTGGAACTGGCCCGATACGATCCGGGACGCCGCAGCGACATGGATCTGGCCGTTGCTCCTTTCACTGGTCCTCACGATCGAGCGCGCCCGTGCTGAGGGGCTTTTCACTCGCTCGACGATGACGGAGCCAATGGCGACCGTTTCTGTGAGCGGAGACGGGAGGTAATGTCACCACTACTTTGATTGGGAGCCCGGCGGCATCGCTCTCCAAAGTCTCGGCCGGAAAGGATCGTCCTCGCCTTCGAGGAGAGGCTCAGGCGAGGTCGAAAACCAACGCGTCGAGATTATTGACCATGTGTCGCTCGGTCATGTCTTGGCCGTTACACACGATTGGCATCGTCGCCAGGGCGCGCGCTCGTTGCGAGGAATGGCGGTGGCGCAGCATCGAACCGGCCACCACCATTCCCCTTTCCGTCAGGCGAAAATGAAGTCTGCCGCCGAGAAGTTCGCCGCGCTCAGGTTGTGCTGCGGATCGGCAATGTCGATGCTGAACTTCTGGCCAGCCGAGGTCACCACGTCGAGCGACACGTCGCCATTGGCGAGATCGTGCGCGAAGACGGTGCCGGCAGCGCCGCCCGCCTTATAGCTGGTCACGCCCAGCTTCTCGATCGAGATGCGGTCGACCCCGTCAGCGAAGTCCTGGATGATGTCGCCGCCATCGAGCGCGCCCGCACCTTTGAAGACGAAGCGGTCGGCACCGGCGCCGCCCCACAGCTGGTCGTGGCCGCTCTCTCCAATGATGATGTCGTTGCCGGCATCACCGTGAATCTGGTCGGCACCGTCGCCACCCAGCATCAGGTCGTTATCGTCGCCGCCGAACATGACGTCGTTGCCGGCCTCGCCATTCATGGAGTCGACGCCCTTGCCGCCGTCCAGATAGTCATCGCCGGCGCCTGCCTGCAGGTTATCGTTGCCGTCACCGCCATAGAGCTTGTCGGTGCCGCCCTCGGCCGAGAGGATGTCATCGCCCGAGCCGCCGTCGAGATAATTGTTGCCGTCGCCGCCATCGACCCGATCATTGTCGTTGCCGCCGAACACATGGTCGTCGCCGGCCTGGCCCTTGAGCTTGTCGTTGCCGTCGTCGCCGTAGATCCAGTCGTTGCCCGCGCCGCCGGCGACCGCCTCGGTCGTCAGCTGGCCGGTCGCTGGGTTGATTTCGTTGAGAAAGCCGTCGTCGCCTGGGCCGGCGTGGATGACGTCGTCGCCATAGCCGCCATCCAGATAGTCGCGGCCGTCGCCGCCGTAGATGGTGTCGTTGCCGCCGTCGCCGAGGATCTGGTCATGCCCGTCGCCACCTTCGATCAGGTCGTTATCATCGCCGCCTGAGAAGATGTCGTTGCCGAGCCCGCCGATCAGGTGGTCGGCACCGGGGCCGCCATCGAGCTTGTCGTTGCCGTCGCCGCCGTCGAGATAATCATTGCCGGTGCTTCCCTTGAGGAAGTCATTGCCCGCTTCGCCGTAGATCGTGTCGTTGCCGTCGCCGCCATCGATATAGTCGTCGCCCACTCCGGCGTGGATGATGTCGTTGCCGCCGAGGCCGCTGATGTCATCGGCACTCCCGGTGCCGGTAATGGTGTCTGCGAGGGCAGTGCCGATCAACTTACTCATATCTGTCCTTCCCTATGACCCTCCTCAGCGATTTTCACCGCGAGGCCGGCGCCCGTTGGCACAGGGGGCCGGCCGATGGCGCGCGCTGTGAGGTGACGTGCCCCGGATCTGCGCCCGACGGATAGAGTCCAAAATGATTCATTAACCTTTGTCGGAACCGCTCCTCACGTGGCCCCGCCCATGGCACCGCCTGCCGCCCTGATCATGACGAGCTACGGGTTGTCCGTTACGGGCGCGCGTCGGACCAAGTCCTCTGAACAGAATCGGAAAGAAGTGGCGTTGCTCACACAAGGTCGCGAAGCGGCGCGTACAATCGGATGGACTCCAGCGGATCTTCGGCGATTCCTCGTCAAGGTCGCGCTCATCAGTGCCGTGCTGAACGTGCTCATGCTCGGCGGTTCATTCTTCATGCTGCTCGTATATGACAACGTGATTCCCAGCCGCAGCCTGCCGACGCTCGTCGGCCTGCTGGTGATGATCACGGTCGTCTATGCATTCCAGGCGCTGCTTGATCTCGTCCGGACACGGGCGATGCTGCATGTCGGTGGGATGGTGGATCAGAAGCTTTCCGATCGCGTGTTCCGGATCCTGATCGGCCCGGAACTCGGCCAGGCGGAGGGAATCCAGCCGGTCCGCGATCTCGATCTAGTCCGCAGCTACCTTTCGGGGCCGGGGCCACTTGCGCTTCTCGACCTGCCGTGGGTGCTGCTGTTTCTCGGCATCCTCTTCATGTTTCACGTGGCGCTCGGACTGGTCGCGACGGCGGGCGCGGTCGTGCTGATAATCCTGACCCTCCTCACCGACCGGGTGACGCGGGTCCTGACGACGCAGACTTCGACGATCGCGGCAACCCGGTTCGCCATGGCGGATTCGAGCCGGCGCAACGCTGAGGTGTTGCAGGCGCTCGGAATGACCGGTCGTGTCGGCGCCCGCTGGAAGGTGATCAGCGACCAGTTGCTTGCCGCGCAGGAACGCGCGGCAAAACTGTCAGGTGGCATGTCGAGTGCCTCCAAGACGTTCCGCATGCTGCTCCAGTCGTCGGTACTGGCCACTGGCGCGGCGCTGGTGATCAGCGACAAGGCATCGGGTGGTGTCATCATAGCGGGGTCTATTCTCAGCTCGCGCGCTCTGGCTCCGGTCGACCACAGCATCGCCAACTGGAAAGGCCTTGTCGCGGCACGGCAGGCGTGGGGACGGCTGGAAGCGCTGCTCCGTCTGCTTCCGGCCGATCGCCTCGCGACGCAGCTCCCGGCGCCGCAAAAGTCACTTTCCATCGACCGACTGACAGCTGGTCCGCCGGGAACAGACGCGCTCGCGTTCCGCGATGTGAGCTTCACCGTTCAAGCGGGCGACGTGCTCGGCATCATCGGGCCGAGCGGCTCGGGCAAGACCTCGCTGTTGCGGGCGATCGTTGGAGTCTGGCCGGCGGAGCGTGGCACTGTGCGATTGGACAACGCCACTACAGATCAGTGGTCGCGCGACGATCTGGGGCGCCATGTCGGCTATCTCCCGCAGGACGTCGAGCTGTTCGACGGCACTGTCGCGCAGAACATCGCGCGCTTCGATCCCCATGCGACCAAAGAGGCCGTGTTCGCCGCCGCCCGTGCGGCCGACATTCACGATCTCGTCGTGAAGCTGCCCGAAGGCTATGATTCACAGCTCGGGCCGAACGGTAGCAACCTGTCGGCCGGCCAGCGCCAGCGCGTAGGGCTCGCGCGGGCGCTCTACGGGGATCCATTCCTGATCGTGCTCGACGAGCCCAATTCCAATCTCGACACCGAGGGCGAACGCGCACTCGGCAAGGCGATCAGCACGGCGGCGAAACGCGGTGCGATTGTGCTGCTGGTTGCTCACCGGCCCTCGGCGCTTCAGGAAGCGAACCGGATCCTCTACCTTACAGAAGGCCGGACGCGTCTGCTCGGCGAGCGCAATGAGGTGCTCGCAAAGCTGGGCCTGCGCCTTCCAGCGCCAGCTGCGGCACCATCCACGCCGCGACCCATCATGCCCGGCGCGGTACAGCGTCCCAGGGAACAACAGCATGCATAAAGATCAAGGCGCGGTGCTCAGCCCGTTGCCTATTAACTATTCGGCCGAGGCTTCCTTCGATCGGACGATCCGCAAGGGCCTGTGGCTGGCAGCGGGCGTTGTGTTCGGCCTGGGCGGTCTCGCCGCCACGCTGCCGGTTACCGGTGCTGTTGTCGCCTCGGGTGAGGTGTCGGTCGAATCCCACGTCAAGCGCATCGCGCATCCGACGGGGGGCGTCGTGTCCGACATCCTCGTACGCGACGGCGACCATGTTCGCGCCGGGCAGACGCTCATGCGGCTCGATGGCACGATCAGCGGCGCCAACGCGACAATGAGCCATGAGGGGCTCAACCAGCTCCTGGCTCGCGAGGCCCGGCTCACTGCGGAGCGGGACAGCGCCGCCACGATCAGCTTTCCGGCTGCGTTGACCGCACGGGCAAACGACCCCGTCGTCTCCAGGGTGCTAACCGAGGAGCAACGCGTCTTTACGTTGCGCGCCGAGGCGCGGCACGGTCAGGTCGCCCAGCTCGAGCAGCGGATCCGCGAGTCTGAAGCCGAGATTGCGGGCTATCAGGTGCAGATAGAATCGACCGACAGCCAATATGGCTTCGCCCAGCAGGAAGTATCCGCGGCGCGTGAACTCTGGAAAAAGCGCTTCACCACGCTGCAGCATTTGAGCGCGGTGGAGCGCACCGCCGTCGCTCTCAAGGGCACCGAGGGCGCGCTTCGCACCCAGGTGGCCCAGTCGCGTGCGAAGATCACCGAGATCCGCCAGCAGATGATAGCGCTTGCTCAGGATGCGCGCAGCCAGGCGGGCACCGAGCTCAACGACGTGCAGGGCAAGCTCAGCGAGCTAAGGCAGCGTCAGGTCGCAGCGGACGACGTGAATGGGCGCAACATTATCCGCTCGCCGCAAGACGGCATCGTCGACAAGCTCGTCTACACAACGATTGGCGGCGTCGTTCAGGCCGGGACTACGATCATGGAGATCGTGCCGATTAGCGACCGGCTGATAGTGAGGGCGAAGATCCGCCCGACGGATATCGATCAGGTGGCGCAGGGCCAGGCGGCGTCGCTTCGCTTCTCGGCATTCAACATGCGCACTACGCCGCAGATCAAGGGAACCGTCTCGCGCGTCTCGGCGGAGCTGATGACGGACGAGAAGGGCGCCAACGGTTATTACGTCGCGGAGATCACCATCCCGGCCCCCGAACTCCGCCGCCTGGGCGAGCTCAAGCTGCGGCCCGGCATGCCGGTGGAGGCGTTCGTCAAGACGGGTGACCGCACGATGCTCAGCTACATCGTCAAGCCGCTCGGCGACCAGTTGCAACGGGCTTTCCATGAAAACTGATGCGGCGAACGGTTGACCCGTTGGTATCGGTGGCGCGCCTTCCGTGCGGGCCTGGCACGGCGGACAAGGTGTTGGCGGGAGTCGCCAGCGCGGGCTTTGATCGAATTTGATCGGACAGGAATTTAGCCCGACGCTGCGACCTCCCTACGCCAACGCATTCTGATGACTTAACCCACAGATCTTGCGTTGTTCCTCACGCGAAGCGCCGGGCGATGATTAGGAGAGGTTAGGGCCTTGCCGACGCCCACATAGTCGAGGCCGGCGCGCGCCGCCTCCTCGTGGGTATAGACGTTTCGCAGGTCGACCAGCAGTGGCGTGGCCATGGTCGCGGCGAGCCGGTTGAGATCGAGTGCGCGATAGGCATCCCATTCGGTCACGATGACGACGGCGTCGGCGCCCTCTGCGGCGGCGTAGGGATCGACGGCGAATTCGACATCCTGCAGCACCTTCTTCGCCTGTTCGATGCCTTCGGGATCGCAGGCGTGGATGTTTGCGCCGGCATCCTGCAGGGCCTGAATCACCGCGATGGCGGGCGAATCCCGCATGTCGTCGGTGTTGGGCTTGAAGGTGAGGCCGAGCACGGCGACGCGTTTACCGCGCGCGTCTCCGTCCATCGCCTTCAGCACCTTGCGGCCCATTGCACGCTTGCGGCTGTCGTTGACCGACACCACCGCCTCGACAATGCGCAACGGTGACTGAAGGTCCTCCGCCGTCTTCAGCAGCGCGAGCGTGTCCTTGGGGAAGCAGGAGCCGCCATAGCCAGGCCCTGCATGCAGGAACTTGCGCCCGATACGATTGTCGAGCCCGATACCGCGCGACACCTCCTGCACGTCCGCGCCCGCCGCCTCGCAGAGATCAGCGATCTCGTTGATGAAGGTTATCTTGGTCGCGAGGAAAGCGTTGGCGGCGTATTTGATGAGTTCGGCGGTGCGGCGGCCGGTGAACAGCACCGGCGCCGACTGGTTGAGCGACAACGGCCGGTAGACCTGGCGCAGCGCCTCGCGGGCGGCCTCGTCGTCGGTGCCGCACACCACGCGGTCGGGGCGCTTGAAGTCCTCGATCGCAGCGCCTTCGCGCAGGAATTCGGGGTTGGAGGCGACGCGGATGCTGCGCTCCGGTGCTGCTTCGCGGACGATCCGCTCGACCTCGTCGCCGGTGCCGACCGGCACGGTTGATTTGGTGACGAGCAGGATATCGCGCTTCACAGATTCGGCGACCTCCTTCGCGGCGGCGTAGACATAGCTCAGATCGGCATGGCCATCGCCACGGCGCGAGGGCGTGCCGACCGCGATGAACACCGCGTCGGCGTCCGCAACACCGGCCGCTACGTCGGTGGTGAAGGAGAGGCGACCGGCGCGCACGTTGGTAGTCACCAGCGCCTCGAGGCCCGGTTCGTAGATCGGCATGATGCCGCGCTCGAGCGAGGCGATCTTGGCTTCGTCCTTGTCGACGCAGATCACTTCGTGGCCGAAGTCGGAAAAGCAGGCGCCGGAAACAAGACCGACATAGCCGGTTCCGATCATGGTGATCCGCATGTGTCTACTCGCGCAAAGTCCAAATGGATCCGGCCTGATTGCATCCCGCGCGATCAAGCGCAAGCGGCCCACGTGGCTTTGCGCAGGGGGATTTTGGGGGACTGTCCCCGGCGCGTGTGGGGCATTAGAGCTGGTGGGATGAACGCGTTCCGCAGCCTCGCCTATCGCCTCTGGTGGACGTGGCAGAAGATGCGGCTGGGTTCTGATGTGTTGCGGGCGCGGGGCCATGCGCCGCCCGGAGCCGTCAGGCGGTCGCGGGACCGGCGGTCTGGATGAGCCATTGGTGGAGCCCGTCCAGGCCCAGCGCCGTGAGCTTGCCCGTCGCAAAGGCGCCCGTATCGATGCCTATCCGGTTGGGCAGCCGCTCCACCTCGGGCGTGATCGAATGGCCGTGGACGATCATCGCAGCGTGGCGCGCAGAGCTGCCGAGGAAGGGTTCGCGAATCCACAGCCGGTCGAGATCGTCCTGACGATCCAGCGGCACGCGCGGGCGGATGCCGGCATGCACAAAATAATAATCTCCAAGATGGAGCCCGAGCGGTCGGCCTGCTAGCCACAGCTGCTGCTCTTCGGGGATCGCGGCGAGCCCTGCCTTGGTGATCTCGACGAGATCCAATCGGTCGAGCAGGTCATGGGGCACGCCCCAGCTCATCAGCGATTCTCGACCGCCGAAGCGCAGCCAGCCCTGCATGGCCTCGCGATTGCCGGCGAGCGCTTCGAGCATCATCGCCTCATGATTACCCTTGAGGACGGTCCAGGTCGCGAAGTCGAGGGGGCGCATGGCGAGAGCCACGACGCCGGCGGAATCGGGGCCGCGGTCGATAAGGTCGCCGAGCTGGACAATCTGCGTATCGGCCGGCGGCCGGGCCGCATTGTCCTGGCGGATCAGGTCGAGGAGCTGGACGAGCAGGTCCAGCCGGCCATGCACGTCGCCGATCGCATAGACACGGCTCCCCTCGGGGATTTCTGGGTTTTTTGGCCGACCCCCAAAACCGAACATCTGTCGTCGGGCTCCTTCTGCCTCCCCGCAAGTCTCGGAGAGCGGTTACAGCAGGATAGCCGGCCAGAGCCGAGCTTGCATGATGTTTTGGTTGGGAATTCGCCAGGCCATTGGCCGGAGCGGCTGGACCATCAATTCTTCTGCTCGGTCCACTTCTCCACGCCGCGGCGTGCGTCCTGGACGAAGCGCGAGCGTCGCACCGCCCAGATGAACAGCCCGCCGACAAGCCGACCCAGCGGCCGCATGGGGCGGCGGAACTGCACGAGCAGCACGATGCGCGTGTCGTCGGTGTCGTTGTGGACTTCGTGGTTGTACATGTCGTCGAATACGAACGCGCGGCCTTCCTGCCACGTCACATGCTCGTCGCCGACGCGCATCCGGCAATTTGCCGCCTTCTCGGGCACTTGAAGTCCGAGATGGCAGGTCAGGATCGCCTTGGTAACGCCGGTGTGGGCGGGGATGTGAGTGCCCGGAACCAGCACCGAGAAGAGGGCAGAGTTAAGGCCAGGCACGGTCTTGAGCAGCTCAGCCGTGCGCGGACAGGCGTTGCAATTCGCCTCGACGCGATAGCCATAGCCGAACAGAAAATAGGAGCGCCACTTGCCCGCCGGCGCGATACGGCGATGGTCGGGCGAGATCTCGGCCAGCGGCGGAACGGTGCTCAGGTCCTGGAGTACGTTGGCGGCCTCGGCGCGAATCGTCTCCCACTCGCGCTCGAAGGCAGCGATCCACGGAAAATCGCGCGTCTCGTAAAAGGGGTGGTTGCCGATCTTGGATGCGCGGGCCACGATGGCGTTGATCCGCGGTTGCAGATCCTTGCCGATCCGCATCCACAGAGGCTTCTTCGGGACGAGCGCGGAGCTGGGTTTTGGATCCGGATCCACAGGGGAGAGTTGCTTACCGTTATGATCCAGCTCGACGATCTTCGACATACTCGTAAACCCTGCTTGTCCCGCGGCTGCTACGCTGAGCCGACCCTGATAGGCGCCCCGATCGGGCTCGCCAATCGCCGAATTGCGCGCAGGGAGGTGAGGCATGGTAGCGCTCGGACTTGATCGTGGGATGACGGTGGACGCGACCAAATGGCGCGCGCGCCGCCGTGTTGCGCTGATTGCGCTGCTGCTCGTCGCGCATCTTCCCCTGCACCAATTGTGGCGTCTGTTCGGGCGTCGCTCGCCATGGCCAATCCGCTTCCTGCGCTCCGCAGGTTGGGCGGCGGGCGCGGACGTCCGGATCGTGGGGCGACCGGTGCGCTCACATGTGCTGCTGGCTGCCAATCACCTGACCTGGCTGGATATCCTGATCCTCGCGGGTGCGTCGGGCGCCCGCTTCGTGGCCAAGGACGATGTCGCGCGCTGGCCGTTCTTCGGCTTCCTCGCGGGCCTCAATCGTACCGTCTATGTCGCGCGCTCGAAGCGTGGTGAGGTGCGCGAGCAGGCGGACCTTCTGCGTGCGGCGCTTAGCGAAGGCACGCCGCTGGCGCTCTTCCCCGAGGGCGGAACCGGCGATGGCGAGGTGATCAAGCCGTTCCGTGCGTCGCTGTTCGCAGCACTCCAGCCGCCGATACCCGGGGTACTGCTCCAGCCTGTCGTGATCGACTATGGTCGCGACACTCGTGATCTCGCTTGGGCGGGCAGGGGAACGAGCATGGGGAGCGAGATGATGCGCATCCTCGGCCTTCCGGGGCGGCGCAAGGTACAGTTGCGCTTCCTCGATCCCATCGACCCGGGCGAGTGGAGCGACCGCAAAGCGTTGGCGACGGAAGCGCGGGCTCGACTTGTGGAGGCGCTCGACGGGAAGGCGTGAGCGGATGTGTTGGGCCTCCGTCCGCGGTCAGTTCGGGATGAGGCCTTCGTCCTGCATGTAGCCACGTCGGCGAAGCTGCCGGAAGGCGATGTTGAGTGCAGGGTTAGACCAGCCGTTGATGGTGCTGAAGTCGCAGGCCAGCGTCTCGTGGTGGCGGACATGGTCCTCATTCTTCATGAGAAGTCCCACGCGCCGCATCAGGAGAACCGTTCCAGGATTGTCGATCCGGTGGAGTGTCCCGTGGAAATATTGCGCGAAGGTCGCGCCGATCGTGAAAGAAACGATGCCCGCCAGCAACCATGCCGGAAGCGGCAGCAACAGGAACGCTGCATTGGCGAGGATCGCGAAGGGCAGGGTGGTGAACAGCACCGTCGAGCCAATCTGCACCAGCATCGAACGCCGGCCCAACGCATCCGGCCGGGGGTGATGGTTTTTGAAATCGTAGATAAGGCGTTCGATCGGCCCGAGTTGGGCGAACGCCGCGTCGCGCATGGCGAGGTATTCGTCCGACTCGCGCGAGCCTTCGTAGAAGAACAGCTTGTCGAGCCCGATGCCCGCCCTCGAGGGCTTATAGTCCATGTACATATGGACGACGCCCGACATCATATCCGCGGCATACCAGCCGGCCAGCGCGGCGGGCAGCATCCACCAACTCGGCGCGTGGAGCAACCAGACGAGATCGGCTGCCAATAGACATGCCAAAGCCAGCAAGGCGATGCGAACGACCATATCTCTCCCGAAGCGACGGATTGGCGCCCCTTCTAACGCTACGGAGCGTCCGCCGAAAGCCGGTTATGATTTAATCCCATTCCTTCATCGGCGACCGGGAGCCGGATTTGGACGCAGACTGCCAGTTGGAGGA
>OUNM010202850.1_pt1 | contig 17813 bp, 20 predicted proteins | sample 1769961 | NCBI WGS metagenome assembly OUNM01 (sample SAMEA3914820, study PRJEB12502) | metagenome | biome: forest; material: soil | place: USA | collected 2012-03-12 | depth 0.3 m
AAACAGGCGAGTCGGCATCCTGTCCATCCGCGCCGGTCGCTGCCCCCCAAGGGGGCTCATGCAGCGGACTGGCGAAGCCAGCTCCGCGCATGCGGCTGGGTTTGGCCCTGCGGGCGGCAGTGGCGCGCTGCGCATCGCTTCCCCGTAAAGGCGTGCACGTCGTCGCGGGCAGGCGTAAGCTGGTGGCATCCCTCTGCGGCCGGTGGTCCCCTGGCGCCGTGCGGCCGCGTGCATCAGTCACGGCGCCTTGCTCCTGAACGGGAGAGGGCCATGAAGTACCTCCTGCACTGGAAGCTGCCGCTCGCCGAGTTCTCGTCCTCGGCCACCCAGTTCCTGGAGACGGGCGCCATGCCGCCGCCGGGGCTCGACTTCGTCGGCCGCTGGGGCGGCCTGCCGGGCGAAGGTTTCGCCATCGCCGACTGCGAGGATCCCGCCGAGGTGGACCGCTACCAGTCCCGCTGGGGCGACCTGGTGGACCTGGAGGTGACGCCGTACGTCGAGGACCGGGTGCAGAAGGCGGAGCCGCCGTTCGCGGCCCACTGACCCGCCCCGCCGCCCGGCGACGTCACCGGGCCGCGCGGGCGCGCACCTTCTCGTCGATCACGCCGCGCAGGTCGTCGGCGGATTGCCCCGTGTGCGACACCGCGGCCAGGATGGCGTCGGTGGACAGGCCGTCCGGGCGCGCCGCCTCGACCAGGCTCCACGCGCGCGCGGCGCGCCGCGCGGTGCGGCAGTACAGCAGCACGGGGCCGGAGCTGGCCACCAGGATGTCGCGCAACGCGTCCACCGACGCGGGCGCGGCCGTGCCCGTGGGCGGCACCGGCACGTAGCGGAAGACGAGGCCGGCCTCGCGGGCGGCCTGGGCCATCTCCGTGGAGTCGGGCTCGTCGCGCGATTCGCCGTCGGGGCGCAGGTCCACGAGCGTGGTGAACCCGCGCGCGCGCAGGCGCGGCACGGACGCCAGCTGCACCTGGGCGGCCACCGACACCTGCGCGGTGAGCGGGAAGGCGACGACCTCGGGCGCGTCCTGCAGGCTCTGCCAGGCGAAGGCGGCCACCACCGCCATCATCGCGAACGCCACCGCCGACAGCACGACGCGCAGCGGGGTGGCGAGGAGGCGGCTCGGCATGGCTCGATTCTGGTGGCGGCGGCCGGCGGCGTCGCTCCGTCAATGTCCCTGTTGCTTCTCGTACTGGAAGTACATCTGCCCGCTGAAGGCGATGGTGCCCATCAGCACGGCGCCGCCCACCACCAGTGCCAGGATCACGCCCAGCACCGGGGCCCAGGCCGTGCGCTCCTCGGGCAACAGCTGCTCGGGATCCACCTCGGGCAGGCCCTGGCGGCGGCCGAACAGGCGGGCCCACTTCGCGTCCGGCGTCAGGCCGATGACGATCGCGGCCAGGAAGCCCGCCGACAGCGTGAAGCCCAGCAACGGCACCAACAGCCACGAGAGCGTGTCGTCCTGGCCGAGGTTGCGCATGCGGACGACCCCCGCCAGGCCGGCCAGCGCGGGCAGTGGGTGCAGCCAGCCCCACGGGTCGCGCATCCCGTGCAGGTAGAAGCGGTGCAGGCCCAGCGCACCGCCGACGACGGCGATCCAGGTGGCGAGCGTCTTGGACCGCACGGGGCGGGCGGCGTGGGCGGCGCCTGCGACCGGCGCGACGGGCGCGCTCACGCCGCCGTCCCGGCGTCGCGCTCGGCCGGCACGGTGGCCGCGCCCTGGCCCAGCGCGCGCTGCATCAGCACCACGTCCAGCCAGCGGTCGAACTTCCAGCCCGCCGCCTCGAAGCGGCCGGCGGGCGTGAAGCCACAGGCCCGGTGCAGCTCGATGGAGCCGGCGTTGGCGCTGTCGCCGATCACGGCCAGCATCTGGCGGCAGCCGCGCGCCGTGCACTGGGCCATCAGCTCCACCAGCAGCAGCTTGCCCACTCCCTGGCCGCGGGCCCCGGGCGCCAGGTAGATCGAGTCCTCGACACAGAAGCGATAGGCGCGACGCGGGCGGAACAGGTTGGCGTAGGCGTAGCCCAGCACCTGGCCGTCGCGCTCGGCCACGATCCAGGGCAGGCCGTTGGCCAGCACGGCGTCGCGGCGGCGGCCCATCTCGGCGGCATCGGGGGCCTCGAGCTCGAAGGTGCCGGTGCCGTTGAGCACGTTGTCGCCGTAGATGGCGGCCAATGCCGGCAGATCGACGGGCGTACTGGGCCGAAGGGTGAGGGCGGCGGCGGGCGCCGCAGTGCCTGGCGAGGCGGTCGGCGCGGGGGTGGTCACGGTCATGGCAATCAGTTTATAATGCGCGGTTTGCAGCGCCGGCTGGCGCCTGGCTGACATCAGCCAGGCGACCCGCGTATCTACGGCAGCGGCAAAGCCACTGCGCCGCGGCTTGCAGCCCGGCACCCCGTCTCGGTCCGCCTTGCGTGTCTCCCTGGCAGCCGAAACGAACGAATTCTCAAGGATCGAACCATGGTCGTCATTCGACTTGCTCGCGGCGGCGCCAAGAAGCGCCCGTTCTACAACATCGTCGTGGCTGATTCGCGTGAGCGCCGCGACGGCCGCTTCATCGAGCGCGTGGGTTTCTACAACCCGATGGCCTCGGGTGGCGAAGAGCCGCTGCGCCTGGCGCTGGACCGCGTCACCCACTGGACCGGCGTCGGCGCCCAGCTGTCGCCCACCGTCGCGCGCCTGCTCGTCACGGCCAAGAAGAACGTCGCTGCCGCTCCCGCTGCCCCCGCGGCAGCCTGAGCGCGCACGTCATCACACGGGTCCCGGAGGGGGAGCGCATGCCTTTCCTCCCTTCGGACGCCGTGCACGCCTTCCCTGAGGACGCGGTCGAGGTCGGCCGCATCCACGGGGCCTGGGGCGTCAAGGGGGCCTTCCGGGTTCAGCCGTTCGCGGCCGACCCGCAGGCCCTCTTCTCATCCAAGGTCTGGTTCCTGAAGCCGGGCGAGCCCGCCAACGGGCGCGCCCCCGCCGCCGTGCGGGCCGCGGCGGCGCTGCCGGCCACGCTGAAGGTGTCGCAGGCGCGCGAGCAGGGCGACGACATCGTGGCCACGGCGCACGAGGTACCCGACCGCGACGCGGCCGAGCAGCTGCGCGGCGCCCGCATCTTCGTGTCCCGCGCCAGCTTTCCGCAGCCGGCCGACGACGAGTTCTACTGGGTCGACCTGATCGGCTGCGCAGTGGCCAACCGCGACGGCGCGGCCCTGGGCACCGTCACGGGCCTGATCGAGACGGGCCCGCACTGCGTGCTGCGCATCCAGCCGCCGGCCACCACCGGCACGCCGGACGAGCCGGCGGAGGAACGCCTGATTCCCTTCGTGGACGCGTTCGTCGTCGAGGTCGACATGCCCGGCCGGCGCGTCGTCGTCGACTGGGGCCTGGACTTCTGAGTCGCGTCAGGCGCCATGCGCTTCGACGCCATCACCCTGTTTCCCGAGCTGTTCGCGCCCTTCCTGGCCGCGGGCGTCACCCGTCGCGCCTACGAGTCGCGCCAGGTCGACCTGCGCCTGTGGCCGTTGCGCGACCATGCGGAAGGGGCGTACCGCCGCGTGGATGACCGCCCCTTCGGCGGCGGCCCGGGCATGGTGATGCTGGCCGAGCCGCTCGAGCGTGCCCTGGCCGCCGTGCAGGCCGATCGCGCCGCGGCTGGCGCACCCGCCGCGCCCGTGGTGCTGTTCACGCCCACCGGCCGCCGCATCGACCAGGCGCTGGTGCGCGAGTGGGCTGGTGGCCCGGGTGCCGTGCTGCTGTGCGGCCGCTACGAAGGCGTGGACCAGCGCGTGGTGGACCGCCACGTGGACGTCGAGCTCAGCCTGGGCGACTTCGTGCTGTCGGGCGGCGAGCTGCCCGCGCTGGTGCTGCTGGACGCCGTGGCGCGGCTGCAGCCCGGCGTGCTGGGGGACGAGCAATCCCACCTGCAGGACAGCTTCGAGGACGGCCTGCTGGACTGCCCGCACTACAGCCGCCCGGAGGTGCTCCAGGCCGACGACGGCGCCTTTCCGGTGCCCGAGGTGCTGCTGTCCGGCCACCACGCCCGCATCGCCCGCTGGCGGCGCGAGCAATCGCTGGCACTGACGGCCGCGCGGCGTCCCGACCTGATCGCCGCGGCCCGCGCCGCCGGGCGGCTGGACAAGGCGGACGAACGATTCCTGGCCACGCTGCCCCCGGCTGCGCTATAATCAAAGGCTTTTCGATCCTCTGCCGGGGAAGAGTCGTCCATTCGGATGACCACGGCGCACCGCCTGGCCTTCAACAGCCACCGCTGCGCTGACCAAAGCAATATCGCGCCGGCACGATCCTTGGAGTTTTCCGTGAACCTGATCCAGACCCTCGAGCAGGAAGAGATTGCCCGCCTGGGCAAGACCATTCCCGCGTTCGCCCCCGGCGACACCGTGATCGTCAGCGTCAACGTCGTCGAAGGCAGCCGCAAGCGCGTGCAGGCCTACGAAGGCGTCGTCATCGCCAAGCGCAACCGCGGCCTGAACTCCGCGTTCACCGTGCGCAAGATCTCCAGCGGCGAAGGCGTGGAGCGCACGTTCCAGACCTACAGCCCGCTGATCGCCTCGATCGAGGTCAAGCGCCGCGGCGACGTCCGCCGCGCCAAGCTGTACTACCTGCGCGAGCGCTCGGGCAAGTCGGCGCGGATCAAGGAAAAGCTGGCCTGAGGCCGGCGGCTCCCCGCAAGAAAAGCCCGGCCCTGCCGGGCTTTTTGCATTCCGGGGCGCCTCAGCGCTTCACCATCCGCTCCAGCGCCTCCGGATACCGCGCGCCCTGCACCGGGATGGCCTCGGCGGCGCGGCGGATGTCCGCCACGTCGCCGGGCGACAGCGCCAGCCGCGTCGCGGCCAGGTTCTCCTCCAGCCGGTGCAGCTTGGTGGTCCCGGGGATGGGCACCAGGTCGGCGTCCTGCGCCAGCAGCCATGCCAGGGCCACCTGCGCGGGCGTGGCGCCATGCCGGTCGGCCACGCCGCGCAGCAGGTCCACCAGGGCCTGGTTGGCCGTGCGCGCATCCGCCGTGAAGCGGGGCAGGCCGGCGCGGAAATCGTTGGCGTCGAGCGGCGTGGTGGCGTCCATCTGGCCCGTGAGGAAGCCGCGGCCCAGCGGGCTGAACGGCACCAGCGAGATGCCCAGCTCGCGCAGCGTGGGCAGGATCACTGGCTCCACGTCGCGCGTCCACAGCGAGTATTCGCTCTGCAGCGCCGTCACCGGATGCACCGCGTGCGCGCGGCGCACGGTGTCGGCGTCGGATTCGCTCAGCCCGAAGTGCTTCACCTTGCCCTCGCGCACCAGGTCGCGCACCGTGCCGGCCACGTCCTCGATGGGCACCGCCGGATCGGGGCGGTGCTGGTAGAACAGGTCGATGGCGTCCAGGCGCAGGCGCTTGAGCGACGCCTCGCACACTGCGCGGATGCGTTCGGGCCGGCTGTCCACGCCGGGCATCTTCTCGGGCGTGAAGCCGAACTTGGTGGCGATCACCAGGCCCTGGCGCCGGTCCGACAGCGCTTCGCCCAGCAACTCCTCGTTGTCGTAGGGGCCGTAGATCTCGGCCGTGTCGAAGAACGTCACGCCGCGGTCCACCGCCGCGTGCAGCAGCCGCACCATGTCGCCGCGGTCGGGCTTGGGCAGGTAGGCGTGCGTCATGCCCATGCAGCCGAGGCCGAGGGCGGAAACCAGCGGGCCGTCGCGGCCGAGTCGTCGTTGTTGCATGGCCCGACTCTCGCACATTCGAATGCACCATTCCCTGAAGCCCGACAATCCGCCCATGTCCGACGACGACGACATCACCGCCCCCGCGCCCCCTGCCGGCGCGCGCGGCCTCATCCGCGACCCGCGCGCCGCGCCGGTGATCGCCACCGATGCCCACCTGCCGGCCATCGCGCCGGCCGCGCTGTCTTCCGCCGCGCTGCGCGAGCGCTTCGCGGGCACGCTGGACCACGACGACGACCGGGTCGCCTTTGGCGGCTGGCAGCCCGAGCTGCGCGGCGACGGCCAGCGGCTGGTGGAGGGGCCGGTGCGTGCCGCGGCCGTGCTGGTGCCGCTGGTGCAGCACCCTGACGGCCTGTCGGTGCTGCTGACGCAACGCACCGACCACCTGAACCATCACGCAGGCCAAGTGAGCTTCCCGGGCGGGCGCCGTGACCCAGACGACCCCGACCTGGTGGCCACCGCGCTGCGCGAGGCCCGCGAGGAGATCGGCCTGCCCGCCAGCGCGGTGGAGGTGATCGGCCGGCTGCCCGTCTACACCACCGTCACGGCCTACGAGGTGACGCCGGTGGTGGCGTTGGTGGCCCCGCAGGCCGAGCTGGCGATGCAGGCGTTCGAGGTGGCGGAGATCTTCGAGGTGCCGCTCGCCTTCCTGATGGACCCGGCCCACCACCAGCGCCACGCGTTCCAGTGGCAGGGCCTGGACCGCCGCTTCCTGTCGATGCCGTTCACGGGCCCGTCGGCCACGGGCGTGCGCCAGGAATGGTTCATCTGGGGCGCCACGGCGGCGATGCTGCGCAACCTCTACGCGTTCCTGGCGCGCTGAGCGGGGGCGCCGCGCGCGTGCCCGGTATCATCGGCGCCGATGAGTTTCCTCGCCGTCCTCTGCGCCCTGCTGCTCGAGCAGATCAAGCCGCTGCCGCGCGACAACTGGGTGCACGATTCGCTCGCGTCATGGGTGGGCTGGATCGGCCGCAACCTGGATGCCGGCAAGCCCCACCATGCCCAGGTGGTGTGGATCGCCACCGTGCTGGTGCCGGCCCTCGTCACCGCGCTGGTCCACGTGCTGCTGCTGCACTTCACGCTGGCAGGCGCCTTCGCGTTCGACGTGGTGATCCTGTACCTGACGCTGGGCTTCCGCCAGTTCAGCCACTACTTCACCGACATCCGCGCCGCGCTGGAGCGTGGCGACGAGCTGCAGGCCCGCCAGCTGCTGGCCGAGTGGCGGCACCTGGACGCCTCCGAGCTGCCGCGCACCGAGCTGCTGCGCCACATGATCGAGCATTCGCTGCTGGCCGCGCACCGCCACGTGTTCGGCGTGTTCTTCTGCTTCGTCGCGTTCTCCGCGCTGGGCCTGGGCCCGGCCGGCGCGGTGCTGTACCGCATGGCGGAGTTCGCGTCGCGCTACTGGGCGTTCCGCAGCAAGACGCTGGGCGCGCCGTTCAACGACAACCTGATGGCGCTGTCGCAACGCCTGTTCGGCTGGATCGACCACGTGCCCGCGCGCCTCACGGCCTTCGGCTTCGCGGTGGTGGGCAACTTCGAGGAGGCGGTGAACGGCTGGCGCCGCGACGCGCGCCTCTGGCGCCATGCCAACGAGGGCATCATCCTCGCGGCCGCCGCCGGCGCCGTGGGCGTGCAGCTGGGCGGCAGCGCCGCACCCGGCGTCACGCCCGACCGCTCCAAGACCTTCGCCAGCGGCCAGGACGCGATGGCCGCGGAGGCCGACGGCAGCACGCCCGGCCTGCCGCCGCAGCTGGGCCACCTGGGCAGCGTCGTGGGGCTGGTGTGGCGCAGCGTGGTGCTGTGGATGTTGCTGCTGGCCTTGCTGGTGCTGTCGACGAAGCTGTCGCCGTTCGTGGCGTGGGCATAGGGTCTGGCTTTGCCCTTTGCGCCAGAGGCGCGGGGGGCGAAGCCTGACCCAGCTGGATACGCCGCCGGACGGGGACAGGCATCGCCCCCCGCCAGGCCGTGCCTGGCAAAGGGCAATGCCAGCCCCCTTCAATACGGCGCCGGCCGCTCCAGCTCGTCCATCAGCTCGGTATAGATCCGCACCCGCGAGGGCGCGATCTCCCCCCGCGCCATCGCCGTCCGCACCCCGCACCCCGGCTCGTGCCGATGCGTGCAGTTGGCGAAGCGGCAGTCGCCCAGGTGCATCGCCAGGTCCGGCATCAGCCCGGCCAGCGCGCGGGCCTCGATGTGGCGCAGCCCGAATTCCTGGAAGCCGGGGGAGTCGATCAGCGCGCTGCGGTGCTCGTCGTCCAGCCAGTACCAGGTGGTGGTGGTGGTGGTGTGCTTGCCGGCGCGCAGCGCCTGCGAGATCTCGCCCACCTGCGCGGCGGCCTCGGGCACCAGCAGGTTGATCAGCGTACTCTTGCCCATCCCGCTCGGGCCCAGGATTAGCGTGCGATGGCCTTCCAGCCGCGGCATCAGCGCCTCGCGCGCGGGGCCGGGGTGGCCCTTCACGGACAGCTCCAGCATCGAGTAGCCCATCGCGCGGTAGGGCGCCAGGCGCGCGCGCGCGGCATCGGCCTGCGGCAGGTCCATCTTGTTCAGCACGATCAGCACGTCGATGCGTGCGTCGCCGGCGGCGATCAACGCGCGCGACAGCTGGGATTCGCTGAACGGCGGGTCGGCCGCCACCATCACCAGCAGCAGGTCGAGGTTGGCCGCGAAGTTCTTGGTCTTCCAGTCGTCCTGGCGCTTGAGCAGCGTGCTGCGCGGCAGCACCTGGTCGATGACGGCCTCGTCGCCGGAGGCCTGCCAGCGCACCTGGTCGCCCACCACCACCTCGTTCTTCTTGCCGCGCGAGTGGGCCAGGATGCGGCGGCCGTCGGGCGTCTCGATGACGGCGTGGCGGCCGTGGGCACCGACCACGCGGGCGATGTCGCCCGCCGCAGAGGGCTTCGCGGTGGAGGTCGCGGGCGCGGGCGCGCGCGAGGCGACGCTCAAGCGGCCACCCCCAGCGCGGCGATGCGCTCGGTGAGGGGCGGGTGCGAGTAGTAGAAGCGCACGTAGAGCGGGTCGGGCGTGAGGGTGGCGGCGTTGTCGTTCGTCAGCTTCAGCAGCGCGCGCACCAGGTGCGTGGCGCTGGCCTGCGTGCCCGCGTAGGCATCGGCCTGGAACTCCGCACGCCGCGACAGGGCCGCGAACACGGGCGAGACGAAGAACAGGCACGGCGGCAACGCCAGCACGAACAGCAGCAGCGCCAGGGCCGCATTGGGCGCGTCGAGGTTGGGCGTGACGCCCAGGCCCAGGTAGAAGCCGGGCTGCTGCGCCAGCCACCCCAGCAGCGCGAAGCCGGCCAAGCCCAGCGCCAGCATCGTGAGCGTGTTCTTCAGCACGTGCTTGTGGTGGAAGTGGCCCAGCTCGTGCGCCAGCACGGCCTCCATCTCGTCGCCGTTCAGCTGCCGCAGCAGCGTGTCGTAGAACACCACGCGCTTGGCCGCGCCGATGCCGGTGAAGTAGGCATTGCTGTGCGCGGAGCGCTTGCTGCCGTCCATCTCGAACATCCCGTTGAGGCGGAAGCCGGCACGCGCCATCAGGGCGTTGACGCGATCGCGCAGCGCGGCGTCCTCCAGCGGCTTGAACTGGTTGAAGATCGGCGCGATCAACACGGGATACACCACCTGCGCCACCAGGATGATGGTCACCCAGGCGCACCACGCCCACAGCCACCACAGCGTGCCGCTGGCCTGCATGATCCACAGCACGCCGCCCAGCAGCGGCGCGCCGATGACCACCGCCACGGCGGCGCCCTTGAGCGTGTCGGCGATGAACAGCGCCGGCGTCATCTGGTTGAAGCCGAAGCGCTGCTCCAGCCGGAAGGTGCGGTACAGCTCGAACGGCAGGTCCAGCACCCAGCCGATCACCGTGAAGGCGCCGAACAGCGCCAGCTCGTACGGCAGGCCGTGCCAGCGCGGGCCGATGGCGTCGCGCACCGCCCCGTTGAGCGCGTCCAGGCCGCCCAGCAGCGTCCAGCCCAGCAGCAGCACGGCGCCCACGCCGTCGCCCACCAGGCTCAGGCGCAGCTTGGCGAGCGTGTAATCTGCCGCCTTGCGGTGCGCGTCCAGCGGGATGTTGGCGGCGTGCACCGGAGGCACCTCGTGCCGGTGGCGGGCCACGTGCCGCAGCTGCCGGGTGGCGAGCCAGAAGCGCACGGCGGTGGACAGCACGACGGCCGTGGCGAAGACGAGGGTGACGGAGGAGGGCGTGAGCACGAGGGCGGCGCGGGATGGGACGCGGGAAGGGACGACGGGGAACGGGAAACGCCGCCCAGTGTAGGCGGCCCGGGCGACCCCCCGCCCGGTGTTAGATTCCGCCCATGACCGAACCGAACACCCCCGCCACGCCCGCGCTCGTCCGCTCGCCGGACAACCTGATCTGGGTCGACATGGAGATGACCGGCCTGAAGCCCGACAGCGACCGCATCATCGAGGTGGCGGTGGTCGTCACCGACCCGATGCTGACCGTGCGCGTCGAAGGCCCGGTGTTCGCCATCCACCAGTCGGACGCCGTGCTGGACGGCATGGACAACTGGAACAAGGGCACCCACGGCCGCAGCGGCCTGATCGAGCGCGTGAAGCAGTCAAGCACCGACGAGGTGGCGGCCGAGATGCAGCTGATCGAGTGGCTGACGCAGTACGTGCCGTCGGGCAAGAGCCCGATGTGCGGCAACACCATCTGCCAGGACCGCCGCTTCATGGCGCGGCACATGCCGGCGCTGGAGGCGTTCTTCCACTACCGCAACGTGGACGTCAGCACGCTGAAGGAGCTGGCGCGCCGCTGGAAGCCGGCCGCGCTGGAAGGCGTGAAGAAGGCCCAGAAGCACACCGCGCTCGCCGACATCCACGAATCGATCGACGAGATGCTGCACTACCGGGCCACGTTCCTGGCCGTATGAGCGCTCAGCCGACCTTCAGCAGCGACACCTCGAACACCAGCGTCGCGTTCGGCGGGATGACGCCCCCCGCCCCGCGCGTGCCGTAGCCCAGCGCGGGCGGGATGGTCAGCACGCGCGTGCCGCCCACCGCCATGCCCTGCACGCCCTCGTCCCAGCCGCGGATGACCTGGCCGGCGCCGAGGTGGAACTCGAACGGATCGTTGCGGTCGCGGCTGGAGTCGAACTTGGCGCCGCGGCCGTCCGGCTTGGACGGGTCCTGCAGCCAGCCGGTGTAGTGAACGCTGACGGGACGGCCGGCGACGGCGACGTCGCCGATACCCGGGGTGGTGTCCTCGTACTGCAGGCCGGAGTCGGTGGTGGGCATGGTGTGATGGCTTTCTGATGATGGGGAGGGCGGGTCCGTCCCAACGGCGGACCGGGAGCCATCCATCATGCCATCGCCGCCGGCCAGGCCGCTACCGCGGCGGCAAGCCAGTCGGACAGGGTGGCCGTGTCGCCGCGCCGCGCGTCGTCAGACACCACGGGCAGGCCCAGCACACCCGCGGCCGGGCGCAGCGCGGCCAGCGCCGCGGCGTCGTCCGGCAACGCGAGCGGGCGCGCGCCGGTCTGCTTCGACAGTTTCTGCCCGTCGTCGGCCAGCACCAGCGGCGTGTGCAGGTAGCGGGGCGTGGCCACGTCCAGCACCCGCTGCAGGTGGATCTGGCGGGCGGTGTTGTCGGCCAGGTCCTCGCCGCGCACGACGTCGGTGATGCCTTGTGCCGCGTCGTCCACCACGACGGCCAGCTGGTAGGCCCAGAGGCCGTCGGCGCGCTTGAGCACGAAGTCGCCCACCTCGGCGGTGACGTCCTGGTGCTGCGGGCCCCTGCGGCGGTCGTGCCAGTCGATGACGACGGGCTCGCCCGCGCGGTCGCGCGTGCGCAGGCGCCAGGCCGGCACGCGGGACGCGGGCGCGGGCGCGGGCGCGGCCGTCCGCGTATCGACCCACGCGGGCGGCAGGCATGTGCCGGGATACACCCGCTCGACATGCGGCAGCCGCGGCACGCCGGCAGCCTGCAGGGCCAGCTCGATTTCGCGCCGCGTGCACGTGCACGGGTAGGCCCAGCCGTCGCGGCGCAGGCCGTCGAGGGCCGCGGCGTAGAGATCCCCGCGCCGCGACTGCCACGTCGGCGGCTCGTCCGGATGCAGGCCGCAGGCGGCCAGCTGGCCCAGGATGCCCGCGTCGGCGCCGGGCATGCAGCGCGGCGTGTCCACGTCCTCGATGCGCACCAGCCAGCGGCCGCCGTGCGCGCGGGCGTCCAGCCAGCTGGCCAGCGCGGCCACCAGCGAGCCCGCGTGCAGCAGGCCCGTGGGCGAGGGCGCGAAGCGGCCGACGTACGGCGCGGACATGGCGCGTTCAGGTGCCCGGCGCGGACGCGCGCGCCAGCAGGGCCGCGCGCGTGGCGGGGCTGTCCAGCTGGGTCAGCCACCATTGCAGCGCCAGGCCTTGCGGCGCGCGGCGCGGCTGCGGCGTGGCCGCGGTGTGCCAGCCGTACAGCAGTGTCACGACGCGGCGCTGGCGCTTGACGGCGCGCACCACCAGCCGGCCCGCGGCCACGTGCTCGCGCACCATCGGCTCGGGCAGGAAACCGGCGCCCAGGCCCATCAGCAGGGCCTCGAGCTTGGCGTTCATCGTGCCGACCGTTAGCACGTCCTGGCCCGGCAGCAGGTTGACCGTGAGCGGCGACAGGCGCTGCGCCGAATCGGCCACGGCCACGCCGCGGTGCGGGAACAGCATGGCGTCGGTCAGCGGCTCGGGTTGCGTGGCGAGTGGGTGGTGCGGCGCCATGACGAAGACGAAGGGCAGATCGCCCAGCGGCCGCATCTCGATGCCGGCGCGCGCGCCCGTGTCCGACGGCAGCCCGATCGACAGGTCCGCCTGGCCCGACACCAGGGCCTCCAGCGTGCCCGACATCACCTCGGTGCGCAGGCGCAGCCGCGTGCCGGGCCCCACGCCTTTCAGCTCGGGCGGGCGCAGCGCGTAGAAGGCCTCGCACAGCTCGAGCAGCGTGCGGCGGGACACGACCGCATCGGCGGCGACGGTGAGCTGCGTCTCCCACCCGGTGGAGACGCGGTGCACGCGATTGGCCACGGCGTCCATCTCGGCCAGCAGGCGCCGGCCTTCCACCAGCAGCTCGGTGCCGGCGGCCGTCAGGCGGGCCTGGCGCGAGCTGCGGTCGAACAGCAACACGTCCAGCGCGTCCTCCAGCTGGCGCACGCTGTAGGTGAGCGCGGAGGGCACCTTGCCCAGCTCGCGCGCCGCGGCCGCGAAGCTGCCGGTGCGGGCGATGGTGTCCATCATCGCGAGCGCGTCGGGGGTGAGGGCATTGCGGCGATCGACCAGGGGGCCGCTGGCGGCGTGGGTGCCAGCGTGTGCGCTGGCGGCGTCGCCGTCGCCCGTGGCCTCGCTCGCCGTCGCATCCGGCCCCACCCCGGTGGGCTTCGCGCGCGTCATGGCGCGGACTCCGGCAGTGCCAGCGCCATCGGCTGGAAGGCGATCCCGTTCACGCGCTGCACGTCGCCCGACTCGACGAACCCGAATCGGCGGTAGACCCCCAGCGCCGGGAGCGTGGCATTGACGGTGAACGCGCCGGGGTGGCCGCGCGTCCGGGCCGCGGCCTGCAGCCGCTGCCACAGGCCACGCGCCAGGCCCCGGCCCTGCCAGGCGGGCTCGACGAACAGGTGGAACAGGTGCCTGCCGTCTCGCACGGCGCCCAGGGCCACGACGCGGCCATCGCCGTCGACCAATACCCGGTAGTCGTATCGCGGATCGGCCAGGTAGCCCCGCTGCGCAGCCTCGCCCACGGACGCGAAGAACTTCTCGGCACCTGCGCCGTCGGGCGATAGCAGCGACGGGCCGCTGAGGGCGCGGATGAGCGCGGCGATGGCGGGCGCGTCGTCGGGCGTGGCGGCGCGTTCGGTGAGAGTGTCAGGTATCACGCACCCGGCTCCTCGAGGAACGACTTCACGGGCACGACGCTGGTGGCCGGATCCTCCTCCTGCGGCACGTGCGCCAAATGCGGCAGCATCACCAGGCGCGCGCCGGGGATGTCGTGCGCGAAGCGCCGCGCGTTGTCGGGCGGCACCAGGCGATCCGCCGCGCCCCACAGCACCAGCGTGGGCACGTGCAGGCGCGGCAGGCGGTCGATGGCGGCGCCGGGCTCGAGCTGCGACAGGCGCACGCCCAGCGCGTGGCGGTTGCCCTCGCGCAGGGTGAGCTCGAAGTAGCGGTCCACCAGCGCGCCCGTCACGCGCGAGGGGTCGGCGTACACGTCCCGCACGCTGTCCTCCACCACGGCCCGCGGCGTCAGGAACTCGGCCATCCAGCGGATGCCCGGCACGCGGGCCATCACGAAGCCCGCCGGGATGTGGATCGGCTTGAAGTCGTAGCCCGTGGCGTCCACCAGCACCAGGCGCGCAACACGCGTGGGCGCGAGCGACGCGACGCGCCAAGCCACCTCGCCGCCCAGCGAGTTTCCGCCGATCTCGAAGCGCTGCACCTTCAGCGCATCGAGAAGATCGAGCGTGAAGCGGGCCAGCGTGTCGCCGCGGTAGTCGTCGCGCGCGTACTGGCCCGTGAAGGGGCCGGTGAGGCCGAAGCCGGGCAGGTCGAAGGTGATCACGCGGTGCGTGCCGCGCAGCGCGCCCGCCCAGCCCTGCCAGGTGTGCAGGCTGGCGGACGTGCCGTGCAGCAGCACCAGCGGCGTGGGGTCGCCCCGCGGGCCCTCGTCGCGGAAGTGCCCCAGCTGGCCCTTGACCTCCAGGAAGTCGGACGGCGGCGGCGCCCAGCGCGCCACCAGGCTTTCCACGCTGCGGTCGGGCGCGTGCGCCAGCGTCACGGCGATGGCGCTGAGCATCATGAGGATGCCCACGACCTTCAGCGCGAGGTTGGACAGGACGGCGCCTGGCGAGGCGGCTTCGGTCGAGGTGTCGGGCTTCTGCGCGGGCATCGGTCGGGGAGGGGTCGGGATCAGTCGGTGCAGGGCGCGGCGTCGCTCGCGGCGTCGCCCACGGCGTCGCTCGCGGCCTCGCTTGCGGTGGCGGCGGTGGCGGCGGCAGGTGCCAGGACCGCGTCCAGCGCCACGCGCTCGTCGAACACGAAGCACTCGCCGCGCCAGCCGGGCGCGCGGCCCTGCGTGGCCTCGAAGTATTTCAGGATGCCGCCCTCCAGCTGCCACGTGTGGCGATGGCCGTGCTCGTGCATCAGCAGGGCGGCCTTCTCGCAGCGGATGCCGCCGGTGCAGAAGGTCACCACCGTCTTGCCGGCCAGCGCGTCGCCGTGCGCGGCCAGGGCGGCCGGGAATTCGCCGAAGCGCGACAGGCGCCAGTCCACTGCGCCCTCGAACGTGCCGGCGTCCACCTCGAACGCGTTGCGGGTGTCCAGCGTCACCACGGGACGCCCGTCGTCGTCGTGCCCCTGCGCGAGCCAGCGCGCGAGCGTCTCGGGCGCCAGCGCGGGCGCGCGGCCGGCGGCGGGCTGCACCGCGGGGTGGTCCATGCGGATGATCTCCGGCTTGACCTTCACCTTCAGGCGGCGGAAGGGCGGCGCGCCGCTCCAGCTCTCCTTGGCCTCCAGGCCCGCGAACCGGGCGTCGGCGCGCAGGTGGTGCAGCCACGCACGCACCGCGTCGGCGGCGCCCGCCAGGAACAGGTTGATGCCCTCCGTTGCCAGCAGCACGGTGCCCTTGAGGCCCGCGGCCTGGGCCTGGTCGTGCAGCCGCTGGCGCAGCGTCGGCAGCTCGCCGGCCGGCAGCGGGACGAAGCGGTAGGTGGAGATGTTGAGGAAGCCGCGCATGCGGGGGGTATTGTCGGCGGTCGGCGCGGGGGCGCGCGGGGGCCGCTCCCTACAATTGCCGGCAATGGCCTTCGTTCACCTGCGCACCCACACCGAATATTCCGTCGTCGACGGCACGCTCCGCGTCGACGACGCCGCCGCGGCGGCCAAGGCCGACGGCCAGGTGGCGCTCGGCATCACCGACCTGTCCAACCTGTTCGGCGCCATCAAGTTCTACAAGGCGTGCCGCGGCAAGGGCGTCAAGCCGATCATTGGCGTGGACGTGTGGCTCGACCCGCTGCCCGACGCGGCCGATCGCGGCCCCACGCGCCTGGCGCTGCTGGTGCAGGACACGCAGGGCTACCTCAACCTGTCCGAGATGCTGGGCCGCAGCTGGACCCAGAACGTGCAGCGCACGCAGGCCTGGGTGAAGTGGGAATGGCTGGAGGAGCTGGGCGGCGGCCTGGTGGCGATGTCGGGTGCCGATCTCGGCGCGGTGGGCCAGGCGCTGCTGGGCGCGGACGTGGCGCGCGCGGAGGCCGTGGCGCACAAGCTGGCCGCGCTGTTCCCGGGCCGCTTCTACCTCGAGCTGCAGCGCGCGGGCCTGCCCACCAACGAGGCCCATGTGCGCGCCGCGGTGCCCCTGGCCGCGCGCCTGCAGCTGCCGGTGGTGGCCACGCACCCGATCGAGTTCCTCGAGCCCGATGACTTCGACGCCCACGAGGCGCGCGTGTGCATCGCGGAAGGCGAGACGCTGGCCAACCCGCGCCGCGTCAAGCGCTTCACGCGCGAGCAGTACTTCAAGACCCAGGCGCAGATGCAGGCGCTGTTCGCCGACGTGCCATCGGCGCTGGCCAATTCGGTGGAGATCGCGCGCCGCTGCAACCTCACGCTGCGCATGGGCAAGAACTACCTGCCCGACTTCCCCACGCCCGAGTTGCCCGATGGCAGCCGGATGCCGATGGGCGACTACTTCCGCCAGCTCAGCTTCGAGGGCCTGGAGGATCGGCTGGCGCTGCTCTACCCGGACGCGGCCCGGCGCGATGCCAAGCGGCCCGAGTACGTGGCGCGGCTCGAGTTCGAGATCGACACCATCCTGAAGATGGGCTTCCCGGGCTACTTCCTGATCGTGTCGGACTTCATCAAGTGGGCCAAGGGCAACGGCTGCCCCGTGGGTCCGGGGCGGGGCTCGGGCGCGGGCTCGCTGGTGGCCTACGCGCTGAAGATCACCGACCTGGATCCCCTGCAGTACAACCTGCTGTTCGAGCGCTTCCTGAACCCCGAGCGGGTGTCGATGCCCGACTTCGACATCGATTTCTGCCAGGGCAACCGCGACCGCGTCATCGAGTACGTCAAGGACACCTACGGCCGCGCCGCCGTCAGCCAGATCGCCACCTTCGGCACCATGGCCGCCAAGGCCGCGCTGCGCGACGTGGGCCGCGTGCTGGGCATGGGCTACGGCCACGTGGATTCCATCGCCAAGCTGATCCCGGCCCCGCCGGGCAAGACGGTCACGCTGGCCAAGGTGCCCGAGAAGCCGGACCCCGGCATCATCTACGCGCGCCAGGAGGCCCCGGAGCTGGAGCAGCGCGAGGCGGCCGAGGAAGAGGTGGCCGAGCTGCTGGCCCTGGCCACGCGCGTGGAAGGCATCGTGCGCAACATCGGCATGCACGCGGGCGGCGTGCTGATCGCCCCGGGCAAGATCACCGATTTCTGCCCGCTGTACCAGCAGCCGGGCAGTGAATCCGCGGTCAGCCAGTACGACAAGGACGACGTCGAGGCCATCGGCCTGGTCAAGTTCGACTTCCTGGGCCTGGCCACGCTCACCATCCTGGAGCTGGCGAAGGACTTCATCGTCGCGCGCCACCCCGACCAGGCGAACTTCAACTACGAGACGCTGCCGCTGGACGACGCCAAGGTCTACCGGCTGTTCTCCGACGGCCTGACGGAAGCGGTGTTCCAGTTCGAATCCCGCGGCATGCAGGGCATGTTGCGCGATGCCCGCCCCAGCCGCCTGGAGGACCTGATCGCCCTCAACGCGCTGTACCGCCCGGGCCCGATGGACCTGATCCCCAGCTTCGTCGCGCGCAAGCACGGCAAGGAGACGGTGGAGTATCCGCACCCGCTGGTCGAGAAGGTGCTGTCCGAGACCTACGGGATCATGGTCTACCAGGAACAGGTGATGCAGACCGCCCAGGTGCTGGGCGGCTACTCGCTGGGCGGCGCCGACCTGCTGCGCCGCGCGATGGGCAAGAAGAAGGCCGAGGAGATGGCCAAGCACCGCGAGATCTTCCGCGAGGGAGCGGCCAGGAACGGCCTGTCCGCGCAAAAGGCCGACGAGGTGTTCGACCTGATGGAGAAGTTCGCGGGCTACGGCTTCAACAAGTCGCACGCCGCCGC
>OUNM010499434.1_pt1 | contig 17782 bp, 15 predicted proteins | sample 1769961 | NCBI WGS metagenome assembly OUNM01 (sample SAMEA3914820, study PRJEB12502) | metagenome | biome: forest; material: soil | place: USA | collected 2012-03-12 | depth 0.3 m
GTTGAACAGGTGCGACGCCTTCAGCACGTGGTCATAGGCCGGCAGGACCAGCGGGTAGCCCAGGCTGTTGGGCGCATCGAGGATGCGTTTGACGTTGGCTTCCATGTCCTCGAACTGGCGCTTCAACGTGGCCACATCCGACGCCTCGAAGTTGAAGGCCGAGAATTGGCGTTCCTGCTCGCGGAAAACCTCGCCATAGGTCGTGCCGGACTTGTTGAACTTCAGGTCATAGACGTTGTCGACGTTCTGCACGTACATGGCCAGGCGTTCCAGGCCATAGGTCAGTTCGCCCGAGACGACGTCGACCTCGATACCGCCGACGCCCTGGAAGTAGGTGTACTGCGTCACTTCCATGCCGTCGCACCACACTTCCCAACCAAGGCCCCAGGCCCCCACCGTCGGGTTTTCCCAGTCGTCCTCGACGAAACGGATATCGTGCAGCGACGGGTCGAGCCCGATCGCTTTCAGTGAGCCGAGATAGAGCGCTTGCAGGTTTTCCGGGTTGGGCTTCAGGATGACCTGATACTGATAATAGTGCTGCAGCCGGTTGGGATTTTCGGCGTAGCGGCCATCGACCGGACGGCGCGACGGCTGGACGTACGCCGCGCGCCACGGCTTTTTGCCCAGGGCGCGCAAAACGGTCGCCGGATGCAGGGTGCCGGCGCCGACCTCGAGGTCGTAGGGTTGCAGGATGGCGCAGCCCTGTTCGGACCAGTAGGCGTGCAGGGTCAGGATCAGGTCCTGAAACGAAAGCGGCTCTTGGGCGGGCAAGGTCATGAAACGGCAGAATCCGGGCCTGAAAAGTGCGCTGACCTATAGAGATGTCGCCTTTGCGCCGCAAGCCAAAACCCCTAGCGCCCCGATTCTGAAATTCGCAGTTTGCCGATATGGGCCATGGGCGAATTTCAGAATTGAAAGGGCGCTAGCAACTCTATGATTCTAGGGTCGTTTTTGATTTCGAAGTTCGCTTCTAGGGCGATATCAAAAGTACGCGAACTTCGAAATCACGACCCTATGAGCCGTGAGTGGAATCGGGTTTGATGAGATAAGCTTCAAAAGGAGTTTCAATTGTCCGTACCCGCCCGATGGCAGGAGGCTGCAAAGGCGCTGAAAAAGCCGACCTCGTGGCTGTTGCTGGGGTTGGGCTTTTCGGCGGCCCTGCCCTTTCTGCTGGTCGGCCAGACGCTCGGCTTCTGGCTGCGCAAGGACGGCATTACCCTGACCCTGATCGGTTATCTGACGGGCGTCGGGCTGATGTACGGGCTGAAAGTGCTGTGGGCGCCGTGGATGGACAAGGCGCGCCTGCCCCTGCTCTACAAATGGCTCGGCCAACGGCGGTCCTACATGCTGTTGGCGCAGATCGTGGTCGCCGCCGGCCTCGTCGCCATGGCCGTACTGGGCCCCAAGGCGCACATCGCCCTGTTCATGGTGGCGACAACCGTCGTCGCTTTTGCCGCGGCGTCGCAGGAGATCGCCATCGACGCCTGGCGCGTCGAGGAAACCGCCAATGCCACCGATCAGGCGCTGAACCCCAGTTTCTACAATTTCGGCTATCGCACGGGCAACATCGTCACCGGGGCCTTGGCGCTTTACCTGTCGGACCTGATCGACTGGCCCAAAACCTATGTGGCGCTGGCCATCTGCATGGGGGTCGGAGTCATCGCCACGCTCTGCGCCCATCGCAGCCCGGTCGAGGTGCGCGAACGCACAGCCCCGCAATCGGCCTATGATCTGATCGTGCTGCCGTTCGTCCATTTCGTCAGCGAACACAAGGGGTTTGCCCTGTCGGCGCTCGGTTTCATCGCCTTTTATCGCCTGCCCGATTACGTCATCGGCCCGATCGTCGGCGCCATGTATCTGGATACCGGCCTGTCAGCGACCTTGATCGCCCAGCTGCGCGGCTCGGTCGGCTTGACCGTGTCCTATATCGGCATCGCCGCCGGTGGGGCGTGCGTGCTGTGGTTGGGCATCGAGCGGACCCTGTGGCTGGGCGCCATCACCTGCGCGGTGACCAAGCTGGGCTACGCCTGGATGTCGGTCGCCCACGGCAATGTCGCCGTGTTCACGGCGGTGCTGAGCGCCGATGACCTGTCGAACGGCATTGCCGAGACGGCGATCATCGCCTTCATGACGCGGCTGACCGGCAAGGATCATACCTTGACCCACTACGCGCTGATGTATTCGGTGATGGCCTTCACGGGGAAGCTGCTGAAGATGTTCTCGGGCCAGGTCGTCGACGCCCTGACGCCCGGCATGGGGCTGTTTAACGCTTATGCTGTCACTTTTGTGGGCATGGCGCTGATAGGCCTGCCCGCCTTCATCTTCCTCTGGCATCTGCGGCAAAAAGGCGTATTTTCTTTTTCCCGTAACCCGAGTTAGAGTTCGGGTTACGGCGCTCAGGCGCCGCGAGGCTCGCCGCACGAGCGGCGGCGCGCAGTCGCGCGCTCCGCAACGCAAATGCGTTGCGGAAACGTCCTCGCGTATGGCATTTTTATCGGCCGGGAGACATGCTTGGCAAAACCGCAAAGGCAATGCGGTTCAGTGTTACAGGGGTGTGCGCCATGAAATCGATCACCAACCGCTTCGTCCGCATCGCCGATGATTCGCCGGCCGCCCAGGGCAAGATTCCGCCGCGCAAGGACGGCGCCGAACCGTCCGTGGCGCGCCGCCATTACGACCTGCTGATCGAACACCCTTACGAATACGACCACGACAGCTTCAATTTCGAGATCTTCTGCCAGAAGACCGGCATCGACGACGCCGAACGTGACAGCTATCGCGCCGACTTTTTGGCCAAGGGCCACCCGTGCATGCGCGCCTCACCGTTGTGCAAGACCTATGGCTGGGGCGCACACTATAACAGCGCCGGAAAAATCGCTATTTACCCCGTCGATTCCGTCGCGTATCAAAAATTTCTGAACGATAACTCGAACACGGTCGACATGGCTATGCGTTCGGCGCGGCCAGAGAAAGCGTCAGCTCCCCAAACGACACGCCGTCACCCAACCGGCGGGCATCATCCCTTCAAGCCGGCGGCTTAGAGCGCCGGCCCCGTCATCATCGGCGCACAGGGCAAAGCACGTCGCCCCCGATCCCGACATCCGCGCCAGCAGGGTTTCCGGCTGCGCATCGAGCGTCTTCAGCACCTCGGCAATGACGGGCTGCAAGGCAATCGCCGGCGCCTGGAGATCGTTTCGCGTATAGGTCAGAGCCTCGATCAGCGCGGTTTGCGACGTCACGCCGCGAAACCGCCCGGCGGCGTCGATCGGCTCGAACACGCCCTGGCGGTCAAAACCCTGATAGACGGCGCCGGTCGGACAGGCGACGCCCGGATTGACCAGCACGGCGGCGATCGATGGCAAGTCCAGCGGCGTCAGCAACTCACCGTAGCCCTCGGCGATGGCCGTCTTCGCCCACAGGCACATGACGCCGTCGGCCCCGGTTTGGGCGGCGATGGCACCGAGGGCTTCATCGCTCAGACCGGGCGCGTACAGTTCACGTAAAAGATGAAGCGTGCCCCCTGCGTCGGCGCTGCCACCGCCCAGACCCGAGGCTACCGGCAAGGCCTTGTCGAGCGCGAAGACGTGGCGGTGAATCGTGATACCGGTCGTGGCTTCAAAAGCGCGAATGGCCCTGGTAATCAGATTATCTTCGCCGCCGCTTAGACCGTCGCCGAAGCGGCCGGATATGCTAATGTTTGAGTTTAGACCATCAACTGAACCATCTGTTTCTGAAACAGAAACTGCATCGCCAATATCGGAAAACATCACCAGGCTTTGCAGCGGATGATAAGCGCGCGCATCGGGGGCGGCGACGTGCAGATACAGATTGACCTTGGCGGGAGCGAGCCGCGTCAGCGTCGGGGCGTCGCCGCTCATCAGGGCTTCTTGGCGGCCGGTTCGTTGGCCAAGGCGGTGGCGTCCGGCTGCTTGGCGGCCGGCTTGGCCGCGGCCATGGCGGCGGCGTTGTCGTCGATCTTCTTGCGCACGATGGCCAGCTGGCTTTGCGTCGCCTTCATGCTGAGGACGCGCGACCATTCGTAACCGGCCTCGGCATTGCGGCCGAGCGCCTTATAGACGTCGCCCAGATGCTCATTGACCTCCGGATCGGAGGGATCCATCTGCACCGCCTGCTCGATGAAGCCGAGCGCCTCGTCGTAATTGCCGAGCTTGTAATAGCCCCAGCCGAGGCTATCGATAATCGCGCCGGACTTGGGTTCCAGTTGCAGGGCGCGGCGGACCAGGTCCATGCCTTCCTGGACGTGCAGGCCGTGATCGATCCAGCCGTAACCGAGGAAATTCAGGATTTCCGGGCGGTCGGGCGCGATGGCCTGAGCCTTCTTGATGGCGTCCTCGGCCTCGGGCCAGCGGTTCAGGCTGTCGTAGACCATGGCCTGCAGGAAGCGCGCCTGCCAGGTGAAGTCGGTGTCGCCGGCGCGCTTGATGCGGTCGTCGAGCACGGCAATGGCGTCGGCATCCTTTTCCTGAGCGTGCAGGATGTCGGCCTTTTCAACCACAAACGCCAGGGTGTCGGGCTTGCGCGCCAGCATCTGGTCGACCAGGGTCAGGGCCTCGGGCAGGCGATCGGCGGCCCGAAGCGCCCACACGCGGCGCAGGGTCGCTTCGCTGAAGAACGGCGAATCGGGCGGCACGCTGGCCCAGGCGGCGTCGGCGGCGTCGTGGTTTTTCAGCTCGTCCTCGATCTGGCCGAGGAAGATGCGCGGCCGCTCGGGCGCCGGGTCGAGATAGAGCGACAGACGGGCATTGGCCAGGGCCATTTCCGTGTCGTGACCGCTGAAATACAGGGTTGCCGACAGGAACAGCGCCTGGGCGACGCTTTGGCGGATATTGGGCAGCGGCGGCGGCGCGCCCTTAGGGTCGTCCAGTCGCGCCAGGGCCTGCTGCGCCTGGGCATCGCTGGTCACCGAATTGATGTTGGTCCAGATCGCCTTGGCCTCATCGCGGCGGCCCTGGCGTTCGAGGAAGTTGGCGTAGTCGGGGCCGAAAATGACCGCGGCGGCGCCCGGCTGGTACAGCGTCTTGTACAGCGCCTCGGCGGCGGCCGGCTTGCCCTTGAGCTCGTTCAAACGGGCGCGATCGAGCTTGAGCAAGAAGCCCATCAGCTTGTTGGCGTCGGAGGCCTGGGCCGTCGCGTCAGCCGAATCGTCGAGCGCCTTGTCCCACTGACCGTCCAGCGCCTGGGCGTAGGGCTTGATCATGATGGCGCTGCGCTCGTTCGGGTCGGTCTTGAGCACGGCGTCGAGGTCGTGCTCGGCGACGGCGCCGTGATTGTCGCGGACGGCGCGGACGGCGCCGATCAGGTTGGCCATCAGCCTGGCGGTCGGCGTCGTCGACGTGCCGGAACCGAGCTCGGCGGCCTGATCGATGTCGCCGTCAAGGATGCTGACCAGAAAGGCCTTTTCGCGCAGGTCGGCATTCGATGCGTCGTAATTGGCGGCGGCGTCGAGATGCAGCGAAGCCGAAGCGACGTCGCCCTGGGCCATGGCGAAGCGGCCGACTAGGTAATTGCTGTAAGCGCCACGGAAATCGACCGGCGGCGCCTTGGGCTGTGCTGAAGCGGCGGGTGGCGCGGCCTTCTTGGGCGTGGCGGCGGAAGCGCTACCGGCCCCCGCGGCGAGGATGAGCACCAGGGCCGAGGTCATGAGCCGCCAACGGCCCGTCGATCGAATGAACACGTGAATTCCTGCCTTGGACACAAAGGGTGCCCCCACGGCGCAGACTATCGGAGATGCGCGCGGAGGCCAAGCCTATTCGATATGGAGGGTATGCAAAGATAAGGCCAGGGGTCACAGACCCCTGGACCCCGAAACCGGACAGCGTTTGCTTTGATAAACCTTCCAAATCCGGGCCGCTTAAGGGCCCGGATTTGGAAGGTTATTCAAGGGAATCACCGTCGAGTTATGGGGTCGAGGGGCCCAAGGCCCCTCGCCTTTATCTTGCTTGCCTACATATTCGGATAGTTCGGCCCGCCGCCGCCTTCCGGACAGGTCCAGACGATGTTGTTCGTCGGGTCTTTGATGTCGCAGGTTTTGCAGTGGACGCAGTTCTGGGCATTAATCTGGAAGCGCGGCTTGCCGGTGTCGAGGCCGACGACTTCATAGACGCCGGCCGGGCAATAGCGTTGCGCCGGCTCGGCATATTTCGGCAGGTTGATGTCGATCGGGATATGCGCGTCCTTGAGACGCAGGTGAACCGGCTGATTCTCTTCGTGATTGGTGTTGGAGATGAACACCGAGGACAGTTTGTCGAAGCTCAGCACGCCGTCATATTTCGGGTAGGCGATCGGCTTGCACTCGGCCGCGGGCTTGAGCGAATGGGCGTCCGACTTGCCGTGGCGCAGACTTCCGGTGCCGGTGATCAGGCTGAAACCGCCGAGCAGGTTGGTCACGGTCATTTCCAGGCCACCGACCAGGGTGCCGAGCCCGGTGCCGAAGCGGCTGAGGATCGGTTTGACGTTGCGCACGAGCTTGAGCTCTTTCGCGACGTCGGAATGGTCATAGGCGCGCTGATAGGCGTCCAGAACCTTCGGCGCGTCACCGGAACGGATGGCCTTGTAGGCGGCGTCGGCGGCCATGATGCCGGTCTTGATGGCGTTGTGCGAACCCTTGATGCGCGGCACGTTGACGAAGCCGGCCGAGCAGCCGATCAGCGCCCCGCCCGGGAAGACCAGGCGCGGCACCGACTGGAAGCCGCCTTCGTTGATGGCACGGGCGCCGTAGGAGATGCGCGTGCCGCCTTCAAGGTGGTCGCGCACCACCGGGTGCTGCTTGAGGCGTTGGAACTCGTCGAACGGCGACAGGTACGGGTTCTGGTAGTTGAGATGGACGACGAAGCCAATGGCGACGTAATCGTCGCCGAAATGGTAGAGGAACGAGCCGCCGCCGGTCTTGTCGTCGAGCGGCCAGCCGAGCGTGTGCTGGACGAAGCCCGGCTTATGTTTATCGTGAGGAATTTTCCATAATTCCTTGAGACCAATGCCGTATTTCTGAAAATCGCTGTTGGCGTCGAGCTCGAATTTCTTGATGACCAGCTGGCTCAGCGAGCCGCGCGCGCCCTCGGCGAAGAAGGTGTATTTGGCGCGCAGTTCCAGGCCGGGCTGATAGTCGGGCTTGGGCCGGCCGTCGCGATCGAGGCCGAAGACGCCGGCGACGACACCGGCGACCGAGCCGTCGGCGTCGTAGAGCACTTCCGAACACGCCATGCCGGGATAAATTTCGACACCGAGCGCCTCGGCTTGCTCGGCCAGCCAGCGGCAAAGATTGCCAAGCGAGGCGATATAGCAGCCGTGATTGCTCATATAGCCGGGCTTGGGGAGGACCGAGATGTCCATCGCGCCTTGCGGGCCCAGATAGATGAACTTGTCCTCGGTGACCGGGGTTTCCAGCGGCGCCCCGCGTTCCTTCCAGTCGGGGAAGAGCTTGTTCAGGCCGGACGGATCGATGACCGCTCCCGACAGGATGTGAGCGCCGATTTCCGAGCCTTTTTCGAGCACGGCGACCGAAATCTCGCCGCCATCCCTGGCCGCCTGCTGTTTCAGCCGGATTGCCGCCGACAGCCCCGCCGGTCCGCCGCCGACGATGACGACGTCATAGTCCATCGACTCGCGCTCGACGACCTCTACAGGGGTATCTTGGGGGATATTGGGGGTGTCGTTCAGGTCGCCTTCGGTTCCCGCCATACTTGTCTCCGGTGCGGCCCTATCACGACGCTAGTCGGGCCTGTCTTTTTGTGGCACAAGCGCCGCCATGTCCCCCACTGACGATCTGTACAAGGAGCTTGAAAGCTATCTCGGCTTTCTGATCGATCACGAGCTGGACGACGCCTATGAGGCGGACCCTCTTAATCGGACTCTCTCCGAAAATAAATCAGCTTTTGCGCGTGCCGCAGCGGCACCCTCACAAAAAGGCGTGACGCAGGCCAATGGGCCGGCACGCGTGACGTCACTGCGCCCGGCCGCCCTCGCCCATATCGACACACAGGCCCTGCTGACCGAAGCCAAGTCTCGCGCCACTGTGGCGCGTACGCTTGACGAGCTTTACGCCGAAATCGACAGCTTTCAGACCCTCCCCGTTCGCCACGAAGGCGGCCGCGCCATGGTCCGTGGACGCGGGGCCGCCGAGCCGCAACTGCTGATCATCGGCGAAAGCCCGGACGCCGACGAGGACGCCTCGGGCGAGGCCTTTGCCGGCAAGGCCGGGCGAATGATGGATTTGGCGCTGAAGGCGGCCGGGGTGCAGGACGTCACCTATCTCGCCAACTGCGCCTTCTTCCGGGCGGCGGGCGGGCGGCCGCTGACGGCGGAGGATATCGAGCTCAATGTGCCATTCATGCACGCCCTGATCCGGTTGCTGAAGCCCAAGGCCATCCTAGTGCTGGGATCGGCGGCGGTCAGCGCCGTGCTCAATGTCGACCAGCGCCTGCAAGGCCTGCGCGGGCGCGTGGTCAGCTATACCCACGACGGGGCGCAGATCCCGACGACGGCGTCCTACCCGCCGGCCTTCCTGCTGCGCCAGCCCCAGGCCAAGGCCATGCTGTGGAAGGACCTTTTGACGATCACGGCCAAATTGGGGCAGTAGGCGTCGCCGCTGTTAAAGACTTTGTGAGTGGCTTTTGATTTGTCCCCAGCCGCTTTTACAAGCATAACGGGGACGCGGCATAGTTACGCAATCCTTGCCGCCTTGCGGGAAAATTAATCTTTGATAAAGTCTCCTCAGCCACTTTCGGCCGAGGATATCCAACCACCGGCACGGTTTTTGCCGTCCGGTTTAGTATGGTGCGCATTCGCCCCTGAAGGGGATGTGGCCCGGAACAAGGTCCGGGGATGCGCTAGTAGAAGGGTGCCGTTTTGACGTCAAGCCTGACCAGCACAGGAAACCGGGGAAAACTTTTTTCCCGCATCTCCCTGACGGTTCTGGCCGCAGCCCTGCTGGCTGCGACACCGGGATTCGTAACTCAGGCTCAGGCGGCGACCGCTCACAAGACCCACGCGGCGGATGCGTCCGACGATGACGCCGCGGCCCCGGCTTCGGCGCCGAAAGCGCCGGCAAAGCATCACGTCACCGACGATGGCGACGATACGCCCGCGAAATCCAGCAAAACGACCGCGAGCAAAACCAGCAAAGCCAAAGCCGTCGCCACCAAGGACAGCGATGACGACACGCCCCCGGCCAAGGGGCATACGAAAACGACGACCAAACTGGCCGAAGTCGAGGACGATGTTCTCGGCAAGCCCGGCCATACGGCAAAAGGCAAGGCCGCGGCCAAGGATGATGGCGACGATACGCCGGTAAAATCGAGCAAGGCGCACGCGACCAAGCTGGCCGATGCCGATGATGACGCGCCGGCCAAGTCCACGCATGCCTCAAAGGGCAAGGCGGCCGCCAAGGACGACGGCGATGACGCGGCCCCGGCGAAGAGCGCCAAGGGTCACGCCTCGAAACTGGCCGACAGCGACGACGATACGCCGTCCAAGTCCAGCAAGACGACCAAGGGCCACGCCTCCAAGCTCGCCGACGCCGATGATGACACGCCGGTCAAGGGTCACGCCCCGAAGCTGCGTACCGCCGACGACGAAGCGGTGCCGGCCAAGGGCCGCAAGACGACCCATCTAGCGTCTAATGACGATGACGACACGCCTGCCAAGTCTGCACGTGATAAGTCAGTCGGGGGCAAGTCGCTGAAGCTGCGCGGCGCCGATGACAGCGACGACGATAGCGCCTCGACCACGAAGAGCCGTAAGGGCAGCAAGCTCGCCTCGACCGATGACGACGACAGCTCGGCCAAGGGCCGCAAGCACACCAAGGCCGACGCCGACACCTCCGACAAGGCCGAAGTCGTGGCCACCGATTACGGCGTCGATTTCGGTGCCGGCACGCTCTACAAAAAGGTCCACGGCAAGGCGATCCGCATCACGCTGAAGCAGGCGCGCGCCGCCGGCGACGTGCCGATCTATCACCGCGTCCATGGCAAGTACGTCCTGGCCGCGCGCCATGACCGCCTCGACGAGGCCGATAATGCCGCGCTGAAGGCGGCGCAGCAGTCGATGCGCATCGGCTATGCCACGGGTCCCAAGCCCCTGCCCGCCGCCAAAACCGCGCAACCGACCGGCATGACCCTGGCCTCGGTGACCCAGGCCCTGGCAAAGCTGCCGCAATCGATCTTCGCCACCGCCGGCGCCATGCTGCCCGGGACGACGCCGGCCGCGGCCGCGACACCGCCGCAACCGGCCGCGCCCGCCGCACCGGCGCTGAACGCCGCGCCGATCCCCTACGCTTCGGTAGCGACGCAATCGAGCAATACCCACGGCGTGTTGAGCCCGCAGGACGTCACCTTCTATCAGACGGCCTTCAGCCAGGTCGACGGCGGTGACTACGCCGGCGCCGAGGCGACGCTGCAGCAGGTCAGCGACAAGTCGCTGGTCGGCTATGTCGAATATCACAAGCTGATCGGCAGCTATCCGGCCAGCTACGAAGAGCTGACGGCGTGGCTGTCGCAATACGGCGATGAGCCGTCGGCGATGAAGATCTGGGCCCTGGCCAAGCGCAAGAAGCCCGCGGGTGCGCCCGATCCCGCCTTCCCGTCGCTGATGGGCAAGCCGCCGGCAGACAGCAGCGATCCGGATTCGGTGACCACCGCCCTGTCGGGTGCGGTGACGCTCGGCGCCACCACATCGTTGTCGGCGGCGCCATCGACCGGCTTCGATGCCGGCGCACCGAAGATCGACAGCAACGATTCCGATTTGACGCCGAAGTCGGCGCGCTCGGCCTACAATAACGGCCAGTACGAGCAGGCCGTGACCCTGGCGCGCAAGATCGGCGATCACTGGGTGGCCGGTTTGGCCAACTGGCGCCTGAAGCGCTTCGACGCCGCCGAGACCGAGTTCAAGTTCGTCTCGACCGATCCGTCGCGCGACGCCTGGTCGCAATCGTCGGGCGCCTACTGGGCCGGACGCTGCGCCGAAAAGCTGGGCCAGGGCGACCAGGCCGAGACCTATTTCAAGATCGCCGCCTCGTTCCCGTTCACCTTCTATGGTCTGCTGGCCGAACAACGCCTGGGCGTGACCCCGGCGATCGCCCTGGCCAAGCAAGGCGTGGCGCCGACCTTCGCCGCCGACGAGCGTGAATCGCTGACCGCCTCGCTGACCGACGACTTCACCTGGACCAAGACGAGCGCCCCGGCGCAGCGTCTGTCGGCCCTGGTCCAGTTGGGCCGTAACAACGACGCCAAGGCCGAGTTGCAAACCGCGGTGCAACGCGCCGGCGACGGCACCGAACGCGACCACTGGCTGGCCCTGGCCGCCTACGATCATATCACGGTCAATCAGGTCCACGCGTCCGACCGCCTGTTCAACGCCGCCATCTATCCGACGCCGAACATCAAGCTGAAGAGCGGCTACAAGGTCGATCGCGCCCTGTTGTTTGCCTTCGCGCGCAAGGAAAGCAAGTTCAACGCCTCGGCCCGGTCTCCGGCCGGCGCCTATGGCCTGCTGCAGCTGATGCCGGGCACGGCGGCGCTGATGGAGAACAATCCGAAGTTCAACGAGCACCCGCAGATGCTGTACTCGCCGACCGTCAATATGCGCGTCGGCCAGGAAGTGATGCAGCGCCTGCTCGACTCAAAGGTCGTCAATGGCGACCTGCTGCGCCTGATCGCCGCCTATAATGGCGGTCCGGGCCCGGTCAAGGACACGGCCACCGCGCTGAACGGCGACAATGATTCGCTGCTGTTCATGGAATCGATCCCGGTCGCCGAAACCCGGCAATATGTCGAGGAAGTCGCCGCCAATTACTGGATCTACCGCCAGATCCTCGGCCATTCGAGCAAGACGCTCGTTCAGGCCGCCAGCGACGCCCCGTCGATCGACGCCGCTTCGGACGAATAAGCCCTAAGCCGCCTTGACCGGCGGCTTGGGCGGCACGCCCAGCAGATACATGACAAAGCGGCCCATGCGCCCAAGCAGGGCGACGCGCCAGCCCTTGGCGCGGAAGCGTTCGGCATTGGTCGTCAGATTGGCGGCCATCGGTCTAAGACGCGCCCGGCCAAGCGCCATGGCCAGGGCCACGTCCTCGAACGCCACCTGATCCTTATAGCCGCCGACCGAATCGTAGAGCGGCTTCGACAACAAAAGCCCATGATCGCCCGACGGCATGGCCAGCCAGCGCGCGCGCAGCCCGACGAGATCGGCCCACAGACGCGACAGCGCCGAATCGTCCTCGAACTTGAGGTGAAAATAGGCGGCACGCAGGGCGTAGTGCTTCTTGTGGGCCCGCACCGCCTCGATCCAGCCCTCGCCCAGCTGCGAATCGGAATGCAGGATCATCAGCCAGTCGCCGCGTGCCTCGCGGCAGCCCTGCCACAGCTGCAGACCGCGGGCGTGATCGGTGCGGACGATGCGGCAGCCGGTCGAATCGGCGATTTCCAGGGTCGCGTCTTCGGAGCCGCCATCGACGACGATGACTTCCTTGATCAGCCCCTCGATGACGCCCGGCACCAGCGAGGACAAGGTCCGCGCCAGGTGATCCTCGGCATTCAAGGTGGGAATGATAACGGAAATCAACGAATTACGATCCGATCTTAAGGCTTTTTCTGAATAGGCTCAGCGCGACAGCACGGCGACCAGTTCGACGTGGCTCGACCACAGGAATTGGTCGATCGGCGTGACGCTGTCCAGTGAAAAACCGGCATCGCTGAGGATTTTCGCGTCGCGGACAAAGGTTTGCGGGTTGCAACTGACAGCGACGACACGGCCGACCTTGGAGGCGGCGATTTCGTGCGCCTGGGCCTCGGCACCGGCGCGCGGCGGATCGAAGACGACGGCTTCGAGCTCGCGCATTTCGGCCGCCAGCAAGGGCCGGCGAAACAGGTCGCGCGCCTCGACATTGATCGTCTTGAGGCCTGGCGCGGTGGCAATGGCGCGTTTCAGCGCCGCAATCGCCGGGGCCGAGCCGTCGATTGCCTGCACCACCGCCTTTTCGGCCAGGGGAAAGGTGAAGGTGCCGGCGCCGCAGAACAGGTCGGCGACGCGCGAGGCGTTGCCGATGCCGGCGGTAACCAGGTCAACCATTGCCTTTTCGGCCTGGGGTGTCGCCTGCAGGAACGAGCCGGCCGGGAGTTCGACCGCCGCGCGGCCGAAGCGCACCATGGGCGGCCGGGCGCCATAGGCGATCTCGCCGGCGATGGTGACGCGGGCGAAGTCGGCTTCGGCCGCCGTCATGGCGATGGTCATGCGCGCATCGGCCGACAGGCCACCGCTCTTGCCGCGCTCGACGCCCGAAATATCGATATCAAGCCCGGTCAGGGACGCGGTGACGTGCAGGATCGGCGCCGATTTCGGGTGCTCGAACAGCCCGGCCGCCAGGGCCTTCAGCGCCGGCAGCGCCGCAACAATGGCCGGATCGGTGATCGGACAGGTATGGATCGGCACCAGATCCCACGAACGGCGTGCCTTGAAGCCGATCTCGACGGTCTTACCGACCTTGCGCGCGTGCAGCCCGGCGCGGCGGCGGCTGTGCAAAGGCGTGGTGACGATCGGCGCGCAGTCAATATTGAAACCGGCGCGCTCCAGCGTCGTCTGCACCAGGTCGCGCTTCCAGGCGCTATAGGCGCTCATCTCCCAGTGCTGCAGGGCGCAGCCGCCGCAGGCCTCGAAATGCGGGCACGGCGGCACAACGCGCTCGGGGCTCGGCGTCATCACCCCGATCAGGCGGTTATGCGTCTTACCGCTGCGATCGGTGACCGAGCGCGCCTTGACGTGCTCGCCCGGCAGGCCGAGCGCGATGGCGCGGCCGGTTTCGGTCATGCCGTCGCCCTGGGCGCCTACGCGCACGATATCCGCTTCAAAATCCACTATTATCACCTTGTTGAAGGCGCTGCGATAAAGCCTTCGGCGCAAAAAGCAAGGGCAACACGGGCAACTTGACGCTCCGGGAAAGCGGTGCGACTGTCGGCGCGACTCAAAGGTGTCGGTCGACCGTTAAGGATATCAAGCAAACTTGATTTCTCTCCGGGCGCATTATACCCGACAGTCGCGCAACCGTCCGCGCCGCCAAGGCGCGGTATTCTCATTCCTATGGCGGGAAATCATGAAAACAATCGCAAAACTGATGGCGCCAGTGATTGGCGCGGCGCTGCTGGCTAGCCTGGGCATGCCGGGCGTGGCCCTGGCCTCGCATCACCACGATGGCTGCGAAGCGGAAAAGAAAAAGGATCAGACCAACGGCATGCTGCTCGGCGCGGCCGCCGGTGCGGTCGGCGGCAATGTCATTGCCGGCAAGCACGACAAGACCATGGGCACGGTGGCCGGTGCGGTCGTCGGTGGCGTCGTCGGCGCCAAGCTCGGCAAGGACAAGGTCAAGTGCGACGATCACCACGACGACCATCATGATGACCATCACGACGATCACTACGACGATCATCACGACGGCCATTAAGGTTTGACAGTGCCGCCCTTGAGCGGCGCGTCCTATTGAAAAAGCGTGTCTGACCCCACATGTCGCCAGTGTGGGGTCTTTTTTTGTACCTGGATTTGCCAAGGGAAAAGGCCTGATCGAAGATGAACCAGCATGAACAACCGGCTCAAGCCGTGTTCATCTTAACCGGTCTATAACCTTATCATCGCGGACGACATGACGCCGTCCGCCCGAGGCAAATCCGCCGAATGATGAGGAGAGACATCATGACCCGTCAAACCACGCTGATGGCCGCCGCCCTCGCCGCCGTCACCTTGACTGCCGCCCCGCTGGCCGCCAGCGCCGCGACAACCGCCGCCTGCACCACCGTCACCAAGGCCCACGCCGTCAAGACCGTATCCAAGAAGATCGTCCGCAAGACCGTAAGGCGCCCCGTGGCGGTCGCCGCCTATCGCGAAACCGCGCCGGCGCCCGAAACGCGAACCGTCGTCGAAACGCGCTACGTCTATGCCCGTCCGCGCGTCGTCGTCGAAGCGGCCCCGGCCTATTATGAGCCTTACCCGGTCTATTATCGCGGTTACGGCTACGGCCGCCCGATCTATCATCACTACTATTACGGTCGCCCGATGGGTGGTTATCACCGCCACTGGTAAAACCGGACAAATCGTGGTTAATTCAGGCTCTCGAAGTTCGCTTCGGGAGCCTGTCTTTATGGAAATTTTGGAATCGCCCGGCGCAAGCGGCATTTCCGGCTTCCATCCGACGTTGGATAACAGTTCGCGTGCCTTGAGTTTCATTGGCCCAGTTGGTTGTTTGGGCCCTTCCGCACAGGAAACCGCACATGTCCCGCCTGTTTGCCTTCGTTCGCCCCCTCGCCTTCGCGGCCCTGGCCGCCGTGCTCGTCCCCGCCGCCGCCCACGCGCAGTCGAAGAGCGACGGCTATTCCGGCCCGCCGGTCGGCGCCGACACCGCCTATGACTATGTCAGCGGCGAACATTTCACCAATTACGATGGCTTGGGCCCTCAGGACTGGCGCGCCCGCGAACAGCTGGGCTATCGCGACGGCGTGCTGCCGATCGCCCCGCGCACCGCCTACTATGCCGGGGTCAGCATTCATCCGGTCTATGACGGCTATGGCTACGGTTACGGCTGGAGCAGCGGTTGCGGCTGCCAGTATTACGGCCGCCGCTACGTCGAATATTACGACGATTACGGCCATCGCGGCGATTCGTACCGCGGCTACGGCCGCTCGCGGCATTATGATGAGGCGCCGGCCTGGCACGACCGATAAGCCCTTGACGCTGACGCACGATGAACCACTATCGACACGCGCCGTCAGGCGTGGTTCAGATTGAGTCGCGTATATAAGAGTTTGGCCGGACATGGGGTGTCCACCGGCCGCCATAACCATCCGAGGAGACTACCATGCAAACCAAAACGCTCGTCAAGGCCGTCGCCATGACCGCCGCCCTGCTGACCGCCGGTGCCGCCCTGGCCGCGCCGGAAATCGCGTCGGCCCGCCCGCACCACATGATGATGCATCACCATGCCCACGGCCACTGGGTGATCCGTCACCACCACCGTGTGTGGGTTCGCGGCTAAGCCCGGCACTACCAAACACCTATCAGAAAAGGCTCCGCGATCCGTCGCGGAGCCTTTTTTCATGTGGTTTTGAGCCGGTATTTATGCCGCGACGCAAGTCCCGCACGCCGTTCTTACGCCCGATCCTCTATATGAATGGGCATGAACACGCCTCTCAAGCCTCGTTCATGTGCCGCGGACTACACTGTCCGCCATGATCGACCGGGACATCCTCATTCCCCCGGCCGAACGAAGGAGAGATCATCATGACCACACCTCGCACCCTGATCCTGGCCGGCGCCGCGATGGCGGGCCTGCTGGCGGTTTCGATCCCCGCCGTGGCTTCGGCCCAAACCTGCTATGAACGCCGCGCCGACAACCGCGCCACCGGCACTATCCTGGGCGCCGTCATCGGCGGCGGCCTGGGCTCGAGCCTGGCCCATGGCCATTCGCGTGGGGCCGGCACCGTTGCCGGCGCTGTCGCCGGGGCCGCTATCGGCAACTCGATCGGCGCTGACAGTTCCCGTTGCTATTACGGCGACCGCTATGCCAATGGCTATTCCGAAGGCGGCTACACCTATTACGCCGCGCCGCAGCCCTATTACGATGAGCCGGTCTATGTCGAACCGGGCTATGGCTATCGCTATTACGGCCGCCCGCACTATTACCGCCCGTACTATCACCACCACGGCTGGTAATAGCGAACCTGAACGGCAAAGCCTTCAAAACAAGCCCCCGGTGCCATCGCACCGGGGGTTTTTCGTGCGTCGCACTCAGAGGCGCAAAAATATTTGCCTTATTTTACAGCCGCTTCGATGAAAAATGCGCGGGTTTGGCCAAAAATTCGCCATATGAACGTAGATGAACACCGTTCTCAAGCGCCGTTCATCTTCGCCCCCCTATAAGGGTTAACACAAGGCGAGGTGATCTCCACCGGACCCGGGGAAACGAAGGATTACCGCTATGAAGACGCTGAAGATCACCCTGCTGTCGGTCGCCGCCACCGCGGCCCTGGCCATGACCGCCCTGCCCACCCTGGCTTCGGCCGAAGACTGCTACGACAAGAAGCAGGACGCCAAGACCACCGGCGCCGTTGTCGGCGCGGTCGCGGGTGCTGCCATCGGCAACAGCGCCTCGGGCCGTCACGACAAGGGCGCGGGCACGATCCTGGGGGCCGTCGTCGGCGCCGCGGTCGGCTCGAGCATCGCCAAGAACAACACCCACTGCCACAATGATTACGGTTATGGCTACGGCTATGACAATCGCGGCGCCGTCGGCTACGACGTCCGTGGTGGCTACGACTATCGCGGCTATGACGATCATCGCGGGTATCGCGACGACCGCCGCGATGATCGGCGTGACGACCGTCGGGACGATCGCCGCGACTGGCGTGACGACAACCGTGACGGCCGCGACGGCAACTGGAACAACGGGCACTAATTTTGACGCCATCACGCCAAAAAACGTCTCTTGGCCCAAAAGTGGCAATCCACTTTTGGGCGTGAGGCTTAGCCTAGCGCCTACCGACCCTTTTTCGCTCCTGAGTTCGACTTGACGCCCGTGGCCGACCCCGCCGCGGGCGTTCTTCTGTCCGGAACCCTTCTAGGAGACCTTCTTTTCCTGGGCGTTCTTGCGCCACGATAGCTTGGTCGAGGCCCAGTAGTTCCACACGCTGCTCAGCAGGACGGCGATGGCGCCGGCCAGCATGTAGTGGACGTGCAGCTTTTCTTTCATGAACAAAGACAGGGCCAGGCTCAGCAGGGCGCCGATCGA
>OUNM011310162.1_pt1 | contig 17779 bp, 9 predicted proteins | sample 1769961 | NCBI WGS metagenome assembly OUNM01 (sample SAMEA3914820, study PRJEB12502) | metagenome | biome: forest; material: soil | place: USA | collected 2012-03-12 | depth 0.3 m
CGCTGATGTGCTTGGACGAATAGACATAGCCCGTGCCGATGCGGTGCTGCAGCGGGATGCGCCAGACCCAGCCGGCCTCGTGGGCGGTGGCGCGGGTGAAGGGCGACAGGCCATCGCCGCCCATCTCGCACTGCAGGGCCACGGCGCGGTCGTTGGCCAGCCAGTGGCCCCAGTCCTCGAAGCCGGTCTTCAGGGTCTGCTCGATCAAGAGGCCCCGGAAGCCGGTGCAGTCGGCGAAGAGGTCGGCCTCCAGAACCTGGCCGCCTTCCAGCGTGACGCTGGTGACGAAGCCCGTCTCGCCGTCCTGGGTCACGTGGGCGACCTTGCCCTCGACGCGCGTGACGCCACGCTTCTCGGCATAGCCGCGCAGGTAGCGGGCATAGAGGCTGGCGTCGAAGTGGAAGGCGTACTTCAGCGCCGACATCACCTGGCCCGGGTCCTTCGACGGCAGGGCGAACCGGCCGAGGTTGGCGGCGGTGGCCGGCACGTTGAAGTCGTCGATCGGCGGGGCCCAGCCCTCGTGGTGGGCGCGCAGCCAGAACTGGTGGAACTTCAGCGCCTCGATATCCAGGCCGTAGTTGCCGAACGGGTGCAGATAGCGGTGGCCCGGCTGCAGCCAGTCGACGAACTCGATGGCCAGCTTGAAGCTGCCCTTCGTCGCCCGCATGAACTCGGCCTCGTCGATGCCGAGGATCTGGTTGAACGTGGTGATCGGCGGGATCGTCGCCTCGCCCACGCCGACGGTGGAGATGGCGTCGGACTCGACCAGCGTGACCGAGACGCCCTTGGTGTTCAGCACCTTGGACATCGCCGCCGCCGTCATCCAGCCGGCGGTGCCGCCGCCGACGATCAGGACCTTGCGGATGGGGTTGGTCATGCGAAATCTCCTCCCCCTCTGGGGGAGGTGGCCCGGAGGGCCGGAGGGGGCAGTTCGGCATAGGCCGGCGAAGCCCCCTCAGTCGCTCCGCGACAGCTCCCCCAGCGGGGGAGCAGAGTCTTTGAATCACCCATACCGCGCCATCCCTTCGGCCGTCGTCTCCAGCACCGCCTTCATCCGCGCCAGCATGTCCCGCGCGCGGTCCAGCGGCACGCGTTCGGCCAGCGGGTCCCAACGCTCCGGGACGACGTCCCGGGCCAGGAAGGCGTGCACCCACGCCATCTCGGGCCAGGCGTCCTCGTCGTACATCACCACGCGGCCGCGGCTTTCGAACTGGGCGCGCTTGCGGTCCAGCAGATCGGGCAGGGCCGAGAGCTCGCCCCAGCGCAGCAGGGCCATGTCGCGGGCGCGCTCCAGGGCCAGGCCCGACAGGCGGTTGAACTCGGCCCGGCCGGCCTCGCCGTCGCCGGCGGGCAGCAGGGCGCAGAGGCGCGTGACGGCGGCCTGCAGGCAGCGCAGCTCGCCGCCGTCGGCGGCGCGGGCGACGCCGGCCGCCGCGCCGACCGCGACGCAGTTGCCGACATAGGCTCGTGCGCGCCGGCCGGCCTTGGGCGCCGTGGGATCGGCCTCGAAGCGGGTCAGCACCGCGCGACCGCCCACGGCGCGCATGGCCCGGACGTCCCAGTCGAGCCAAGGCTCGCCCAGTGCCGCGATCAGCAGGCCGTCGGTCGCGTCGACGAAGAGGTCGGCCTCCAGGCGCCGGCCGTCGTCCAGCACGACCGCCGCGACGCCGGCCGGGTCAGTCTCGACGTTCGCCACCGCGCCGGTGACGACCTCTACGCCGGCCGCCGTCGCGGCTCCGCGCAACAGGGCCGTGTAAGGCGCGGCGTCCAGACGATAGCCATAGTCCAGCGTCGACAGCGGGCTTCTAGGGTCCGGGCTGGGCGGGGCGAAGCGGCCCCGGCGCGCGGCCTGGGCGGCAAGGCTCCAGTCGGCCAGGGCTCCTGTCCCGGCCCGTCGCCAGTGATGGTGGAAGGCCACGCCGTCCAGCATGGCGCCGGTGTCGCCGAACGGGATCAGGGCGTCTTCCTGCAACAGGCCCAGCACCGGCGAGGCCGCGCCGCTGGCGGCCAGGGCCGACTCGGAGATCCCCAGGCGGCCGTGCAGGTCACGCAGGCCCGGCATGGCCGCCAGGACGCCGGTCTCAGGCGCGAGCACGTCGGCCAGCACGATCCGCGTCCGGCCTCGCGCCGCACGGGCCAAAGCAGCGGCGGCCATGGACCCGGCGACACCGGCCCCGACCACCAGGATACGCTGCGGGATCATGCCGAAGCTCCCGCGCCCATCGCGCCGCGCAGCCAGGCCTCGTGCGTGGGCATGGCCTCGACCGCGCGGGCGATCGCCTGGCGCAGGGTCGAGAGGCGCTGGGCCGACTCGGTCGGGTCGATCGCCTCGACGACGGGATCGAAGCCGTCCGGCAGGATCCGCTGGCCGAAATAGACCGCCAGCCAGGACGGCTCCTTGAAGAGGCCGTCGCGATAGTCGACCACCGTGCCGCGCTCGCGGAACAGGGCCATCTTCTCGGCGAGGCTGTCGGGGATCCCCGCCGCGCGCCGGTCGCGCCAGAACGGCGTGTCGTCGCGCTGGTTGGCGAAGTAGTGCAGCACCAGGAAGTCGCGGATCCGCTCGTATTCCAGCGCCATCACGCGATTGAACTCGTCCTGGTCTTCCTGCGCGCAGTCGCGGTCGGGGAAGATTTCGAGCAGGGTGGTGATCGCCTGCTGGATCAGGTGGATCGAGGTGCTCTCCAGCGGCTCCAGGAAGCCCGAGGCCAGGCCCACGGCCACGACGTTCTTGTCCCACTGGCGGCGGCGCTTGCCGGCGACGAAGCTCAGCGGCCGAGGATCGGCCAGCAGCTTGCCGTCCAGCTTTTCGACCAGCACGCGGGCGGCCTCGTCCTGGTCGATATAGTCGCTGCAGAAGACGTAGCCGTTGCCCACGCGGTGCTGCAGCGGGATGCGCCAGCGCCAGCCGGCCGCGTCGGCGCTGGCGCGGGTCAGGGGCAGCAGCGGCCCGGTCGACTCGCACGGCGCGGCCACGGCGCTGTCGCACGGCAGCCAGCGGCGCCAGTCGTCATAGCCGGTCTTCAGGGTCTGCTCGATCAGCAGGCCCCGGAAGCCCGAGCAGTCGATGAAGAGGTCGCCCTCGATCCGCCGGCCGTCCTCCAGCACCACGGCGTCGATGAAGCCGTTGTCCGGACGCTGCTCGGCGCCGGCGATCTTGCCCTCGGTGCGGACCACGCCCCTGGCCTCGGCGTGCTGGCGCAGGAACTTGGCGTAGAGCGAGGCGTCGAAGTGATAGGCGTAGCCGTAGGTCGAGCCCAGAGAGCTGGGATCGGACGAGGGCGGGGCGAACTTGCCGGCCCAGCCCGCCACGATCGGCAGGCTGTAGTCCTCGATCGGGGCGGCCTCGCCTCTCCCTTGTTGAGCGAGGGAATGGGCGCGCAGCCAGTGCTGGTGGAAGGGCAGGCCCTCCATCACGTGGCCGAAGGCGCCGAACGGGTGGATGTAGCGGTCGCCGATCCGGGCCCAGTCGCGGAACTCGATGCCCAGCTTGATGGTGGCGTTGGTGGCGCGCAGGAAGGCGGCCTCGTCGACGCCGATGCGGGCGTTGAAGGCGCGGATGTGCGGGATGGTGGCCTCGCCGACGCCGACCGTGCCGATGGCTTCGGACTCGACCAGCTCGATGGCGATGGGCAGGGGCGCCAGCACGCTGGACAGCGCCGCGGCGCTCATCCAGCCGGCGGTGCCGCCGCCGACCACGACGATCTTGCGGATGGGGCTCATGGCGTCAGCCTAGAGAGGTCGGCGCGAAGGGGAAGGTGCGACATTCCGTCGCCGTCCCAGCGTGGCCGTCGCGCATTGCAGGCCGCGCGTTCGGGCCATTTCGTCCGTCATGTATCCTCCCCCGAGGCGCCTTACCCAAGGTCAGGCCATCGGGAGATGACCCGCCCCGGGGAGGGCGAAAAATTGACAACGCTGTCCGGCATTGTCATCGTTCACTAATCCGGACGTCGAGAATCCGGTTCGCGTGGCCAGACCACGAATGGGGAGGAGACCAAGCCAGGATTTCGACGCGCAAACCCGCGTGGCGGGCCGTGTCGCTACCTGAAATGGTAACGTTCCCATTCTCCATGGCTAAACGAACCAAGCCTTTGTGACAACGCTTGACGACGGGTGGTCTGTCATGTGATCTGACAACAATGGTCACGGTAACATGATCAATGGTAGCGCTACCGCGTTACCGAGAAACGACAAGGGGAGGTGGACTAATGGGCACGGCCAAGCGGCCGTCCGCGATCCGCGGACGCAATTCCTTCACGACGAACTTGAAGTACGGGGCCTCGGTGCTGGCGCTGGGGGCGCTGGTCATTGGCGCGCCGGCCATGGCGCAAACGGCGAAAGCCGACGACAAGGCCCAGACGGTCGACGAGGTCATCGTCACCAGCATCAAGCAGAGCCTGAAGAGCAGCCAGCAACTGAAGCAGTCGTCGGAAATCATCGGCGACTCGATCACCGCCGAAGACATCGGCGCGCTGCCGGACCGTTCGGTGACCGAAGCGCTGCAGCGCGTCCCGGGCGTGTCGATCAACCGCTTCGCCGCCGGCGTCGACCCTGACCACTTCTCGGCCGAAGGCTCGGGCGTCGTCGTCCGCGGCCTGAACTTCGTCCGTTCGGAACTGAACGGCCGCGACACGTTCTCGGCCAATAACGGCCGCGCCCTGTCCTTCGCCGACGTTCCGGCCGAGCTGATGGGCGGCGTCGATGTGTTCAAGAGCCCCGCCGCCGACATGATCGAAGGCGGCATCTCGGGCACGGTGAACCTGCGCACCCGCCTGCCGTTCGACGCCAAGGGCCACGTGCTGTCGCTGTCGCTGGAAGACAGCTACGGCGACTTCGTCAAGAAGTGGGCCCCCAGCTACACCCTGCTGGCCTCCAACCGCTTCGACACCAAGATCGGCGAGTTCGGCGTCCTGGCCAGCTACACCGACAGCAAGCTGTGGACGCGTTCGGACGGCACCCAGGTGTCGAACTTCTCGTGCCGCAGCAACCTGGGCGTCTCGGGCAACGCCACGTGCCCGGACGGCACCAAGGGTATCTGGTTCCCGCGCGGCGCGGCGTTCCGCAGCCAGACCACCGAGCGCGAGCGCAAGGGTCAGGCCGCCGCCGTCCAATGGCGCAGCGAAGACCACACCATGCAGGCCAGCCTGCAGTACCTGCGGTCGGACTCGCACCAGGCCTGGACCGAGCACGCGATGGAAATCGCGACCGACAACGTCACCAGCAACGGCGACAGCCGCGCGGTGGCCGGCACGACCTTCTCGTTCGACGACGAGAACATCTTCACGGACGGCATGATCACCGGCAGCCAGGGCTGGCGCGCCGACCAGAACGGCGCCGATCCGCGCACGCCGGCCAACGGCCTGCAGTCGAACAACATCCGCCGCGACGTCGACCAGACCTACATCACGTCGGACTGGGGTGCGAACTTCAAGTGGACGCCGAACGACAACTGGGGCTTCCAGGGCGACTACCAGCACGTCTCGTCGAAGGTGAAGGTGCTGGACGTCGGCATCTGGGGTTCGACCTTCCAGAACCTCGACCTGCACATGAACGGCGACGACCCGCCCTCGTTCACGTTCCTGCCGCCCAGCAACAACGGCACGGTCGCGGCCTGCCCGACGCCCAGCGGCAGCTGCACCAGCTACTACACCGGCAGCCACGCCAGCTTCAGCGACCCGTACAACTCGTTCTGGCGCTCGGCGATGGACCACATCGAGCAGTCGGACGGCGAGGAAGACGCGGTCAAGTTCGACGCGGAATACAAGTTCGACGACAACCCCTGGATCGACTCGGTCAAGGGCGGCGTCCGCTGGTCGGACCGCGACCAGACCACGCGCTTCTCGACCTATAACTGGGGCGTGATCTCGGAAATCTGGGGCGGCGGCGGTCCGGTGTGGTTCACCGACAAGATCGACGGCGTCTCGACCGCTTCGGGCCTGCCGGGCACGACCGGCCAGGACAGCTCGGCCCAGACCGAACTCTACACGTTCGACAACTTCTTCCGCGGCCAGGTGCCGAACCCGGTCGGCACGCAAGGCCGCCTGTTCTACAACACCAACATCGTCCAGAACTACGCCGCCTTCGCCGCCTTCGCCAAGGAAGCCGGTTCGGAGTGGCGCGACACCTACCTGAACGGCTGCCAGCAGAACTGGGTGCCGCTGGCGCAGCGCTGCGGCGTCGTGGCCGGCACGCCCTTCCTGCCGGGCGAAATCAACCCCGTCGAGGAGAAGACCAAGTCGATCTACGGCATGGTCCGCTTCAAGCACGCGTTCGACGGCGACATCCGTCTGACGGGCAACGTCGGCCTGCGCTACAGCAAGGTGAACCGCGACTCCGAAGGCGTTCTGTCCTTCCAGCGCGTGGCCCTGACGACCGACCAGTCGTGTAAGGACACCGCCGCCTCGGGCAACGCGCTCAGCCTGTACTGCAAGGAGCCGCTGGCCGTCCGCAACGCCGCCCAGGCGTTCCTGAACGGCCAGACGACGCCGAACACGGCGAAGATGAGCTACGACTACCTGCTGCCCAGCCTGAACCTGAAGCTGGCTCTGCCGAACAAGGTCCAGCTGCGCTTCGCGGCGTCCAAGGCCATCGCGCCGCCGGACGTCGGCCTGGTCCGCAACTACTACAACATCACGCTGGACACGAGCGACACGGCCCTGGCCGCCGACCCGACCATCCGCGGCATCATCACGGTCGGCAACCCGTACCTGAAGCCCACCAAGGCCACGAACTTCGACTTCTCGGCCGAATGGTACTTCGCCCCGGTCGGTTCGGTGACCCTGGCGGTGTTCGAGAAGGAACTGACCGGCGTCCTGACCAACGCCACCGTCACCGTTCCGTACACGAACAACGGCTCGACCTTCGACGTGAAGGTCACCACGCCGATGAACTCGGACAAGACGGCGCACGTGAAGGGCTTCGAGCTGGGCTACCAGCAGTTCTACACCTTCCTGCCCAAGCCGCTGGACGGCTTCGGCATCAACGCCAACTTCAGCTACATCAAGAGCTCGGGCGTGCCGCAAAGCACGCTGTCGAACACCGACCCGGACGTCGGCGCTGGCCGTATCGCCAACATCGACACCAGCAAGCTGCCGCTGCAGGGCCTGTCGAAGTACAACGTCAACTTCGCGGGCATCTACGAAAAGGGCCGGATCTCGGCGCGCCTGGCCTACAACTGGCGCTCGAAGTTCCTGCTGACCGTCCGCGACGTGATCGTGCCGTACGCGCCGATCATCAACGAAGCGACGGGCCAGCTGGACGGCTCGGTGTTCTTCACCGTCAACGACAAGGTGAAGGTCGGGGTGCAGGGCGTGAACCTGCTCAACGAGATCACCCGCACCAGCCAGGTCCTGAACAACGACCTGCTGCGCACCGGCCGCTCGTGGTTCATGAACGACCGCCGCTACACGATGGTGCTGCGCGCCAGCTTCTAAGGTTCGCAGGTCTCCGGTCCGGAAGGCTCCCTTCCGGATCGGGATCGCGAAGGGTTTCACCGCTTCCCCCAGGAGGCGGCGAGGCTCGGTTACTCCTGCCAGAGACCCTCGGCGCGCATCGTCTTTCCTCGAGACGATGCGCGTTTTTCTTGACCGCTTCCCGGTCCGTTTTTGGGAGCCTGCCCGATGCGTTTTTCCCGCAGAGACCTCCTGGCCGCCGGCGCGGCCGCCGCCTTCGCCGGTCCGGCCCTGGCGCAGGCGCCGGGCGACGGCTTCCCCGCCCTGCGCGACCTGGCCAAGGCCAGGGGCTTCTATTTCGGCAGCGCCGTGGGCGCGGGCCGCAAGGGCTCGCTGACCGGCTCGTTCGAGGATCCCAAGTACCGCGAGATCCTGGCCCGCGAGTGCGGCCTGCTGGTGCCCGAGAACGAACTGAAGTGGTACGTGGTCCGGGCCGGCGGCCCCGACCATTTCGACTTCGAGCGCGCCGACCGCATCGCCGCCTTCGCCAAGGACAACAACCAGGCCCTGCGCGGCCACACCCTGCTGTGGCATCACCCGCAGTGGTTCCCCGACTGGCTGAAGCACTACGACTTCGGCCCCAAGCCCGCCGACGCGGCGGCCAGGATGCTGACCCAGCACATCCAGACGCTGTGCGCCCGCTATCCGCAGATGATCTCGTGGGACGTGGTCAACGAGACGGTCGACCCCAAGGACGGCTCGATCCGCCACACCGTCTTCTCCGACGCCATGGGCCAGGAGCAGACCCTGGATCTCGCCTTCCACGTCGCCCGCGAGGCCGCGCCGAAGGCCCGCCTGACCTATAACGACTATATGAGCTGGGAAGCCGGCAACGAGAAGCACCGCGACGGCGTGCTGCGCCTCTTGGAAGGCTTCAAGAAGCGCGGGACCCCGGTCGACGCCCTGGGCGTGCAGAGCCATATCGGGGCCGAGAACGCCGACACCTTCACGGGTTTCGGCCGTCCGCAGGAGAAGGCCTGGCGCGGCTTCATCGATGAGGTCACCGGCATGGGCTACGACCTCCTGATCACCGAGTTCGACGTCCACGACAAAGGCCTGCCCGCCGATCCGGTGATCCGCGACGCCGACGTGGCCGCCTACGGCAAGGCGTACCTGGACTTGATGCTGTCCTATCGCCAGACCCGCGAGGTTCTGGCTTGGGGCATGGTCGACAAGTACTCGTGGCTGCAGAACCAGTGGCTGCGCGAGGACAAGCTGCCCAAGCGCCCGACGCTGTACGACGACAACTACAAGCCCAAGGCGTTGCGGGCGGCCGTGGCCGCGGCGCTGCGGGCGGCGCCGGTTAGGTAGGGGGTGGGGGCGCGGTGTGCGCCCCCTCCGTCACGGCGCGTATCCGCACCGCGCCACCTCCCCCGCAGGCGGGTGAGGAGGATTGTTCTCCTCCCCTGCGAAGCGGGGGAGGTGGCCGGAGGGCCGGAGGGGGCGCTCAACGGCTCCAAGGGAGTAAGTCATGATCGGAACGGTTCTAGCGTTGGCCCTGGCGGCCGCCCCCAACACCGCCCAGTTCACCCACTTCGTCTACAGCGGCGCCGACCCTTCCGACGCCGTGAAGGTCACCCCCGGCCAGTACCGCAACCCGATCCTGCAGGGCTTCCACCCCGACCCGTCGATCACCCGCGTCGGCAAGGACTACTATCTCGTCAACTCGACCTTCGCCTGGTTCCCAGGCCTGCCGATCTTCCACTCGACCGACCTGGTCCACTGGACCCAGATCGGCAATGCGCTGGACCGGCCGGGCATGCTGGACTTCAAGCGCCTGGGCCTGTCGCGCGCCGTGTTCGCGCCGGCCATCACCCACCACGACGGCCTCTTTTACATCCTCAACACCTGCGTCGACTGCGGCGGTAACTTCCTGATCACGGCTAAGGACCCGAAGGGGCCGTGGTCCGATCCGGTGTGGCTGCCGGAGGTGGGCGGCATCGACAGCTCGATCTTCTTCGACGACGATGGAGCCGGTGGGGGCCGCGCGTGGATCGTCAACAACGACGCCCCGCCCGAGCCGGCCGAATACAGCGGCCACCGCGCCATCTGGATCCAGCAGTACGACGTCGCCGCCAGGAAGACCGTCGGCCCACGCACCGTGCTGCTGGACAAGGGCGTCGACCCGTCGGCCAAGCCGATCTGGATCGAAGGTCCGCACATCCTCAGGAAGGACGGCTGGTACTACCTGACCTGCGCCGAGGGCGGCACGGCCGAGGGCCACAGCCAGGTGGTGCTGCGGTCGAAGTCGGTGCTCGGCCCTTACGTTCCGTATGCTGACAATCCGATCCTGACCCAGCGCGGCCTGCCCAAGGATCGCCCGCTGCCGATCACCTCGGCCGGCCACGCCCAGCTGGTCGACACCCCGGACGGCGCCTGGTGGGCCAGCTTCCTGGCCGTGCGGCCCTATGGCGACGATCTCTACAACACCGGGCGCGAGACGTTCCTGCTGCCGGTGACATGGAAGGATGGCTGGCCGACGATCCTGCCCAAGGGCGCGACCATCCCCTACGTCCACGCCGCGCCGAAGCTGCCGGCGGGCCAGGGCCAGCCGATGTCGGGTCCATTCACGGCGGCCGAGACCTTCGCCGGGCCTGAGCTGCCGGCCAACTGGATGACCATGCGCATCCCGACCTCGCGCTGGTGGAGCGTGAAGGGCGGGGCGCTGAGCCTGCAGGCCCGCGCGGCGAAGCTCGGCGACAACGACCAGCCCTCGGTCTGGGCGCGGCGACAGCAGCACATGAACGCCACCGTCTCCACGACCGTGCGGTTCGCGCCGCGGGCCGATGGCGACAAGGCCGGGCTAGTGGCGGTGCAGAGCGACGACTTCTACTGGTTCGTCGGGCTGGTGCGGGATCATGGCCAGACGCTGGTGCGGGTCGAGAAACGGGCCGGGGCAGGTGATCCGGTCGATGGCGTCGTGGTGGCGGAAAAGCCGGTCTCCCTCAAATCCGGCCAAGGGCTGGATCTGCGGATTTCGGTGAAGGGCGGGACGCTGGACTTCGCCTACGGGACGGCGCCGGGACGGTGGGAAACGCTGAAGGCCGGGGCCGATGGGACGTCTCTGAGCACCAAGGTCGCCGGCGGCTTCGTGGGGACCATGCTGGGCGTCTACGCGCATGGCGCGGAGGACTGAAGCGCCCCCTCCGTCACGGCGCGTATCCGCGCCGCGCCACCTCCCCCGCTTCGCAGGGGAGGAGAACGCTTCTCCTCCCCCGTGGAACGGGGGAGGTGGATCGCTGCGAATACGCAGCGAGACGGAGGGGGCGCTCCTCCGGCTAGTTGTACCGGTACACCTTCACCCGCTGCACCCCGAACCCCGTCGGCGGCAGCCGCACGTGCCGGCCCTGGTGGGTCTCATCCCCGTTCAACCAGCGGCCATCCACCCAGGCGCCATCGCGGTAAGTCACCTCCCGCACGCGCTCCAGCCCGACGCTGCCGTCCTTCGTCGCGAAGGTCACGGTAATCCCGCGACCGGCCACCAGGAACTCGTCCGGACCGGTCTGGATCACCATCCCGCCATGGGCCGCGAAGTCCTGGGCGTCCTTCGGCGTCCACGGATCGACCACCGTCACCGTCAGATCCCACGCGCCGAAGCTGGCTTTCAGCGGGGTCAGGTCCACGGTCCCGTCATAGGCCACGGGCGCGCGGAAGCCACGCATAGTCTTGCCGCCGTCGTGACTGACGATCAGCGGCTTCAGCTGGTCGATCAGCCGGTAGGCCGCGCCCAGATCCTTCACGCCAGCGGCCGGCAAATTCTCGATCGAGAACGGCGAGAAGCCGATCGCGTCGTGCTCGCCGAACGCCCAGAAGGCGTTGGCCGGGGCGGGCGTCTTGCCGGCCTGGTCGGCCTCGGGGATGAACAAGGGCTGGTCGGCCCGGTCGTAGGGCGGGACCCACTTGGTGAAGTCCGGGAAGTAGATGTCCGGGCTCAGCATATCCAAGGACGGGGCCGCCGTGCGCCACAGGTCGATCAGGTGGGGCAGGGGGCCGGCGCTGGGATAGCCGCCGGGCGCGGCGCCCGGCCGGGGCAGGGCGGCGTTGACATACATCGGCAGGGCGTAGGCGGTCTTGCCGGCCCCCGCGATGGCGTCGACATAGCGGCCGAAGGTCCAGGCCTGCCACAGCTCGTCGGTGGCGGCCGAGGCGCCGAACACCTGCTCCCAGGTTCCAGTCTTCTTGGTCCCGAGCGCCTTCAAGGCGGCCGCCGGCACGGGCTTTCCGAAGTCCGCCTCCGCAGCCTTCGAGTGGTCTCGCGCCTGCGGGATCATGCCGATCTCGTTCTCGACCTGGATCATCAGGACGGTGCGCTTGTCGGCGTCCACGGTCTTCAGGTGACCCATCAGGGCGGCGAAGGCCTTGGCGTCGGCGTCGCGGGTTCCGGCGTAGGAAGGGCTGAGGATGTCCAGCGCCTTGCCCTCCGCCGTCCGGGCGCGCGGGAAGCGCTCGCCGTCGCGCTTCACCCAGGCCGGGGCGTAGGTCGACATGCTGTTCTTCCAGGCTCCGAACCACAGCAAAACGAGGCGCATGTCGTGCGCGCGGGCCTGGTCGATCATCCCGTCCAGCACGTGGAAGTCGAAGCGGCCCTCGACCGGCTCGATCTGCTCCCAGGTCACGGGGGCCAGCACGGTGTTGAGATTGGCCGCCTTCAGCACGGCCCAGTGGCCTTCGAGATCGGCGAGGTCCGAGCTCGAGGAATTGCCCAGCTCGCCGCCCAGGATCAGGAACGGCTTGCCATCGACCAGCAGGCGGTGGACGCCGTCCTGGCGGGCGATACGGGGAATGTCTTCGGCATGGGCCGGAAGGGTGGCGAGGCCCAGCAGGGCGGCGCCGAGCAAAGAGATCGTGTTACGCATGTCAAAGGTCAGATGACGTCATGGCGATGGTAAGATCAATCCTGCAATTGGCGGCTGCGGCGGCGATTGCGACCGCTACCCCAGCCCTGGCCCAGATGGCCAAGCCCGACCCGGCCGCCGCCGAGGCCGAGCACGCCCGGATGCTGAAGGTGCTGGGCATCACGGCCCCTCTGCGGCCCGGCGTCGACGGCTACAACAAGTCCGCGCCCAATGCAGTCAACTACGACGAGGCCAAGGCCGGGCCGTTCAGCCTGCTGCCCGATCCGCTGCGCCTGCCCGACGGCCGGCTGGTCACCGACGCCGACACCTGGTGGAAGGTCCGCCGTCCGCAGATCGTCGAGCTCTACGCGTCCGAGGAGCACGGCCGCGTCCCGAAGAAGACGCCGAAGATCACCTGGACCGTGGTCAAGGAAACCCACACCACCCGCGCTGGCGTGCCGGTGGTCGAGAAGCGCCTGGCAGGCGTCGCCGACAACAGTCGCGCGCCGACGATCAAGGTCGTCCTCGACATGCTGGTGGTCGAGCCGGAGGGCAAGAGCCACGTCCCGCTGATCCTGGAGTTCGGCTTCCCGGACGGTCCGCCGTGGCTGAAGGGCAAGCCCGCCCCGCCGGGGCCTGACTGGCGCGACATGGTCATCGGCCGGGGCTGGGCCTACGCCATCCTCGACCCGACCAGCGTCCAGGCCGACGACGCCGGCAAGCTGAACGAAGGGATCATCGGCCTTTCCAACCGAGGCCAGCCGCGCAAGCCCGACGACTGGGGCGCGTTGCGCGCCTGGGCCTGGGGCGCCAGCCGCGCGGTGGACTGGTTCGAGACCGAGCCGGCGATCGACGCCAGGCGCGTCGGCATGGAAGGCCTGTCGCGCTACGGCAAGGCCGCGCTGCTGGCCATGGCCTACGAGCCGCGCCTGGCGGTGGGCTTCATCGCCTCGTCCGGCGAGGGCGGCGCCAAGCTGCATCGGCGCAAGCGCGGCGAGCAGGTCGAGAACCTGGCCGCGGCCGGACAGCACCATTGGATGGCCGGCAACTTCCTGAAATACGCCGGCCCGCTGACCGCCGACGACCTGCCAGTGGACAGCCACGAGCTGATCGCCCTGGTCGCCCCGCGCCCGCTGTTCATCAGCGTCGGCAACGACGAGGCCGACGCCTGGATCGACGCGCGCGGCATGTTCATGGCCGAGGTCGCGGCCGGGCCGGTCTATCGGCTGCTGGGGGCGCGGGATTTGGGGGCGACGACGTTCCCCGCGCCGCTGACCCTGCTGGCGAGCGGGGATCTGGCGTTCCGGCAGCACGAGGGCGGGCATACGCCGGGGCCGAACTGGCCGTATTTCCTGGACTTCGCGGCGCGGTGCTTCGAGCCGAAATAACCCCCTTCCCCCTTGATGGGGGAAGGGTTGGGGATGGGGGTGACCTGCTGAGTTGGCGACAGCGCGGCCTCAACCGCCGCAGTCACCCCAACCCCTGCCCCTCCCCCATCAAGGGGGAGGGGAGATCATTGCAACCCGGCCCTTCCTCCATTGCGCAGGAAGGCAGACAGTCGTGACAATGCCTGCTTCGATCCCCGAACTCACCGCCGTCACCCCCGCGACCTTCCGCGACGAACTCCTGCCGGCCTATCGCCCGGTGGTGCTGCGCGGTTTCGCCAGCGCCTGGCCCGCCGTCGCGGCCGGCCGGGCGGGCGAGATCGCCGCCTACCTCAAGGCCCACGACGCCGGCGCCCCGGTGCAGGCCTTCGTCGGGCCGCCCGAGATTGGCGGGAAGTTCTTCTACGCCCCCGAAGGCCGCGCCCTGAACTTCACGCGGCGCGAGGGGCGGATCTCGGCGATCGTCGACGAGGTGCTGGCCAACGCCGGCCGGCCCGACGCGCCGTCGATCTATGTGGGCTCGACCCCCGCGCCCCAGGCCCTGCCGGGGTTCGCCCAGGCCAATCCGAACCCGGTGCTGGGCCCGAACATCATCCCTCGCGTCTGGATCGGCGGCGAGACGGTGGTGGCCACTCACTACGACCTCTCCAACAACATCGCCGTGTGCGTGGCCGGCCGCCGGCGCTTCACCCTGATCCCGCCGGAGCAGACGAAGAACCTCTATGTCGGCCCGCTGGACTTCACCCCCGCCGGCCAGCCGCTCAGCATGGTCGATCTCGAAGCGCCGGACCTGGATCGCTATCCGAGGTTCGCCCAGGCGCTGGAGACGGCGATGGTCGCCGAGCTGGAGCCGGGGGACGCGATCTACATCCCGGCCCTGTGGTGGCACCACGTGCGCTCGATCGGGCCGCTGAACGTGCTGGTGAACTACTGGTGGAACGAGATCGCCGCCGTGGCCGGCTCGCCGTTCGAGGTGCTGATCCACGCCCTGATGTCGGTCCGTCACCTGCCGGCCCCGCAGCGCGCCGCCTGGCGGGCGGTGTTCGACCACTACGTCTTCGGCGACGAGGACCCGGGCGCGCACCTGTCGCCCGAGCTGAAGGGCGTGCTGGGACCGCTGTCGCCGCAGCTGACCCGGAACGTCCGGGCGTTCGTCGGGCACGCGATGGGCAAGGGCAGCTAACCACGCCCCGTCTACCCCCCATCCTGGGGGTATCGGCCTTCCCATAACGCCGTTCCGCGAGCTTGCGGCGACGCTCCAGGCGCCGCAAGGTTTCCGCAGGTTTCAAGCCTGCAACGGAGACCATGCGCGCCTCGTCGCCCACCACCCTGCTGCTCGGCGTCGTGCTGCTGTGCGTGGCGACGGCGCTGATCGGCGTGTGGATGGCGATCAGCCCGCCGTGGCTGGGCGCGCGGTTCGACAGCAAGCCGGGCGGCGCGGTGGTCATCGCGGCCCTGACGCCGGACGGACCCCTGGCGCACGCCGGGGCCAGGGTCGGCGACCGGCTGGCCGGCGTCGGTCCTGACGCGACCGCGCCGATGCTGCGCAACGCGTTCGGCGACATCGACAGCGCCCCGACCGAGACGATCGCCCGCCAGCGCGTCGCCCGGGGCGGGGTCCTGTCGCACGCGCTGGCGACCAAGCCGCGCATCGTGCGCCTGGCCGGAGCCGACGGCGTCCAGCGCGTGGTGACCCTGGACGACCGCGTCAGGCCGCTGTCGACCCTGGGCGTCGAGTTCTGGGCCAATCTGTCGTTCGGGCTGATCGCGGCGCTGATCGTCGGCTGGGTGTGGGCGCTGCGGCCGCGCGACCTGGCCACCCAGCTCTTCGCCCTGACGGGCCTGTCGATGCTGGCCTTCACCTTCGGCTGGGCGGTCAACGCCAGCGTCGAGCTGGTCATGGACCAGACCCTGCTGCGGGTGGCCCTGTGGCTGAACATGACCGGCGCGGTGGCCTATGGCGGGGCGATGATCGCCTTCTTCCTGGCCTATCCCAAGCGGGTCGCGCCGCTGTGGGCGATCCATGGCCTGACGCCGCTGTGCGTGCTGCTGTGGATGGCGACGCCCTTGCTGCCGGGCAATCCGGCGACCGAGGCCACCGGCCAGGCGGCGACCTCGATCGAGATGGCGCTGATCGTCGTGGCCATCGTCGTCCAGGCCGTGGCTAGCCGGAAGGACCCCGCCGCCATGGCCGCCACGCGCTGGCTGGGCCTGTCGGTCGTGGTCGGGGCCGGCGCCTTCATCACCACCGTCGCCGTGCCCGCCAGCATCGGCCGCGAAGCGCTGGTCGACCCTCGCTTCGCCCTGGGCTTCTTCGTGATCATCTATGTCGGCATGGCCGTGGGCCTGCGCCGCCACCGCCTGTTCGAGCTGGACCAGTGGGCGTTCCGGATCCTGTTCTACATCGGCGCCGGCGCGGCCCTGCTGGCGCTGGACGGCCTGCTGATCACCGCCCTGGGGACCAGTCCGCGCGCGGCGCTGGGCGTCTCGCTGCTGGTGGTGGCCTTCGCCTACCTGCCGTTCCGCGACCTCTTGTGGCGGCGCACGATCGGCCGGCGGACGCTGAAGGAGCACGAGATGTTCGCCGCCGTCGCCCAGGTGGCCCTGATCCACGGAACCGAGGCGCGGGCCGAGGCGTGGAAGGCGCTGCTGGCGCGGGTCTATGAGCCTCTCGAGATCGCAACCGGTTCGGCGCTGCAGGCCAAGGCCGAGATCCTGGACGAGGGCGTGGCCTTGGGCCTGCCCGCCGCCGCCGGGGCGACGGCTCTGACCCTGCGGTTTCCGTTCCGGGGCCGAGGGCTGTTCGGAACCGCCCAGGCCCAGCTGGCCGACCAGCTGGTGGGCCTGTTGGCTCAGATCGAGGAGGGCCGTGACGCCTATGCCCGGGGCGTGGTCGAGGAGCGCCTGCGCATCGCCCGCGACCTGCACGACGACGTCGGCGCGCGGCTGCTGTCAGGCCTGCACCGCCAGGACGTCGGCGGGGCGCGCGAGGCCATGCGCGGAGCGATCGGCGACCTGCGGGCCATCGTTTCGGGCCTTTCCGGAACGGACCTGCCGCTGGAGGCGGTGCTGGCCGACCTGCGCCACGAGACCGCCGAGCGGCTGGAAGCAGCGGGCCTGGCCCTGGACTGGCCGCCGGTCGAACTGGCCGATCCGGACGCCGCCGCGCCGTATCGGGTCTACAAGAACCTGACCTCGGCGGTGCGCGAGGTGGTCACCAACGCCATCCGCCACGCCGGCGCAGGGGCGGTCGCTGTGAGTGTACGGGAAGGGCAGGGGACCCTGGCCCTGACCATCGCCGACGACGGCGTGGGCCTCTCGCCCGAGCCTGGCGGCCGACGCAGCGGCCTGGCCAACCTGGAGCGGCGGCTCGCGGAGATCGGCGGCAGCGTCGACTATCCGGCCGTGGAGCGCGGCCTGGCCGTGCGGCTGTCGGCGCCCATGACGGTGAGGGCCGACGCATGACCGACACCGTTCCCGCGCCCGCCACCGCCCTCGTCCTGGAAGACCAGGCCGAGACCCGCGCGCACCTGCTGGCCGCCCTGGCCGAGGCCTTTCCCGGCGTGGTCGCCCATGGCGCGGCGGATCTGGCGCAGGCCCGCTCGTTCCTGGACGGGACGCCGCCGGACCTGGCCCTGGTGGACCTGGCCTTGCCCGACGGCCGCGGCGTCGATTTCCTGCGGGACCTCGCCGAGCGCTCGGGCGGGGCGACGCGGTCGGTGGTGGTGACCATCTATGCCGACGACCACCACCTGTTCGACGCCATCGCGGCGGGGGCGGGCGGCTACCTGCTCAAGGACATGGGCCGCGAGGAGCTGGTCCGCTACCTGCGTCGCCTGGAAGCCGGCGAGACCCCGCTGTCGCCGGCCGTGGCCCGGCGGATGCTGGACTACTTCCGGGCGCGTCCCGTCGTGGCCGAGATCGCCGAGCCCGAGGCGGCCCTGACGCCGCGCGAGACCGAGGTGCTGCGGCTGATCGGCCGAGGGCTGCGCTCGGGCGAGGCGGCGCGGGTGATGGGCGTCACCGAGCTGACCGTGGCGGGGTATGTGAAGGCGATCTACCGCAAGCTCAACATCTGCTCCCGGGCCGAGGCGGCGCTGGAGGCGGC
>OUNM010268107.1_pt1 | contig 17771 bp, 33 predicted proteins | sample 1769961 | NCBI WGS metagenome assembly OUNM01 (sample SAMEA3914820, study PRJEB12502) | metagenome | biome: forest; material: soil | place: USA | collected 2012-03-12 | depth 0.3 m
CAGGATCACGGGCCTGGTAATTGCAGCCCTCGTGTCATTCTGGCCCGTCTTGCGGCCTGATGTCGATCATCCCAGTGAATGGGATCGAATTTGTTTTATTCAATCGATCTTCCAGAATAAGGGGCATCTGGCCGCTCTCGTTTCCTCCACCGGCTTACCTCGATGACAAAAACACGGCATCCGACCCCAGTATCCGCCGGGAAAGCACCCTTGTATTGGTGGAGTTTGTAAAAGCGCTGAATAATTAATACTTGGATCTGCCCTGACATTCATAACCCCATCTTCCGCTTCAACTACCGCAGGCTTCCACCGACGAACTCGGCAGCTCAGAGCTTTCTCTCCGCAAACACCACGGACCCAGGCCCGCTTTATACCCATGCGCGAAGAATCTAGAAGCAAGCCGCGCTACCTCGGCATCATGGATATCTGCCACCCAGAATCCAACATTCCCAGTACCCACATGCCTCACGACCCCAGCCCCAAGACAACCCACTCCCAAAAACGACACCACAGCCCCGGACCAAGACAATCCGAAGCCAACAAACCAAAACGAAGCCGGCCAGACAACCCTCCCAAGTCAGCAAGAGCATCCAAGCCCACCAGCAAACCCTCACCCCCATCTAAGTCCCACTCCTCCAGCCCGGACCCGCCTCCCTCTCGCCAGGGGCACTCCCGCAAACGCCACAACCTAGTCGAGAAAAAGTACCGCAACCGCCTCAACTCGCAGTTCAAACAGCTCCTCGACATCCTCCCCACCTCGGACACCGACCATGCTCATCCCCATCGGCAGGACAGCCACAGCCCGGTGCAAGACGAAACTCCCTCCCCTCCGCCGCTCACGGGCAGTGTTGCTGGGATAAGCACGGCGAATGGCAGGAACGTTGATAGTGCGTGTTTGATGCTGGAACGAGACGATAGGAGAGTGAGCAAGGGCGAGGTGCTAGACCGGGCGAGGATGTATATCCGGGCGTTGGAGCGGGAGCATCAGAAGTTGGTTGCGGAGAGGAGGGAGTTGGATCTGTTGTGGGTTGAGAGGGGTGGGGTTTGAATGTGTTTTTCCATTTGTTTTTGTGATGGGTTCTGGAGTTAGGTGTGAGTTCATGTGGTCGGAGGGATGGAGAAGGGGTGGAAGGAATATTTCATTGAGGAGCTGGTTTAGTTCAAGTCTCCGACGTCCTTTCCTTGTATTCTCACTTTTCTATCTCTCTCGTCGCCTTCCGGTCTATTTCGTCTATTGTGGTTTCGATTTGAATCCCATACCTTACTCCCTGTCACGTTAGGTACCTCCCACTGGGAAGGTTGTTGCAGGGCACAAGCACGGGACTGAGACGTGCGATGTTTTATGCCGGGTTGTCAGGAAAAAACCTTCCAGTCAGGCCTCACCTGACAAAGGACAAAGCCTTTTGGTTCAGTACATATTCATCATGTCTCTCGAAATTCAACACAACCCGCAGCGGTAACTGCATGTATATGACAGGTGAGGAACAGAGCCTCAGGTGTTTTAGGCGGTCTGGCACGGCAATTTTGGGCAACCTGTTGGCGGCATTCCCGAAATAGGGGCTTAAACGGTCGCCTAGCCCACGGCTGTGTACCTGACACGTTTCCCTTTGACCGCCACTTATTTATAAAGGTGATCTGTTTTGGTTACTTGTTTCAAAACGGACTCCACAAAGCTACCTACCTATAGAAGATACCTACCTACCTCAAACAAACCGGCACCATGGTCGAGACGAGACTCGATGCTGGCAGGCCCAACACAGAGTCGCAGCCCCAAATCCCGAGACAAATCCGCCATATCCCATCCCCGCCCTTCATCAACATAGATGGCCTTCACAACTTTCGCGACTGTGGTGGCTACCCGATTGCCGGTTACCCTGACAAGATCGTTCGGCAGGGTGTTCTCTACCGATCGGCAGACCCCTCCAGAATCACCACCAAGGGCATCTCCGAGCTCGGAGAATTGAACGTTTCCCGCATTTTCGACCTTCGCTCTGACTCGGAAATTGAAGATAGTACCAGAAAAGGTTGGGGGCAAATTAGAGTTTGGGATCAGGCCGTGAGAGTCTCAGCCACGGTGTTCACCGACGATGACATCGCAAAGGAGCAGCGTGCTCGCCGGGATCACAACTTGAGAAACAAGGGCCTTGAGGTAACTAGAGCCGGGATCACGGCCGACATGCGGTTGTACCCACGTCTAGCAGCTAACTCTACCTTATTCAGGGCTTCGTCGAATATTACCAGGACATTCTTGACTCGGCCACTTCAGCCAGCAACCCATTCCAGCCGCTTAAGAATATCTTGAGCCATCTCGCTACCGTCAGCGTATTGGAGCCAATCATGATCCACTGCTCCTTAGGAAAAGACCGCACTGGGGTTATTTGCGCACTGATCCTGAGCCTTTGCGGTGTGCAAGACAGCATTGTCGCGCATGAGTACGCCTTAACGGCGCTCGGTATCGAGGACAAAGTCGCCAGTATCATCACCGAGATTCGGCCCAATGGGCCGGGTATCTCCGAAGAGGAAGAACGGTTTTTTAGTTCCAGGTTAGTATTCATTAATGAACCTGTGGAAAGCGTCATCGAGTTCTTAACTAACATGGAGGCAGAGTCGAGGCCATGCAAGCCTTCTTGGAATGGGCTCGGCGCAACGGCGGGGTGGAGAGGAGACTGTTAGAAGCGGGACTCATGACCCCTGACCAGCTACAACAACTGCGGGATAACATGGTCATTGATCTTCCATCAGGACGCACTCACATAGCCTGGGAAGAGCACGGAAAGGTTTTGGCGAAGAAGTACCAGTAAAGACGGGACAGATCACGGGCCACGCAGGCCGACTAAGAAGAAGCACTGAACTGCGACTATAATCTGAAGGCAACTTCCCGCCTCGTTCTGATTCCCCCAATATTTTCACTCTAAATATATACAACGAAAAAAAGGCCAGCCCTGATCCACACGCTACCGCATCACCCACCGCCCTCGAAGCACCTCGGTATCATTGCACAGCTTAACAACCCTCCCATGTTTAATTGACTTGCTGTCCAGACCTACACTAGCCCAACAACCCCCTAACGGAAAGCAGCAATCGCCAGCGCAAAACTAGCATCGATGGGAGCAACCAGGTTCTTAGCCAGCGCCTGGAAATCGGCAGGCACCTTGGCAATGATAGCGGCGCTCATCTCGGACGTGGCGCGCCTCTGCAGGCCGAGGTCGATGTAGATGACGGGCGTCAAGAGCAGCTTGTCGAACTTCTTCCTGGCCCCGATCAGCGCCGTCATGGTGGTGTTGACCGAGACGACAAGCTTGTTGGTCGCCGTGGCGACGTCGAGGGTGCCGGCGAAGTCGAGCGCCGCGCTGTCCTTGGCCGTCTTGGTGCCTTTGCCGACTTGGACGAGCAAGGCGGTGCTCTCGGCGACGATGGGCAGGGTCCCGAGGAGGTCGCCCTTCCATTTGGCCACGGCGTTGCCCAGCTTGGTGGTGGTGCCGTCGACTGTTGTGAGGGCGCCCACGATGGACTTGCTGTCGGCGAGGGCGGCGCCGACGAGGGCGAGGGGGGCGAGAGGGTGGTGAATTTCATGGTGGCGAGCGGTTGGAGGGAGGGGAATTGTTGGCAAGTGTTAAATAGCGAGACTCCGGGAGAGGGAATCCTCAACGTCTCTTTATATAGGAGACTCGACTTCGTCTTTCACAAGCATGTGTGCTCTGTTCAGCAGCCACCGCCGAGGCAAGCAGGGGGGATGAAGCCCATCACGCGGTGAATTCACCCCATACCCCGCCTCACCCGGGTACATACCAAGCAGTAGGGTGCAACATCAATTCAGGTCCCGGAGGTAAGCCCAGTGTTCCCCAGGCGGGATGGCACTGATGGGCGGGAGATTGTGGGGGGTGAGATGGCCATCTCTTGCAGACGGAGGACCGGGATCGACCGGGTTGATTCCCAATGAGGAAGGGCTGCGCAGTGGGCGTGGTGGGCGTGGTGGGCAAAACCTGGTCAGGGTGTGTTTTTTGATGGGGCAGCGTTCCTTCATCGCAAAGATGGTGTTGCGGCGGCAGTTGGGGTGGAGCCCCCGCCAGGGGAACAAGCCTCGCAAGCTCAGCGGGATGCGGGGAGGGCGGGAACCGTTGGGTGATTCGAGGTGGTGATTGGGGAAGACCCATGTCGAGATCGATCTGGGGAAATGCAACCCTGGCACCTATCCATGATGTTCCTCGGTCGGTGTCACAGGCCAGAAATCCGGAGCTAAGCATGTGAGTGCGTTCTGGGGGGCGTTGCCAGGTGGCTAAATACTCGGCAACTTCTTACCAACCTGTCTCTGCGTCGATGTTCGAGACTGAAAGTTGCTGGGTGGAACAGGCACAGGAGAACAATACTGAGCGTGCATTATTCTACCACTGATGATGGTGGCGATGAATGGGAGGGAAACAGGCTGGTGGGCTGATTGCAACTTAGAGAGATGAAGGGGCGGGGGTAGAGCGCGTACGTCAACCCGCAATAATGTTGATAGGTTCTTTTATGCCCTGCGGCTGGGTTGGCTTAGCTGGGTCGGCAGTGAGCCAAATTGCGCTACATGTCAGTACAAGCGAGGTGAGTGAGCTGTGGTTTGTGGGGTGAGAGAGGTGAGGGAAGTGAGCAAGGTGAGCGGCGTGAGCGAGGTCGGCGACCTATGAGCGACGTGCGGGAGGCGGGCTGGCTCCGCTGGGTACCTGGGCTGGGTGAGCGAGAGGGCCTGGGTGAGCGAGGGGAGCTGGGTGAGCCGGACGAAGAGGTCGACGAGCTGGGTGAGCAGGCCGTAAAATGCGCCCAAAATCCAGAATACCACGTACTCACCGCCACTATGTGACCCTCGAGGCCGCACTCCACCTTGAAATGATGGAGATTTCTCAGAGTCTCACACTCTACCGATTGAGCGAGCGGGGGCGTCGTCTGGGCGTTGTCTGGGCGCCTGGGAAGGCTTCAGTTGGCTGCCGCTTGCTTTGTGTGGTCCGCGTCACGCCCACATTTTCGACCAGTGCGGGAGGAGCCTGGGAAGAGTCCACCCAATTACTTGTATCAGGAAAGATGCAGGCTCAGGCAGGGCAACTCTTACTCAGCTGGTGTGTTGAGGGTTCATCCACTCATGTGCCCGCTGGGTGCCACTTTTGCATGTTCCCGCCGGCTGCCGAAGCACGGTTCCCATTCGCTCAGCCCTCGAGATCGCAAGTCGGATGCCCCTTCTGAGGTGACCCTCCTGGTTCAGAAACGCCAAGTCTCAACCTGACGGGTGCAGGCGTGGCGCGATGTCCGACAGACGGCCAGTGAGAAATAAACGTTTACGGATAGAAGGGAAACGGAGACTGCGACCACGCTGAAACGGAAAAGACCAGAATCCTGGGTTCAAAATAGGTACGGATATTGAACCGCACCCCATGCCAACCGGCTTCGTTGACAGAATGGATCTGAAATGCTCCGAGAGTGTCAAGTCCGGATCAAGAGCAATCCAAGTCCCCTTCCCCGTGCTAAAACCACGAGGAAGATATTCTGTCCATATCTACAATACCAGCGCTGCTTCACGACTATCTCAAAGCCCCGGCAGATGAACAGGCTATCCGAGGCTGAAATGGTCAGTGCCGTGTGACCGTTCCGGTTTTACGGCCCCAGACTGCCATGTCCGTTGTGGGACAAGGGGGGCACACGCCCAAGAACAGATCCTGGCAAATCCGCCGAGCCGTCCGCTGGGTCCCGAAATGGACGCCCCCCAACAGGTGCTGCCAAAAAAGGAGGGGGTTTGCGGTTCGTGTTTCTGACAAACGGCACGTCCCCATGCCGCCCAGACCCGTAACGGAGCCAGGCCAGGGGTAAAAGTACATTGCGGCTAGGTACCGCCGTGCCAGAGGACTCGATGCCCATCACGGGACCAACTACCACAGTAGGGCCCAGGGAGGGGCAGGGCAGGAAAAAAAGGTCGCTCCATTCCAGGTTTGGTTTTGTTCGGTTTTGGGGAGCGAGCCTGGTCTCGCAGCCATCCCATTCCCTTTATTATCTGGACCCCTTCCCCATCTGATCGTCAAGGCTCAACAGTCAACACCCACAACTGGAACGAAGTGAGCAACATCACAATGTCTTCGTCCTCCAATAACCCGTCGCCTTCGACCGGTTCTTCAATGTCTGTTTTCTTTCTTGGTCCATTCGGCCCCTTCGTTGCCCCCAGCCGTCCCGTGCTGTTACTATGTTGAACCACCAAGCACTATACCCTAACCCTATGACCAGTGATCTCATCACTCCCACTTCCTCGAACGACAGTGTGACTTCGCACGCATCGGCCGCTTGCTCGAACAACAGCACGGCAACGACCGAACCTTGTGCGCCGTCCGTCCAACTGCTGGCGTACCTGACCGAGCCCTCCCCGCACGACGACGGCTCGTTGCACGGTCGCTTCTCCGCCGACGGGCAACACCACGCAGCCGATCAGATCGGAGTACATGAGAAGCGGGCGCAGGAGGCCATCGACCGTTTCGACAAGCTGTTCGGTCCAGTCGTCGACGAACGTTACCTGACCCGGTGTGAGCAATAACGACACAACTGACGACACATTCGATTGATGGCTACCTTCTGGATACAATACAAATACCTATGATGGGATGATTGCATGACATGGAAAAGCGACGGTTGGTCTTCTTTTGGGGGTTGGACATTGTTCGACGAGAGTTTGGCGGCTGCGTGCAGGATGGCAAGGACCGTTTGGGCTCCGTTGTCAGCGATGCATCCTGGTTGGATTTGGGTTTCCAAATCTGGAAGGCTCGGACGGGGAGTGGACACTTTGACGGACCGGGCCGTTTTCAGGGCGTGGATCTTCCCTGCAATGCATCCCATCATTGGGAACGTACCGGGCTCGATTGGGAAAGCTGGCTGGTGGAAAACGGGACCTGCTTTTTTTTCTTTCCGGTCTTTGCGAGATTCGATTTTTGTTCTTTGGAAGAGACAAAGTGTCTTTGGGCACGAATATGGCGATATGGCACGTTTGGATAGCTGACAAGGGCGGAGACCTGCCATTCCCTCCTGAATGTTGTGCGCAGAATGCATCCATCGACCCGTAATGCAGCGTTGGACTCGAGGCTCCTGATACCTCTCCAATGGCACTTCTTATTTGGCATCCCATCCGCCGATTTTGCACGCCCCCGAAACATCCCGCTCTTCCAATCCGCCGCCCCATTACTCACTTGCGCTCCTCGTGGGGTGCAGCAAGCAAAAACCGCCCCATTCCCTCACTTACAGCCTCTAAAGCAAACACCCACCCGCGCTTTGTAAGATCTCAAAACGTTACCCGCTCGTGCTGTGGCGCCTTGGGGTGGGGGTTTATGAACGCGGCCCACGCCCGGCGCGGACCATGGATGCGGGTTCCGGGCCTGCAGCCGCAGGTCCATCACGAATATGAGCAGGCACCTCAACCGGTGAGCCCAAAGCCACCGCTTCGATTCCGCTTACGACGCAAGGATGCAGCACACCCCACGCAGTCAAAGGATGGCAGTGCTTTCGCAAGCCCCGGACAGCCCGTGCCTGGGACGAGGCTGCGGAGCGCAGGGATTCGGGCCGGCCGCTTGGCACCCGCCGACTGGTCGGACACGGCGGACGGGAGCCGGCGGGCCAATCGTTTTTCTTACCCCCACTCGCCGTCGGCATGAGAGTTGAAGGTGTGGGTGAGGTGAGCCCAAGCCAAACAAACTCAAAGACCACCATCTATTGGTGCATTCTCACTCCGTGAAGGCGGCAGGCGAGAAGCCCTTGTTCGTAGCCGGTGCGGAGCCCCCAAAGTCCTGGTCACTCATCCGCCAGCCTCTTGTTGTCGATGGCCAGCGTTGCGGCGTCAAAGGCCCGACGGTCAGTCATCGACAGTTCCCAATCTGGGTGTAAGAAGACCGAATTCCCAATTAATTCCGTTTCCAAAACGCAGCCACCGAACCCGGCACTCCCCATCCACCACCCTGTCTGCCTTGGACTTGCCCTCCTTCCTCCCCCCTCTCAACCGCCTCACCGATCCCACACCACAAGCACGAAATCCCCCACGTCCCTCGTCGCCACGCTCCCCACGCTCACCGTCACCTCCCTCCCGTGCCCATCCCAGGACAAGCAACCACGTTCCCGCCGATTCAGCAGCCCTCGCTGACCGTGATTGGCTTGCCCATCTCCGGCCCGGCCGTCCCGGCCCGCAGGAAGGGGTCCAGCGGCTGTGTTACGGCGAAGGGGCGCAGTTTGGGCTGACGAGGGTGCGCGGGTTGATGGTGACGGTGCTGATGTCGAAAGAGGGCCGGGGGGTGTTGATGTAGGCTTGGGTGCCGCATCTCAAGGTCCGAAGCGGACGTCTAGGACAGCTCGCCGGCAAGCATCCGTTGCCGGTTTCGACGAGGTCGATGTTGGTTGGGATGATGATGGTCAAGACGGTACCGGCAATGTTTTAACACTGAGCTGTCACGATGGGGTTGGGATCGAGTAAAGCCGACGTCTACAGGTAGCTGCCTGGTCTGCCGCCAGCACCTGTCAACGTGGTCTTGAGCACATCTCGTGTCCGGTGAGACGATCCTGCTCGACGGTCTTAAAAGATCAAGAATCCGGGACGTTCTCAGAGCATGCTCAAACAGACCTGCTATCCAACTCGACCAAAGCTTCTTAAGCTGCAAGCATAAAACGCAACGATGACACGCAAAACAAAATAACAACGTAAGCCTAGGATGAGCCACCTGAAACGCTGTCGTGATTATATTAGGGTATATCGCAAATAAACCGCCAAACATGCCTTGGTATCAAGAAGTGCTTCTGTCATGAGCCAATCATCCTCCAGATCTGTGTGAAATTCCCCCATCCACCAACATCAAGTCCGAACGCAAAACATCCCACTCATGCCAAAACTCATGTCGTCTTCTCCGAGACAGGCTCCACAGGCTTCGGTTGCTCCTGTGCCTTCACCTGCTCCTGTGGCTCCGTGACCTCAGGGATCGCCTGGGCCTGCTTCGCAGCTCGTTCTTGGGCCCGGCGTTGCGAGCGTCGAGACCCCGAGCTGGAAGCGAGAGCCGAAGGGAGAGCCGGGGCCGGCGGCTCTTGCCGAGAGTACCGCGCGGGGAGAGGAGCCGGTGCGTAGTATCCTTGCCACTGCGCGGGGTTGCCCTGTTGTTGGGGTGTCCAGACCATGCCTTGCGGCGTGGGCGCGTAGTAGCCCCCGTAGGCCGCCACTTGATACGGAGCCGCCCCGCTCGCGTGTGGTGGAATCCGGTCGACCAGGGGGGCTGGGTATCCCCCTGGCTGTGGGCCTGCATGCGACATGTACGACTGAGGCGGCCAGGCGGGATACTGACCCCCTTGAATCGGGATATCGGGCTCGCCCGGCACCCGCATCGCGAGCACCGTCTGCTTGGCCCTTGCCTCCCGGTACCAGCTTGTCTCGCAGCAGACTCCGACGAACAGGATGAAGTGGACGAGGAGGAGGATGGCGTCGAATGCCATCAAAACCTGCTCGTAGATGGCGTTTTGGAATGCGAGTTCCTCCCCTCTCTCGCTCGGGTACCAGTCGTACCAATCGTCGGTCTGGAAGATCGCGGTCATGGTGATGCCGACGGCGGCCAGCAACCAGATGATGAGGTGGAATGCTACAAGAGCTCCCGGGTGCATCCCCGCGCGCCGCTTGGAGAGCCAGGTCTTGAGGAACTCCACGGTGATTACGAGAATCGCAAGACCGGCCTGTCTTCGTCAGTCCTAGCTCCGGTCGGCGGGGTCTCCAAGAGGAGGGGGAGGGGGCAAACGTACCGCAGCGCCAGAAGTACCAAACTCGTAGTCCACTGGCGAGTCACCATAGCTATGGGGGTACGACGCGTTGAGAAAACCAAGAGCAACGCCAATGCCGAATATGACAGCAGAGGCGATCAAGGACAAGACTCCCAATGCCAAACTCGCTTTTTGCCACCTTGGGAAGGAAGGGCGCACAAAGTCGGCCGGGTGAACGCGCACTTCCACCAGCTGAGGGCCAAACTGAACGCCCTGGGGTGCTGGCGGCAGCGGTTGGCGTTCGAGAGCCTCCTTGCGGGGAGCGGGCAGCGGTCTCGGGGGCAGTGGCGGCGATGGCCTCTCCTCGGCGTCCTGCTGCGCTCCAAGCTCGGGTTGCTGGCGTCCCGTCTCATTTTCCGTCTCGGCCTTCTCCTGGTTCCGGCTGGACTCCCCTGGCCTCGATTCGGCGGCCGCGCTGTCTCCGCCTGCCATCTCGGTCCCTCCTTCGTCTCACGTGCTGAGTGTTGTGCGTGTTGAAGTTGTTCAAAGTTCAATGTGTGTATGGTGTGTGGCGAGCGGGCAAAAACGTCGAAAATGTGTTAAAAACGAGCGCGAGGTTTGAGGGTATAAATCGAGAAAAACAAAAAAACGAGTGACAGGAGTGAGCGAGTGAATGGAACATGGAGTTGAGAAAGCCGACAGGCAGCGAACGGTGGGCCTGTTGGTGAATTTAAGATTGCCTCCCGACCCTTGCCATCGCTGACTCTATTCACGGTTAACTCAAAGTTAGCGGCCTTGGCATTGTGCCGCCAGCGCGGGAAAGGCGCCTGCCAAGCCGTTAGGGTCCCCTGCTGCCTGATTCTCCTTTTGGGGGCAAAACATCGAGATTTCAGTGCCCAGAAACCACCTATCCAAACATAGGAAGCCGCGCATGGGGAGACACACTTGCGACCCCGCGGTCTCTGGCAGTTCGACAGCGCCGGGCAACGTAAAGTTGCTTGCTAATGAGATAGGCTCACTGAACGAGCCAAAGTTCCCATGGAACTGTCGCCCAATCCTAGCTCAGGTCGCCCAGGCAGCACGTCCCACACACAAGTTCCTTGCATGGGGGTGCAATTTTGTTGGACAAATCCGGCTCCTGTCGTCCATGAACAACGCCGAAAAATTGCCAGCAGCGTGGGCATCCGTATCACAGGGATTTCTGGGCCAAATCGGTCTCCAGGCCCGGTCGGGCATATATGTTGGGTGGAATTCCGGCAATTCTACTCGCGCTGCAAAACAACTACCAGGCCCATGATCCCCAGCATCGCCGTTTTCATCCACGGGTGTTCCGAGAGCATGATCGTGACATACCCGACAAAGGGCATGTACCCAACAACGCTCCTGCGTCCAAGTGTCAGCTTCAATTTCCAAGAATGTCAAGATACAGAGTTCAGAGTATGCGCCTTACCCGACAATGTCTTTCCTGTCCAGATAATCCTGTCCGCGAGCGTAGAGTTCTGTGTCGTCGGCCGCGTTGTTGTCTCCCTTGGTAAGCAGCTTTGCGTCTGGCCTGAAAATGTCCCCGTCAGCTCCCATCCACCTCGACTCGCCCCCCTTGGGCAGCTGGCATGGGGGAGACAAACCCAGTCCCGAATTTCCTGACCACGCGGTGCACAATCGGAATATCCTTTCCCTTCACGTTGTACACGACGATTTCGCCCACGTTGGTCTCGGAGAAGAAGTTGCGGTTCCATAGCAGGAGGAGATCGCCGCGCTGGAAGGCCGGCTCCATGCTGCCGGAGAGGACGACGACGATTGGTGAGGGCGAGTCCGAGATGATCGAGAGGCCTTTCCACATCTGCCACGCCAGGCAAGTTAGCCCATGGAGAACTGGAAAACCGGCTGGCGCCAATGCAGCTGGGGATGGAGGACGCAACGCACCATGAAAGCGGTTGAGAGGATCAGCCCAAAGTTCATAAGCTGCGCAGCAGCTTGCCGCGGGTTTTGTAAGCTGGACAGCATCTTGGAAGAATGCGCGCAAGCAGCCGGGTATGTGATGCGAGGTTGTGATGCGATGTTTGACGACGTCCAGGAGCTGTGGACGAGCTGGAGGTTGCGCCGGAGGTTGCGTTGGAGGCTGCGGTGCTTGTTCCTGTCGCAGTGACCACGGTGTTGAATTGGCGAGCAGCCATTGGGACGCGCCTGGAAACGGGTGGGGCGCGCTCGGCTGTGATGGACCCCTGCCACAACGACGTTTGGCGGCAGGCATTCCACTCCACAACCTCACCGTGGACCCATCGCACCGAATGCAAACTCAAAGCCAACTACCGCCAGAACATTCGTAAATCTGCGCATGGGCTTCTCGATATTGACTCATCAGACCAGTGGAGCATTACATTTAGTCCTCGCGCAGGTAAATGGTCTGTTGACCCGAAGATGGCGCGTGCCGTGTCACAAGCTCCTCCAGGCTCCAGGTTGTGGACTCTGTGCCTGCTTCAGTTGAAGCTGAGCGAACTTTCCGATTGATCGGCGCGGGTCAAAACTGCGGCCCCGGCCGGATGAGGAACTAGGGTATTAGGTTGAGATGTCACCGGCTGCTCTTGTCGTGGTGCTGTCTGCGTGGGAAGGCGGCAGAGCCAAGCACGGCCTGTCATTCACGAGAAAGGCCATTGGGTTCTCAGGAAGGCATACCTGATTTGGCAAGTCCATTGGTAGCAGGCACAATGGAAGTTTCAAACTTTCAGTCATTGTGGCCCTGAGCCTTTCTCCCCTCCCGTGTTGCTTCCCTCCAGTTGTCTGTGCCCATCTCTCTCGTCTGTTCTCGCAGAATCGGACTGGACCCACGAAACTTGTCTGCGACACGCCAGTTTCTGCTCCGAGCTTCAATTCTAGACGACAGCATTGCTTTTCTCCCGATCATGTCTGCTGCGCCAGCGCAAGAGACAACACCGCTTCTGTCGGACCACCAAGGCCTACCCCTGCATGTCCCTGAAACTCAAGGCCATGGCTCGGTTCCCATCTCAGTCCGAGTTTCCAATTCGGCCTTCCATTGGCCTGGCCAGCGAGCTTTGGTCTTTGTCCGTGGCGCCATTTTTACTTATCTCACGGGACTCGGCCCGGTCCTCCTCCACAGCAAGTTAGCAGAAAGCGCCGCCACCAAGCAGTCGCCTTGGAACCTCCTTTTCGATTTCTCGACCATCTCTCACATCCTCCAGTGGCTTTGGCATCTCGCCAGCCTTGTACGTTCTGGCTGAGTTTCTACTAGGCATTGCACAAACTGACTAACTCCCGCCGTCATCGTCAGCTTTGGGGTCTCAAGCACCACCACCATCACCACTCCACCGTTGAGAATGATCAAGCTTAGGTGGCTCGAACGGTTCTCAGCCTGTCCCCGCCCGAAGGCCTCACCGAATCCTCGCACAATCATTTCTACCCGAGCCTGCTCTACATTGCCGCTCATGTGTTCAACTTCATGAACACCTTCATGTACTGGGCCGTCCTTGTACCGCAGGGTCATGGCAACTTGGGAGGCCCTGGCTGGCTCCATCCGTTCTCCGTCGTCAACTTATACGGCATCACCTCACTTATCGCGTCTGTTGAGGTCATGTTCCTCAATATCATCAAACATGAACATGTGAGTCGTTCATAGTTATTGCTGCCAGGCACTGGCTAATGGATTCATCAGGCTCTCTCAAGCCACGGCTTGTCTACCATGTTGCTCCTGGTTGGCTACCTCGGCTGGGCAGCAATTGGCCATATCCTGACAGGCCATTACCCGTTGTTTTGGATGGACCCAAAGGAGATGGGGAGCGCAGGTCTTGTCGCCGCGTGCGCTTCTGGCTTTGTCGGCCTGGGCTCAGCAGGTGAGTTCGAAGGGGCCCATTTCTGGAATAGTTCACTGCTGATTGCCGCGCAGCGTTTGGGGCCATGTACGGATTGACTGCGTTGAGGGAGAGGCTTGCAAGGTACGCCAGCCAAAGGGAGGGATATCATCGGATCCATGATTCGGAGGATGATGACGAGCAGCCCCGGCGTCCGCGTGGCGATTTGGGAAGCCCCGCTTAGCCGTCTTCATTCTGGTCACGGTCACGGATAATGGTCATCTGTCAAGGTCCTAGGAGAGAAACTCTCCCAGAAGAGGAAAGGGGGCAGATTGAGATGATGTTGATTAGAATGGACGCTGAAGATAATATGCCTAGGTATTTTATCAGTCAAACCACGCCTACCTAGATAAGAGAGCTATAATTTATTCCATTTGGACGATAGGTACCTTTCCAGCCAGGTCGTCGATGCCGAACGCTGCCGCAAGCTTCCACCGATACGCATTTCGCCTAGCCAGCTCCAGCATCCTCAGTGGCCGAGTGAGGCGGAACTGAGGGCTGCGTTTGGTCTTCATCGGCTCGCTCGTGCCATCGCAATTTTGTGCGAGCATAACCTGAAGTACCCTTGCGGCAGGGTTCCAATGCTTTCCAAGACTGACCTGAGGAGGCCGCTCGTTTTCCCGAGTGGGTAAGCCGGGTAGCTCCGGCAGTCCTCAGGACTTGTATTGGGAGCGCGACTCTTGCTGGCACTTACAAAGAGCCGATGTTCAGGGCGAGGGCGCATCCTGATCTCGAAGTGAGGACGTTCCCGAAGAGGTGGTCGCGGTACGGCTGCTGGAGACTTAGGGAGAGAGATCTTGCCTGACGACGCTCAAGGAACAGGACGATGTCTTTGGTCCTGTTGCTGAGTGGCTTCTAGAGAGCATCCTGTCTGGTCGAGAGTCGAGACGCGCAATGGCGGAACGATTCAAAGTGAACCGAGGCCGAGCCAGGTGTTGTCAGGGTTGGACAGGCGCCCTGTGGGACTGCCCTTTGGGTGTGTTGAATGACGGCAGCGGCAGCCACTCAAGTGCCCATTTTGTTGTCCGGGAAGTGATGAAGATGCTCTGGGTGGTTGAGCACTTCCCGCCTTGGGGATTGGGCTCAGACGTTCTCATTCGTCAAAGGCATCATTCGCGGTATATATCTAGCCAGGATGACGAGAACGGCCGAGGGCCCTCTAGAACGGCAATTGCTGTGTTCTTTGGGATGTTCAGGGCCGAGGAGGTGATGCTTCCTCTCCCCATCCCACCTGGCCGGTCGAAGGGAGTTTTGTAAGCGTTTCCGGTCATACCCGGGACAGAAGAGGAAGAGCCTAAGCCGTACGAGACTGTGGATGCGATAGACTTTTTCGACTCCATTTTCAACTACTCTGGGCAACCAAATTGCAACGAGTACCCGAGCCAACCCGCCACCCCACTCCAGCTCAGGTTCTTCGAGTACTTTCTACAGCGTCATCTCGGGCTCTGCTTCTACGAAGACTGTTTCCACACATATGAGAGCAATACGACTCACCCGGGCGGCTCAGTTCGGGAGCTCGTCAGGGATCTCACAATCTTTTCTCACGACGATGCGGAAGACCGCCGCGCAGGCGCCGACCTCCGAGACGGCTCCGAGATCCTCACGAAATACCCCCCGAACTTCAACCGCATCTTCTTCGCGGAACCGTTGTGATGCTTGGGTCCGGCAGTTCCGTTTCGGGGAAGTCTTGCGACTTGGGGGTAGGGGGTTGGAGTGGGGCGTTCGCGGCATTTGGTCACCCCCCACGGTCGAGCCTTTGCCGTTTCTAGACTAAACCAGGCACTTCCGCACATAGAGATGCCGCGTGTTGCCTGTCTTGGCAGATCGACCAGTCTCGCGAGCCCGTCTCGCATGTTCGAGATGAGAGGGGCGCTTTGGCTGTAGCTAGGTACGTGAAGAGCCGAGGCCCCGAGGCTGTCTTTGGCCGAGGTCTCATAATGGCTTTCACTAGGGTGGGATGATGAAAGTCAAGTAGCACGTCAATGTGGAGGAACGCGCGTCAGCCTTGATGATACGTCGCAACGTAGGTTCTTGTCACCTTGACCTGTCGTTCGGATGAAGCCGAGAGCCGAGCCCTTCGACCCCATGGGGAAAACGAGGGGGCCGAAAGCTTGACGTGCTTCACGGGAGTAGCCGACGGAAATAACTAGGAAAGAAAAGATCGGATTTCTCAAGCCCTTGTCTTTGACGGGGGTAGAATGAGGTGATCCTGCCTGCCGCGAGCGATTGAGTCCCGACGAAACTTCAAGTTGGCAACCCATATTCTGTGCGACCACACAATTACATAAGAGACCCCCTTGACTCTTGCGACTGCAGTCAGTGGCCAGAAGCCAGAAATGAGACCTCATGAATCTCGTACTCCCAATGTCAGCTTGTCACCTGAGTGAGGTAGACAAGAGTTGAATGGAACAGAGACCTGTCCCCTGAATCAGCTACTCTCAGACCGTCTCGGTCCCCCAATCGCAAGGTGAGCCTGGCCAGTCTTGGAGGTTGTGGAGTCCAATACAGAGCCCTGGCCTCCACTGATAGTCTCGATTTGAGTCGGGTGAGCCCTTTCGCGATTTGCCAAGCTCCCGCAAGATCCTCTCTCCATTCGCCAAGCTTCCCGCAAGATCCTCTATATTGGGATTGGCGCGCTGCTCCCCGCATCGGAGCTACCACCTTCCCCAGACGAGGCGGCTCAAGTTCCGAGAAAGACTAGCTGCTCGCAGAGTTCGGGGACTAGTCACGCCGCAGTGCTTCCCTGCACCTCGTGCCATCACACGTACCGGCACTGCAGGGTAGTAGATCGTGGAGATGGGAACGAAAACGGAACAAGCCTGGCGGAGAGGGGTGTCAGTCGCGATAATTCAACCGAGGCTCAGCTTTGTGTCTCCGGTCACGCATACGGAAGTTGAAACAAGCAACAAGCGTCTCGAGGCCAAGTCATCCTTTTTCTGGGGAGGGGAAGGGGGAGGTGATAGGGGGCAAGGGGCGGGGCACTGGCAAAAGCGTGATCACAAAGTCAAGGTGGGCAACCGTCGAGTTCCTCAAGACGTGTATAAGAACACGAGAGCTCGCCGTTCCAAAGCTATTCATCCTCCCACAAGAAGCATATCTCAACAGCCTCTCACCCTTTGAGCCAGTTACCTTGTGCCTGACCGCTCCTCGTCCCTTCGATTTCACTTCGTGACGATCGATCCAATACTTTGACAATGAAGTTCTTTGCTGCCATCTCTCTTTTCGCCGGCCTCGGTGCCGCGTTGCCCACGGCACTGGAGATTGTCCCGACTGAGGAGGGTATCGAGGCTCGCCAATCTTCCAGCGACACACGCAACGAGCTGCAAACTGGCGGCGCTTGCCCTCCAGTCATCTTCATCTTTGCCCGCGGCTCGACTGAGAGCGGTAACCTGGTATTTATTCATCTAAATACGAAAGGATAAAAGGGATTCATACTAACAAGCCCTTTGTAGGGCACCCTTGGCCCCTCCGTCGGCAACTACCTTGAATCGTCGCTCGGCGCTGCCAACGTCTGGGTGCAGGGAGTCGGCGGCCAGTACCTCGCGACCCTTGCGGACAACGCGCTTCCGGACGGCACCAGCAGCGGCGCAATCTCGGAGATGACGGCTCTTTTCAACCTCGCCAACAGCAAGTGCCCGAGCGCAAAGGTTGTCGCCGGTGGCTACAGCCAGGGCGCTGCCCTTGCCGCTGTCACCATTTCGCGCCTCAGCGCCACCGTCCGCAACCAGATTGTCGGCGTTGTCTTGTTCGGCTACACCAAGGTGAGCGGATACCTACTTAACCAAGAAAATATCATGTTCAGCGAACCCTTCGACTAACCGTTGCCCCTTTTCCCTCTACAGAACCAACAGAACGGCGGCAAAATTCCCAACTACCCCACGGACAGGACCAAGATCTTCTGCAACGTCGGCGATCTTGTCTGCTCGGGCACGCTCATCATCACCGCTGCTCATTTGACGTACGGCACCGCCGCTGCCACCACTGCGCCTCAGTTCCTCCTCAGCAAGATCAACGCTTAGGGCGCGGCTTGCAGGCGTTGAACCTGTTGCAAAGCAGGGTTGACCGCAATGACAACAAAATGGCTGACGGGGAAAGTATGGTCGGCGTCAAGCGCTGGATTCATCGAGCATGTGTCGGGGTTTGGTGGCCGATCGAAGCGAGTTCATTTCTTTCAGATAGGTA
>OUNM010890169.1_pt1 | contig 17752 bp, 17 predicted proteins | sample 1769961 | NCBI WGS metagenome assembly OUNM01 (sample SAMEA3914820, study PRJEB12502) | metagenome | biome: forest; material: soil | place: USA | collected 2012-03-12 | depth 0.3 m
CCGCCTTAGAGGACTGCCTGCATTGGCGCTCTAAGGTATCTGGAGTTGCGGGTACCATTATAACAGTCATCAGTAACCACAGCCAAGCAACCCGTAACAAGTCTCCTGCCAAGGTACAGGAGATGGGAGAGCTACTCTCTTCCTACGCAGAAAGACTCGCTTAAAACAGCAACCTGCAGCTTGCTAAACCGTGTACGTCGACTCGAGTCATCGTATTGTCGGGTTTTAGTTCTTAGGGGTACCAACCTTGGCCGCGAACATACACACAGACGCACACCCAAGCGCGCACACATCGCTGCCCTCTTTCCTGCCCTTCCCTTGACCCTGACCCTTGACCCCTGGATCGCTATGCATGCACACCAGGCCCCTTTGGAACATGAGTGCTTTAAACAGCCTTGGCCTAGCTCCATGCACACGCTGCCCTGCATCGCCCGTTCCAATCAAGGGCCTATCAACAGCGCCCGGATAGCAGGGGATCTTGACCGGTTTCGTGTTTTTTTGCAGCGTCAGGAGCCTCTCGCTGCCACTCAGAAGCTGAGAGCTCACATCTCGCTCAGGCCACCGGAGCAGAACATTCGCATGATCTGTCTGTCGGCTGCGCTGTCGTCAGCATCCTCCGCGCATCAATGCGAGTATGGCGAGGCATCGTCATACCCATTGATGCGAGCCAGGGCCCCGGCCCCTTCTTTTCACGGGCACCGCCTGACACAACACCCATACACCGACCCGCCTGGCTCATCTTTACCACACTCAGCGCAATGCACATATCTTGGCACAGAGACACAACTCCGTCACCTCGCATCACCAGCTTCCTTGGCGTGCAATCGGAAAGGTCACTACCGGAGGAGAGGTACTGGCCGTTCGTGGCTCCACTCGCACATGTTCGCAACCCTCCTCCTCTTACCCCTTTCGCCCTTCTCCTTTCCCCTCCCCATCCACACCCCAAGGTGCAGCTGCCTGGGGGGCCAGGATGCCGCTCGCCCGCCTGCTTGGCTCGCTGTGACCTTGCCCCTTTCGAAAGAACACTGTCATCCTGTCAGCACACCGCGAGAGGGGTGTCCGTCACTTGAGTCGTAGGCAAGAGGCAGCAAGAACCGATGTACCATTTTGCCTGGTTCTCAAGACTTATCGTCTCTCTCTAACTGCTTCAGCGCCGAGTATGCGTCTTCGGTGGTCCTCGTGTCCCTGAGCCTGCCTCGACCACATCATTGTCACCTCTCGCAACGAGTTCTATGTCGGAGTCCAAACCCTTGTGACGGTACTCGCTCTCGTTGGCTTCGATGTCAGTCACAGACCCGTTCCCCCCACTCGCCCCAGCCCCGCGCGACATGCCCAAGTGACTTGGCATCGTTGGACCCTGGACCATCGACCTTCGCCCGAACCTGAACGCGTTTATGGGCGACGATCCAACCGTTCGCGGTCGGGGACTGGCCGCATCGGTCGAGTGTTGCTGCTCCGGGAAGATGCGGTCTGCCAGGGGTCCAAAGACCTTGGTCAAGACTGGTCTCAGCGTCGGCATGCAACCGCAGATGACGGCGGTGTTGAGTTCGATCGTCGACCCATTCGCAATGGCAACCAAGTACCAGGTCCTGTCCGCCGCATAGATCAACTGATTCAGCCAGACAGTCCGAATGACAGAAATGAGACAGACGCTGCACCTCGCCGTCAGTCACAAAGGGGGAATGGGAGGAATGCCTCGGGGCAACGAAGACTCACAACAAGCCCATGCTGAAGACAATCAGGAGGCCGGTCTTTTGGCGCAGGGGAATCATCATGGTGAGCACGACGGGGATCGGGATGAGGAAGATCATGAAGTCGGTGGCGATGTGCAGATACGTCAAAGCCCACCAGACGGACCACGGGTGGCAGTGTCCCGGGTTGTTGTCCGGATCCCACATCCTGGCAAGGGGGACGCACATGGTCAGGTACATGCCCAGTGCCCAGGCGTTGTATATGCCCACGATGCCGATGACTACCCATGTGATCTTTTGGGTGTAGTCGTGCGTCAGAACGCGGAGGTAGAGGAGAAGGATCGAGAGCTTGGTCAAGCAGAGACTGAGGTTGTAGAACAAGGTGTTGATCCAGCTGGCCTGTCGGTCGTGTCGGTGCGTCAGCCATCACCCTGATACTCGGTAGTTGACACGGCAGCGTTCAGCAGTCACCGACCTTGAAGTATGCTACCACCTCACCGGGCGACAGTGAGGTCTCGTGGCGGCCAAGACCAGCCTGTTGTTCTAGTGTCCGTTGTCAGTTGAGACGCTACCGCCGAGTCGACAATCCTGCCGCTCACCCATGATGACCCAGGCTGCGGAGACAACGGCGAAGGCCTAGCGGGCGGGGGCTTATTAGCTCGCTACTAGCACAACGGTGGCGGGTATCCTCCCGGGACGAACATACCCAGGCGACTAGAATGAGCCAGTCCTCGATCTTGACCGCGCGGAGGAGTATGGCGCGGACGTAAAAGCGCAGCCCAATGGCCACCGCTGCGAGGACGGGGAGCACCACGGCGCACGCGATCACGCTGGCGCCCTGGTCGTGGCCCGCATCGGCGTCGGCAGCTCCAGAATCGGACGACATGGTGAACTAATGGCCAGACATCTGCGTGGCCGAGCCGGTTCAGTCATGTTCAACCCCGTTTCCACTGCGGCAGCGGGAAGAACTTTATTTGAGCAAAACTCGACGATCATCGCTGCTCGAAGGCATCGGCACCCCAGGAAATGGCACACCCTAAACTCGGCGTGTCGCGGCCAGTCGGCCCTGCTGAGGGCGCTGAAAAGGCCGCGTGGCGGCCAATCGCCGTCCCGTTTTCAGGGGAGATTTTCACACCTCCTCACCGGTCCAAGACTCGTGCTATTCGTGGCGCTGACCACATCCCTTGGCACATCGCGAGCTGACGCCTGAGAAACGCTGGCCACAGCCCTGTCCGGTGCCGGGACCCCCCTTCCCCGGCCGCCACCCGCGGCGTTGGGGCGCATAAAAGCAGACCCTTGTCGGTCAGGAACTTTTGGTTTGTTCGGGAAGTCCCGAGCAGTCAGGAAAAAGGAAGCCCGATGCTGAGATGCAGTCCTGAAAAGCAGCCAATGCAACCATTACACTACTGCATCCAAGACAACGTCTCATAAAACGTAAGCTGAACAATGTCTTACCAAGCCTCTCGTGTCCCAAGGGGGCGTCAGCCCGGCGTTCCGGGGGCACTCTGACAAGCGAAGGCTGCCCTGCTGTCGGCTGCCCTGCTGTCGGCTGCCCTGCTATCGGCTGCCCTGCTGTCGGCTGCCCTGCTGTCGGCTGCCCTGCTGTCGGCTGCCCTGCTGTCGGCTGTTTGTCCTTCACTGTGCGTTGGGGATGTGTGGTCTGAGTGGACATGGGGCAATGATCTGGCAGACGCTATTATCTCCTGCTGAGACACGACGCGTCATGCGGTCGTGAGATGTCTATCGCAGCAGTCCCAAACTCGCAGTTCTACCTTTTGCCAGACTCGTCAGCCAATGCCTCTCAAGACGAAGCCACAAATCTCCCATCCCCTTCCCTTGTCCCTACATCGGCAGCAGCCCCGGGAATTGGCGAGACGCACGCCCGGTCTGTGCCACCACACCAAACAGCTCAAAAAGGCTTGTCGTCCAATCCTGCTGCGGGTTGCTGTTTGATCATCACCAACAACAAGGGGATTGCGGAGAGAGGATTCGTCGGATCCAGCCGAGTGGATCCGATTCAGCACCGACATCCGATGTGCTGAAACACGCCGGCCGCGCAGTCATGGCTGCTTCGAGATCGGGACTGATGCGAAAGCGGGCATAGTTATCGTTTATCGAAGAGCTGTCGGCGTGGCGGTGTGGCGTGGCGTGAAGAGCAGAAGATTCTGGCTCGCGTGTGTCAGCCGAAACAAGAATCTGTGCCTTCGGCCGTGGCGTTCCTTGCATGGGTATCTCCGTGCCGCAGGGGGAGCGGAAGCGGGGCTTGACCTGTTCTCGTGGGTCACGGACGCAACTCCGGCGATCGCAGGCCAATTGTTGCGGGGGCTTGATGGATCCCCGCAGGAAGTTGGCGTCCTCGGTGAAAATACCAAGCAGGAGGGGTTGGGTTGGGCGCATCGATGGATCGATGACGCTTCCTAGGTAATATTATTACTGAGTAGGAGTGGGATCCCCCGGCCTCACTTGCTGTGCTTACTCACGAATGCCATCTAAGTCCAGCCGAGTATCGCCCGTCTTTGTTCGCCGACCCAACGATTCTCAGTTCACAGACCATCTTTGATAGGGTAATTCGCGCCACGGTAGCTCGCCGAGCTTGAATTCCCAATGGCGTTGGCGGCGGTCCTTGCCCTCGCCGCGCTCCTCCCCGCCGCAGTGGGAGAGACGGTGCTGGGCGTCTACATCTTCCACCGGCACGGTCCATAACCCATCTTGGAATTCGCCTGCTGGGACGAAGCACCTTGATTAGTTCAGGGGTCCACGTGGGGGTGTGTGTTTGCGACACCCACAAATTCCAGGCGAAGAATGATTTCGCGAGGTGCTGTGCCCTCCCCTCGTTGGCTGACTTTGTTACGGTGTGGCTTTTGTGTCTCTTCAGGCATGCCACTCCGCGGTAGTCCGCTACATTCCGCCTGCTAGCAAACAAACAGCCTGGTGCATTGGCTCTCTATCCGCAGTTGGAAGGCGGACGCAATGCCATCCAAGTGGGAGGCTGCTTCTGCCATTGGCTTGGGGGAGACGGCGACCAACCCATCAATGAGCCCTACCCTTCTTTACCGATCTCCTGGGCTCCTTGTGCAAACTATCCAGGGATAACAGCGGAAACCCTTCAACCAATCCAAGCTTTGGTTCTTGTTAGGGTAGGGCTAACGGGCGACATAACCACCACTGATGCTGAGCTAGTCCCTGGACTGTGTGAATGCAATATGATCACTGATGCAGGCTCGAGCTGATGGAGATCACAATCCATTATCTGGGAATAGCCACAGCTTACCGCAGTCCTTCTCCTTGTCCGGGCTTCCCTGCGGCGCCATGGGGTTGGAGGCTGAGGTCTCTGCCCTTCCCCGGGAACCCCAGGCGCAGAAAATCACAAGGGTGCAGCTCCCTCATGCGCCTGATCGGCCTTTCGCTGCGGCTGTTGTCGGAAAGCTGCAGGACAACGCTTCGTCTCGGAGGGGAAAAGGCAGGCTAGGGTGATCCTTCTCTTGGCTCTGGCTGACTTCTATCCTATTCGAGGCATATAACCCGAGGACCTCTGCAGTATCTCCCCTCCCAAAACGCCCACCGTGTGACATGCGAGACCAGAACCCCCGCAAAGGCCTAGGATGGGTTTGTGGTGAGTCCAATGTGGACGCATGCTGTCCCACCATCCCATTCGTTCCTCTGAATGTGGTTGCCTATATTCTGTGTTTTAAGCAATAATGGCTGTTGCATTCGGCAATTATTCGGGTGGTGGTGCGTATTGCAGACGGTGGAACTTTGGAGCGAAAGAATTCCGAGCGGCTTCGGTTGGTCTACGGCGCTTAGAAGCACGAACCTTTGAGCGAGGTGTTGGCTGAGACCTAAGATGGCAACAACCGTGTGAGGCCGGTCTTCGGACGGGAACACCTCCTCGTGCAAGGGCAGGTCTTAACCTGGCTGTACGACTCAAACCTCGCGTCAATGAATTCGAAATGACCACAGGCAACCGCCGTATTTGAACGTTTCATGTGAAATATTGAAAGCTTTAAATGGAGGCGCCTTAAAGAGGTACACCTCTCATCCATGTGCACGAGCATAGCGGCCGCAACCCGGCTAAGGTACCAAGGGCAAGGTTCCTGTCCGGGGTCAGCGCCAATAGGAGGGAAAGAACCTCGGACCTCTTTCCATCTCTGTCCTTCCTTCCGTTCAGCTCGCGCCGTGCGTACAAAGCCAATGCCACTTACCGACTTGAGGATGCCTGACGCCCTGGTGGCGCCCCCAAAGGAGACGAAGCAACCCGGAAGGGACCCGACGTTGTCCATGGTTCCACCGCTCCGTAACCTGTCTCGAGCTGCCAACACACCGACCACGCTTCGCTTCCAGCCCGGCGGATTCGTTATCTCAACGGCAACAGATGGGCTCCACTTCCTCGTCTCCCTTTGCACCTCATTCTCCCGCCTAGGGTATTCTCCGCTTCACACGTCGCACGTCTTGATGGCTCCAAATCCCATCTGCATATCCCGGAACTCTGCTCGAACAGCGCATCATATCGCATCATATCGCATCGTCACTACATCAAAACGAGGCAAACAGCTGAGTGCGAGCTTTTCATAGCCAGACTATGTGCCACGGGCATCCGCATTACCATTCCTGCGGCCACCAATCTGTGACATGGCACTACTGTCCGTCCGCCCATATAGACCTGGTAACGGGTTATGAGACACCATGTTCCAATATCACATTTGCTGCGTCCCAGCCGTCAACATCTAGCTGCCCCCTAGCCAACTGTGATTTTCGCAGTGCGGGAGGCGGCGGGTGGACATGTTGCAAATGCGGAGGGCGGAACAACAGTGGGTGGTGCAAGAACATATCGCCGGATTCAAGATGGGAGAAGAACCCCATTACCAACGAGTGGGAGTGGATTGAGAGGTGCGACCATGGGTGTTGCCGGAATTGCGTCAAAGACGGTAAGTCTGGCTGCTTGGGCACTGAACGTTTCTCCACTGTTTTTCCCCTCCGGATTCTGCAGTCGAGAGCGTTTATTCTGACAAGACACAAGCTCCGACTAGCACTGGCGAGTCCAGCGGGGGGAGAAACGGAAAGAAGTCGCGAAAACGCCGACAGAGCGCCTCGGCCATGGCGTCCGAGGCGGCTGCCGTGGCCGCGTGCAACATCACGCTGGACTACAGCGGCAAAGATGCGCGGGCTCTTCGAGAAAAAAGGAGAAGAACGTGAATTCATCCTTGCGCAGGAAAAAGCGATAGAAAAGCGGCAAGACCCGAGTTCATTAGAACCAGGGAGACAGCAGAAACCACTTTCGGGAGTGGGGAGAATGAGGGGCTTGCCTGTTTTTGCGCAGCTATCACGATCATCATTGCCTTCAATTGACCACTCCGGGCTGCTCATGAGCACCCCGAAACCCCTGTGTAAGCTCCTATCAGACGTGTAACCGTGGAACCGTGGCTGTTAGATTTCCAACAGGAATCTCTCTCGCATAGATTTCCGTATATTGCCCTGGGTGCTCCTTGAAGTTGAAAACAAGTAGATAGGTTCGAGACGGCGAGTATTTTCTGGGTTGAGGAGATCCTGGACTCACGGCGACGAGGAAGGCGGATGGACTACCTGGTCAAGCGGGAAGGATATGGGCACAAGCACGATAGTAGGGAACCTGTTGGGCATTTCAAGAAATGCCCTGAGATGCTACAGCAGTTCCACCAGAGGATGGGATTGTCCACAGCCCCTTCAATGTGAATTTCGGGCTGAATTTAGGCGCGAGTAGGGCGCGTGCACTTCAGTGCGTCAATTTGCTTGCGAACAGAGCAGATATTCATGCGTGCGTCACGCGAAATTAACGCACGAGGTGTGTTTTGCGAGCGCAAGGGATGATGTGGAGAACACTGCCTTCGCTCAAGCACGATTTTGGTCGACTGGGTTGCCCAAATTGCTTTCGAATGCCATGCGTCGCAAACGTTCACCTCACATGAAGTCGAATGTAGTGGGAGGGACGGGTAGGGAAGGTGGGGCGCCTGAGGGAGTCCCAGCCCTCGGCAAGCCCGGCATTAAGAAAGGGTGGCTGCCAAATACGCTATGCCTAGATCGTGCACGCAGGCCGGCACACCCTTTTCATGAGGCTTGGCGATGTGCTAGTGTTTGGGTCTTTGCCATCCTTTCCAACCTCTCAGGCGGGCAAGGACTTTGTGACCAGAGTAGTACACTCGGGGATAAAATTCCCGACCCGCGAGATAAAGCCGTCGTGGTGGATCCGAATCACACGATTTGCGAAGACCAGCAGGGTTCCCCCGAACGATACGGGAAACGCCTGTCCTTTGCCCATTTTGGAAGGAGTCCTGGGCGATGCCCACCAGCCACGCACGGTGCGTCCATCCCAGGCATCGGCGGCTTTCAGCTTTGTAATCGCTGACTCTGTGCATCACGCACACCTTCAGGTGGGTCACAAAGATGTTGAAATTTCTAATTCCAAACACGAAAGTTCCCCATGTTTACTACCTTGACGCTATCGTCTAGTGTGACAGCGGCGGGGCACATGGCGTGTGCTCTCCGCCATTGTCTCAAGGTGCGGCCGCCCACCACTTAAGCTACTTACAGAATGATATAATTCACCCTTGGGACCGGGCCAACAATACGGTGACTCGTGCTAATGAATACGGTTCAGCAATCTGGGCGTGCAGTCTGCAGGCTGCCGTTATTCAGTGAGTGGTTCTGCGGGGAAACGCTACCCGGATCAGTTGGCGGCCGATCTTAGCGGCCCATCAATGCAGCACCATCTGCAGCCCATCCAAGATCTCACAGAATCGAGTGCACGGACAGAGTTCCACTCACGATGAACTCTGCCCTCCCTATCCCGCATTATCGGCCAGGTCGACCTGGTATGGACCGTCCCAAAACCGTGGCCGTGGGCGAGCGGCCCGTCCACCGGCACTCACCATCGATGGGTGCATTTTAGCATCCCTCCACTCCCTCCCCCAGCTCGCCGCTGTCGAGACCCATGTCGATATAGAACAAAAAAGTCTGGCATACTCGCGAACGTCACCGACCAAGGTAGGTTAAGGTAGGTCCAATTGGGTCCTGTTGTGCTCGCTCTCTGACGAGAGGCACGGCGGCCACCAGTTTCGGAGAGTTTGGTGCATCAACACTCGATGGGGCATAATTCATCCGAGATAGCGGTGAGCCTGCGAGGCGTAAGACGGAATGGCGTCCGATTTATTCCCCGAGGCAGCCAACAGGACAGAGGAGACGAGGAGTGGAGGCAGAGGGCACCTCGAGAGCTGTAATGCGTATTACATGTCAGATGCTCACCGGCATCAATCGCCGCCAGAATAGGACACTGGCAGCATGGCTGCATCAGGGATGTGGTCCTCCTCGAAAACCGAAGATAGAAAAGGAGGGACGCTTTGAAGTGCGATCTGGGGACACGAAAGGCAATTTCAATCACGATTCGCGCGGCACGGCGCACGCCGGGTGGGTTAATGGAGGATCGACTTTTGACACGCATGCTGCAAGTCTGCCTGCAACGCAACGGGGGGTCATCACAAAAGGCGGACCTTTGCACATGGCTTCTCCCATCTGATCTCGGAAGCTGCCCCACCCCCCTTTACCCCGCATGCCCAGACGACTCAGCCACTGCTGGACCAGGGCCGCAAACGCGTTTGGTTGGCTAAGACGAAAATTCGCAACGCGTTGCTGGAACGAATTGTCGCAAGGCGATGTTAGAATCACACCACAATAGAGTTGGAAAACGGAGTTAGGAAACGGCGCAAGCAGAAACTGCGTGGGATAAGGCCTACCGTTTTTGACACGTGACCCCACTTGAGATGAGTCAGCAACTTGCGCCAAAAAAGAAAGTGAACGCCAAGTCCGGAAACACGTTTTCGCCCTCCCAATGATAACGACAGCTTCTGGTCTTCGTTGTTGTTCAGAGGGTGCGGTTTTCTGTCCTCATAGCTACCAGTTCTGGACCCTTCTGAGCAGACAGAGAACTTTTATGCGCAAAAGGAACAGCAGAAACCTTGCCCAACCCCTGTGCAGCGACAGCTGCGGGGAAACACCGATCATGCAACGCGACGCAGAAAACGCGCAGCACGCCGCAGGGCTCAATACATGACATTTTTGACTTGCGCAACCCGATCAATCATGGACGCTGCAGATCCGACAAATGCAGGAAAGGTCGCGGAAAACCGCCCGACGCCTCTGCTTTTCAACGACGTGCATTTTGGTTGTCGGGAGGAACCCGAGTCCCTGCCCACATGGGCGCCGTTTCCCCGCCTCCCGACCTAACTGCGTCTGCGCGTCTGGCTGCTCCACCTCCGGCAGCACCGCATGATTGAGATCGATCTCGGCCCCACCGGCGACTACGACGACGACGATGCTCGCCGCTATACCGACCGTAACCATCTTGGTCGGATTATCAGCGGCGGGAGGTACGCCTTCCGTCTTCGAGGCGGCCGCAGATCCTATGCAGCATCCCTGACATCGCTCCTCCATGTCAATCACGAGGCAAGGGGCGCCGCACGCAGCTTTTACCACGTACAACTACCCTTAGGCGCGGGTCAAGTCCTGTACCTCAGCCCAGAGTACGATGTCGTCTACGTCCGACCCTGGGAGCCTAAATCTACGCCGCCAGGGATCGACCTTCCACTCGCAGCCGTCCTTGTTGACTTCCTCCACGACGCCCGAGCTTTTGACTACAAGGACCGAGGGCATGTCTTCCTCTTTTCTTTGTCCTGGTCGCCGACGTTGGTTTTGTGATCCGTCTAACCCGTCGTGTCTGCCTGTAGGGTTGGCCATCTCGCGCTCGACTTCGGGTATTACCAGTACCTGTTCGACAGCTGGACAGCCCTGGTGTCCTTGACCCCGGCGGCCCTACACCCGGCTGCGGCAACGTCATTTTCCGACATCCTTCGCCGTAAGCTTCGTTCCCTACTCTGCGTGGTGAGCTTCAAGTGCCCGAACAGGTGCATGGGCGTGATCCCACTGGCTCGATGGCGCTTCCACTTTGCCCAAACATTCCCTCTCTGTCGACGAGGCCGTCCAATATGCCCGTTCGACTGGCTCCAGGTCGACCCGCGACCAGGCGTTGATCTTGATCTCCGCGAGCTCCCGATCGACGATGACCCGCGCCTCCTGCTGCGAGCCTGGCGCCAACTGGAACACGGTTTCGGAGTGACGAGAAAAGATCAGCAAGCCACTCGGGGAAACGACCACGACGGCTGCCGCCTCTACATCTGCCCCGCCCAGCGCTGGCCTCCTCAGGCCGTGGAGCACATGCAACGCATGAACGGGGCCGCGGGGCAGAACGTGGAGGCGGAGCAGGAACCGGTCGAGGTGTGGTCGCGGGGCGAGCTGGCGCAGCATCTCCAACACGAGGAGGAGGAGTGGCTAAGGATCCGTTCGTTTCCCGCCCGCGCCACCGGCGGCACCCAGCCGTATCCCAAGTATCGCTCCGAGTCTCCCCAGGAGGACGAAATGTTTGCGGCGATGGAGAAGCTGCCCTGTACGGCCATCGGGATGTGGCTTTTCCCCGCCGAGGCTTTCCCGGAGCCCATCGAGTCCCGGGCACGCACTTTCAACATGGGCGCTGTCCGCCCCGGCCTATTTCTATTTCAGGTTTGATGGCTCTCGGAAGCTGAGGAATTTGGGCAAGTTTGCTGCCAAGTCGAGATTCGGGCCGCGTATGCCCTGAGAAGTCAGAAGGGCATGTCGGCTCAACAGAGATCTCCCTTCGTTAAAAGAGTCACCCATTGGCGGGCTTCTCAGGGGCCATGTCGGATTCAAAATGCAAGCCGTTCGCGCCGTGCATGATTGCAATTACTAGGTACAAGTGCAGCGGAATTAAAACAGGCCGGCTGCTCCCGCAAAGATCATGCTCCCATTCCGTCATGCTCAGACCAACAAGATCCCAAACACGCCAACTTCGCCCGCCCGGCATGCGGTGCCCTCAACGGCCAACTGAGGCCAGGCATCCTTGGACGGATCCGAGGCACCAGTCGTCGTTGTCGGCCTCAGAAATGGGCAGCTTGTCGAGCTCCCACACCCCTTCCGGTTCAACCCAACAAAGACGTTCGTCGCCCGTCCAAGGCCGCGATGCATGACGCCATGCCGCCGCGCCGGCTGTCCGACCTGCGGAGCCGCCAAGACAATCTTATCCCAATGTCGACAAAGACCCAATGCTCAAAAGAAAAGAATAAACAAAAACAACGTTGCCAAGCGTTGGCGCCCGTGCCAGCCGCAATTTCCCAGATTCCTTACCCCTGAACGCAATGCCGATCATGGTCATCTGAACTTTATGCCTTCCTGCTTGTTGGCTGCCCCCATCCTCATTGCGCTTACGACCAACAACGAGGCTCCATCCCTCGCCGCAACCCCCAACCCTCAGACACGGGGGAGGGCCTTGATCTCCTCGGGCTCCTCCTGGGTCATGTCGTAATACATGTTCAGCCAGCCGGCCGGAAGCCGATCGGCACCCCCGCGGCTAGCCCACATGTAATTGTAGATGGGGAACACGGGCTGGGTGACGGGCCTCCTGTTGCGGTCGAGGAGGCGCTTGCCGTTGGGCAGGTAGATGGGGCCGCGGAACTGGGCAAAGTCCTCCGCGAAGACGTCATCCGGCCGCCGGTTGAGGTGGCTCTCGTACTTGGTGATGTCGTCTGCGAAGCGGAGGGCCGCGATGGCCAGCTTGGACCACGGGTGGGGGGCGCCATTGTGGTCCCGAATTGGGTTCTTGAAGTAGACCCAGGCGGCTTGAGTGAGCCCGAGGGCCAGTGACCGGAGGATGTTTTCGTTGACATTGCCGGCCCAGGACGTGCTTGCGCGAACGCGACCCCAGAGGCGAGGCTCCATCCGGGATCGCATCCACATTCCCTGGCGTTCATTGTGGCAAGCATCCATCAACTCCAAGAGCTTATCATGGAGGGTCTCGACGTTCAAAAACTGGTCCGGGCCCTGCGAAGGGTGTCTACCAGTCAGAGAGGAGACGACAAGGAGGCGGTCGGGTTCGGAGAGGAAAAGGTCCTCGGCGGTATTGATGCGGAGTCCCGGAAGCCTGGCCAGCAGCTGCTTGAAAACGCGTTGGCCGTTGGACATGGTGGGCATGGCATCTCAGGCTTTGCGGTTTTACGCGGTGGGTGCGATGTGATGGGGATGTTGAGCCAAGGGCAGGAGGTAAGAAAGGTCAGCAGAGACGCCATGGATATGGTGGAAGAGAGAGATTTGTGAGGTTGGTCTTCAATACTTTTTGGCGGAGGAAGTCACTGTGGATTTTAAATACCAGAGGGCAGAAAGACAAGCTGGGCCAGAAACCGCAAGGCTGCTAGCTGGCTCCAGGCGATACATCTGATTGCTGCTCTGTTGAGCAGCATCGATAGGATAAACCAAGTTCGCCGGCCTTATGAGTGTGATTGCGAAACAATGATTTTTAACGAAACTTTGTGGATAGCGCTGTGGTGGGTGATTGATGAGTGCGGTCAAGACTAAAGGACAGAACATCCCAATAATCCGTTGCGAGCAGCTTTCCTTAGGTAGGTAATTCCTCAGCCTCTTACCATTCAGTTTAAGTCATATTCTTGTCGTTGCATCCGAGATTTAGGGGGGAACTAAGGCCATGTTTTGTCTAGCTCATCACGGAGACTCCAGAGTTCCACAAGGAGCGTAAAGCAGGCTGTAGGCAAAGAGCAAGGCAACTTCTGTACGAGAGTTGGGAACAAGGACTCAGATGCCTTAAACGAGAACGGCTCCTCTCATTTAGTTATTACGCAGGTTAAACTCTTGCGGGCTCAGCTCAGCACATGTTAATTTTTGAGAGAGAGGCGCGGATGTGCAATGTCAGTTGCAGGTTTAGTTTCCTAGGTATTGATTACACCCACCTCTCAAAAGTTTTGTCAGGGCAGCCCACTGGTATTGGGTTCCAAGTCTTAGACCAACTCTCTCTTCATCCACTCTATCTTTCCTTTGCCTTTTTCCCCCTCTTGTTTCTATCTCTCTCCTTCCTTTTTCCTTTCCTACCTTCTTTTTTCTCATTTTGTCCTTTTGTCTTCGTGTACAAAAAAGCAAAAGAGAGAGGGAGAAAGCATTTTTAACTCGATCACGCGGCAAAACTCTTGACATCTGCCTGTAACTATTGGCAAGGAGCTGGAACCTCGGGGAAGCCAGAGGTCGCCGATTCAAGAAACAAACCCCTTTGATGACACACCGGCAACAGGCAGGAGCTGCGAAATGAGTTGCACTCGAGATGATCATAAAGCCCCTCCGAAAAGCCGACACTGTGCACCGGAGGAGTTCCTAGAGGCCGGAACAGACTCCCGGAGACCAAATTTGCCGCACTTTGTTGTTTCCTCGCCCTAATTGTTCGTTTCTTGCCGATTTAAAACCCAACCAGCACCTTCTCCCATCCAGCTACCTTTTCCCACTCTCATCCACCTACCTTTTTCCACTCCCATCCACCTAGGTACCCTTTCCACTCCCATCCACCTGCCTTTCCCAATCGTAGTCAACATCGGCTCCAAGACGCGTTTTCGGCGCGTTTGAGATCTGGTAAGATTTCGTCTTTTGGAGCCAGCGCGGAGCATCATGACTAATTGGCGCCGTCTTCGAATTTTGGCAACCTAGCATGTCGGCCAACCGATTGCTCTTCCACCGCGTTGCGGGTGCCATCCTCGCTCAGCAGCTCGGATTAGCACAACTTGACCGTCGGCCGAGGCGACCGAGCGCACTCGACGACCGAGATGCCGACCTCATCCAGACCATACTGGAGGAAGAGGAACGAGCGGCGGTGGACCGAGCCTTCGCCTTCGCGCTCAGCGCAGAGGAGGCCGCCGAGTTTCAACAACTTGCCAACGACCTCGAGGCTCTCAATCTTCCTCGCGAACAGGACAATATCCAAGCGGCCGAACCCCAAGCGGCCGATCTGCCGCCCCCGGAAGCGACCGTCGAGTGTGTCGCCGGCAGCGAGTGGCACCCAGAGTCCAGCGTCGGTCACACACAATGCTCACATGCCTACTGCCGCAGGTGCCTTCAGCACCTCTTCACAGCGTGCCTGACGGACGAGTCCCTGTTCCCGCCCCGCTGCTGCGGCCAAGCCATGTCACTCAACTTCGCTCGGCGCTTCCTCCCACCAAGCCTCGTGAGAAGGTTCTCGGCCCGAAAAGTCGAGATGGAGACACCCAACCGGACATATTGTCACGTTCAGGATTGCTCGCGATTCATCCTGCCACGCCACATCGAGAACGAGAAGGCAACCTGCTTTCGGTGCGGCGCAACAACGTGCGCCATTTGCAAGGGCCCTTCCCACGAGGGCGACTGCCCGCACGATCCGGCGGCCCAGGAGCTCATGCGCGTCGCAGCCGAGAACGGCTGGCAGCAGTGCGGTGTTTGCCGCCGCCTGGTCGAACTCGATCACGGATGCAATCACATGAGTGGGTACCCAATTATTTTCCGCTGCCCTCCCGCGCCCCAGCTCCAGCTGAAGATTGAATGCTAACACTTTGGAAAACAGCATGCCGCTGCGGCGCCGAGTTCTGCTACCTGTGCGGCCTTCCCTGGAAGACGTGCCCCTACGAGCAGTGGAACGAGGGGCGCTTGCTTGCGCGGGCCTATGACATCGTGGACCGCGACGAAGGTCCCTTCCCGGTTCACGACGAGGCGTGGGCTGAGCGGGTGGACCAAGAGGTGCAGAACCTGGTGGAGAACCACGAGTGCCGCCACCGGTGGGCATCGCGCGGAGGGGGCCATCGCTGCGAGGAGTGCCGCGAGTACCATCCGCGCTACATCTTCGAGTGCGTGCAATGCTTGACCATGGTGTGCAGGTGGTGCCGGTACAACCGCCTCTGAGGTGCCCTTTGAGGGAGGTACCTGGGACCCGGCTGAGTCCAGAAACTGGGGTCGAGGGCTACAATGCATCAGGCATCGGGAGGAGGAAAGGAACAACATGTGCGGGGATGTACGAGCTCATTACTTTGTCCAGACCTGGCTGCAGGCTCTAAGAATTGGCGCCAAGTCATGTACGGAATAGTTATGTACTTGCGTATGCACAGTCCGAGCACATCACAGAAACGACCCAAAACGCGCCGATGAGTCAGGGGTGCTGCGCAGGCTTGCCAGGCTCGTGTTCTGGCGACGACGCCAGAAGTCGTTCGAACGCGCCGGACGCTGACCGCGGACGCGCTATCGCATGCATCTGCCGCGAGTCGATGGGTTCCGGGTTTTTACACACAGTAGGATCGGGGCATTTCATTTTTCGTATCCACTAGGGATGGAGCCGGTGCCCCTGGAGGAGATGAGACCATGTCACACCCGTCACCAATGGCACCCGTTCAGGCAACATTGTCCGCTGTCATGCCACGATCAACCTGTCAAAAAATCCCAGAAAATGGAGAATCGAGAGATGATGCGATGATCTGCCCATGGGATCGTTATACCCGCGGACTGCCGATCTTTTTTCGTCTCTTGCACACCCCCTTTTCCTTCGCCTCGGGTCGAGATCGATCGCCCAGCTTTCTTCAGCCGCAACGTCCTGGCGAACAAGCCTCAACCCCTTTTTCGCCAAGGCTTGCCAGTTGAGGACGGACCAATGCAACGAAGGCAAAGGATGCGACCCGATGCTGGGGACCCCGGCACTGCAAGTCAGCGGCCCGAGGCCAACCATTGGTCTTGGCATATTGACATCGCGATGGCTCGCGTCTTGGCGGGCAAATGAGATGGGCTTCAGCGCCGGCGTGGGCGGTCGCGCAGGGGCCCGGCCGTCCTGAGCGTGGCCCAGACGGGACAGGCGAGAGGCCCCAACGGCGCGGTGGCGCCCAGGCCCCTGGACATGTTGGAAATTGGATTTTTTTTTTTTTTCTGTGTTTGCTGGTTCAGCCGCAGGCTCATAAAATAAGGGCGGCCACCCTCCCCGTCGTCGTCGTCAGCTTTCTGTTTTGTCCTGTTCTGTTCCACCAGACAAGCAACCAAGTCACTCCTTCACACACCACACACAAAGCCCTCCTCCAACTCGGGTCACTCCTTTCACCCAAAACCCAACCAAAAAAACCACCACCACAAACCCCCAACCCACCACATCCAAAATGTCTTCCGCCGAAGCCACCGCCGCGCCCGCGCCCGCCGCCGCCGCCCCCGAGAAGAAGGAGAACCCGGTCGTCGCCGTGCTCAAGTCGCTCTTCTCGTGCCTGCGCAAGCCGCTCATGAAGGAGCTCGACCAGGTGGCCAAGGACGTCGCCAAGGACGTGGCCAAGGACGACATCAAGGACCAGATCAAGGAGCAGGTCCAGGACCAGGACCAGTCGGCCCCGGCCGCCCCGGCTGTCGCCGAGGAGCAGCCCGTTGCTGCCGCGCCGGCTGTCGCCGAGGAGGCTCCCGCGCCTGCTGCGCCCGCGAAGGATGGGACGACCAACTGAGGGGAGGGGAAAAGGATGATGAGGATGGGGGGGAGGAGTGAGGTGTGGTGGAGGGACATGGGGGAGGGTGGTTCACTCGACGGTGGCGGATTACAATCGTTTTAATCTTTTTTTCTCTCTTTTTTTTTTTCCAAGATTAGTTGATCTCAATATACCCAAGCCGGATTTTCCTTTCTCTCTCACCCTGCAGACCCCCAAAGATTTGGGCGTCTCACGACTGCTGCAGCTCCTCCTCGCCGGCCCTGGCCGCCCGCTCCTCTCGCCCATTCATCCTCCTCCCATAGCTTGTCTTATCCTCGTGCCCGACCCCTTCCCAGGTTTTGGTGTCGGGCAGGCCGTACGTGCTGATGCCCCGGCCCCAGGTCGTCCACGGGTTCGTCCAGCGCACGACTTCCCACGGCACGTCGGCCCCGCCGGCCGGTACCATGTCGCGCCACTCCTTGGGCTTGTCGCGGTGGATGAGGTAGCCGCCGAGGTGGCGGTGCCAGACGTCCGGCGGTCGCTCGTCGCGGTCCTCGCCGCGCGTCCAGTGCCGCGCCAGGGACAGGCGCACCTGCCGCTCGATGCCCCGGTGGCCGGTCACCGTGGTCACGCGGTGCACCCAGCCGTAGGTGTAGACGGCACGGTTGAGCGGGGAGAGGTCGCGCGCAACCGGGAGGGCCATCGGCGGCAGGGCACCGGAGTCGATGAGCGGCGGGA
>OUNM010079221.1_pt1 | contig 17747 bp, 18 predicted proteins | sample 1769961 | NCBI WGS metagenome assembly OUNM01 (sample SAMEA3914820, study PRJEB12502) | metagenome | biome: forest; material: soil | place: USA | collected 2012-03-12 | depth 0.3 m
GCCTCGCAGTTCCTCGCTGCTCAGTGTCGGGTGTTGCAGGGGCATCATCGTCTCCGGGTTGCGGCGGGGCAGTCTCAGGCGTGCGACACGAACCGATCGTCCTCGTCCTCGGTCCTGACCAGCAACACCGGAACGGGACAGCGGCGCAGGATCGCTTCGGCGATGCTCCCGAACAGCAGGCGCTCGATGCCGCGTCGCCCGTGCGTGCCAACGACCACGAGGTCTGCTGGCCACTCGACGGCCTGTGCGCAGACGATCTGAGGGATGCCCTCGGAACGCTCCGTCGCCAGCGCGACCTCGGCGGCGACCCCTTGCGCGGCAGCGCGTGCCCGTCCCGACTCCAGCATGGCGCCGATCTCGCGGCGTGCGCGCGGCAGCACGTCGTCGATCACGACGAGCGCCGGCTCGAAGCCATCGACGTACTTCATCTCGTCGAGAACCGCGAGCAGGCGCAGCGAACCGCCTTGCGAGCGAGCCAGTGCGATCGCCTCGTCGAGAGCTCGATCGGACTGGCTGCTGCCATCCACGGGTACCAGGATTCGGCGATAGAGAGGGGCGTGTGTGGTGGCGGCGTCTGTCATGCGTCCAGTCTGTTCGCGCGTGGCCGCAAGGCCTTGAGATGCCTCAAGCGAGGAGCGCTCGCCTGCGCATCCGGCCTCCCGCCAGCAGGCGCTTCGCGACCTCGGCACTGGCCAGGTACAGGACGGCCACGCCGGCGATGGCGAGCAGCAGCAGTGGCGGCGGCGCGACGAAACCGAGCATCCCGGCCAGCGGCGTGAACGGCAAGGCGATCGCCACCAGGACGGCCGCGGCCGCGGCCAGGACGAGCTCGCGGCGAGGATGGCTGCGCCACGGCGCGGCGCGCGTTCGCAGCACGAAGATCACCAGCACCTGGGTCGCCATCGATTCGATGAACCAGCCCGTGCGGAATGCGGCGGCCTCGGCATGGAACCCGAAGCGCAGGATCGCGAAGGTCGCGAAGTCGAAGACCGAGCTCAAGCTTCCGAAGACGATGGTGAACCGGCGGATGAAGCCCGCATCCCAGTCGTGCGGACGCTCGACCTCGGCGTCGTCGACGCTGTCGAACGGAATCGCGGATTGCGACGCGTCGTACAGCAGGTTGTTCAGCAGGATCTGCGCGGGCAGCATCGGCAGGAACGGCAGCAGCACCGACGCGGCCGCCATGCTCAGCATGTTGCCGAAGTTCGAGCTGGTGGCCATCATGATGTACTTCATGACGTTGGCGAACGTGCGCCGGCCCTCGACGACGCCGTCGTGCAGCACGGCCAGGTCGCGCTCCAGCAGGATCATGTCGGCCGCCTCCTTGGCGACGTCTACGGCCGTATCCACCGAAATGCCCACGTCTGCCTCGTGCAGCGAAGGGGCATCGTTGACGCCGTCGCCGATGAACCCCACGACGTGGCCGCGGCTTTTCAACGCGCGCAGCACGCGGCTCTTCTGCGCCGGCGAGACGCGACAGAATGCTGACGCCTTCTGCACCTGGACCGCGAGCGCGGCGTCGTCGAGCTGCTCGATCTGGGCGCCGGTCAGCAGATGATGCACTGGCAGGCCGACCTGGGCACAGACGTGCCGCGTGACGCCTTCGTTGTCGCCCGTCACCACCTTCACGTGAACGTGCAGCGCCCGCAACTGCGCCAAGGCCTGCGCCGCGCCCGCCTTCGGCGGATCGAGGAACACGGCGAAGCCGCAGAAGACCAGCTCGCATTCGTCGTCGACGCGGGCGTGGTCGTGCGCCGGCGCGACGCGGCGCCAGGCCACGGCCAGCACCCTCAAGCCGTCGCGACTCAAGGCGTCGAAGCGCGCGAGAGCGCCGGCCCTGCCCTCGGCGTCGAGCGCGCCGATCGAGAACGAGCCATCCGGTGCCGTGGATTCGCGCTGAGAGCACAGTGCCAGCATGTCTTCGGGCGCGCCCTTGACCACCAGCAGACGCTCCGTGCCCTTCTCCACGAGCACGGAGACACGCCGGTGCTCGAATCCGAACGGGACCTCGTCGAGCTTGGTCCAGTCCGTGGCGTCGCCGGTCGGCTGCGCGAGGATCGCGTCGTCCAGGGGGCTGCGCAGGCCAGATTCGAAATGGCTGTTGAGCCAGGCGAGCTGCAGCACGCGCGGGCTGTCGCGGCCGTCCATGTCGATGTGGCCCTCCAGCCGGATGGACGCCTCGGTGAGCGTGCCGGTCTTGTCGGTGCACAGCACGTCCATGCTGCCCATGTTCTGGATCGCGGGCAAGTGCTTGACCACCACGTTGCGTGCTGCCATGCGCATCGCGCCGCGCGCGAGGGTGACCGACACGATCATCGGCAGCAGTTCCGGCGTCAGGCCGACGGCGAGCGCGACCGCGAACAGGAAGGTCTGCCCCAGCGGGCGATGCGCGAACACCAGTGCGAACGTCACGAACAGGACGAGTCCGGCGGTCAGCTTGACCACCAGGTCGCCGAAATTGCGCGTCCCGCGCTCGAACGCGGTCGGCGCTGCGGGTTGCCGCAAGGTATCCGACACCTCGCCAAGGAAGCTGGCCCGGCCCGTGCGACACACCAGCAGCGTGGCGCTGCCGCTGAGGACGGACGATCCCATGAAGGCCCCATTGACCGCTGCGGACAGGTCGGCATCGGCGCCCGCGACGTCTCCAGGCTTCTTCTCGACCGGGTACGCCTCGCCCGTGAGCATGGCCTGGCGCACGAAGAAGTCGCGCGCCTCCAGGATGCGGCCGTCGGCGGGCACCAGGTCGCCGGCCGCCAGCCGCACGACGTCGCCCGGCACCAGTTGCGCCGCCGGGATGCGCAGCTCGACGCCGTCGCGCAGCACGTCGGCCTGGAGCGCGACGGATTGCCGCAGCCGCTCGGCGGCGTCGCCCGCGCGCCGCTCCTGGACGAAGTCCAGCGTGACGCTGCCGATCACGATCGCCGCAATGACGATCGCACTCGTCGTGTCGCCCATCGCGGCGGAAACGATGCATGCACCCAGCAGCAGGAGGACGAGCGGGCTTCGAAGATGGCCGAGGAACTCGAGCGCGGCCCACCGGCTGTGCTTCGCGTCAAGCACGTTCGGGCCGACGGCAGTCAGGCGGCAGCCCGCCTCGGAAGCGGACAACCCCTCGTGGTCGCACGCGAGCGCTACCATCAGCGGTGCGAGGCCGACGTTCCAGAAAGCTCGGGGAACGGAGGGTATGTCGCGGCGCCTGTCATGCGGTCGACGCGTCCATGCGCTCCACGAAATGGGGGGCGACGCCATGGCGCGAGGATGCCCCGCGCTGGCGATCATCGGTTGATGAAGATCAAGGCGGCGACGACGGTCGTCGCGATCGATGAATGCATCGACCCGCTGAACGGCGATGATCCGTCGATGTGCCCTTTGCCTGCACACTTCGAATTCGAGATCGGAGACCCATTTGGCGAATCTGCACGACCTCGCGGCCGCCCTGGGGTGGGGTGTCGCGCTCCGCGGCCTGCGCCGCGCGCACAGCCGCCGCAAGATCGAAGCGCTTCGAGCGGCCCTGGTCTTGCCCGGTTCCGACTGGCGTCCTGCGTCCTTCACGGATCTGCGCACCGTGCCGGCGCCCGTCCGGCGTTACCTCGAGTCGGTCTTGCCTGCCGGCACCTCCGCCCCGGCGATGATGGTCTCGAGCCAGCACGGGGAGCTCCGGACCTCGGCAACCTCGAAGCGCTGGATGTCCTTCGCGGCCATCCACCACGCGACGGTGACGAAGCCAGGGTTCGTCTGGGATGCGCGCGTAGCAGCGACTCGGTGGCTTCCCCTTACGGTGCTGGACAGCCTGATCGACGGACAGGGCTCGGGGCAGGTGCTGCTGCTTTCGGCGCTGACGCTCGCGCATGACGCCGGGACGATGGAGATGAACTCAGGGTCGATGCATCGCTTCCTCGCCGAAGCGGTGTGGTATCCCTGGGCATTGCTGCCGAGCAACTGGCTGCACTGGGCTCCTATTGCCGTCGATCGAGCCATGGCGACCATGACCGCGAATGGACTGACTGTCGCGCTGGAATTCCGGTTCACTGGGACCGGAGAGGTCGCCGCGGTCTACAGTCCCGGACGCTGGGGATCCTTCGACGGCCACTATGTCCAGGTAGCCTGGGAAGGACACTTCTCGGAATATGAACGGCAAGCGGGAGTCTTCGTGCCGCGTCGAGGCGAAGTTGGCTGGTACCACGACGGGCGGCTCGAGCTGGTGTGGCGAGGCGGCGTCGACCACATCAGCTGGGAATGAGCCCCCGCGACTTGGTCTAGGACAGCATCCCAGTGATACCTCGCCGCCCCTTGGCCCGCCGCCGCGCTCATGATCGACTCGAGTTCATCCGGGTGGCCGACCGGATAGCGAGCGATGCATGACCGCGTGCATCCGGTCTCCTCTCGGAGCGCGGGAGCATGAGGCCATCGACCGTCCGCAACCGCTGCCGGGTGACCGAATCCTGCGTCAGTTCGCCGCTCGCGTGGGGCCGCGCGTTCGGCGGTGCAGATCCACGGCCAGCGCACCGAGGCCCAGCATCAGCACCAGGCTGCCCAGGACGACGGCCGAACGCCGCGCACGTTCGTCCGCCAGCGGGAGCGCCCAGGGCGACGCCAGCATCCATGCGCCGACCGCGGCGGCGGCGCATTCCACCCACGGCCGCCCGATGACCGCTGCGGCAACGGAGATCGTGAAAAGGATCGTCGCGACGATCACGGCGTTGGCCACCGCCGGCTGGACGAGGGCGTAGTCCGCCAGCCAGGGCGAGACGAGGATCAGGACAGCGACGCAGGCGTTGACGGGATCCTGCCAGTGCTTAGGGGTGCTCATGCGTTCGGCTCCTGAAACAGTGTTCGCGAGGAGGTTTGCACGCCGGCGTCGGCGCCCGCATCCGCCTTCTTCAACCACAGGTACCACCCTCCGTCGGCGCGTTCGCCGCGCGAGTTCGGGGCGTCGATGCCTCGCGCGAAGATCAGCGAGAACAGCCGTTCGATGCTGCGTCGCTCGACGGCGCGCGGCTCTGGCGCCCTCGAGCCGTGCGATGGCGGATCCGACCGGCCAACCCAGACGCGGTCATGTAGCAGCTGGACATCGAAATCCGCAGCATCGACGCCGCCACAGGCCGCCGTCACGCCGTAGCCCGACGCATGCTCCGTCACGTGCAGCCGCACGCAGCCGGCGCTCGGCTCCAGTTCGGCCACGACATGCGTGCGCGGGTCAATCGCGTTGGCTGACGCGTCGTCGGACGCGCCGCACGCGAGCAAGCGTGCGCCTTGCAGGAGATCGGTAGAGGTTCGCATTTCCACGATCGCTCCTCAGGCTGCCTGGTGGATGGGGAGCGCTTGTCCCGAGTCCGCAGCGGCGAGGATCCGACGGGCGCGGACGACATCCTCTGGCGAACCGTGCACGATCACGAGGAAGCGATCGACGGCGACGTCCGCCTCGTACTTGATCGCCTGGTCGTGCGGGAGCCCCAGGCTCACGAGGGCCGCGCAAAGGGCAGAGACGCCTCCCACCACCACCGCGCCCTCGAGCGCGGCGACCAGGCCCAGCGTGATCGGCCCAGCCGCGGCCACCACGCCCAGCGGCGGCATCACGAACACCGCCGACCCCAGCAGGAGACCCCAGACCGCACCCCAGGATCCGCCCGATGCACCCCAGGCCCGCACGCGGTCACCCACGGTGTAGAACCCGAGCGCGTGCTCCTCGGTACGGCAGCCCTTTCCCACGATCGAGACCTTCGTCAGGTCGAAGCCGCCCTGGCCGAGCGCCTTGACGGCGGCCTCGGCACCGGAATGCGTGGCGTGCACCGCAACCACCGGGTCGCTCGGACTGGTCAGGGTATTCATGTGGACGTCTCCTTTCGAGAGGCAGGGCAGATGGCCACAGCATGAACCGCACAACGCGATCCGGGTTGATCGCTGTCAAGCCGCACGCAAGGCGACACGCCCGGTGGCTGCATTGATCGGCATCAACGCAGCGCCGCCCGCCGCGCGCAGACTGGAGCCAGCCTCATCTCCATCAAAAGTGCCCCCCATGAGAACATTCCCCGGCGTCGTCCATCTGACCCATCAAGCGGCGCATGCCATCGAGTTCGACAGCGCGTCCTCCCACGCGACGGACCTGGCGCGACACGCGCACGCGACGCGCCAGCACGGCAGCGCGGTCCGCTCGGAGCACGAGTACTTCGGCGCCGTCTGCGACCTGCTCGAGGAATTTCCCCGGGTGATCGTGGCCGGCGGACGCACCACCCTCGCCGACTTCCGGCACTACGTGACCAAGCATCGCTCGCACACGTTGGACCGCATCACGGCCTACGAGGTCGTCGACCATCCGACCGACAACCAGCTCGTGGCCCTCGCGCGCAAGCGCTTCGAGGCCTTTGACCGCCTCGCCTGGCCGGAGCCCGCATCATGAATCTCGCCGCCCTGTGCCAACGCGCCATCGTCACCGTCGATGCCCATCGTCCCCTGCGCGACGCGGCGCAGGCGATGCTCGAGCACCATGTGGGCGCCGTCATCGTCACCTCGTCGTCCGAGGGTCGCCCGCAGATCGTCGGCGTGGTGACCGATCGCGACCTGGCGATTGCGTGCGTCGCGCGCGCGCTCGATCCTGCGCAGGTTCTCACCGGAGCGGTCGCCAGTCGGCCCGTGGTTTGCATCGCGGCTTCCCGCGGTCCGGCAGAAGCCGTCGAGGCGATGCGCGCGGCCGGCGTACGCCGGCTGCTGGCGCGCGACGACGAACGCCAGGTGGTCGGCTTGCTGTCGAGCGACGACTTGCTGGTCGCGCTTCTCGATCCGCTGCAGAACCTCGTGAAGAGCTACGGCGCGGGCATCGAGCACGAACGCACGCGCAGCGATGGCGCCACGTGCGACATCGATGCCGGCCCGCTGTTCCTGCGGCACGAACAGGCGCCTGACCGCGACTGACGATGATGGCGGAGGCCGGGCGCGCCGCTCAGGCGACGGGCAAGGACGCCGCCTCCGCATTTCGCGTCGCCTCGGCATAGAGGCGATCGACGGCTTCGCCGAAGCGTGCCTGCAGATTGAGCCGCTTGAGCTTCAACGTGGGCGTCATCAACGAGTTCTCCAGCGTCCACGGCTCCAGCGTGAGGATCACCTTGCGCGGCTGGCCATGGCGCGGGAACGCATGCGTGAGCGCTCCGATGCGCGCGATCGCCTCCTGCAGCGCTGCCGGAGCGCTCAAGCTGGTCGGTGCGGCCGGATCGAGCCCCAGGCCAGTGGCGAACTTCGCCCAGGAAGACGCGCCCAGCACCACGACGCAGGCCAGGTAGGGCCGCCCCTCGCCGAAGACCCAGGCCTGGTCGAACAACGGATCGGCCGTGATGGCCTGCTCGAGGTCTGCCGGCGCGATCTTCTCGCCGGTCGACGTGACGATGATTTCCTTGACGCGTCCGAGGATGCGCAGGCGGCCGTCCTCGATCGCGGCCTGGTCGCCGGTGCGCAACCAGCCGTCGGCGAACGCTTGCGCCGTTTCGGGTTCGCGCTTCCAATAGCCGCGCATGACGCCCGGGCCGCGCACGAGCAGTTCGCGGTTCTGGCCAATGCGGGCCTCGACGCCATCGAGCAACCGTCCGACCGTGGCCGGGTCGTTGTCCTCCGGCGTGTTGCACGAGACGACAGGCGACGTCTCCGTCATCCCGTAGCCCTGAACCACCGGCACGCCGAAGCCGAGGAAGCAGCGCGAGATCGCCTGCGACAGCGCTGCGCCGCCGCTGACCGCGAAGCGCAGGCGGCCACCGAAGACCGCGCGGACGTCTCTCGCCACGAAATGGTCGAACAGCGGATAGAGCGCGTCGGCAGCGACACCGGTGATGGTCCGCCCCTGGCCGCCCATCGATTGCCGATAGCGCCGCCATCCGACAGCCTGGGCCCAGCGCAGTGCGACCGACCGCATCCGCGATCCAGCCACCCTCGCCTGCATGCCGGCGTGGACGCGTTCATAGATGCGTGGTACCGAGACGAGCACCGTCGGCCGGATCGTGCGCAGGTCCTCCATCAGGTCCTGCACCGAGCGCGAGAACGCCACGCAGCTGCCGGCGGCGATCGGCAGGTAGTAGCCCACCGTCCGCTCGAACGTGTGCGACAGCGGCAGGAAGGACAGGAACACGTCGTCCTCTCCAGGCGAGACGCGTCGCAGAACCGCATCGACATTCGACAGCACGTTCGCATGCGTGAGCATCACGCCCTTGGGTCGGCCGGTCGTGCCGGAGGTGTAGACGATCGCGGCCAGGTCCAGGGCGGTCGGCCCTTGCGTGACTTCGCCCACCGCCCTGCCCAGGTCAGCCAGCGCAAGCCAGCGATTCAGCGCCATCACGCGAGGCGCTCCTGCGGCTTCGGCTTCGGCTTCGGACAAGTCGCCGTTCACCACCACCAGGCGCAGATCGGGAAGCGACGCGCCCATTGCGGCAATGGATTCCCACTGCGCCTGGCTGCTGGCGAACAATGCCGACGCACCACTGTCGCCGAGGATCCACGCAATGCTCGCCGGGTTGTCGAGCACGTGCATCGGCACCGGCACGCAGGCCTTGGCCAGCGCCGCCTGGTCGACGCAGACGGCATCGATTCCGTTGGGCAGCAACGTCGCGATCCGCGACCCGCGCGCGATGCCTGCCGCCGACAGCGCGGCCTCGAAGCGCTGCGCGCGCTCGCGGATACCTGTCCAGGACATGTCCGTCCAGGCGCCGTGGATGCGGTCGAACTGGCGATACGCGATCGCGTCGGGCGTCCTGCGCACGCGCCAGGCGAACAGCTCGGCCAGCGTGCGCACGCCCGCGGCGACAGGAGAGTCCGGCCGCGGCTGCGGGATCATTCGTGCCGCACCAGCAGCACCGGCACGGGCGACAGCCGCAGGATCTGTTCGGCGTCGCTGCCCAGCAGCAGGCGCCCGACGCCTCGCCGTCCGTGGGTGCCGATCACGACGAGATCGGCCGGCCACGACTGGACCGCAGCGATCACCAGGTCGCACAGCCGTCCGTCGAACGAATCCAGCAGGACGTCGTCGACCGGGATGCCGGCCGCCTTGACCGTCTCCGTCGCATCCGCGAGCACCCGCCTGGCAGCCTCGCGGGCGGTCTCGACGAGATCCGCCGCCGCGCCGACCGCCATGTCCGCGCCGATCGCCACGAGCGGTTCGTCGACCACGTGCACGAGCCGGATGTGCGCGCCGGCGAGGCGCGCCAGGGAGACGGCTTCCGAGAGTCCGCGCCTGGCGCATTCGCTGCCGTCGACGGGGACGAGGATTCGTTGGTACATCACGCTTCTCCGAGCTCCGGCCACACGCGGAGCCATGTCGGCAGTCTCGTCCTGCAAGCGACCCAGACGCTTGATCCACCTCAACGACGCGCATGCGCAAGGCCGGCACGGACCGCGTTGCCGGTTGACCCATCTCAATGGATACCTGCTGCAGCCAACCAGAATCGACAGCTCGTGCCGGCGCCCTCACGCCGCATCCAAAGGAGCAAGGACATGACAACGAAACTCCGCAAGGACGCGATCGCCGCCATCGCCGTGCTGCTCCTCGCCCTCGCGGGTTGCGTCGCGCGTCCGGTGTGGCGCGGCGACGAAGGCCGCGCCTACGACATCCTCAATCGGTCGACGATCGCGCTGCTCGAGATCGACCGCGACACCCTGGCGGGCCCGCTGGGGTCGTCGATGCGTCATGCCTGCGCTGTCTTCATCTTTCCCGGCAGCATCAAGGGCATGCCGGCCTCCGGCGCGGCCCGGGGGGACGGCGTCCTGCTGGTGCGCGATCGCGCGAGCGGGCACTGGAACGGCCCGGCCTTCTACGCGCTGCACGGACTGGATGCCGTTGCCGGCCAGCATGCGGAAGGACGCCGGTTGATGATCGCCGTCGGGTGTGACGCGCTGCATCGCCTCTACGCCGATCCGACGCTTGCCGCTGCATCTTCCATGATCGAACTGGACGACGCAACGCTCGCGGACATGGCAGCGTGGCCACTGTCGACCCGGCGCCCCGAGCCTTCGCCTCTCGCGGCCATGACGTTGCGGCCATTGCCCGAAATCGCCCTCGCGTACTACCAGGCGCCGGCATCGCTCGCGGCCATCACCCTGGATCGCTCCGTCAGCAACGACGCCTCCGCCGAGATCCAGGCCGCCATCGCGAGCGTCGCCAACTGACGCTTCGCTTCCCACGGCCCGGGGGCTGCTTGATGCGGATCAACTGGCTTGGGGCCACGCACCCCTATCGTGAATGGCGGTGTCGAAGGCCAGCGGATCAGCCTGGCGTCCGCCGACACCCAACCAGGAGACAAACGATGCTGTGCGCGTACATCACCCACAACGACTGCCTGCGACATGAGATGGGCCCGGGCCATCCCGAGGCGCCGGCACGCTTGTCCGCCATCCACGACAGGCTGCTCTTTCGCGGCCTGCTCGATCACATGAACGTGTGCGAGGCGCCGCTGGCCACCGAGGCGCAGCTGACGCGCGCGCACACGCAGGCCCACGTTCAGGCGACGCTCTGCGCGTCGCCGCTCGAGGGCTACGTCCACGTGGACCCGGACACGAACATGAATCCCTTCACCGCGATCGCGGCACTGCGCGCAGCGGGCTCCGCGGTGTTGGCCACCGATCTCGTGCTCGCCAACGAGGCGTCGTCGGCCTTCTGCTGCGTGCGCCCGCCGGGCCACCACGCCGAACGCGCGGCCTCGATGGGCTTCTGCTTCTTCGACAACGTCGCTGTCGGCATCCGCCACGCGACAGACTTCCACGGCCTCACCCGCGTGGCGCTGGTCGACTTCGATGTCCACCACGGCAATGGTAGCCAGGACATCTTCAAGGATGATCCGCGCGTACTGATGTGCTCGACGTTCGAACAAGGACTCTATCCGTTCGCGCAGGACGTGGACGGCCCGAATATGGTCAACATCGGTCTCCCGCCCCGTTCCGGCAGCGCCGCCTTCCGCGAGGCGGTAACCACACGCTGGCTGCCGGCGCTGAACCGCTTCGCGCCGCAACTGATCTACATCTCCGCTGGCTTCGATGGCCACCGCGACGACGACATGGGCAACCTCGGGCTCGTCGAGGCGGACTTCGCCTGGGTGACGCGCCAAGTCATGGACGTGGCGCAGCGCCACTGCCACGGCCGCGTCATCTCGTGCCTGGAGGGCGGCTACAACCTCGATTGCCTCGCACGCAGCGTCGTCGCGCACGTCGGCGAACTCGTCGGCGCCCACTGAATCACGCGACGCTGCATCCACTCCCGTCCCACCCAAGGAACTCCGATGAGCATTCGAAATCTCGACGCCCTGCTTCGACCCCGTAGCGTGGCCGTTGTCGGCGCATCCGACCGGCCAGGCAGCGTCGGAGCGACCGTATGGCGCAACCTTCGCGCCGGCAAGTTCGAAGGCGCGCTGATGCCGGTGAACCCGAAGCATCGCGAGCTCAATGGCGTCTTCGTGGCGCCCTACTGCAGGGACCTCGTGTCCGCACCGGACCTCGCCGTCGTTTGCACGCCTGCCGAGACCCTCGTGGATGTTGCCGGCGAGCTCGCCGCGCTCGGCACGCGCGCGGTGATCGTGTTGACCGCCGGCATAGCCGCTGGCGTCAAGCAGAGGCTGCGCGAACTCGCACGGCCGACGACGATGCGCCTGCTGGGGCCCAACTGCCTGGGACTGCTGTCGCCCGGCCTCGGTCTCAACGCGAGCTTCGCGCACACCGACGCGATCGCGGGAGACGTGGCCTTCGTGTCGCAGTCCGGCGCGCTGGTCACCGCGGTGCTGGACTGGGCGAAATCGCGGCAAGTCGGCTTCTCGCACATGGTCTCCCTGGGCGAGCACATGGACGTGGACTTCGGCGACCTGCTGGACTACATGGCGAGCGACGCATCGACGCGATCGATCCTGCTGTACATCGAGTCGATCGAGTCGCCGCGCAAGTTCATGTCGGCCGCGCGTGCGGCGGCGCGCAACAAGCCGGTCATCGTCGTCAAGGCCGGGCGATCGACCAAGGGCGCCCAGGCGGCGGCGTCGCACACCGGCGCCCTCGCCGGCTCGGACCTGGTGTTCGACGCGGCGATCCGGCGCGCCGGCATGCTGCGCGTGGACACCTTGCAGGAGCTGTTCGTGGCGGCCGAGACCCTGGCCCGCTTCGACGCGGACATCGACCTCGGTCTGACCTTGATGACCAACGGCGGCGGCGCCGGTGTGCTGGCGGCCGATGCCGCCGCGAGGGTGGGCGTCGATCTGCGCAAGCTGGGCCCGTCGCTGCTCGAACGGCTGGACTCGAAGCTGACGAGCGGATGGTCGCACGGCAACCCCATCGACATCGTCGGCGACGCACCTGCCGAGCGCTATGTCGAGACGCTCGAGGCCTTGCTGGCCGACTCGGAAACGGGGGCCGTCCTCTTCATGCACGCGCCCACCGCCATCGTGCCGAGCATCGACATCGCGCGCGCCTGCCTGCCGGTGGTGCGGGACGCGAAGCGGCGGCTCCTGAGCTGCTGGCTCGGCGACGGCTCGGTCGCCGCCGCGCGCCACCTGTTCGAGCAAGCCGGCATCGCCGACTTCGAGACGCCCGAGGAGGCCGTGCAGGCGTGCGCGATGCTGGCGACCTATCGCCACAACCAGGCGATGCTGCTCGAGGCACCCTCCGTCAGCACCAGCGGTACGCCGGACAAGGCCTCGGCGCGTACCATCGTCACGACCGCGCTGGCGGCCGGCCGCGAGACGCTCGACGAAGTCGAGAGCAAGCAGCTGCTGGCGGCCTACGGCATTCCCGCCGTCCGGACCGCACGCGTCAAGGCGACGGCCGATGACGCCGTCGCGGCCGCCCAGGGCATCGGCTATCCGGTCGCACTCAAGATCCTGTCGCCCGACCTGAGCCACAAGTCCGACGCCGGCGGCGTGCGGCTCGACATCAGCGACGAGCCGGCACTGCGCGCGGCGACGCGCCAGATGCTCGCCTGTGTCGGCGCATTGCGTCCGGACGCGCGGATCGAGGGCTTCAGCGTGCAGGCCATGGCGCGCCGGCCGCATGCCCAGGAACTCATCGTCGGCGCCAGCGTCGATTCGGTCTTCGGCCCCGTGCTGATGTTCGGGCAGGGTGGCACGGCCGTCGAAGTCATCGGCGACCGCGCGATCGCCCTGCCGCCGCTCAATCGCGTGCTCGCCCGCGACCTGGTCTCGCGCACGCGCGTGGCCAAGCTGATGGAAGGGTATCGCGGGCGCGCGCCGGCGGACATCGATGCGGTCTGCGACGTCCTGGTCGCCCTGTCGCAGATGCAGGCCGACCTGCCCGAACTCGCCGAACTGGACATCAACCCGCTGTGGGCCGACGAGGACGGCGTGCTGGCCCTCGACGCGCGCGTGCGCCTGAGCCGCACGCCGGTCGCCGGCGCCGATCGCTTCGCGATCCGTCCCTTCCCGGACGAACTGACCGAGCGCGTCGACTGGCAGGGCCGTACGGTCACTCTGCGTGCCATCCGGCCGGAGGACGAGCCGCTGCACCGCGCCTTCATCGCGCACGTCGCAGCGGCCGACCTGCGCCTGCGCTTCTTCAGCAGCCGGCGCGAATTGCCCCGCACCGAGCTCGCGCGGCTGGTCCAGATCGACTATGCGCGCGAGATGGCCTTCATCGCGCTCGACACCGCGCCCGACGGCGTCCAGGAGACGCTGGGCGTCGTGCGAGCGGTCTGCGATCCGGACGACGTCGAAGCCGAGTTCGCGCTGTTGGTGCGCACCGACGTGCAGGGACATCGGCTCGGCACGGTGCTGATGTCCAAGATGGTCGGCTATCTCAGTTCGCGCGGCGTCCGGCGGATGTCGGGCTACGTGCTGCGCGAGAACGCGGCCATGCACGCGCTGTTGCTGGGGCTGGGTTTCGAACCGGAGTCGCAGACGCGCGAGCCGGGCACCGTCTACTACACCCTGGAACTTCATCCTGCGCCGCAGGCCGCATCGGCCCTGCCCGCCTGAAGCCGGCGGTCGATTCGACGCGAACGCGCGGTTGCGAATGATCAACGGTCAGCAGTCCGCGACACGAAAGAATCCACTTCGAACGACGCAATTCCGCGTCGCCCCCGAAAGGCATGTCATGAACTATCCGAGCATCCTCGTGCCGCTGGACCACCAGCCGGAATGCGTTGCCCGAACCCGCGCGGTGCTGGCCCTCGCCAAGACCATGGGCAGCTACGTGACGGGCGTTGCCCCGACCGAAGTGCTGGACCTGCGGGCCAACCTGCGTCTCGCCTCGACGGTGGCTTCGCTGCCGCTCCTCGGACGTGACGTGCTCCTCGAGGACGCGACCCGGGCCGCCCTGGCCTTCGACGTGGCGTGCGAGCTCGCGGGCGTCACGGGGCGCAAGACGGTGGTCGAGGACAGTGACATGAGCACCGCGCTGAACCGTCGCGGCCGCGTCAACGACCTGCTGGTGTTGACGCAATCCGATCCGCGCGCCAACGACGGCCAGGCGTTCGGCAATCCGCAGATCGAGACGACGATCCTGGCGAGCGCGCGGCCGGTGCTCGTGCTGCCCTACGCGAACGCGGCGGAAACGCTCGGCACCCGCGTGCTTGTCGCCTGGGACGACAGCCCTGCGGCGGCGCGCGCCATCGCCGATGCGCTGCCGCTGCTGCGGCGCGCCGCGGCGGTTCACGTGATGCTCTTCAACCGCGACTCGCCCGAGGACGAAGGCGGCCTCAGCAGCGACCTGTCCAGCGTCGCGGAATGGCTGGCTCGGCATGGCGTGTCCGCGCGCACGCAGGTCGAGATCACTTCCATCAAGGTCGGCGAGGCGCTGCTGTCGCGGGTCGCCGACCTCGGGGCCGACCTGATCGTCATGGGGGCGTTCGGCCACGCGCGCTGGCGCGAGCGCATCCTGGGCGGCACCACGCGCGACGTGCTGGGCTCCATGACGGTTCCGGTGTTGATGTCGCATTGAGTACCGATCGTCAGCAGCCGGCCTGGTCGGCCCACCAGGCGCGCACGCCGGCACGCTGCGGTTCCGACAATGGCGTGATCGTCAGGATGTCGCTCTCCCACGTTCCGCCAATGACGAACGCCAGTTCGTTACAGCGCAGGAATTCGAGGAGCGATTTCGCGACGGGTCGTCCGTCGCGGGAGGGATCGCCCGGCCTCAGGACGAAGCCTGCATCGGTCTCGACAAGTCGCATGGGCGGTACCTTGTTTCCCGAGTCCGTCGGGCGCGGAGCGGCCACGCGGGCGATGGCGCAACACTGCATGGAGATGCGGCGACGTCCACGCCGACCGGCGCTCCTCGCCGCCTGCGAGCACCATCGAATCGTCGACAGAACGGCAGCGCTCGCGCTTGAGAAATATCAAGGCAAGCGCCTGGCGCGCAGCCATCTCCCCTGTTCAAGGCACCAGCACCGCCGCTCCAACGATCCGGCCCGAGCGCAGGTCGGCCAGCGCCTCGTTGGCCTGGGACAGCGGATAGGGACGCGCCTCCACGAACAACGGCGTTGCGGCCGCCGCGCAAAGGAACTCGCGTGCATCTTTTCGCGTGAGGTTGGCCACCGACACGAGCTCGCGCTCCTCCCACAACAGCGCGTAGTCCATCGCGGGGATGGGCGTCATGTAGATGCCGCCGCAGACCACGCGCCCGCCCTTTCGGACCGCGCGCAACGCCAGCGGCACCAGTTCGCCCACCGGGGCGAAGATGATCGCGGCGTCCAATGGACAGGGGGACGCGGCGTCGCTGTCCCCGGCCGAGGCCGCGCCCAGTTCGAGTGCGAACGCCTGCGCGGCCAGGTCGCCCGCGCGCGTGAATGCATGGACGCGGATGCCCCGCCGCAGGGCGATCTGCGTGATCAGGTGCGCCGCCGCGCCGAAGCCGAAGATCCCGAGCTCGCGAACCGGGTCGCCTGCCAGCTTCAAGGCGCGCCAGCCGATCAGGCCGGCGCACATCAGCGGCGCCGCATGGGCGGCGTCCAGCAGTCCGTCCTGCGGGCCGCCGGGCGTGCTGGCCCGAGGCAGGTCGGGCAGCGGGAAGCAGAACGCCGCCTCCGCGACGACATGCGTGGCGAAGCCGCCGTCGCGCGTGTATCCGGTGAAGCGCGGCTCGTCGCACAGGTTCTCGCGGCCGGCGTTGCAATAGGCGCAGTGCCCGCAGACATGGCCCAGCCACGGGACGCCCGCGCGCTGTCCCAGCCGCAGCGACGTCACCCCCGCGCCGAGCCGGTCGACGATGCCGACGATCTCGTGGCCGGGAACGAGCGGAAGCCGCGGCGCGCGCAAGTCGCCGTCGACCACGTGCAGGTCGGTGCGACAGACCGCGCAGGCAAGCACCCGCAGCCGGACCTCGCCCGGGCCGGGCTCGGGGTCGGCACGCTCCTGCAGCGCCAGGCGCCCGCCCGCCTGCGACAGCACCATGGCTTGCATGTCTTCCCCTTCAGTGCGACATCAGCACCGGCACGTCCATGCTCGCGAGCATCGAACGCGTGGTGCCGCCGACCAGGCGCTCCGCCCAGCGCGGCGTGCCCCAGGCGCCCATCACGACCAGGTCGGCGTCGAGGGCGGCGGCGCGGGCCAGCAAGGCGGTGCAGACATCGTTGCCGCTGCGTTCCAGCGAGGCGTCGATGCGCACGCCGTGGCGTCCCAGCCACTCGCGCGCAAGGTCGAAGCCGGAGCCCTCGACGCCGCGGTCCACGTCGGCGCCGGTCTCGCAGCGCACCAGATGGACCCAGTTCGCGCGTTGCAGCAGCGGCAACGCGCCGGCGACCGCTCGCGCCGCCCCATGGGAGCCGTCCCACGCGATCATCACCCTCTCGGCGGACAGCGGATGCCTGGCGGCAGACGGCAGGACCAGGGTCGGCGCGGCGCTTTGAAGGACGACCTGTTCGAGCTGGTCGCGGGAGCGCGCATACCCCGACCCAGCCCGATCCGGCTGGCCCAGCACGAGCAGGTCGCAGCAAGTGCTGCGGCGAGCCAGGGCCGTGACGTCGTCGTCCTCGTCGACGACGGTTTCGAAGGACACGGGCGCCACCGACATCTCCATGCGCTGCTGGAAGCGATCCGCACAGCCGCGCGCGGCCGCCCGGCTTTCCTCGACGGCGTGGGCCAGCCGCGACGTTCCGGAGAAGCCGGTCGCCACGCTGAGGCCGAACAGGCCGTGGTCGGCCGCGGCGAGGCCCACCAGGTGGCTCTCGAACCGGCGCGCCAGGCGAGTGGCCAGATCGATGCGATCGTCCAGGCGCGCGTGGGCATCGAGGTGAAGGACAAGGGTCGCGTACGACATGGTCGACTCCCGGAAAGCAGGTTGGCAGACGCCGATTCTGTGGAGGCCGCCGCCGCGGCGACTTGCGGGAACGCAAGGACCGGCGGTGCCCGGTCGCCCCGGTGCAGCGCCTTGAGGCGCCTCAATGTGCACGCGCGCCTCGGCCCTTATCGTGGATTTCGGCCGGACGTCATGGAGCAGATCCTCAAAGCCATTCCCGCCGGCCGCCTCGCGACGGCGGCGAAGATCGCGCGCTGCGCGGTCTTCCTGGCCGCCGACGACGCCGCCTTCATCAACGGCGCCACGCTGTGCGTCGACGGCGGCAAGTACAGGGCGTGAGCCCGTTGCCGCGCCGCCTTCCCTTTCCACCCTTCGCTTGCCCAGGAGTTCGCCATGCCCATGATGAAAGCCGCCGTCGTCCACGCCTTCGGCCAGCCCTTGCGTCTGCAAGAGGTGCCCGTTCCCCACGTCGCGCCGGGACAGGTGTTGGTCAAGGTGGTCGCCTCAGGCGTCTGCCACACCGACCTGCATGCCGCCAGCGGCGACTGGCC
>OUNM010242350.1_pt1 | contig 17744 bp, 10 predicted proteins | sample 1769961 | NCBI WGS metagenome assembly OUNM01 (sample SAMEA3914820, study PRJEB12502) | metagenome | biome: forest; material: soil | place: USA | collected 2012-03-12 | depth 0.3 m
CTGCCGCCTCCTCGCCTTTCCCGACGCCCGCGAGGGCGAGCGCGATAAGGAAACGGACGCGCCCGACGTCGGACATTCCGGCAGGTGCCTCGCTCGCCAAGGCGAGTGCTTGCGCGGGGTTCCCATGCCGGATGCTGAGGGTCATGGCTTCACTGAGCAAGGGGAGGTTGGAGGGCTCCAGCCGGCTCGCCGTGGCCAGTTCAGCCAAGCCTTCGTCAGTCTTGTTGGTGGCAAGCAGCGCGAGGGCGTGGCCCCGGTGGGCGAGGACCCTGGAACGAGGCGAGAGGTCGTCGGCGATCAGGGCAGTGCCGTATCCGGCGACCGCCCCGGGGAGGTCCTGGCGGGCATGCTTCATCGTGGCCAGGTGGAACTGCGCTTCCGCTCCGCCATCCTTGGCCAGCAGTTCTTCCCAATCGGCTCCAGCCACGAAACTCGCGGCGCCCAGGAAACTCGCTCCATCCAACAGGCTGTGCCAAGGACCTGTTTCCTCGATGGCCTCAGGGGTTGCCTCATCGGCGAAGGGAGTGCCGATTTCGTCCAGCCACCCGCGGCCTGAGTGCCGCCGTCGGGCACTCTCCAAAGCACCCCAAGCGCTGCCCCGCACCAGCATCTCGTCCGGGGGCAGCGCATAGTTCCGTGCGGCTTCGGCGAGGGCGACTTCGAGTTCCGCGTCCGGGACGAGTTCTTCGAGCCGGGCACTGGCGTGGGCCACGGCTGCATCCCAGTCATGGCCATGGGAGGTTGCGGGGTCCAGCTTCGCGTTGCCGTAGGCCTCTACCCAGCTCCACTCGGCGCCGGCAGGCATGGCCAGATGCTCGAACTGGGTTTGCGCCAGACCAGCCTGGATCTCCGCGTAGGGCCCGACCCCGGGACTGAGCCATTCCTGCCAGCGCTTCCCGCCGTCGCCCTGGCCCCAGACGAACAACTTCTTCCCGCGCAGGAGGCTTGTGGACAGCATGGCCAGGCCGTCGCCGTCGTGGTCTACAGCGGCGATCCAATGCCGGTGCCCGGGCTGGATGTCGAAGAAGAAATCCGCCGCGTGCGGGCTGTTGACCAGCCAGGTGGCATCCGTGCCTTGGTGTTCCGTGGGCCGGACACGGGCGATGTCGGTGGTGTAATCGCTGCCGAAGGCCTCCGTGGCTGGAGCGATCACGCGCGTTTCAGCCGTCTCGGGAACAGCGGCATTACTCCACCAGTACATGGGGACCTCGTGGTCCTGGGGGTTCCTGATCCGGACCGCAGTCAGCAACACGTCCGAGTCCTCAGGAAGCCACATGTCCACTTGGAAAACCACCTCGCGGAGGCGTTCGAACTCCCACATGCGCAGGACGTCGTGTCCCTCGGGAGTCTTGACGATGGCGGTGTGCAGCGGATCGCAGGTGGTGGGTGAGTGCCCGCGGGTGCCGATGTTCCATTCGAGCCCGCCGGCGAACCAGGCCTTGCGCAGAGCGATGTTGGCGAATTGCAGCGTCCCGTGGGTGTGGAGGAGTTGCTTTCCCGACGCCTTGTCGAAGAGCTCCCATAGCCGGCCGCCCAAGGTGGGGAGGACAACTGCACGCAGTTTGCTGTTTTCAAACACGACGGCGGGAACCTCGTGGGCGGTCCGTTCGCGGGAGTAGCCGTCCTGCATCAGGTACGGGAACATGTTCGGCACTTGTCCATAGCGGGCCGCGGCCTGCAGCTCCTTCGGGACGCCGTCGCCGATTCTGTATGGCTGGTCCAGTTCTGCCGTGACGACTGGCAACGGGCTATTGGGGCCCAACTCCGCCATGTTCAGGGTGATAGTGGAGAAGCTCAGGTTTTGCATCTTTATGACTCCTGGAGGCTATTTTCGATCGCAATGCTTCACCTATCCTTGACCCAAGTCGCCGCTGTGTAAAGGGACCCACCCAACTGACTCGCATTTGTTGTCGTTTACAGCGCCCAAAACGACAACAAATGCGAGTCAGTTGGGTATGTCACCGGGAGGCGGCGCGGGCTGCCCTGACAAGATCGCGGTTGGTGACCATGTACGCCGTCGGGTCTGAATCGCCGGGTGCACCAATGGAACGGTCCAGTTTCTTCCAGCTCGAAACCGTGGCCTTGGCTGACAAATGGACCGCGCTCAGCCCTGCCGCGCGCAGAACAGAGATATCGTCCAGGGCGAGTCCCCCGCCTGCCATGACCTCCAGCCGCCCCGCTACCCGCTGGACCATGCGCTCAAGGGTCGCGATTCCCGCTCCGACAGTGGCGGCGCCCCCGGAGCTGAGCACCCGCGTGAATCCAAGCTCCACGAGCTGCTCGACGGCGGCCGCAGGGTCCGGGGTTTGGTCGATGGCCCGGTGGAAGGTCAGTTGGGCCTCGGGGTTGGTCTCCAAGGCCGTGTCGGCGAGCTTCCGAGTGGCCCGGATGTCGATGTCACCGGAGGCCGTGAGCACCCCGATCACCACCCCATGGGCTCCCTGGCTGAGGAGGAAACGGATTTCGCGGTCCATCGTGTCCACATCGGCGTCGGAGTACAGGAAATCTCCCGGCCGGCTACGGATCAGCGGGTGGATCTCCAGCCGTCCGTCGGCCGCTTCCTGCGCGGCTTCCATGAGCCCTTGGCTCGGGGTCAGTCCCCCGAGCTCCAACGCGGTGCAAAGTTCAATCCGGTCTGCGCCTTCTTCGGCAGCAACGGCAGCGCCCTGGGCACCGACGGCGACGATCTCGAGTTTCATGGGGAAACTCTACGGCCACCGGGATGCACAGGGCGCTGCTTTATCCCTTTAGCTAGGCCCGGTACGGCTCCAACTGCTGCTTCTGCTCGGGAGTGAGCCTGCGGACACGACCCGTGGACTCGTCAACGAACGCCAGATGGGTACTGGCGTTGACGCAGTCCTGGCCGGTCACGGGATCCTTGATGACGTAATGAAGGTCAAAGCTGGCCCCCTTCACGGCGCCGACCCAGATCTCAACAACCGCCGGAATGTTCCGGTACTCCAAGGTCCGGACATACCGGACCTTGTGCTCCACCACCAGGGTCATGACCCCGTCTTCAACAGAGTCGAAAACGGAGACCGGCGCTTCCACTCCGGGGAGTCCGGCACCGCGCGGCGGACCGAAGGCCGCGATGCGGGCCTCTTCGAGCATGCGCACGATCTGGACGTTGTTGATGTGCCCGTACGCGTCCATGTCTCCCCAACGCATCGGCACTTGGACCGTAATTCGCTGGCTCAGCTGTGCACCGCCGTCGAGTCATCCACAACGGCTTCTTCGGCATCCTCACCGGCAAACTGCGACATGTACAGGCGATAGTACGCGCCCTGCAACGCCAGCAGTTGGTTGTGGTTGCCCTGCTCCACGATGCTGCCGTTTTCCATCACGAGGATGGTGTCGGCGTCGCGGATGGTGGACAAACGGTGGGCGATGACGAAGCTGGTGCGATCCGTGCGGAGGGCAGCCATGGCCTTCTGCAACAGCAGCTCGGTACGGGTGTCAACGGAGCTCGTGGCCTCGTCCAGGATCAACAGCGAGGGATCGGAAACGAAGGCCCGCGCAATGGTGATGAGCTGCTTCTCACCGGCGCTGACGTTGTTGCCTTCCTCGTCGATGATGGTCTGGTACCCGTCCGGCAGGGCGCGCACGAAGCGGTCCACGTAGGTCGCCTTGGCCGCCTCCATGATCTGTTCCTCGGTGGCGTCGAGGTTGCCGTACTTGATGTTGTCGTAAATGGTCCCGCCGAACAGCCAGGCGTCCTGGAGTACCATTCCCACCTTGGAGCGAAGCTCGGAACGGCTCAGCTCCTTGATGTCCACGCCGTCCAGGGTGATACGCCCCGAATTGAGCTCGTAGAACCGCATGACGAGGTTGACCAGGGTGGTCTTGCCCGCACCAGTGGGACCGACAATCGCCACGGTGTGTCCGGGCTCCGCGCTGAGGGAAAGGTTCTCGATGAGCGGCTTGTCGGCAACGTAGCTGAAGGACACGTTCTCGAACTCGACATGGCCGTCCGTGCGCGGGGGCAAGTGACGGACCGCGTTCTCCGGCGTTTCCTCATCGGCATCCAGGAACTCGAAAACGCGCTCAGCCGAAGCCACACCTGACTGGAGCATGTTGGCCATGCCGGCGATCTGGCCGAGCGGCTGGGTGAATTCACGCGAGTACTGGATGAACGCCGTGGCATCGCCAAGGCTCATGGAACCGGACGCCACACGCAAACCGCCGACGACGGCGATGCCCACGTAGCTGAGGTACGAGACGAAGTTCATGGCCGGGAAGATGATGCCCGAAACAAACTGTGCCCCGAAGGAGGCCTTGTACAGGGCTTCGTTGCGTTCGTCGAAGCGCTCCAGCATGTCCGCGTCGCGTCCGAAGACCTTGACGAGCTCGTGGCCCGAGAACGATTCCTCGATCTGGCCGTTGAGCGAGCCGGTGTTCTTCCACTGGGCGGCGAAGAGCTTCTGGCTGCGCGAGCCAATCACGCCGGCAAGGACACCGGAGAGCGGCAAGGCAACCAGCGCGATCAGGGCGAGCTGCCAGGACACGATGAACATCATGATGGTGATGCCGAAGACCGTCAGCACCGAGCTGACCAGCTGCGCGAACGCCTGCTGCAGCCCTTGCTGGACGTTGTCGACGTCGTTGGTCACCCGGGAGAGGATGTCGCCGCGCTGGCGGGTGTCGAAGTAGTTCAGGGGCAAGCGGTTGAGCTTGGCCTGGACGTCGTTGCGGAGCCGGTTGATGACCTTCATGACGATCTTGTTCAGGATGTAGCCCTGGGCCCACAGGAAGATGTTGGCCACGAAGTACATCAAGAGCACGATCGAGATCAGGAATGTGAGCTTGGAGAAGTTGATCCCGTTGGTGAGCTCCATCTTGGAGACCATGTCCGCAAAGTTGTTCTGGCCGGCCTGGCGGAGTCCTTCGGCAAACGCCGCTTGGCTCACGCCGGGAGGCAATTGCTTGCCCATGACGCCGCCGAAGATGACGTCCATGGCGCTGCCGAGGATCTTCGGGGCGATGACGTTCAGGACGACGGAGACCACCACGAGGCCGATGACGAAAACAACCCCTGCAGCCTCCGGCTTGAGCAGCCCGAGAAGCCGCTTGGCCGACGGTCCGAAAGCCTTGGCCTTCTTCGCCGGCAGGTTGCCGAACATGCCGCCGTCGGCTTCGCCCGGGGTGTATTCGGTTTCCTCGATGTCGTCGTCGTCCGCTACCGCGACGTTTTGCTGATTCTGTTCGCTCATGCCACTTCCTCCGCGCTCAGCTGGGATTCGACGATCTCCTGGTACGTGGGTGACGTTTCCAGGAGTTCTTCATGGGTGCCGCGGTCAACGATTCTGCCGTTGTCCAGGACCAGGATCTGGTCCGCGTCCGCAATGGTCGAGACGCGCTGGGCCACGATGATGACCGTGGCGTCCTGCGTCTTTTCCTTCAGCGCCCTGCGAAGGCGGGCGTCCGTGGCCACGTCCAATGCCGAGAAGGAATCATCGAAGAGGTAGACCTTGGGTTGGGTCACCAGGGCCCGGGCGATGCAGAGGCGCTGCCTCTGGCCCCCGGAGACGTTGGTGCCGCCCTGGGCCACCCGACGGTTGAGGCCGGAGGACTTTTCCATGACGAAGTCCTTGGCCTGTGCGGTTTCCAGGGCATCCCAGAGTTCCTGGTCCGTGGCGTCGGTCTTGCCGAAGCGCAGGTTGTGCTCGATGGTTCCGGAGAACAAGTACGGCTTCTGCGGCACAGTGGCTACGCGACTGGTGATTTCGTCGCGGTCAAGGCTGGTGACCGGGACGCCGTCGAGCAACACGTCGCCGGACGCGACGTCGTACAGGCGCGGCAGGAGCGACACCAAGGTGGTCTTGCCTGCGCCGGTGGAGCCGATGATGGCGAGGGTCTGGCCCGGCTCCGCGGTGAAGGAAATGTTGCTCAACACGGGAGCTTCAGCGCCGGGGTATTTGAAGGTGACGTCGCGGAATTCGACGCGCCCCTTCTTTTCGGCGGGCGCTACTGGCGCCTTCGGATCGTGGATGGAGGGTTCGACGTCGAGAACCTCGCCGATGCGGTCCGCGCACACGGAGGCACGCGGGATCATCATGGCCATGAAGGTACCCATCATGACGGCCATGAGGATCTGCAGGAGGTACTGCAGGAAGGCAGTCAGGGAGCCCACCTGCATGTTGCCCGCGTCCACCCTTTGGCCGCCGAACCACAGCACTGCCGCCGTGGAAAGGTGCAGGATCATTCCAATGGCCGGGAACATCAAGACAAACAGGTTGCCGATCTTGACCGAAACCAGGGTGAGGTCCTTGTTGGCGTCGCCGAAGCGCTTGGCCTCGTACGGTTCACGAACGAAGGCCCGGACCACGCGGATGCCGATGATCTGTTCGCGCAGGACGCCGTTGATCGCGTCGATCTTCTTCTGCATGGAGCGGAAGAGCGGCATGAGCCTGACCACGAGGTAACCAACCACGGCCACGAGGACAGGCACCGAAACCCAGACGAGCCACGAGAGGCTGAGGTCCTCGCGCAAGGCCATGATGATGCCGCCAACACACATGATGGGCGTGGACACCATGAAGTTCAGGCCCATCAGCATGAGCATCTGGACTTGTTGGACGTCATTGGTGCCGCGGGTGATCAACGTGGGCGCGCCGAAGCTGTTGACGTCCTTGGCCGAGAAGCTGCTGACCTTGCGGAAGACGTCCCTGCGCAAATCGCGGCCCATGGCCATGGCCACGCGGGATCCGAAATAGACCCCCGCGATGGCCGCAATGACCTGGCCGAGCGCGACCGCGAGCATCAGGGCTCCGGTTTGCCAGATGTAGTTGGTATCCCCCCGGGATACGCCTTCATCGATGATTTTTGCGTTGAGGCTTGGAAGGTAAAGGGTGGCAATGGTAGACGCCAACTGGAAGATGATAACTGCCAGTATCTGCGGCACATACGGCTTGGAGTAGCGCCGTATCAGGGTGACAAGCATGCCCACGGATCCTTAATGAGAGTGCGCGAATGATGAGTGCGATGACTAATTACATTGATAGCAGCAGGCGCTGACAGTATTAGTCCCTCAACTCTACGAAATCCGTTGCCTCAGCGAAATATCGATAGCCGAATATCATCCTTGCGGCGTAGCCGGGTCCTTAGCCCGCGTGCCGCCCGGTTTCGCCGGCCCTCGAGGCGTCGCCGGCGAGGAGCAGCAGGGCTGCCCTTTCCTGGCGGCGGCGCTCGCGCTTGAGTTCCTTGCGCAGCGCGGCCAACTCCTCGGCGATCCGCGACTGCTCGACGGCGGTAGCCTGCTGTTCGTGCACGCGCACCTGGAGCTCGCGCTGCGCCCTGCTGAGCTGAAGCTGTTGCTCGGCCAGCAAGCGTTGGGTGCGGGCAAGCTGGTCCTGGACCTCGCGCAGGCCGGCGGCAGGATCAGGACGTTCCTGCGTCAGGATCCGGGCAAACTCCAGGTCCAGGTCATCGTGCTCTTTCTCGGCTGCCGCCCGGGCGCGGCTGGCACCCAAGGGGGTGCCGGCGTCGTCGGCTGCTTGGGCAAACTCAGCGGATTCGATCACCGGAAGCGCGGAGGTGTCCAGTGTCATGGCGGCCTCGCCGGAAGCGTTCGCCAGCAGTTCCTTCTCCGGCGTTGCGTCTACCGTCTTGCGCAGCGGAACTTCTTTGATGAACAGCACGGCGATGAACGCGACCAGGGCAATGACTGCGGAGATCAGGAAGATCTGGGCGGTCGCATCGCCATAGGCGGCACGCATGATGTCGCGGATCGGGGCGGGCAGGTCCGTCAGGTCCATGCTCGCATTGCTGGATCCGCCGCTGACCGGGATGTGCGCCGCGGCGAGGCCCTGGGTGGCTAGGTCCTTGACGTGCGTGGCCATGATGGCGCCAAGCACCGAAACACCGATCGCACCGCCAACGGAGCGGAAGAATGCGACGGATGCGCTGGCCGTGCCGATGTCCTGGGCGCGGACCGTGTTCTGGACCGCGAGGACCAGGTTCTGCATCAACAGGCCAAGGCCCAAGCCGAAGATGGCGGTGTAGCAGCAGGTGATCCACAGTTCCGTGGTGTGGTCGATGGTGCCGGTGAAGGCAAGGCCGCCGGCCAGCAGCACAGTACCCGCCAAGAGGTAGCGCTTCCACTTGCCGAAGCGGCTGATGAGCTGGCCGGAAGCCACCGAGCCCAAGAGGTTGCCGGCAATCATGGGCAGCGTCAGGAGGCCTGCCTCGGTGGGAGTGGCGCCGCGGGCTACCTGGAAGTACTGGCCAAGGAACGTGGAGGAGCTGAACATCGCGATACCCACGGCCACGGAGGCCAGGATCGCCAAGGCGGTGGTGCGCTGGGAGATGATCTTCAGCGGGATGATGGGCTGGGCCACCTTGGATTCGACCAGGACCAGCAGGGCCAGCAGAAGCACGCCGCCGCCCACCATGAGGGCGGACTGCCAGGAGATCCAGTCGTAGTAGTCCGGGTTGCCGGCGAAGGAAACCCAGATCAGGAGCAGGCTCACGCCCGATGTCAGCAGGATGGAGCCGAGCCAGTCGATCTTGGCCGGGCGCTTGATGTGCTGGATCTTGAGGGTCACCTGGAGCAGGATGAGCGCGACGACGGCGAGCGGCACGCAGACGAAGAACGTCCAGCGCCAGCCGAGCGGGCTGTCAACGATGAACCCGCCCAACAGCGGGCCGCCGGCAGTACCGACTGCCATGACGGCGCCCATGTAGCCCGAGTACTTCCCCCTGTCGCGCGGCGGAATCATGGTGCCGATGATGGCCTGGGCCAAGGCGGTGAGGCCGCCCAAGGCGATGCCCTGGATGACGCGGGCGGTCAGCAGGAAGGGAATGCTCTGGGAGAAGCCGGCCATGACCGAGCCGGCTACGAAGACCACGATGCTCAGCTGGACCAGGAGCTTCTTGTCGAAGAGGTCGGCGAGCTTGCCCCAAATGGGCGTGGTGGCGGCGTTGGCCAGCAGCGCGGCCGTGATGACCCACGCGAAGTCCGTCTGCGTGCCGTGGAGATCGGACATGATGGTCGGCAGGGCGTTGGCCACGATGGTGCTGCTCAGGATAGCGGTGAAGAATGCCGCGAGGAGGCCCGTCAAGGCCTCCATGATCTGGCGGTGCGTCATGGGCGCGGATGACGCCGGCACCGCCGTCGAACGTTCTTGTATTCGGGTTGCCATTGCTGCTGCTCCTAAGCTGTGTGGTTCGAGTGGTGGGAGCCGGCCGCCGTTGCCCGGACTGAGTGGTTGAGTGAGGTGGTCAATTTCTCCAGGACCTGCCCCGCCTCCAGGGCGTCTTCCTCGCTCCACTCCGCGAGGTAGGCCCGCAAGTTCGAGCTGCGCTGTTCTTCGAAGTCCCGGACCTTTTCAATCCCGGTTTCGGACAAGGCCACCAGTTGGGCCCGCCCGTCCGCGGGATCGGGGCGCCGGACCACCAAACCGAGTTCCTCCAGTTCGGCGATGTGCCTGCTAAGGACCGGCGGGCTAACGCCGAGCCGGGAGGCGAGCTTCGTGGCCCGGGACTCCCCCTCGCCGATGAAGCGCATGACGCCCTGCAGGGCGAAGCCGACATCGGCATCCTTCGCGATGTTCGCGGTCACGATGCAACGCAGCACCCGCTGCAGATCGAAAATCTGATGGACGAGTTCGGTTGCTGTGCTGGATGCGACAGCCATGGACGACACCTCACTTTTGTTTGCCTAAAGCAACTATACGCCTAAATGATTGCTTTGGGAAACTAATGATGTGTGAGGTGCGTTAAATACCAAGCGCGAGCTGGCAGCTAATGCCCTCATCATTCGAAAAAAGGGTCACTATCTGCCAGCTCGCGCTGGGGGGTGAAGCGTCTAGAGTGTCAGTCGCCCAGGTGCGTGGGGCCGAACATCTTCAGGAGGGTTTCAACCACGACGACGTTGGGGCCGTCCGCGGCAAAGCTTTCCTTGAGCGCGTCCCCGACGTCGCCCGGGGCCACCCTGCGGGCCGGGACACCGAAGGCCTCGGCGAGCTTGACGAAGTCCGGGCGGGCGAGCTCGGTGGCCGTGGCCTTGCCGAAGGCACCCACCATGTATTCGCGCAGGATGCCGTAGCCGCCGTCGTCCACGATCAGCCACGTGACCGGGACGTTGTGCTGCTTGGCGGTGGCGAGCTCGGAGATCGAGTACATGGAGGAGCCATCGCCCGAAACTGCGAGCACGCGGCTCGGTTTGCCGACGGTTTCCAGCCCCACGGCACCTCCGATGGCCGCCGGGAAGCCGTAGCCGAGGCCGCCGGCGCCCTGGGCCGAGTGGAACTGGCCTTCACGGGCGTCCCAGCAGCTCCATCCCCAGTACGCGGAGATCGTCATGTCCCAGAAGGTCTGCATGTCCGCCGGAACGGCTTCGCGGATGTCGGCCATGAACTTCAGTTCCTTGCCGAGGTCCTGCGCTTCAAGGCGCGCCTTGACCTTGGCCAGGGACTCTTTGACGAGGTCCTCGGGGGTGGTGCCGTGCCAGTCCGGACCGGCTCCGCCGGGGTTGCGCACTGCAGACAGTGCCTCATCCAAGGCGGAATCGAGGGCGGCAAGGGCCTGGCCGGCGTCGGCGCGGATGCCCAGGCCGGGCCGGTTGGACTCCAGTACCCGGGGTTCGGCGTCGATCTGGATGATGCGGCCTCGCGGCTCGAAGGTGAAGTAGTTGGACGTCACCTCGCCCAGGGACGAACCGATGACGATCAGCACGTCGGCATCCTCGAGGACATCGGTCATGTGGCGGTCTTCGATCCAGGACTGCAAGGACAGCTCGTGGGTCCACGGGAACGCCCCGTTGCCACCAGGAGTGCAGATCACCGGGGCGCGGAGTTTCTCGGCGATCGACAGGAGCGACTTCTCGGCCCGGCCACGGCGTGTGCCGCCGCCGGCAATGATCGCCGGACGTTCCGCCGTCGAGAGCCAATTGACGGCTTCGCGGATCAGCTCCACGCGCGGCGGGTTGTCGGCCGCCTCGGCGAGGGCGTCCTCCACCGGGGGGACCATGATGGGGTCCAGGAGCACGTTCTGCGGAATTTCGATCCACACCGGGCCCTGGGGTGAGGAAATTGCCTCGGTCCAGGCATCCTGGATGGCCGAGGGAATCCCGGACGCGTGCTGGATGAGGCGCTGGCTCTTGGTGACGTTCGCGGCCGAGGCCTTCTGGTCATCGAGCTGATGCAGCATGCCCTTCCGGCGCGCTCCCAAACCCTCCAAGGGGATCTGGCTCGCCACGACCACCATCGGCACGCCGGTGGCATACGCTTCCTGGAGGCCGGCCAGGGACGTCAACGCGCCCGGACCAGTGGACAGGAACAGCACCCCGACCTCACCGGTTGCACGGGAATACCCGTCCGCGGCGAAGGCGGAGTTGTTCTCCACGCGGGAGGACACGAAATGCAGATTGCCGCGGCCCATCGCGTCGAACAGGCCCAGGGCATGCTGGCCGGGGATCCCGAAGACCGTCTTCGCTCCGAGCGCCTCAAGGGTCTCGACGACGAGGTCCCCGCCGTTGCGCTGGTCCGTCACTTCGTGACCACCGCGGCGAAGCCGGCCGGGCGCCGGGATTCCTGGCCAAGGGCCTGGGCGGCATAGCCGTTCGGGGCGCCGTGGCGGTTGCCTTCGACGGCGTTGTCGGCCATGAGGGTGACGAGCTCGTAGGCAACGTGGCTGGCCGCGACGCCCGTGATCTCGGCGTGGTCGTAGGCCGGGGCAACCTCGACGATGTCCGCGCCCACGAGGTTCATGCCACGGAAACCGCGGATGATTTCGAGGAGCTCGCGGCTGGTGATGCCGCCGGCTTCAGGCGTGCCGGTACCCGGTGCGTGGGCCGGATCCAGGACGTCGATGTCCACGGAAATGTACAGCGGGCGGTTGCCGATCCGGTCCCGGATCTTGGCCACGGTTTCCAGGACGCCCTGGTAGTAGACGTCCGCCGAGGTGACGATGCCGAAGCCGAAGCGGTGGTCGTCGTCGAGGTCTTTCTTGCCGTAAAGCGGGCCGCGGGTACCGACGTGGCTGATGGCCTCGGTGTCCAGGATGCCTTCTTCGACGGCGCGGCGGAACGGGGTTCCGTGCGTGTATTCGGCGCCGAAGTAGGTGTCCCAGGTGTCGAGGTGGGCGTCGAAGTGCAGCATGGCAACGGGCTCGCCCGCCCGTTCGGCAGCGGCGCGGAGCAGCGGGAGGGCGATGGTGTGGTCGCCACCAAGCGTCACGAGCTTGCTTCCGTTGGCGGTCAGATCCAGTGCGTTCTGCTGGATGGTCTCGATCGCCTCGTTGATGTTGAACGGGTTCACAGCCATATCGCCGGCGTCGGCAACCTGGATGTTCTCAAAGGGGCTGACGTCCCAGGCCGGGTTGTACGGGCGCAGCAAACGGCTGGCTTCACGCACGTGGTTGGCACCGAAACGGGCGCCGGGGCGGTAGGAAACTCCGGAGTCGAAGGGGACACCGACCACCGTGACATCGGCCTTGGACACCTGGTCCAGTCGGGGCAAGCGGGCGTAGGTGGCAGCACCGGCATAGCGCGGGATTCGGGCCGAATCAATAGGACCAAGGTTGCCGTTGGCCTCAATACGAAGCTCTTCCAAAATGCGCCACTCCTTTGTGAATAGGTGGATCGGACAGTGACTGTGACACCAATCATACACTCAAAGTTGCCTTATATGCATCACTTGTTTACGCAAACAAAAAGCGTGCGAGTCCGCATAACAAGACCGGGCCGGGCTCCCCAGCGCCCGGCCCAGCCTGTCACCTCATGCCCCCTCCCGGGCTATTTGCTCCCGGAGGGCGTCACCTGGAAGTCTCCGAATGACACTTGGTGGCCTTGCGCATCCAGCACAACGAGGCTGTCCATGCCGTTTTTCACGTCGTTGGGCAGCACAAAGGAAAGCGTGTTTTGCCGGGTCGGGAAGAACCAGCCCAGACGGTAGTTGCGCTTGTTCAGGTAGACGTAGTACCACTGGCCGTACTCCACGTTGTGGACCGTCACGGTCTGTCCGGTGCGGTACTTATCCGTCCCGAGCCCCAAGTCCAGCGGCGGGTTCGTCCCGATCAGCTCCTGGGAAGCCAAGGCGGGCTCCGAAGTGGGCATTGCAGGCTTGACCTTCAGCGCGACCGCCTGCCTGGCCAACTGAAGGGACGCAATCTTTGCGCCGTTGTTCGCAGTGACCGGGATGGTCGTCCCCGGGAGCTCCTTGGCCGCGATGTCGCCGTCGCTCAGCGTGTAAGTGGAGGTGAGGTTGACCGACTCGCCCACGGCGAGGGTTGCCTTGGACAATCCAAGGGCCGCAGCCGAAAGATCTGTCAACGCCACATTGCCGGTGTTGGTCACCGTGTAGGCGAAGGTCACCGTATCGCCCGGACCGGCAAAGCCATCCCCGTCAACGTCATTGAAGCTCGACACCACCGATCCGTTCACCTGGGGATTGCGGACCAGCAGGTCCACCTCGTCACCAGTAACGGTGAAGTTCTGGGTGGTAGCTCCACTCCCCGTTACCTGCCAGGCGGTGCTGGGAACGAAGAATCCCTGCGCCGCTTCGTCCGCCGTCACCGTGTGCTGCGGCGTGCCGCAGAGGTAGTTGCCCCACACGCCAAGGGTGCTGAACCGGCAGTTGCCCGAGCCCGGCGGCAGGAATGGCTGGAAGTTGCCGGACTGCGGGACAACGGATTCCGTGATGTTGCCCGTGCTGTACACCCGGAATTTGTAGGGCACCGTGCTGCCTGCGGCGTACGGGTGGGTTGCCAGGTCCCTGCCGGAGTCATTGCGGGCGCCGAAAATGTAGGCGCCCACCACGTTGCCGGCGAACCCGCCCGTGACCGTCACGGACACGGGTGCGGTAATCGATGACGCCCCGACGTTCAACCTGGCGGTCAGCGGTACGGCACCTGCTTTGGCGTACGACGGCGCCGTGACAGTCAGCTGCACAGTCGCCGTGGCGCCCGGAGCGAGGGAGGCGAGCTGCGCCGTCGTCGACGTCCAATCCTGCAAGGCGTCGAGGCTGACGGTCGAGGCGGGAAGCGGCGTGCTGTCGTTGTTGGTGATGGTCACGCTGAGCTGCGCGCTGCCGCCGTTCGTGACGGTGGCGGCCCCGGGCACAACGACGGCAGCAACCGGGTTTAGCCAGGCCGTGTCGAATTTCCCGAAGGTGATGGTGTTGTTGTCGCCTTCGTACAGGACCCCGAAAGTACCGTCCGACAGTGCGCTCACGGTGGAGTAGGACATGCTTCCGGGCTTGAAAACGCGCGAGGAGCCCCACGTCTTGCCGTCGTCGGCAGAGTAGCGGATGGTGCCGTCCACCCGCGCGCCGCCGGCGCTTGGGGTGGGCGAGTTGGAGAAGAGCAGCTTCTTGGCATCCGCCGATCCCGCGGCCGCGTCCGGATACATCCTCGTGATGGAGCCGTTGTTCCGCGGATCCGGAAGCTGCGTGTCGGCAACCGGCGTGGTGTAAGTGGCACCGCCGTCGGAGGAGTACGCCACTTTGCGGTAGTGCGGATTGGCGCCGGTGCTGTCCCTTGAGTTCAACATCACCCGGCCGTCGGAGAGTTCCACCGTCTTGTTCTCATCCATGCCTGTTCCGGTAGGCGTCCCCATGTTCCACGTCTTGCCGTGGTCATCGGAGTACACGCTGTAGGCCTGGATCTGGCGGCTCCCGTCGGGCTGGACGATGGTTCCGGCAAACTGCTGGATAAGCCTTCCGGCGTGCGCTCCATATTTGAGCTGGGTGCCCTCGCCGGAGGAAGCGAACATGCTGACCACGCCGCCAACATTGGGGACGCCGTTGATGGTGCTGCCATTTGGCTTGACGGTACTGGTGACCAGCGGACCCGCAAACCCGGCGTAGGCCGAACCCGCCGGATAGCTGGACGGAACGGGCAGGGTCGGCTGGTTGGCCGGATCCGTGGACCAGGTGAGTCCGCGGTCGGTGGAGACGGACACTTGCGAACTGATCACGTTGGCGTCGGAATCGTCATTGCCGAGCACGCTGCCCGCGAATCCTTGATTCTTGGAGTAGACGTGGAAGTTGAACACCGTCCCGGTGACTTTGTCCACGACGTAGCTCGGGTCGCTGAACCCGTATTTCTGTACGCCCACTGAGCCCATCTGTCCCCGCGCGATGAAGGTGGGACCGCCCCACGTCTTTCCACCGTCGGTGCTTCGCCGCTGGACGATGGAGTTGGCCGAGGGAGAATCGCCCCCGTCCGGGCGGCCGTCGTAGGAAGCCAGGAGGACTCCGTCGCCCAAATCCGCGAGCGCGACGATCCGGTAGTACTTGCCCAGGACGGGGTCGATGGCGTTGTCACCGTTGGACGCGAGGATCTGCTCGGCATAGTTTCCCGGCGGGTTGGAGGGAACGCTGGGACTCGGGAACGGATCCAACGCGGCATAGGCGGGCAAAACGGTTGACGTTACGAGAACTGCGGCGGCTGCCATGGAGACGGCCAGTCTTCCCTGACTCCATCGCGACCGCCTCCTGACCCTGTCACTGAGTAGCGGGTTATTCATGCGTAGCCCTTTCGTATTGTGGTCACATCCAACATAGGACGTTCTATATGCTACGTGATCGCGCTCACATGCCAAATGCCTTGAATGTGTCTTGTTGGGAAGTGACCCCACTCACAAGCGGCGTAAAGATTCCATAAAGACGGGCATCTGCTCCCCTGCCCGCCCGTACGCTCCATCTGGAGCAGCTTCCAGGCTGCGCGAAAGGACCATGTGACAACGCTGACCAGGCCGCCGGCCGAACCCTCCGACCGGCGCAAACCCGCGGGCGACATCAAACAGGGGCAATTCAAACGCTGGTTGCTCGATGGAATGCCTGAGACGTCGGGAAAGCGCCAAGGTCCACACGGCAAACCGGACGCGGACCACACGCCCCAGGCCTGGTGGAAGGTCATGTGCCTCACCGGCGTCGACTACTTCTCCACCCTCGGCTACCAGCCCGCCATTGCAGCGCTCGCGGCCGGTATCGTGTCGCCGCTGGCCACGATCGTCCTGGTCGCCGTCACCTTGCTCGGTGCCCTGCCGGTCTATCGCCGGGTCGCCGCCGAAAGCGCTCGCGGCGAAGGCTCCATTGCGATGCTCGAGCGGCTCCTCCCCCGCTGGGGCGGCAAACTCTTCGTGCTCGCCTTGCTGGGATTCGCTGCCACGGACTTCATGATCACCATGACCCTCTCCGCCGCCGACGCGAGCGCGCACGCTATCGAAAACCCGTTTGCCCCGGAATGGCTCCACGGCCAGGAAATCACCATCACCTTGGCGCTCATCGCCGGGCTTGGGGTGGTGTTCCTGAGGGGATTCAAGGAGGCCATCAACGTCGCCGTCGTGCTGGTGGGCGTCTATCTGGTGCTGAACGCCGTCGTCGTCGCCGTTGGCCTGGTGCACGTGGTGACTGAGGCACATGTGGTGACCGACTGGTGGGCCGCACTGAACCAGCAGCACGGAAACCCGTTGATCATGGTGGGCATCGCCCTCCTGGTCTTCCCGAAGCTTGCCCTGGGCCTCTCAGGATTCGAGACCGGCGTCGCGGTCATGCCACAGATCAAGGGCAGCCCCAGCGACACGGAAGAAAATCCCGCCGGACGCATCCGCGGCACCCACAAACTGCTCACGACGGCGGCCCTCATCATGAGTGCCTTCCTGGTGGCCTCGAGCTTCATCACGACATTCCTCATTCCGGCCGCTGAATTCCAGCCGGGAGGAAAAGCCGACGGGCGTGCCCTCGCATTCCTTGCGCACCAATTCCTGGGCGACGGCTTCGGCACGGTCTATGACATCAGCACCATCGCCATCCTGTGGTTTGCCGGCGCCTCCGCCATGGCCGGTTTGCTGAACCTCGTGCCGCGCTACTTGCCGCGCTTCGGCATGGCCCCGGCGTGGACCAAAGCCGTCCGCCCGCTGGTCCTGGTCTTCACCGCCGTTGGTTTCATCATCACGTTGGTCTTCGAGGCGAATGTGGAAGCCCAAGGCGGCGCCTACGCCACCGGCGTCCTGGTCCTCATGACCTCGGCCTCGATCGCCGTCACCCTGTCCGCACGCCGGAAGAAGCAGAGGGGCAAGACCATCGCTTTCGGTGCGGTGGCGGTCGTTTTCGCCTACACCACTGTGGCCAACGTGGTGGAACGGCCGGACGGCATCAGGATCGCGGCGCTGTTCATCCTCGGCATTGTCCTGGTGAGCTTCGCGTCGCGCGTACGCCGGTCCTTCGAACTGCGGGCTACGCACATCAAAATGGACCAGATGGCCCTCGAATTCACGGCCTCCAACGAGGAAGGCCCCATCCGGATCATCGCGCACGAGCCCAAGCGGCTCAGTGCCGACCGGTACCAGTTGAAGCTCCAGCATGCCCAACAAGCCAACCACTTGCCGGTAGACAGCGACGCGATCTTCATCGAGATCATCGTGGATGACAGCTCCGACTTCGAGCAGGAACTCCTTGTGGAAGGCAAGGTCCGGCACGGCTTCAAGATCCTGGAGATCCACAGCAACAACGTGCCCAACACGCTCGCCGCGGTGCTCCTGCACATCCGGGACGTCACGGGGCTTATGCCTCATATCTATTTCCGCTGGACCGAAGGCAACCCCATCGCCAACCTGAGCAAGTTCCTCTTCTTCGGCGAGGGCGAGATCGCCCCGGTAACCCGGGAAGTGCTCCGTGAAGCCGAACCGGACATCACGCGCAGGCCGTGGGTGCACGTGGGCTGAACATGGCAGTGTTGGTGCCGCTCCCGCGGAGCGGCACCAACACAGTCTTTTCTAGCCGATCGCCCTAGCTGATCGCGGA
>OUNM010926266.1_pt1 | contig 17739 bp, 24 predicted proteins | sample 1769961 | NCBI WGS metagenome assembly OUNM01 (sample SAMEA3914820, study PRJEB12502) | metagenome | biome: forest; material: soil | place: USA | collected 2012-03-12 | depth 0.3 m
CATCTATATGCTAAGGGACAAAAATGATCACTTCACCACTCACCTTACGGTCGAGCCGCCAGCGGTCCTCGAACCGGTGTTTCCACCCTTCTACTGCCTTAAGCTTCTCTTCTTCCGAGTTCATTTTTCCTCCTGAGGCTTCCTTGAGCTTGTCTTCTTTCTCGAGCACCTCTTACTCTCCGACCTCGTTTTTGCTGGGATATTCTCCATGCTGCCAGAGCCAAGGCAGAGTCTTCATCCATCTTGATAAGTCGCGAGGCGATCTACAGACACTCGTTCTCCCGGAGGAAACTCCCTAAACGCCGACTATGCCGTGGCATTGTCGTTCGCGGGGCGTCTTGTAGAAATCAATTCTCCTCCATCCGTGGTGTTTTACTGATACGAAGGGCCTGAGGGCGCGCCACCGCCGTAAGGGGTGCTCCCATAAGGTCCACCGTAACTCCCCGCTCCACCCGGGCCGTAACCAGGGTCTCCAGCGGCTCCGCCGTAGTTCTGATAGCCACCGTAATCTCCATATTCAGGTGGCCCGGTCGAGGGGCCGCCGCGATCATCGCCGCCGGGGCCCCCTACTGACGCGTTGTCGTTCAGCCGATGTCGTAATTGTAAAATGTAAGTATATGGTAGCACGGCACGAGATACCAAAGAGTAGTAATAATGGATAGCCTCTAGGAACTCTCCCTTTTCAATATCCAAACCCTTGTATTGGATAATCAGGGCTTGGTAGGACCCCCCCTCGGCGTCGCGGACACGGTCCGTCCCGGCGTGCTGGAAGGACTTGCCGACAATGTCGTGGAAGCCCGCAGTGTGCCAGTCAATGGGCTGGCAATCGCCGTCAGATCGGTAAGTTTCTCGTGTCGAGTCGTGCAGCTCGGCGTCTCGGACGACTGATGCATCTCTACCCTCTTCTGGACCTACAATACCTTCCACCTTCCATTGTACGAGGCTCAGGTGATTTAGCCGGATGAAAACCTGAGTGCTATATCGACTCTACTGTCAGCGAGCCTCGAAGAGCGGAGAGATTGTTCAAGCTTACATCCAATCGCGGCATCCGTTATAATGGTGTTGCCCGTTTGACCAGACTGAAACAAACCGGAAGCTCATCAGATTCTTACTCATCTCGTAAAGCAACCCAGGGTAATCGCCTCTGATGACGTGGATGATGTCCAAAAGCGTCAAGCGGCCATTGGTTCTGAATGCAAAAGTCGCTCTGGAGAGGGGTGTTCTCCCGGCATCGGAACAGAGCTGGAGTATGGGGGCTCCTAGTCCGGGTTGTCCATCAAAGTCGCTGCGGGGTTCCATGTAGAGCAGGCAGGATTTGAAGAAAAGGGGTTGAACCGGAGCTTCAGCATCCCCTGATCTCTCTGGCGGTGCCCGGTGGCTGGCCTGGAGCCTCTGGTCGACGGGGGGCGGGTTCCAGAAATTGAACTTGAATTGAACTTTAGGCTTGACCTCGGTCGTGTGGAGAAACTCCACCCAGCAATGGCGTATCTGCAACCCCAACGCAAGGTTCGCTATGTGGTTTGTGTTCAGGGTGTGGTCACGGAGGTCGAATATGTTGTTCGCGAGATCTGTGGCGAAGACATTGTGAAAGTCGGTAATTGGAGCTGTATTAGACATGACGGGCAGCTTAGATTCAGGGGTGTTTTGGGGGATCGGGTGTTCTCGACAGGTATATGCCCACTTGGGAGGCAGTAAGCTGTTATGGGATAGTGAGCCTTATCACACAGAGCAGAGCGGGGAAGCAGGATTTTAAAGGAATATGGACTTCAACGGGAGTCAGGTCTTTCAGGTTAAAGTGGAGGAGTTGGACCTCAAGTTAAAGGGAGATAACTAGTTAGATTAACTTGGAAAAGGAGTTGGACCGCTTGTTAAAAGGAGATGTTTGGACTGGAAAAAGGAGTTGGGCTTTCATAGAGAAGTGGATTTTCAGGTTGAAAGGCAGTTAGACGGGAATAGAAATTAGATTTTCACGCTGGATGGAGTTGGAGTTATGGGTGGAAGGAAGTTGGATATCGAAAACAACCTGCCCTGCCCCCGTGAACGGTTACCAGCTGTTTAACTGTTGTACAGAAGCCCCGGGTGATGCCGTCAGGTGCGAGGTCAAATGAGCACTTCTGCAACAACCTAGAGTGTTGAGCAAACGGCTTGGAATTGCGCTGGCCCGGAAGATGCTGTTGTTTGTCATCTGGAGCCCCGAGGCTTTACTCATGGGCGCCGGTGTGTCCGTTTTGGGACCAACAACCAACAATCTGTAAGACGCGGGCTAATCCCAAAGCGGGAACTGATCGCCCAACCGGCCCGGGCAAGCTCTTTGTGTTCTGGTCTGTCTTCCCCCTTCTAACAGTTATTGGATCTGAGTAATTCCCTCCTATTGCCGTCTCCACACAACCGCCGCCGTATCAGGTCTCAAAACAAGCATCGCCACAGGTATTCTACCCTATCTTTACCCCCTCGCCCCCAACGTCTCTCTCGCGCGAGGCGGGGCGCTGTAGCCGCGGCATCCACGTTCCGGAGGTATTTCGAGCTTTTACCCACCCGCGGCGCACGTCCTTCATCATCCTGGAGTTGGTTCAAGGAACAATGCTCTCCCAGTCCGCCTTTGCGCCCTTGATGCAAGACCTATACCCAGTCGAAGTCTGCCTCAATCTCATTTCTGAAACCATTCGACTTCTTCGCCGCATGCCTGCCCCCCCGGACCCCACACCGGGGCCATATACCGCAAATCACAGTCTCAGACGCATCAAGCACCTGGTCTTCAAGGAGCAGACGACCGAAGTTGTATACAACAACATCGATGAGCTGGAGCAACATATCAACAGAGTAAGTACGTCCTTGTGCAACCCAGAGGCATGCTCGTCCCTTGCAATGGCCTGGCCTCGACGTTGACATCTTCGCACAGGCAATTGCAGACCACACGGCGCCGTCTTGGATCCCGAAAACTGTCATTCTCGAGAGGGAACTGGCCTTCGTCTATTCGGATTTCAACGACGAGAACTTCATGTTCAACGCCAATAAGGACGGCCGCCTCCGTTTCTATCTCATCGACTTCGAGCATACCTCTTTCCTACCTGTCAGCTTCCTCGCTTTCGTAGTTCTTCAAAATCCCCGCTGGTGGGTCCTCCCACCCATTCATTGTTCAAAGAATCGACGCCACGCTCCCTGAAGCAAAGCTCGACGCTCCGCAAACCGCCCGGGGCTTGATCGCGATGAATCGGGGCGCTGGACCAGAAGTACGGGTTTTGCAAGCTTCTCGGCGCTGGGTGTCTGGACATGTTTCCAATTTAGGTGGTTCTATGAGGAATGGCGGAACTCATACACGAGACTTGTCATCGACTGGCGATGTGTAATACCTTGCAGCGGCCCAATAAGCTATTGCTTGCCTGTTGGAAGCTGACGGCACCCTCATACACGTAATTATGCTGCTGCTCGATTCCGTTGGTTCCTCACAGCTGCCCATCCCGGCTATCGGAACAGGCATCCTTAGGTACATGTAAGTCTGGATTGATCTCCCGACAACGGGCACCTCTGACACTTGGCCCGAAATAGCTTTCCAAGTCTCCCGCAGTTTAGATTCTTGCAATCTCAACATCAAGCCTGCCAGTCGGACCTGTTCTTGAATTAGCAGAGCCTTGGACGAAGACATGCCTGTTACTCACCTCTTGAAACCTTGTACCGGTGAGCAGCCCATCCAACGGGGGCCAGTATCACGGTGACCAACAAAGTAACGAGTGCTATGATTGCCGAAGTTGGCCATCTCGAAGTCGCTCCGTCCATATCCATGTTGGCCTTAGAGGGGCAATCGAGAACTGACTGCTTGGGTGTGATCGAGGGAGACGGTGCTCGGAAAAAAGCCTGGTTCGACTGAGATACGTGATGTTATGAAAAGCGCCAGACAGTCGTACTGCTGATGAGTATAAGTCTCTTTAGAATACTGCTGCTTGGCGATGTTTGGCCTGGCACTTGCCCTGATTGGTCGTTCCCGTTCATCCAACCAGAAACACCGTGGTGGCCGGCAGCGGCCGTTTCAGGAACCGGGAGCTTGGGCTGAGTTTCCTTCAGCGCCACATGTCCACACTCAGCCATTTAAGACCCGGGAATGGTTCAAATGTCTGCCGGTGGACGCCAAGAGGGGTGACAAAGTGCTCTCACCGCTAGAAGGAGCATCAGGCTCGCCAGCAGCCGCTTGAGGGACTGGCAATTTGGGTTGAGTCCTTCTGCGTCCCAAGTCTACACTAAGCCATTCCAAGACCTGGGAGTGGTTCAGAGATCTATCAGTGGACGCCAGAAAGCGGCAATAAAGCGCCTCACAGCATGGGGGCAGATGAAGTGCCCGGCTCTCACGGCCACACCCGACGACGCACATATACACCTAAACCTCTTCGTACCAAAAGTGTTCTTTTTCTCACCCATTTCTTGAATTTCAAGCAATCTTTGCCCACATCCCATTCTCGTCACATACGTCGGCGAACCACAACAACTACAACAACTACAACAACAACAACACTATGACACCCTGCTTGGAGACACTGTTTGGTGATGCAGGATCCGCTAATCACGATCTTCTCCTCCAAGACCAACCATTCCAACTGCCCTTGCCAGAGGACGCTGTCACTTTTGAGGTGTCCGCCGATAATAACTGTGTCGATATTCAGCTACTCCAACTGCCAATGGGGGACGAGATCGACGCCAACGTTTATCCCTTCGAGTTCTCATCCTCTCTCCCGGCGGATGCTCACAGACAAGTGTTCATGTTGCCGACCGAAAACGACTACACTCTCCGCTACAACCCAGTCTTCTCTCAGCCCATGGATGACGATACATCTGCCAACCTGGTACCCATCGATCGCCGTCCGTTTCTTCCCAGCCCACAACTAAAATTGCCCGAGACTGTGGATACGATTGCCGTTGTCCACGATCTTCTTGACGGCCAACCTTATTCTCACCACCCTGCTGTTGATGCCACCGCCTTGACTCCTTCGCCAGCTTCCACTCAGACATTGGGCCTTGACCTTTCTCCTTCCGGCCCACTTCAGAATCACACATGGTTCCGCTGGGTTCAAGCCTCTGCGGCTGACCACCTTCATGGATATCTCCCCTCCTCATCCTCACCCATGATGGCTGGGTTTTCGGATTTTCCTGTCTTCCCTACACCCCAATCACCCACTCTCTTCTCGGGAGTCTCGGCCGCCCTTCATCCTGCTGGAGCATGTCTGCCCCTGAACGCGCTTGGCTCGCCGCAACCACCCAGGCAAGAAAGAAATGAAATCCACGCCTTGGCGTCCATCGGCCGCAAGAGGCCATTGGACCAAACTCAGCCCCCAACGCGGCCTGCAAAGAGATTTGCCACCATCCTATCCAGACCCCCCACGATACACCCGAGCTCGGCAGGCGGCATATCGATGATGGCCAATCCTCCCGCAAAGTCGAAAACCAAACAGGCCGGCGTCCCTGCCGATATGGTCACGACATTCCGGCTGGACGGCTCCAGGGTCCCCAAATCGCCCGGTCGACGGACTCGGTCAACAAAAGTTTGTCTCAGGTGTCGCACTCAGCGTCAGAAGGTCAGTTTGTTTAGATGCGAGGACAGTTGTTTTTGAAGCTGATGGGTGAGAAGTGCGACGGCATGTTTCCCTGCCAAACCTGCCGAGGAGCGGGTAAACGACGCGAACCGGTACTATATACCGGTCTCCCTTGCTTTGACGCTGACCCGAAGGCACTCAACTACTTTGACAGTAGGTTTTTGATCTTCAGGCTTTGACAGAAACAGCAAAGACTAATGTCATTAGTTTTTGTTCCCTTCTACAACTATGCCCTGCCTGTCGAATACCAGGATTTGTTGAGCAACTTGACAGCCAACCACAAGTCGTTTTTGAGAGCTTGCATGACAGTCTTGGACGCAAGCGAGTTACGCCTGCGCCAGGGGTTCGACTTTGAAAGGCTCAACGCAATCTTCTCGTGTTTCTCCCTGACCGGAATTCCGGTCTGCGAAGCATCCACCGTGTTCACCGCCCCTCCGGTCTCGCCATGGAAATCGAAAAGGCTCACAGGGTCCAAGGAGCTCGCCGAATCCGACGTTATGTCCTTTTTCCTGGGCGTCACGCAAAGACGTAATCTAGCGAAGCTGGCAATTTCAACTGAGCAAGAGGTTGAGCATTGGTCATCCGGGGTCTCGTTTTTCTTTTTTGACCGGGTGGCAAGATTACTGGGTAAAATTACCCATGACAAGGCATCCCTTACAGAAAAGGAACATGGATATCTTGGACACGCTCTTGTGGTGTTGTTGTTCATGTCGGAGATCCGCAGCACCCATGTGTTACAAGCTGCAGAGAGGACTCTCAAAGCCAGGGATGTCAGGTTGGGGACAGATTCACTCATCAACAGCATGCGCGTCTTGGCCCGCTATGTTTTTGGTTTGTCAGAGAAAAGGAAACACCTCCGCCTATGGGCTCAGCACTGGCTTCGCAAGTTGTACGGCAGCACCCAAGGCATCCGCAGACTCTTGCCAGTGGTTGTTGGCTGCATTCTCTTGTCATCAATGGATCTAGGCTCCCCTTCCCTCCTTTCGTTCGAGGGTGGACCTTCTACGGGGAATAAAGAGGGCGCGGTTGGCGAGGTCGCGGTTGACAAGACCGAACGCGATGGTGGTGGGAATCGGGCGGAGAACGCTCCCCAGGAAAACAACCTCGAGAAGCCCAGCAATGAGCAGGGAGAGGGGGAAGGGAGTGGCGAGAACGATCTGGCCCCGCTTCAACTTGGGTCTGTTCACGAGGTCTTGAGGCAGGTCGCACGAGACATTGGGCCTTCTGATTCCGAAAGCCTGCATGCGGAGCTAGATCTCTTGGTTTGCAAGGACCTTGTCGGCTTGTTCTCTCCGAGGCCTCCTCCGTCTTCCGTCGAAACAGCTGACCTGCGGCTGCGGCGAGATATCGTGCTCGAACATTCCCGACGAGTCCCCACTTCGAAACCTGGAAATCTTGAAAAGGGTGTTGGCGGAAATTTGGAGGATCCCTCGTCTCTTCTTTTTTCCTCCTTGGTGGCGAAATGGATCGGGATGCCATGAGCTAGCTCAAAGGGAGGCCGAAGCAGAATGAAGGATTATGGCGTTGCAGGATGGGTGTGTACTGTTTTCTGTCAGCTTCAGCTATTATTCCATGATTCCTTTCTTCATCGAGCTTTGGTGTTTCGTTCAATGCATGTAAGTTGTAACGTTAACAGTGTTAGTTCATCTCTTTAGTGACTCTACTCCGAATCTAAGGTACCTAATGATATGCCTCAGCTGTAATGATCAAACCCAAAACATGTTATATCATGTCTTGTCATCTCGCTGCCCGTCCATGCGAGACCGCCGTTCATGCCCAGAGTAATGACTCTATCACTCATGCATCCGCCCAACCCCAACGCCCGACCCCAACGCCCAACCAAACCCAAGCAAACACCCCAAAACGCCAGCCAAAGCCCTCAAATAACCAAAACCACCCTCCCCAACCCTCACGACGCCCCATCATCCGGCACGCCCTGCACCGGCTCCGGCGCCTGCAACCACCCGGCATCACTAGCCACCACCAGCCCAGCAAACCACAGATTCGCCATCTTGCGATACCCGACATCATTAGGGTGCGTCTCATCCGCCAGATCGCCCGTATTCGGCCCCCCCTCCCCATGCATATCAACAAACACCAGCCTCCGCCCCTCCCCATCCCTCAACCTCTTCGCCACCTCCCCAATCTGCTTATTAATCGCCAGCACATTCCCCTCAGCCTTCTTATTCACCAACAGCGTGCTCAACACCACCACCGCCCTTGGACTCGCGCTCCACACATCCCGCACCAGCGCCTCCATCCTCTCGCCCGCGGTACTCACATTCCACCCCTGCGTCGCATCATTCGTCCCCGCATTGATAAGCACCACATTCGGCTTCCACCTGCCCACGCCCCCCGCGGCATCCGCCTTCGCCCGCACCTGCTCGATCCTGTACCCCGGCCAGCCTTCCACGTCGTTGTCGCGCATGGTGCCCGCCTGGCGCGAGCCGACCATGTTGACGGGGTTGCCGGCGCCGACGAGCTGGGTGCGGAGCGCGGAGCGGTAGCCGTTGCCGTCGGTGGAGGCTTGGCCGTAGGTGATGGATGCGCCGAGGGGCATGATGCGGAGCGGGAGGCCCGAGGCCAGGGGCTGGGTGGTGCGGTGGGCGAGGTTGTTGTTGTTTGGGGCGATGCCTTGGTTTGCTAGGGGGGCGCTGAGGACTGGGGCGGGTGTTAGTACAGTGTTGGGTGGGTTGATGGGGGTTGGTTTGGTGTTTGGTGGTGGGGGGGTTGGTGGGGTTGGGACTGTGGGGGAGAGGGTCAAGGGGGCGGACCTAGCATGAGGGTGTTCCATGGTAGGAAGACCATTGTGGGCGGCGATATGGGAGTGTTGATGGAAGATGATCTGGTCGGGTCTGCTGTGTGGAAATTTCTCGAGTTGTGTCGTCGTCGATCGACCTTCAAATACTCGTATTTGGGGGTCGTATGGCCCTCGGGGGACCGGATGGCGGCACGCGACCCGGAGAGAGGATGGTTGCAGCAAAGGCGGCCGGGGCGTACAGTGGTCAATCTCGGCCAATATTGCTGCCGGAGGTGTCGTCTTTAAAGTATATCGATGGCCTTTGTCCAACGTGGTGTTGTGTTTGGGGGGAGGGTGAGGGCGGCCAACAGGCTAAAGTGGGCTCACATGCCGAAACATGCACAAATTCGATATCACCTGGGACGGCGGCTTGCCGGTTTGGTCGTTGGGAGGTCCATTATTTTGTCGCACGAGAGGACAAACAGACGGAGATGGAATCAAGGGCTTTCTGTTGGAGGGCGCGGCGGGTATTTCAGCAGTCCGAAGTGCGCGCTGCAGGGTGCAAGGGAGGGAGGGGCCAGAAGGGCGATGGAGATGGGATGAGCTGCAGTGTGGCCGATGGGCCTGAAGAGCCGACCGGGGTGGCCCTGGAAATGAGATGGAAACGTGGGTGGCCCCCTCCTCGGAGACCACCCCCGAAAGCTTATTCCTTCCTGTTCTCCCTGTGCTACCCTGGCACCGCATTCGTTCCATTTTTGTGGCCATCTCGGAGCCTGCGGCTGCATTTCGCATCTGCACCTCGGCGGCGGTCAGCAGCGGGCACGGCAGGGCGGCGCAGCCCGCAGTCCCCTGTCATTTTCTTCATTTTCTTTCGTCTTGATTGCGTGCGCGAACACGGGCTGCGGACAGCCGGCTGCGGTGTTGCAGCCTGGGCCTGGACTCTGGAATGGGCCCTGGAATGGCCGGGAGTCATTCTCCGGCAGAAAGGCCTGGCCTGGCCCGCAGGCGGGTGGTCGTTTGCGTTGGAACCTGAGGAATAGGATCCTCGGGTCCCGCCCGTCTGGGGTTGAGATGCCAAGCGGCCCTTGCATGCGTCTGGAACCTGATCGACTCTGCAAGCCGTGGCTTACTCCCGCTGCTGTGGTTGGCTGCCGCTCGCGACTTGTCAAAAGCTTCTTTCACCATAAACGCCTTGCCTCACGCTCTCCGCCTTTCCCGAGCCCACGTTCTCAGCGCTCCCCCGTGGAACGTGGGGCAGATGCCTCTTTCGGCGCCTCGTTGGTGCCTCTTTCGGCATCTCTGGCTCCTCTTTGGACAGTCACGCGGTGGGCCGACCGAACTCGCCATCGACTAGCGATAGTCTGCTGTCCTGCATGGACAGAAGCAGTCTGGCCTGCGCTCCGCTGGACGCGCTGCCCGTTTGCGTGACCGAGCCCGGGTTGCGCGAAACCAAGTGGGAGTGGAGAGGAGGAGGCATGGAGCGCAGTAATCAGAAATGAGCGCCTGTCGGTTGGTCCGTGTCGAGGTCGTTCCCCATCACGACGATCGCTCCACTTGCCCCAATCGCAAGCCTTCCCGAAACGACCGACTTGGCATCGCCCGCGCACAGCCCGATTGCCGACCGGGATCATCTCGGTCGGTGTTGGTGGAAAAAAGGCATCCTCGGGTCGGAAAAGCGGGATTCTCCGGCACAAAGGGCATACACGAGCAACCAGTCGGAGTACACATTGTCAAAAAGAACAAAAAGAGAGTAGAACAAGAAGAAAAAGGGGTCAAAGAAGGGTTGAGAAAAAACGAAACGAGAAGAAAAAAGATGATGAACCTCGGATACCGGGAGTCGAACCCGGGGCTGATGAGTAAGCTGTCACTTCTGGGAAGTGAGAGTCATCGATGTTACCGCTACACCATACCCGATTGAGTCGAGTGTGGTTCCGACAATTGTTGCTGTCCGGAGCGATAACCACACCTATCATGCTACAGCAAATTACCAAACGTCATGACTCGGCCACTCGACTCACGCTTCAGGGGCTCGATCCCGAGTCTTGATTGATAGAGAGACGAAAGAGAGACGATATGTTGGGGTAAAATATGAAGAACAAGGCGAGCTAGAAACTTGGGTTGTCGAGACCGAGGTGGAGGACCCGCCGGGGGGTGCGGGCGCAGAGCTCGCTGCATGCCTATGTCTGTGGACAATCCGTCAGTTTCCAGGCACAACTTGAGCCACAGCGCCACCTGCTTTGCATGCTCGTGGCTGTCCGTGTATTCGTTGCGCTCGCGGTCGGATACTGGCTAGTCCAGAGGCGAATCGAACTAGGAAAAGACATAGTTCGGTTCGTAAAAAGCGACGACATCATTGGAGTGCATGATAAGGACTCAGTTGGGCGACTTAGAGAATATATGCGTGGTTTAGACTGGCGGCATGAGTCAGGGGTTTGTGTCATATCGGTAAAGGAGGCTGGAAGCCCGAGAGTCAACCATTCGCTGGCGAGGCTCGTCGTCGTCGCTATCTGCCTGCGGTCACGCCCAACTAGGAGGCCATGCGTCAATGTCTCAGAAATTCAAGCCACAATATTGGAGCAGACTACCTAGAATGGAATTTACGCTAGCCATTGGTAGTCAGGCGCGGGTTTCGAGCGGTTAAGTGGTGAGGCCAAAGTTCTCATTCGTGGTTACACTGCGTAGTTTGCAGCGAGCACATAGATGTCAAATGCATTGATCGCAAGCGAGGCAAGCGAGGCAAGCGAGTCAAGCGAGGTGTGGACTTTGACTTCTAGTCTTGACTGGAAGCGGGTAACAGCGATTGGGACGGGAAGCGATTGGGGGCGGGAAGTGATTGGGGGCGGGAACCGATCGTGAATCCCAAGCCCCCTCTTGGACATATGATATGGTTCCATCCCGTCGATGGGTTTGCCACCACAAGCTGAAACAGGTGCTTTAGAGATCCTCCTGTTACCAGTTATTAAACCGTACATTGAGTCCTTGACCAAACAACCATGAAAAATCTCGTTTTTGTTGTCCTTTGGGGCGTGACCTTGGTGCAATTCGCCAATGCCCTCTTCTTCTGCCTTCGAACCAACCCATGCTGGGGAGGCAAGTCACCAAGCCAAACAGTATGCGAAGTAGCTGGACTGACTGACAGCCTTGAATTCAGCGTTGGGCGTTGTTGGAGGATTACTCGACTGCCTGGGTAATCTGGTTGTCACTGTGACCCCGCCAGCCATGCAAGTCTTCTGCCCCTTAAGTGATAATTACCTATGCTCACGTCAAATATAGCACCCAAACCAAAACCATCACTGCCGTTGTCAGCGCCGTCGGTACTATCACTGTCACCACGTCTACCACCGCAACAGTAGCAACCACGACAGTGCTGTTCACCGAGTCTACGACTACCACAGCGTCGACATCCACCAACACGGCCCTGCTCACTACAACAGTGCTCGCCACCTCGACCGATGTCCAAACTGCACCCGCCATCACCACAACTACAACCGTGTATGGCGCATCGCTGCCCGGCAGGAGGATGGCCCGCCAACACGAGGTGGTGGCGCGCGGGAACAACCCATGGGGCATCCCCGACTACGCCTGGCCCGCGTGCCAGGACTGGAGCCACTACGCCGACGCCTGCAAATGCTTCGGCATTCACCCCGTCACCGTCACAAAGCAACCCACCACAACGACCGTCACCGTGACCGCCACCAACGCACGCACGACAACCGTCTCGACCCTCACCACCACCAAGACCAACACCATTCCCGCAACCGCAACAACCTCAGCCACCTTCACCGCAGTCATCGAGGTCATCGCCAGCACCGCCACCACCCAGACCGTCACCGAGGCCTCCACCGTCGTCGTCTCGACAACAACCACTCCCACCGTTACCTCCACGCAGCTCTGCAGACCCACAGGCGTCCCCTTCCGCGCGGTCGCCAACGTCTTCGGCGACCCGTCCTTCTTACTCGACGCCGGCGGCTTCGCAGCCTGGTCCGACGTCGGCGGCTTCGGGAACGACGCATACGACGTCGGTCTCACGACCTTCGAGCTGGACAGCAACGGTCAGGTCGAGCGGGTCCCGCCCGAGGACGCGGTCCTGTACATCAGTCTTGCGGACGGCTCGTCGCCCACCCAGCAGATCTTGATCGCCGACCGGGCGACGGTCGAGGGCGGCGCGCCGGACTTTGTGCCGGTCAGGGGGTGTATTAATCCGACGAGTGGCGTCGTTAGTCTGGTGGCGGATGGGAGAAGTAATATCCTGTCGTGCGATAGCTTTGCGTATTTGTCGTCGGGTGATGGGACGGATCAAGGATTGGATTGCGCGATTCTTATGGTCCTTGCTACGGGTATATAAAGATCCTTTGGCCGACTTAAGTGTGAGGACCAAGATGTTTACGGGAATTCAAGGCGGGCCCGGGCGGAGGGAAGGCGACCTGCAAGCAGAGGGGGTTGCTTGTCGTCTGTCCGTTTAGGTAGCGACTCCTAGCTCTACGAATGACGCGGGCTGATCCGGCGTGGGAAAACGCTAGGTCACCAGTTAATGATTCAAGTCTACACCATACCAAGTTTGCCAAGCGTCTCTCTCAGCTCAGGTATGTTGCGTGATTCGACAATCGTTTCACAGCCCGGTATACGTTTCAAGTGCTCCTTCAGCCGTTGCTCCTCGATGCCTCGCATCATGGTTGCGGGCCGATGGCTGTTGGCCGGTGACAGTTGGCTGTCGACTGTTCAATTTCCTGTTCCGTTTGACGGCTCTTAGAATATTTTTACGCTTAGAGAAGGAAAGGAGCAGAAGAGAGAATAGGTAGTCAACGCATTACGCTGGCTTCTATTTCCTCAAATTAAGGTACTAGCGCTGTTTGCTAGAGGAGAAACGTTTGGAGGTTCAATCGAGGTTGTAGGAGATCAGCTTCCTCTGTATGATATAAGCTGATCAGGTTGCGATCGGCAGGAAACGCTACGAAAATCCATAACCACCTCCATGGAGTGATTAATCGCTGAATGATTAGTTTGAGAGTAGGAAACAAACAAGACTGGCACCTGGCCCGTCTCTCACTCTGGGCCCGGGGTATCTGGGGCTCCCGTCACCGTGTCCTCGGCCTTCCGCCCAGGTATCCTGCGGTCCTCATCCCCGTGCCCGTCCCCGAGCGTAACCCCTTCCTTCAGCGAGTTCAGCACTCCGGCAAATCTCATCTTCCCCTCGAACTTGACTCTGATGCCCTCCGCAATACCCGGGGAGACATCGGCTTTCTCCTTCATCCTTTCCCACTCGTCCCTGCTGACGTCGCAGACGGCCACCTTTCGGATCACCCGTTCATCGAGTTCGACCTGATTCACCACGGTGACTTTGGGGAGCGATTCTGTCTCTGCCAGCTTCTGGAGCTTTGAGGCCGAGGAAACCGGGCCGTCGGGGGTTAGAAGGACAAGGCGGCGCACTGGGGGTCGCGTTTTGAAGGTGCCGTTCAGAATGTCCTCGGTTGCCTTCTTCCATGCTTCGGCGGACCAAGGGGACTGCCCGGCTTCTTCTTCCCCTTCCCGTCTACGCCTGGCTTCAGCACCGGCTGCATCGGCGGCTGCATTGCGCCGGAGGGTCTTGCGCTGGAGGGCCGACATGTTGAGGAGCGCGGCGAGCGTGGCGCGGCCGGGTGACGAAGTGCGGGGTAGGCGTCAATGAAGTATAGAGGGCAGTTGTGATGGTTGCAGGTCTCGGGAATGACGTCCGTTGCTCTCTAGTCTTTGGCGAGAAACAAGGCGACAGCTGAGTTCAGGTGCAAGGTGCAGAATGGGAGGGAATCAATCAGAGCCTGGATTTGCGAAGTTAGCTCGTCTTCAGCGGCATCGCTTGAGAGCCTACCTAGAGCGCGCACAGAGATGGTGCGGCAACAAGTTGTGGAGAGCAATGTTGGCCGTCACGGGTTTCTTGGGTTGCTTCTGCATCATTCGGAGTTCGTCCGAAACCAAGGTCTGGCTCGCCTTTGTAATAACACAACCAACATCGGGTCGGGCCGACCTTGGCCGCCGGGTGGGTCGACAACCACGCATGCCAACGTCGCGGAGCTCCACCTAGGCTTTTAGGTTACGCACAACAAGAATTGGGCGACTGTGGTAAAGCCCGGGTCTTTTCAGGAAAACACTCAAGGTCCCATCCCTCCGAGCGGATATGCTCCTGGCGCAGTCCTGCAGGTCCTCATGTGGGAACGCCCACCGCGAAACTGGTTTGAGCGGTAGATCAAGTAGCAGACGTCTGAGAGCAATGCCTTTGCTCTGGCGCTGGCTACTCTGCTCATCTCGGTTGTTGTCGGCATCCTGAGCTTGGTGGCGGCCGCCTTGTAGAGCTGGATGGCTTGGGAAGCTTGGAAGAGACCGGTGTCCGGCAACGACGGCGCTATTTGTGGGTGGACCGGGATGAAGGACTTGTTCGATCCTTCTAAAATGCGAGCCATGCCCTCGTGTTCATGAAACCATCAGTTTCCATATAACGTGGATTATCAGTGAGTGGGCCATATCTTCCGAGACGTTTAGTTCCCAATCGCATATTGTCTTCCCTGTCATTCTTTACTAACACTATGAACAGAAGAATGAGAGAGAAGGAGTGATATGTCAGGAGAAGAACCAAAACCCAAAAGGAAAAGAGGCCTCTTAAATCGGACTGCTTTCTGAGAATTTGAAGATCAGGACAGCGCCAGAAGGAGAGCTGATCGTCACATTCGTCCCAAAAATGGCCGAACATGACAGCCGATACTCGGGCGGCAGCCACAACAGGTTCTCTCCTTGATACGTAATCCAGGCACCGTCGCCGCTCAATCCATATCCGATGGCGATCTGTGCCAATGAATGAGTAGAAGCCGGGCCCGAGGCCGTAGGGTTTGCGACGGTGTGGAAGTCGGATGTGCCAAGCTCGGTCCGTAGAAGGTCAGAGTTGGATGCGTCAAACTGGACGTGGTGAATTCTGCGACCGGACTCGAGGCTCGACATGCACTGGCCCGTCACCGGATCCCAGATCTTGACTGTGCCGTCGCCTGACGCTGACGCTAGTCGGGTAGTCTCGTGAGACCAAGCTATTGACCAGACCCCGTCAGTATGGCCCTCGAGTGTCCATACGCACTGGCCGCTCGTAGGATCCCAGATCTTGACTGTGTGGTCACTGGACGCAGACGCTAGCCAGGCCATATCGTACGACCAAGCCACTGATTGGACTTTACCATTATGGCCCTTTAGCGTTGACAAACACTGGCCAGTCTTCGGATCCCAGATCTTTACTACATTGTCCTCCGACGCAGACCCAGACGCTAGCCGGGTCGTATCGGGTGACCAAGCCACTGTCCAAACCCAAAACGTATGGCCCACGAGCGTCGATATACACCGGCCAGTCGCTGGATCCCAAACCTTAATCGTCATGTCTTCTGACGCCGACGCCAGTCGGGCCATGTCGGGCGACCAAGCCACTGCACAGATCGGGTCATATTGTTTCGCAGGCGTCGAGATACACTGGCCAGTTACTGGATCCCAGACCTTGACTTCATGCTCTGACATCGTCGCCAGGCGGGTGGAATCGGACGACCAGGCTAGGTGTACAGGACGGTACATATGGCCCTCGAGCGTCAATATACACTGGCCGGTCGCTGGATCCCAGATCTTGACTGTATTGTCGTCTGACGCCGATGCCAGCCAGGCTGCATCGAACGAATAGGCCACAGCGTTGACAGCGTTAGTATGGGCTTCGAGCGTCGTCGATATGCAACGGCTAGCCGCCGGATCCCAAATTTTGATTGTCCTGTCGCCTGAGGCCGACGCTAGTCGGGTTATATCGCGCGACCAGGCTACTGAGTTGATGGCGAGGTGATGGCCCTCGAGCATCGATATGCTCTGGCCAGTCAGCGCATCGTGAATCTCGATTTTGCCCTCTGCTGCCGCTGCAAGCCGGGACGCATCGTGAGACCAGGCCATCGACATGACCCAGGAGCTGAAGGTGTTGAGCGCCGATATGCACTGGCCGGTTTCTAGATCCCAGATTTTGATTCTCCTATCCGACCCCAATGCTAGCTGGGTACCAGCGTTGTGCAACCAGACCATTGACCGGGTAAAATCCTCTCGGATTGATAGAAACTGGCCAGTCGCTAGATTCCAGATCTTGATTGCGTTGCCGTCGCATGACGCAAGCCGGGTCGCATCATGTGAAAAGGCCTTTCCTGGGTCAGAGAAGCTTCGGTCCTCGAGCGTCGACACGCACTGGCCAGTTGCCAGATCCCAGATCTTGGCTGTATTGTCCACTGACACCGACGCCAGCTGCGTCGTATCGCACGACCAGGCCACCGAGTTGACCGAGCCGCTGTGGCCTTCGAGCGTCAAGAGGCATGGGCTCCAAGTGTCCGCCATCTTCGGACTCCGGACGATCCACTTAGGCTTCTCGTGTTCGAATTGGTTCCTCGTTATACTACGGGCTGGGCTGAAGACAAGCGTTGAAGCGTACACCTGAAGAGGCCAGTTCTCGATCGACCATTTGTAGTAGAGGATGAACCGACATGCATCTCGGATTCGGTCGATGAGAGATGGTGTCTCGTTCTTTGTCTAACGACACGTTAGCACGTGGCTTCCGTAAATAAACCGCAGCATCAACAGCTGACCTCAATCAAGGCCTCGAGGGCCAGCATTGAAGCTACTCCTCCTGACATGCTCTTCTGTAGGCTAAGCGCCTCAAGCCAGTAGAGATACGTCTCTCGCAAGAAGGCATCAATTGATCCGCCATCCCGGAGGTCTTTGTCCACGGTCTTCTTGGGATCGCAGTCACGCAGATGGTCAAACCAGTACACGCACGCGTACCGTGCTTTGGCGAGCGGATCTGGATCGGGTGACCTGACTTTCTCAATGGGGAATCCAGGTGCATTAAGACCGTAGATGTCGCGTCGCAGGGTTTCCCGCATGACTTGAAGCGATCGCGAGAAGATGCTATGGTGGACGTCATCTACCCCGGAAGGAAAGATCTCACCGCGTGCCTGTTGGAGCAGAAAGTCTTTGGCGGACTGATGGACAAAGGATATAGTGCGTTCGCGGAGTGTTAGAAAAGAACCGCAAAGCCCTACAATCTCCGTGAGAGCCTTGCTATTGCCAGCAATACGGTCGGGCGTATCCACGAGAACTGGCAGTTCCTCCAATGTGATCGGCCGGTACGAGACCGAGACCGCGGCCAGTATTCGTTGAAGAAGTGGAGATTTTGTCCACCATCCGTCTATAGAACGCGTCGAGCCCGGGCGGAAATGTTGTCAACAACTCTTCAGCTTCCCATGCCGAGGCGTCTGCGAGCTCTAGGCAGACCAAAGCCACCCAGAGGAAGGTAACGTGTTTGATAAGCGAGCGCCGCAGATAAGCGAGCGCCGCACTTCTAGCTACCTTGTAACAACTATCCTTAATTACCACACCACAACACTAAGA
>OUNM010421352.1_pt1 | contig 17738 bp, 16 predicted proteins | sample 1769961 | NCBI WGS metagenome assembly OUNM01 (sample SAMEA3914820, study PRJEB12502) | metagenome | biome: forest; material: soil | place: USA | collected 2012-03-12 | depth 0.3 m
CTCGCGCTCGATCCCGAGTGGGCGATGAAGAGCGGTCAGCGGCCCGGCAAGTTCTTCGGGCAGACCACGGGCGGCGAGATCAACGGCGTCGCCGAGTATCTCTCGAAGGTGATCGCCGACGACGAACTCCCGGAGAAGGCGCTCGTGTTCCACCACGTGAATCGCCACGTCGTGAAGGACGAGGACGCGATCAAGGCGTATCCGGGCGTGGTCGTGATCGACAGCGTCGACGGCCTCGGACCGAAGTGGTCGAAGGTCGAGACCTACAACAACCTGATGCTCATCATGCCGCGCGCCACGGTGCACGCGGGCTTCAAGCTGTTCTTCGACGAGGATCGCCGTAACGGCAATCAGCTCATGACGCCCGTCGAGGTGCTCCGCCTGAAGCCGCAGCCCGAATACGTGATGTACGAGTGACCGCTCAGTTCGTGACGTCTCAGCGCGTGACGCTCAGTTCGTGACCCAGACCGGCCAGAGGTTCACGAGCTGCTGGCCGATCGTCGAGACGAGCACGAAGCCCTGTCCTTGAGTCGCCGGCGCCTTGCCGGTGATCGTGAGATGGATCTTGTCGCCCGGCAGGCCCTTCGACTTGTCGAGCGAGTACGTGAACTCCTCGGAGGAGCCCGTGAGCTGCGAGAGGTCGATCGCCTGCACGTTGAACGCCGGGGTCTCCGCGTCGGCGTACAGCGTCAGCTCGATGGTCTTGCTCTGGCCGACCGCCACCTTGAATCCGTTGGTCGTGATGTTCTGACCGAACTCGTCGCGCGCCGCGATCCGCTCGGACGTCGTCGGATATGCCGTGAAATAAGGGTCTTTGGTGTCCGGCGCGCACGGATGATGCCCCGCCTTCGCCGACGCGTTCGACCACGTGCGCTGCACGGTGAAGCCGAGATCGCTGGGCGTGGTTTGCACCTCCATCTGCGTGCAGAGGTCGCCGAGCTCGCCGAGGAACACGCGTCCCCAGACCGCGTGATCGTCGTCGACGCTCATGTACGCGGGGCTCGTCTGCGGGAACGGATCGGTCGACCACTCGAGGATCTCGTGGCTCGCCGAGAAGGTCGTCACGTCGAATCCGTTGAGGCCACCGAAGGATCCGCAGCGCGGGACGACCGCGTAGCTGATCGGCGTGCTGCCGGCGGTGGTCTCGAAGTGATAGCCGCCGAATTCCTGGCAGCTCGTCCCGCTCTGCTGCGTGATGGTCGTGCCGTCGGGATAGAAGATCGCGTAGAGCGCGTTCGAGTCCGGCGTACCGAAATGCGCCGAGTCGGTCTGGAACTTCCCCGCCAGCCACGGGCCGATGGCGTTGTCGTCGATCTGCGATGCGGGGGTCTCCGACAGGACGATGGCAGGCTTCGCCGTGAGGGCTCCTACGCCGTACTCGGAGGAGATCTTCCCCCAGTACGTCGACGTCGCGAGCTTCGTCGTGAAGTCGCTGATCTGCTGCTTCGAAGCATCGCCCGCGAAGACGATCGGAATGAGCTTCGGCGTCTTCACCACCGACCCGCCGAATGACACGGCCTGCGCGAAGGTGCCGTTCGGGGCCGGCTTGAAGACGAACGGTCCCGTCGCGGTGTCGGGCGCGCCCGCCTCGGGCATCGGCTCGCCGGTCACCGGCGGATCGACGACGCCTGCTTCGTCGGACGGCGCCGCCCCGGGCGCCTTCTGCTCGACGACCGTGGTCGTGGTGCACGCGAAAGCGAGGGCAGCAAAGGAGGTGGCGGCGAAGAAGAAGAAAGGAGCGCGGGAGGTGCGGGGCATGCTCATGGGCGTCCCGCCGCGCAAGCAATTCGCGCACCGTCAGTTAAATGCCGCTTTTCCAGCGTTTCTCCGAGCGTGTGACCATTTGTTGACGTGCCGCGGCTCAGGATGGCGCACGGTGCCGGGCTCGTCTCGTCATGGTGAAGCCCGCGAGGTTCGCCTCCACGACCGGCGCGAGCAGCTCCAGCATCGGCTTCGATCGAGGTGCCGTCGCGAAGTGGAGCGCCGCCCCGAAATACGACGTGAGGAGCGTCCCGACGATCGTCTCCGCTTCGATCGCCGGATCGAGGAGCCCGGTGCGCTGGGCGCTCCGGACGTCGTCCATCATCTCGGCGACGATCCCGCCGAAGACCGACTCGACGAAGCCGCCCAGCGTCGGATTCAGGATGTTCGCGGCGATGACGACACGACTCAGCTCGCGATCGACGGCGACCGCTGCGCCGAGCGCCATCACCGTCGCGCGGAGCGCCTCGATGGGGGTCCCGCCCTTCGCGATGACGCGATCCCGCGCGCTCCGCGCGGCTCGCACCTGATCGCGTACGAGCTGCGTGACGACCGCGTCCTTGGTGGCGAAGTGCACGAAGAACGTGCCCTTGCCGACGCCGGCCTCGCGGGTGATCTGCTCGACCGAGGTCGCCGCGTACCCGTGCTTCACGAACAGCTTGAGCGCCGCCTCGAAGAGACGCGCGCGCGTCACCTCACCGTCGATCCTCGGTCGCCTGCGCGCTGCCACGTACGTCTTTTCTCCCAGGATCGGCCCGGGCGCAAAATATGACCAACGGTCATGATAACGCGTTTGCGGCGCGACGCGTCGTGCGGCCTGCGGCCCGCAGATGTCGTCCAATAGGCGTCTCCGGAGCCGTGTTGCTGGTCAACAGAGTGACCGTTGGTCATAAAGCCAGCCCGTTCCGAGGAGGCTCTTCCATGATCCGACGCACCGCCCGCTTGCTCGCTTGCTCGCCGTTCCTGGTCGCCGCAGCCGCGTGCGGCTCGTCGACGTCCGGCCCGGAGACCGCTCCGCCGGCGCCCGCGCCGACGGCGGCGCCGACCGAGATGCCCGCGCCCGCTATGCCCGCTGCGCCTGCCACGCCCGCGGTCGACAACGGCGCGCCGTCGACGACGTACCCGGCGCCTCACCCGCCGCTGCCCCAGCTCGTGAACCAGGCCGGCGGCAAGGTGCTCACGTCGCCGAAGGTCTATCTCATCGTCTATCCGGGCTACGAGCACACCGCTGCGGTGCAGGCGTTCGCGCAGGCCCTCGGCACGTCTGCCTACTGGACCGAGACGACGAAGGAGTACGGCGTCGGCGCGATCGAATACGTCGGGACCAAAGAGCTCACGGACACGCCGCCGACGACCATCGTCGACACGGACGTCGAGAAGTTCATCGCCGCCAAGCTCGCTGCCGGCGAATTCGGCACGCCGGATCCGAGCACGCTCTACGCGATCTTCTATCCGCAGACGACGACCATCACGTCGTCGACCGGCGGCATCGGCGGCGGCTCGAGCTGCAGCTCGTTCGGCGGCTATCACAGCGACACGGCGGTGAAGGTCGGCGACACCACGTCGAACTACGCGTTCGCCGTGCTGCCGACGTGCCCGACGTTCGGTGGCCTCTCCGGGATCGACGCGCTCACCGGCGCCGCGAGCCACGAGCTCATCGAAGCCGTCACCGATCCGTTCCCGAGCACGAAGAACGGGCAGGAGTCCGCGTACTCGAGCGTCGATCTCGATCACTTCATCTGGGTCATCGCGGGCGGGACCGAGTCGGGGGACCTCTGCGTGCCGGAGACCAACGCGTTCATCAAGATCCCCGCGCTCGGCTACACCGTGCAGCGCACGTGGTCGAACGCAGCCGCGAAGCTGTCGCACGACCCGTGCGTGCCGGCGATGAAAGAGGCTTATTTCCAGAGCGCGCCGGTCATGAACGAGTCGGTCACGATGACGTTGCCTCCGAGCTTCGGCGGCCAGGACGTGCCGACGAAGGGCGTCACCATCCCGATCGGGAAGAGCAAGACCATCGAGGTCGATCTCTTCAGCGACGGCCCGACGAGCGGTCCGTGGACGGTCTCTGCCGTCGACGCGCTGGCGGTGCTCGGCGCCGGCGCCACGCTCAGCTTCAAGTGGGACCGCACGAGCGGCTTGAACGGCGAGAAGCTCCATCTCACGGTCACCGTGACCGGCGCCTCGACGTTCGTACCGGGCGCGCACCCGTTCTCGATCAAGTCGACGCTCGGCGGCATCGAGCAGCGGTGGCCGGCGCTCGTCGTCGAGCAGTGATCAGTCGTCGGTGGGCTTGGTCCACGCGGGCGGGGCTTCGGGCACCAGCCTGAAGTACGCGCTCGCGGTGACCGGGCCGACCACGTCGTCGTCGATCTTGTGGAGCCGCACGAGGGACGAATAGAGCCGCTCCACGCAAGCAGCCTCGGGCCGACCAACGGCCGTACCGCCGTCGACGTGTGCGCGCTCGACGGATCCGTCGCGACGAAACGTGAGCGTGATGGTGTCGACACCGCGCGGCGACGACGGCGTCGCGCACGTTGCGACGTTCACGCTAGGAAGGGTGACCTCGTACGTGACGTCGGTCACCCCAGCGGCCGAGCGGCTCGTCCATTTGCGGGTGCTGAGATGCCCGGTGTACGACCCGTTGCTCGGCACGGCGGCGCCGAACGGCGGGCTCGCATGTCCGCTGCGATCGTCCCGCGGTCGGGGAACGACGGGAACGACGCTCTTCGGCGTCATCTCGGCAGGCTTGGGCTCCGGTGGGGGCGTCGGATCGGGGAAGGGCTTCGCGCTCGGATCCTGGAGAATGGGCTCGTCCTTCGCGACCGGACGCGCGCGATGCGCGACGAGCGCCGCGACGACGGCGACGAGGATGATGCCGAGAGCAACGGCGGTCCCGGCGAGCTCCTTCGCCCATCGATCGCGGAACCACCGACGGAGTCGGCTCACGCGCTGACGGACCATGACTGCGGACACGCGATCCGCCGCGGCGATCTCGGACAGCGTCTCGCCGTCGGCCTCGCGCAGCATCCACTCGAGCGTCTGCTTCGCGGCGGGCGCCTCGGGAAGCGTTCGCTCGACCCACGATTCCAGCGCGTTGCCGGCAGCGGGCTCGGCCGTCGTGTCGATCGTCTGGTCGTGCATCAGGTGAACGAGCGCCCACGCGCTCTTCTCGATGCGCCGTTGCTCGCGTCCTCGCCGGCGATGCACGTCGGCGGTCTTCTGGCGTGCGATCGCGAAGACGAACGGACGAACCTCGTCGACCGCGTTGGGCAGCGCCTTCGCGGCGAGGGCCTCGGTCAGGGTCGACTGCACCACGTCCTCCACCTCGGCGCCGTCGATCCGGCGTCGAACGCTTCGCACGAGATCCGACCAGAGGCGGGGATCGCCCAGCGCTTGGATGGTGCTCGTCGGGATGGTGTTGGACGTGCTCACGGGCCCAGTACCGTCGGTACGGGCCGGGGTGTGACAGAGAATTTTCGCGGCGTCGACCAATTCTGGAGCACGTCACACTTTCGCGTCGTGCGGCGGTGATGCCGCCATGAAGCTAAGATTTTCGGCTCTTTTCGTAGCGGCGCTCGGGAGCGCCTTCGGTTGTGGGACGGCACCGATGGTCACGGCAGCGATGCCCGACAAACAGCCCATGCAGATACCGGTCCCCAAGGTGACGGGCGAGCCGCTTGCCGCGCCGGACCTCGTGCCCGTCGAGCTGCCCACCGTCGTGACGACGAACGCCGATGAGGTCGTCTCGTTCCTCGAGCACGTGATGAGCCCGCAGCGGCTCGAGCCCGGCGTCGAAGCGGATCTGCGGCTTCCTCCGCCGGAGAACGGAACGAGGCGCATGATGATCCAGATCCCGAAGGGCGCGTGGACGTGCTTCGCGCAACGAACGCCGCGAGACGAGCGCGCGGTGGTCCTCCGCAAGTCGCCCGCGGGCTTCCTCGTTCCGCCGGTCGCGTGGCTGGCGGAGGTCATCGACGTGCCGGGCGTCAGCGTGGACGACGCGCGCGCGTGGTACGTCGCGATGGCTCGACGCATCGCGATGACGGGCCGTGCGACGAGCCTCGTTCGCTACACGAACGGCAACGCGAGCTCGGTCGTTCTGGAGCTCCACGCCGTCGAGCCGAACGACGCCGAGCTCGTTGCGACGAGCAAGTTCATGAAGGCCGGCGAGTACGCGCCGGAGAAGTGGGAGACGATCGTCGAAGGTGCGGACGGCATCAAGACGAAGCGCATGAACGATCACCGCGGCGTGAGCGTGTTCGATCTCCTGCGAAAGCTCCCTGGCACGCCGCAGCCGAACCCCGCCGGCTCGCCGACGTCGACGTGAAAACGCGCTCAGTCGCGCGTGCGTGACGGCGCGACGCCCGGCTTCGGGGCCGCGCGCGCGTCGGATTTGCCTTCGCTCATGTTGTCGTAGCGGCGTGTCGTCGGGTACGCGAGATCGACGTCCGACAGCTCGTGGAACGCGTCGAGCACCTGCTCCCAGATCGCGGAGGACGAGCTACGACGTGCTCGTGGCGCGCAGAGGTATCGCATCGTGAGGCACACGCCGTTGTCGGCGACGGTCGTCCACACGACGGGGGTGAGCGTCGGGAACTTGATGTGGAGCGTCTCGGCCGCGGCATCGATGCGCTTCTTGACGTGCTCGTCGATCTTCTCGGTCTGCGCGTCGAGGATGCGATCGAGCGTCTCCTTCGCCTTGCGCCAGTTGCTCTCGAAGGTGACGGTCACCTCGAGCTCGTTCCAGATGTAGCCGAAGGCCTCGTCGTAGTTCGCGACCGTGTGCTTGAAGATGCTGTTGTTCGGCACGTGCAGGATGCGGCCGGTGCCCTGATCGGCGTGCACCCAGTTGCCGACCTCCAGCATGATGAAGCGGAACGGGCGGATGTCGACGATGTCGCCGACGTCCGTGCCGACCTGGATGCGGTCGCCGACGCGGAAGGGCCGCCGGATGAGGATGAACAGCCAGCCCGCGAGGTTGGTGAGGAGATCCTGGAGCGCAATCGCGACGCCGGCGGAGAGGAGCCCGAAGTACGTGCCGATCCCGGCGATGCCCTGGATCCAGAGGCGCGCGATGACGACGACCGCGATGGCGGCGACGATGTACCCGGTCACTCGCGTCATCTGGAAACGCGAAGCCGACTCGTCGATGGTGCGCGCGAGCACGCGTCGCGAGAGGCGTCCAATCAGGAGCCACAGCAGGAGGACCGCGATCGTCCCTGCGAGCCGCATCAGCGTGTCGGGCGTGATGCCGAGCGAAGCGTAGAGCTGATCGAAGAACCCCATCCCGAGACGGAGAGTACCCGTCCAGCGAGCGTTTTCCGCGGCGAATCAGTGGATCGCGGCGATCCGCTGCCGGAAGCACAGGCTCGCTGCACCCGCGTACGTTCGCGCGAAGGTTCGCGGCGTTTATTTCCATCGCACGTTCATGGCGACGTTCCACACGACGCCCGCGCTCACTCGCCGGCGCGTGAGTCAGAATCGCGCGCCGAGCGAGACGTTTCCTCCGTAGAGCGCGGGCGAGCCGAAGCTGTCGTAGGAAGGTTCGAGGGCGACGAAGACGCCGCCGCGTCGTCCGAGGCGAACGACGTCGAAGCTCGCGCGCGCGTGGACGCCGAAGCCGAAGTGGGTGATCGAGCCGCCGCCCGTCTCGCGCCCGATGCTCAGCCAGTCGACGTTCAGGCCGATGCCGATGCGGAAGCGATCGACCACGAACGACGGCGTGACATCGAAGCGAATGACCTGCATCAAGAGCCCATTCGGCGACGACGCCCTCACGTACTCGGCCTCGCCGCCGAGCGAGAAGTGCGCGGTCAGCTCGTGAGAGATGCCGGCGAGCGCATGGCCGCCGACGAACGGGAGATCGAGCAGCTTCAGCGACGACGCGCCGCCGGCGACCGTGAGCGCCGCGTCCGTGCTCGTCACCTCGCTTCGAAGTGCGGGCTCCTCGGCGAGGGCGGCGCCTTCGTGCGCGACCGACACGAGAGCAGTCGCAGCCGCGGCGGCGAGCACTCGGCGCAACGGGCGCCTCATGGGCACACCTTTTCGTGTGGCGTGGAGTACGTCTTCGGCGTGCCCTGCGGCTCTCCTTCTTCCTCGTAGTAAGAGCTGCCCGCTCGCTGGGCGCGCGCCGCCTGCGCGCGTCCGCAGATGCCCTGGCGGGCGAGCGAGTCGCAGTCCGTCGCGAGGACGCAGCGGCTCTCGGCGAGGTCGAGCGCCGGATCCTCCTTGTCCGTCGAGTAGCCGCCCGTCGCGTCGCAGCTCGGCTCCTTCGTCGTCACGGAGTGCTTGCAGGCGAGCTCCTCGGCGACGAACCCGGCGCAGCACTTCACGAGGTGGGCTACGGCCTCTTCGCAGTAGACGACGTCGTCGCGGAGCTGCGCGTCGTCGACGGTGGTCCCGTCGTAGGTGCAGGCGAGCAAGGCGCCCGCGATGAGCGCGATGCCCAAGGGTCCGCGTCCGAGTGGTTGCCGTCGCATGCCCTGAAGCTAGGCCTCGCGAACGCGCGCGCACCTGACACGAGCTGACAGCTGCAACGAGGGACGCTTGGTGCCGGCGGATAGATTCGAGCTGTCGTAAGAGGAATCAAAAGGCACGACGGCTCCACTGGTTCATCGTCGATCGCGCATTCTGCAGGTGTTTCAGTTGCGAGATCGCTCGGCACGGTCGACGTGCGCCACCTGCGTCGGCGGCGGTGACGGCGACCGTGCCAGGATCGCCCACCGGCGTCGCCGCATCGGCAGGCAACGCGAAGGCGACGGTGACGTGGACCGCGGGCGCGCGGCCTCGCAGCTGTCGTTGATCCTGGGGGGTCGGGCGCTCCGTGCTCTGGGACGTCACACCACGACGCGTCCGATCGGCAAGTACGCGGGGACGCGCGCGCGAGTGTGCTCTCGGAGGTCACAGACGCGGGCGGCACGACGCTTGCGAACGCCTCCCGTGATGATGCGCTCCCAAGGCCTCGCCACTCTCGCCACTCTCGTCACAGTCGCCGCGCTCGGCGCGCTCACCGCGCTCGCCGCGTGCTCTGGATCCGGAGCCGCCGATGCTCCCTCCGCGCTGCCGGACGCGCCGGCTCCGCCCGCCAGCGGGTCAAGCGATGCGCCGCCGTCTCCAGACGGCGCGGCCCCGATGGACGGCGGACAGCCCGCGCATCCCGCGCCACTCGTCACCCTTGCGGACGTGGCCGGTCTCTCGGCCGGTCCGGTCGGCTGCGCCGGCGCGTCGTGCGACGCGAAGCGCGCGGCATTCTTCGCGCTGCTCGGGGACCTCGGCATCCACAAGATCCGGACCGACCTCCGATGGTCGGACGTCGAGCCGAAGCGCGGCACCTTCGACTTCTCGGGCACCGACCGTATCGTCGGCGCGGCGCGCGCCGCGGGCGTCGAGGTGCTGGGGATCCTCGACTACGGAGCGTCGTGGGCGACGACGCACAACGACGCGCTGTACCCCCCGGATCACCTCGACGACTTCGTCACCTTCGCGACGACGCTCGCGACGCACTACGACGGTCAGGTCTCCGAATACGAGGTCTGGAACGAGCCCAACGCGGGCTTCTCGTTCTGGAAGTCTTCCTTCGGCGGCGACGCGAAGGTGTGGGGCGACCTCACGAAGCGCACGGCCGATGCGCTCCGGAAGCTGCCGCTGAAGACGCCGGTGACGATCGCGCCCGGCGGGACGGTGTACCTGTCGCAGCTCGTGCCGATCCTTCCGCCGGGCATCATCCCGGCGGGAACCGACTTTGCGCGCGACGCTTTCGCGCAGAACCCCGGGCTCGCCGCATCGACGAACGCGTTCGCCTTTCACGGATACGACTCGTACCCGCCGCGCAACGCGCCCGAGTCGGCGGCGCTCGGCGAGGTCCAGCTCGGAACGAAGATCGAGAGCACGCGCGCCATGCTGAAGAACGCGGGCGCCGGCGCGCGTCCGCTCTGGCTCACCGAGATCGGCTGGCCGACGGCGAACGGCGTCGACGAGGCCGCGCAAGCGCGCTGGAGCGTGCGTTCGCTCCTCCTCGGCGCGCTCGGAGGCCTCGACGCGATCTACCTCTACACGCTCTACGACGGCGACTCGCCGCCGGCGTTCTCGTTCGCGCCCGAGGGCTCGTTCGGGCTCGCGCATGCGGACGGAACGGCGAAGGCATCGTTCCGGGCGGTGAAAGGGCTGCTCGCCGTGCTCGGAAAGATGACGGTCGTCGGTCGAGCGAAGCCGGCGGGAGCGCCGGGTGACGTGTACGTCGTCGAGCTGGCAGGAGCCGCCGGCGAGCACGGGTACGCGGCGTGGCGCTCGGACGACGGGCAGGGGCCGTGGGCGTGGAAGCTTCCCACGGGCTTCATCGGTACTGCGCACGCGATCGACGGCAAGTCCCTCGGCAAGGTCGGGGTCGAGGTCTCGGTGACACGCGACCCGGTCTACGTGGTCGAGGGCGTCAACTGAGCTATGATCGAGGCGTGCGCGGCTTCCGCATCGTCGCGCTGTTTGGCGTTGTCGGGGTCGCGGTGTTCGCTGCATGTGCCCCGCTCTTGTCGTTCGACGATCTGAGCGAGGCTCCGAAGAGCGACGCCGGCGGAACAGCCGAGGCCGCTCACGACGGTGGGCTCGGCGCCGACGCGCGCCCGGGCGACGATGGCGGCGTCGACGCCGCGGCCATCGGGGTCGACGCGGGCGATCTCTGCGCTCGCGTCACCGCGCCGTCCGATGCGTGGTACTGCGAGCGTGTCCTCGACATGAGCTCATCGAACCCCTCGCGCCTCTGGACGTGCCTCGACGGGGGCTCCACCGGCGTCACGAACTGCGCGTTCGGCTGCTTCCAGGCGCCGCCGGGTAGGCCCGACCTCTGCGCCTTCTGCAACCTCGGCGACGGCGACTATTGCCCGTCGGAGTTCTCCGATGTGTACGTGACGTACCCCGCGCATGACGTCTTCGTCATCCATTGCTCCGGCGGTCAGCCGCTCCCGAAGCCGAGCGCGTGCGACGGCGGGGCCCGTTGCGTGCGCGCGGCGCCAGGCTCGCACTGCCCGTGATCCCGTCGCGCCCCGCGCGGTCGCGACCGCGGCGGAGGTGATACGCTCTTCTCGTGTCCGATCCGACGCGAACGCTTCCGCACGATCGTCACCGGCCCGACATCCCGCGCGTGGCGACCTTTCTCGTCACCGTCACGGCGGGTCCGGACGCAGGCGCGCACGTGGTCCTCGACGGCTCGCAGCCATCGCGCATGCTCGTCGGGCAGAGCCCGGCTTGCGGTCTGCGGCTCTCGGATCCGCACGTCTCGCGCCGTCACGTGTCGCTCGAGGCGACGGAGCGCGGGCTGCGTGTCCTCGACCTCGGCAGCCGTAACGGCACCCTGTTCTGCGGTGCGGCGATCACGGACGCGGTCTTCGCGGGCGGACAGACCATCCAGGTCGGCGCCTCGTCGCTGCAGATCGACGTCACGACGGCGCCCCGCGAGGTGCCGCTCTCCGACGCCACCAGCTTCGGGCGCGTCTTCGGCGCGAGCGCGGCGATGCGGCGCCTCTACCCGCTGTGCGAGCGCCTCGCGCGCTCCGACGTCCCGATCGTCATCGAAGGCGAGACGGGCACCGGCAAGGAGCTCCTCGCCGAGGCCATCCACGAATCGGGCCCGCGCGCGCAAGGTCCGTTCGTCGTCTTCGACTGCACGACAGTCGCGCCGAACCTGGTCGAGTCGTCGCTCTTCGGCCATGAAAAGGGGGCCTTCACCTCGGCCGTGTCGCAGCGCAAAGGCGTCTTCGAGCTCGCCTCGGGCGGCACGCTCCTCATCGACGAGGTGGGCGACCTCGATCCACAGCTCCAGCCGAAGCTCCTCCGCGCGCTCGAGCGCTTCGAGATCCAGCGCGTCGGCGGAGACCGCTTCATCCCCGTCGACGTGCGCGTCCTCGCGGCGACCCGGCGCGATCTCGATCGCGAGGTCCAGGAAGGACGCTTCCGCGACGACCTCTATTTCCGCCTCGCGGTGACGCGCCTCGAGCTCCCCGCGCTGCGCGAGCGCCACGGGGACGTCGCGCTCCTGGCCCGACACTTCTGGCGGAAGATGGCGCCCGATGCCGGGCCGCTGCCCGCGCACCTCCTCGCGCGCTTCGAAGGTCACGATTGGCCGGGGAACATCCGCGAGCTCCGCAACGCCGTCGCGCGCGCGATCGCGCTCGGCGATCTCGTCCTCGAGCCGCGGCGGTCCTCCGTCGCTCCGCCCCCGAGCACGCAGGCGCCGCTCCCGGCCGCGAGCGACGTCGTCGACGCCGTGCTCGCCGAAGGTCTCCCGCTCGCCGTCGCGCGCCAGAAGATCGTCGACGACTTCGAGAAGCGTTACGTGGAGCGCGTCCTGGAGAAGCACGGCGGCAACGTCACGCGCGCGGCGCATGCTTCCGGGATCGCACGCCGGTACTTCTACACCCTGAAAAACCGCCTCGGCGTGTGACGGGACGACCGGTGCGACGCGCTCTTCTCGTTCCAGCTCTCGCGTCTCTCGCGTTTGCGCTCGCGCTCCCGGCCTCGGCGCGCGCGGCCGGAGCGAGCGCAAAGTGCGCGGAGAGCGCCGAGCGCGCGCAGTCGCTCTGGAAGCACGGCAAGCTCCTCGACGCTCACGCCGCGCTTCGCGAATGCTTGAAGCCGACTTGCCCGCGCGTCGTCCGCGATGACTGCACGACCTGGGAGCCGCAGCTCGATGCGGCGATGCCCACCGTCGTCGTCGCGGCGAAGAACGGCGCGGGCGACGACCTCACCGACGTCGTCATCACGATCGACGGCAAGAAGCTCGAAGGGACCACGACCGGCCTCGCCTCCGAGGTCGATCCCGGCTCGCACGTCTTCCGGTTCGTTCGCGAAGGTGCCGCGCCGCTCGAGCGCACCGTCGTCGTCCGCGAAGGCGAAAAGAGGCGCCTCGTCGAGGTGCGGTTCGAGGGCACGTCGAAGGTCGCGGCCGCAGCGTCGTCATCTGCGACGACAACCACACCGGCGTCCTCGTCGGGGCCGCCGACGCTGACGTGGATCCTCGGCGGCGCCGGCGTCGCGGCGCTCGGCGGCTTCGCCGTCCTCGGTCTCACCGGGCTCGATCGCTACCACACGCTCCACGCCGAGTGCGGCACGACCCGCTCGTGCACCAGCTCCGAGATCTCGACGAACCGCACGCAGCTCTGGATCGCCGATGCGCTCGCCGTCGTCGGTGTGGTCGCCGTGTCCGCCGCGATCTGGCTCTGGGTCGACGCTGGACCGGCGCGAGTCGGCCTCGGTCCCGCTGACGTCGTGGTTCGCGGCACCTTCTGACCGCCTACCGCATGTCCGAGGCGTGCTCCGGGAGAGCACGAACGAGTGCGCTCGCACATCCCGGGTCGTCGGCGGACCGCGTGGATCGAAACGCATCCACGCCCTGAAATATCGAGCGATTTGCACGTGCGCCGACGCTCTTTCGACGCGCACGCGAGGCATGCGCGTTGCTGCTGGAGTCCTCCGAGAGCGCCGTGCGTCGCGCCGGCTCGCTTCGAAGGAGATCTCCATGCCCCGTCCGTCTGGTCTGCGTGCTGCCCTGTCGCTCGTTCCCGTCGTTGCCGTCGTCTTCGCTGCCGGGTGCAGCGCGCCGCCCGACGAGGAGGAGTCGGGGACGTCGAGCGAGGCGCTCAGCGTCGACGCGGCGGTCCACTGCTCTTGCTCCTCGACCACGAGCTGTCCGGTGATTGGCACGCTGGCCGTGCCCGGCCACAAGAGCGAGCCGATCTATTGCAACCAGCTTTACGGCTCGATGAACCCCGGCGTGCAAGGCCGCTACGCGTGGCTCTACCAGTGCATGGAGCTCGCGAACCGCTGGCTCGTCGACGGCCTCGGCGCGCCGATCATCCCTGGCGCCGGCGCCCACGAGATGTGCGGGAACGCCGATCGCTCGGCCTACGACGTGTACTACGGGTCCTCGTCGCACGTGCCCATGCCCGGCGATGTGCTCGTCTGGGATGGCTACACCTACGGTCACGTCGGCGTCGTCGCGTCGGTCTCGCCGTCTGCGATCACGTTCGCGAACCAGAACTTCGGGAGCGGCGGGAACCAGTACCCGATGCTCACCACGCCGCGCAGCGGAAACTTCTTCGGCAGCCCCTGGGGTGATGCCGGCCTTCGCGCCAAGTGCCTCATCCATCCGAAGAAGCTCGGGGCGAGCGCGCCGAGCGGTCCGTGCAAGGGCGTCTCGCCGGTGAACGACGGCAAGTACTGCGGAGCGTCGCGGCAGCTCGGTTTCGCCGGCGGCGATCCGAGCACGCTCTACACGTGCACCGGCGGCGCCACGTCGTCGGTCCACTGCAGCGGCGGCTGCGTCGTCGCCCCCGCGGGCCAGAACGACCACTGCAGGTGATCTCGCCCGCGCGTCGCCGCGCGCGTCCCTCATCCACGTCTCTCGAAAGGAACCAGCATCATGCATCTGCCGAAATACCTCTCCGCCACGCTCCTCGCGTTTCCGGTGCTCGCCGCGGCGTGCTCCTCCACACCCGACGAGGCGACCGGTCAGAGCTCGTCCGAGCTCCGCCAGATCATGAGCCGGCGTCAGGTGACCGACGGCGTGAAGGTCGCGTCGGCCAAGCGTGGCATCACGAACGGGCTGCTCGTGGCCGGCGTCGCGAACCACGAGACGAACCTCGCCCACTGCGTCGCCGACTACTACGTGCAGCAGTGCCATCAGTCGGCAGGTACCCCGCGGTCGCGCGCCTGCAACGGCGGATCGGTGATCGTCGGCAACGCCGACCCCACCTGCGACGACGGCGGCCTCGGTCTCTTCCAGATCGACAACGGCACCCAGGAGGAAACGATCGCCGCCTACGGCGAGCGGGTCCTCGAGCTCGACGGCAACACCGACATCGGCATCGACAAGATACTCGGCGCGCTCTGGAGCTGCCCGGACACGCCCAACTTCGGCGCGGATCGAGCGACCGCGTACGAGAACGCGGCCGCGTGGATGAATGGCGCGCACCCGGGCACGCACGACTACGCCGTCTACTTCACGTGCATCGCGAAGGACTACAACGGCTGCGTCGGCAGCTGCAATACCGCGGCGCGCGCGGCGCAGTACCAGAGCGACACCGATGCGCTCGTCAGCGAATTCGGCGCCGCGTACTGGAGGCAGCCCGGTCCCGCGAACCCGTGTGCCGGTGCGTCGCTGAACGGCAAGTACTGCGGCTCGTCACGCCAGAACGGCTTCAGCGGCGGTGATTCGAGCACCCTCTATACGTGCACGAACGGATCGACCGCGGCGCAGCACTGCGCGAACGGCTGCGTCGTCGCGCCTGCGGGCAAGGACGACTTCTGCAAGTGAGCGCCGAGTGACGAACGGCGTGCGCTCGGCTACTTCAGGCACTCGCGCTTGTAGTGGCGATTCCCTTCCTCGTCGATCTCGAAGGGCACCTTGCAGGGATCGGGCGACGGGGCCGGCGCGGATTTCTTCGGCACGACACGCCGCGGGGCCGAGGCGAGCTTCGCGGTCGCGGTCGGCAATGGCGCGGGCGCCGGATCGAGCGGGTCGGCCTCGCGTGCGGGCGCCGGCGGCGAGACCGACGACGTGCTGATGGCGGAGGCGACCTCGCCGCGCGTACCGATCTCCGCCGTCGGTCGAGCGATGGTGGCCGCGGCGATGATGCACGCGCCGAGGAAGCCCGCGGACGCGAGGACGGCGAGCCCCGGCAGGCGGCGTCGCTCGGTCGCGGTCGTGACGGGGCCAGGCGCCGAGGCGATCCGCGTGGTGAGCTCGGTGTGCGCTGCGAGCTCGTCCGCCAGCGTCGCTGCGAGCACGCGCGCGACCTCCGCGGGAGGCGCGGGCGCCACGACTGCAGACAGCGCCGCCGCCATCTCCGCGCCGGTCGCGTACCGCTGGTCCGGCGACGCGGCGAGGCCACGGAGCACGGCATCGTCGAGCGCGATCGACACGTCGGCCGCGAAGCGGCTCGGCGGATCGACGTCGTGGAGGAGGATCTGTTCGACGACCTCCCCGTCACTGCCGTCACGAAACCGTCGCGCGGTGAGACACTCCCAGAGCACCGCCGCGACGGCATAGAGGTCGGCTCGCCGCGTCACGTTCCTTCCGCGGAGCTGCTCCGGCGGCATGTATGCGAGCTTGCCCTTGACCTCTCCGGTCTTGGTCTCGATGGCCCGATCGCTCGCGCGCGCGATCCCGAAGTCGATGACGCGCGAGACGCCGTCGCGTCCGATCAGGACGTTGTGCGGAGACACGTCGCGATGCACGAGCGCGAGAGGACGCCCCTGATCGTCCGTCGTTTCGTGCGCGGCGTGCAGCCCCGCGAGGACATCGGCGACGATCGCGATCGCGACCGCCTGCGGAAGCGGCTCGCGCTTCTCGCGTAGCGCGGCGAGCAGCGAAGCCAGGCTCGCGCCGTCGACGTAGTCCATGACGATCCACGGCGAGCTCGGATCGTCGACGACGTCGAGCGTGGCCACGACGTTCGGGTGCCGTACGCGCGCTGCGAGCCGCGCCTCCTCGAGGAACATCGCGCGCCGTGTCGGATCTTCGGCGAGGTGCGCGTGCATCCGCTTGATCGCGACGAGGCGCGGCGCGCCCGCCGTGCGCACGTCGCGGCCGAGCAGCACCTCGCCCATGCCTCCGGCGCCGAGGCGCTGGCAAAGCTCGTACGTGCCGCTCACGAGCGCATTCTAGCGCGCAGCTGCCGTTCCAGCACGCCAGCGCCGAGTGAGCTCTCCCAAAGCACGAAGCTGCGATGCACCGGAGCACGATCAGGTCAGGAAGGGCGCTCGTCCGCGTGCGAAGGCCTCGCGTTTCGGCGCGACCGACGCGAGCACGGATCGTGAAGAGCATCGGAGCATGCGGTACTTCGTCGATCTCGCCTTCGGTCTCCTCGCCTGCGCCGCGCTCGCCGCGTGCTCCGCGTCCGAGCGCATGCACGACGCTCCGCTTCTCACCGAGGACGCGCCGCCGTCGGACATGCTCGAAGCGGGAGCGCCGCCAAGCGAGCTCGTTCCGCATGCGGCCCCCGCGCTCGAGGGCGCGAGCGCGGCGTCCGTGGATGCCGGCCCGGAGCTGTGGGTGACGTCGTCTTCCGTGTGCACGACGCCGGGAGAGATCGGCGCGATCTTCCGCGGTGTCCCCGTCTACTGTCAGGTGCCCGGCCCGACTGGCTACTACCAGTGTGACGAGCTCGCGAATCGCTTTCTCCGCGACACCGTCGGACACCCGAACATCGACAACGTCGTCACCGAATATGCGTCGTCGATGTGCGCGCAGGCGGCGGCGATGCCCGCGTACTCGGTGCACGGAGGTCACTTCGCCCCGACGAGCGGCACGGCGCCGGCCGCGGGTGATCTGATCGTGTGGTCGGGGACGCCGGGACACGTCGCCGTCGTGACCAGCGCCGTCGGCGGCGTCGTCTCGTACGTGCAGCAGAACGTTGGCCGCCCCGCCGACCATCTCCTTTGGGACGGCGTCGCGCCATGGCCCACCGAGTGCTGGGTCCATCCCGAGCCCGCGCCGCCACCGCTTCCGGCGAACCTGCCCGATTGCGGATGCTTCGACGGCAACGGCGACTACTGCGGCCTCTCGGTCGTCGACCACGCGGCGTGGTACGGCTGCAAACCTCGCGTCGCGGGCGGCGGCGCTGCCGACTACGGCCATCTCTACGCGTGCAACAACGGCGTGTTCACCGCGAAACGCAGCTGCAAGAGCTGCATCACCGCGCTCCTCACCGATGCGAAAGGCGTGTGTGGCGATCCCTGAGCGAACACTTCGACTTCGTGGAGGATGTCCTTGGTGTCTACCAGACGTGCGGACCGGTCTTCGCCGGACAATTCCTCGGCTCGAGACCGATTCTCGAAAGCGTTCGCGTTCAGCAGAACGCGCAGCGAGGACCCATGCCGAGGTAGGCCAAGGGAGCCTCACACCTCTCGACGAAGCTCTCTCATTTGCCCAAGGATTGCCCCAAGAGCTGGTTCCGGCGGATAGATTCGAACTATCGTAAGAG
>OUNM010063548.1_pt1 | contig 17728 bp, 20 predicted proteins | sample 1769961 | NCBI WGS metagenome assembly OUNM01 (sample SAMEA3914820, study PRJEB12502) | metagenome | biome: forest; material: soil | place: USA | collected 2012-03-12 | depth 0.3 m
AATATATTAAGGAAACTGCTGCGGATTGTTTGCCATTTTATGAGAAAGAGGTCTTGAAAGAGTGTCACTGCTGGAATTTGATGACGGGCACGTCCACACCAAGTTGCTTGATCTCGCTCTTCATGCCCTCGTCCAGCAATTCGATATCGTCATCCTGAAAAGCCGACCCGTCGTCGAATTCATTCTCAGCAAACACCTGTCCTCGCCCTTCGCTCCCATACTCTCCATACACGCCGTCGGTTTCGGGAACACGAAAGACCTCTCCGTAGTTGACTTGTTCGTCTTTGCCGTGGCGTGGGCGCTTGAGGGATATGAGTCGATATCGGACAGCGAAGATCTGCTCCCCTACCATCCCGAACGAGGTGACGCGCGATGCCTCGTGATCTTTCCCAAACTTCCCCTGTGGATCGGCCTTGTCGCCGGGGTTGACTGTTCCATGCGAGACAGCCTGAGCAACCGCTCCGGCAGGCAAGGCTGCCTTTAAAGTCGTTGTCGTGTGGACCTTTGTGTCGGACTTGAACTCTCCATCAACAGCAGTCTTGAACCCAACAATCATGTATGCGCGTCCATTCTTCTGTTTGCGCAGCAAATCCAAGATCTCCTCGCGATAGTCCTTGAGAAGCGCGTCCAGAACGTCCGGATGTTGGGTCAGAGTTCGAGTCCTCACGTATTTGCCCTTCACCGTCACAGAGCGAGACTGGCCCTTGTCGAATTCTACACCGACGATTTGGCCCACTCTCAGCTGCGCGGTGGTGTTTTTGGTGACGGAGAACAGCGTCTCGAACCCTTCATCGACAATCTCCAGCTCCTCGCCACCCAGGCTCTCGGCAAGCGTCTTCGACTTAGGAGGAGATTCGGTTGACTTGTTCTTCCCGCCCTCGCTTGGCAATTTGCCTGGATCGGTCTTTTGCTGCTCGTCATTGCCACTGCCCGTTGGGATATCACCACTGCTGTTGTTATCTGCCTTGTCGTGTCCAAGCTGGCTAACAGTCTGCCGTTGCTCCTTTGGACGGTAGAAGGAGAGGGGATCCTCGAAGTTGGCAACGATTCGTCCGAGCAGGATGGATTCCTTGCTGGCGGGCAATCGGGACGTTATGACATATTCTGGCAGGCGAGACTTCTTCTTCAGTATCGGAACTTTGCTCCTGAGTAGGTTCATTTCGCTGTGGTCGATGTCGAATAGCTATCTTTGACCTTGTTGGAGAAGTGTCAGGTCGACACGAAGAGGGCAATGTTGGATGAAGGTGGCCGAGAATGGTGCGGCTGAATGAGGCATCCACCCCATGCAGCCTCCGACGCGTCTGGTGTCACATTTCCATTGGCTGTACCCCGCGCACAGCTGCAGGCACAAATTTTCGCGTGGGAGGCCTGGACTGGCGACTAAAATAAGTGGCGTCCAGGGACGCGTCATGTCACAAATACGCTAACCCTGGACAGGGAACCCAGCTGAGCTGAAGTTTTGTCAGGTCATCGCTGCCATTCTTATCTCTCATACCGACGACCAAGTAAGTTGCCCTGTCGCTCCCGCGTTTCTTGTGAGTGTGTCTGGACCTGTCGTTCGGCAGACATAGCGAGGAGTCGCGGTGCGCCGGAAGCTCGTCTAAATCGGAACAGCCTCAAGTCTGAAGCGTGGGTACGCTACGGCCTTGCAGCAATGCTGAGCAGCGTTGAAGTGCGGGCTCTTTCGATCCTCGGTCCTGGAAGATGGATGGTACGCGTCACGTTTGAAAACTACGAGAGGACATGCGAGCGTAAGACTCCCCCCAACAGGTGCCAATCAAGTGGCTTACGCGGGCATCTAGTCACGGACCCATTCTCAGGAGTCAACGCCCTGAAGGAGGAGCGACTGCGGTGGCTTCTGGAAGACCATGCTACGCTCTTTCCATACGACGTGACGAAAGCGCGCCAGTGCTCGGTGGAGCTCAAGGAATATGGAAAATCGCTTGCTGTCCAACTCGACCTTCAAAAGTTATTTGCTGGCTACCGAAGTCTACTCGAGGAGGCAGACCTAGTATTTCTAGACGTGTCGGAAAGCAACGAGAGTCTCAGTTTCCAGGCGCTTCACTGGGAGGCGATATCAGTCGCCTATCCAGCTGAACGGCCTCATTTCCCTGCCCTGGCCGTTCGTCGCATCATCGGTACTTCCAGAGAATCAGTTGCACTTGCCACGACTACGACACAGCCAGCTCCTGCCTCCATCTCGACAATCCCAGTTACTGGAACTGCACAGCAGGAGCGACTCGGTGCCGAACCTGCAAACTGGAAGCAAACTACCGACAATACATTATCTGCACCACCTGCAGCGGTCTCCAACATGACAAACCCAGGCCATGTCGCTGAGTCCACCTCGAATCGTCCCCCGCCGGCCAAGTTTCCTGTCTCTTCGCGTCCACTAAACGTGCTGATGGTCGTGTCAAGACCCAAGAGGAAGAGCGACATCGATCCGCTGCTGGCCAGCTCTGCGCTTGCCAATGTTTCTGAGCGTTTCAGAGAGTGTCGCAATGACTTTGAACAAGGATCCGAGGCGCATCGAAAAAAGGACCCACGATGCGCTCCTTTTGTCAATTTTGCCGACATCAACTTCGAAGTCGTCCGGCCAGGTTCATGGGCAGCGTTCAAGAATTGCCTGTCAGAGCGGAAACGGCAATGGGAGGAGAGCGGTGGGAGCGGACCTTGGTTCGACATTGTGCATTTCGATGTGCACGGTGCGATTTGGAAGGACGAAGCACATCTCCTGTTCTTGGACAGCACGGGACACAGGACTCTGTGGAAGTCGGCGACAAAGGTTCGCAGACGACTGAGGGATCACGGCGTCTTCTTCGCTATATTCAACTCGTGCGAATCGGCCAAGGTTTCTGCTTCGCCTCTGTCGAATCTAGCCACCGTTGTCGTCAACGGTGGCGTGCAGGCGGCCGTGGCGATGCCATTCAAGTTCACAAGCTCAGCTGCTCGGATATTTTGCACCGCGCTCTACTGTCGTTTGTGCCTCGTTCCGGGGCCTCCCGATCTGATGGCTGCTCTCATAGCCGGCAGATGGGCACTGCAAGAAGACAATATCAGACAGGGCAGGTTTGGTATTGATGTGGCCCTGCCCGACTGGGTTGTTCCTGTTATTTATATGAATCGTTCTTCAGCCAGGGACTTCCTACCCTGGCGTCAGATGTCCGGCCAGCTGTACAAGACGTTATCAGACATGGAGCTTTACATGGTCACGGAGGCGGTCTTGCCCTTCACCAAGGCAATGGTCAAACAAGCTCAGCATGCCCCCCTATACGGTCGCGAATACGATATCCTGGAACTTGAATGGCTCTTACTGGACGATCCGGATGCGAACACCGTCCTCCTGACTGGTTTGCCCGGCGTCGGCAAGTCGAGGTTGGTCAAGTTCCTGACTTCGTGGTGGAAACAGTCTCATCTTGTCGAGGATGCGCTATACTTGTCATGCAAAGACTATCTACCCTCGGAGTTGGTCAACAAGGTGAGACAATACGGCGAGACAAGGGCTGCGTCCAGCCGCGGGGAAGATGGTGTCGAACATTCGTCGAGGAGGCCTTACCGCAGCCGACATCTTCTTGTTCTGGATCATCTCGACATCGGCGATGACCATTCTAGTGAAGACGTTGCAAGGAGTTTCTCGACAGAGCAGCAAGAGGAACTACAACTTTTTCTCGATGAACTGAGCAGCTTCAACGCCTACGTGGTGCTTGTCAACCGAAGTGCAGGGTCCTGGCTTGTTTCTGCTTCCAAGCGGCGGTCCTTCCACCTCGACGGTCTTTCCAGCTATCACAGCGGACGACTGGCAGTTGACTATCTCAAGTCCATCGGGCTGGACAACGTGTTGACGGAGGGCCACAGCGGTACCTGGTTGGATTATCTGACCTGTCGACTGCAGTACAATCCCCTGGCGATCACCACTTACCTCGATGGGCTAAAGGTCTCACTGCAGGATCCAGTCAACAGCAGGGTCAAGCCTTCTGATTTCATCCGCTTGTATTTCAATTCGCTGTGGCAAGCTGCTTCGGACGCCTTCTTTGATCAGGACCCAAGGCATGGGTTGAGCGAAGCAGTGAGGGAATGTTCAAACAGCATCACCTCAATGCTGAATTCGATGCAGAACATGGAGATCCTCGTAGCTGGTGCCATATTTTCGGTCCCGTTCGGCATCTTCGACCCTGAATGGCTGATCTTCGCCTTGCGACCTCCGATGCCAACGTCGTCTGCCGCGGGGGTTCCAGAAAGCACATGGCCTTCCGCAACAAGTGAAGCCTTGGAGACTGCAAAGAAGGCGTGGATCCGCTCCGGCTGGATCGAAGAGGTTTATATCACTCTCCCGGACGACAGTTCGAAGCAGTACCTCCGGGGCCACCCCTTGTTTGTCAACAGTCTGCGAAGACTGTTCAACAGACAAGGCGACGAAGTATTCCGACTGGCTTATGAAGCGAGCTGGCAAACTTTCGCCGACTTTCACTACTCGAAAGCACTACAGCTGATGCCTAGCAAGGAGCTCCGCGAGGACGAGATGGTCTTGATACAGATGGAAACCGCAGCAGGCATACCTTGGCGACTCAATATACATACCGCTCTGACCAAAAGCCAGCTGGTTACCATCCAAGCCGAAGCAGCCAACTACCTACAGAGCTTTGCGGTGCTGGTGAAGAACAAGCGGCTTTGGCAAGCAGCCATCATATTGCGTCTACTGTGGATTGCGGCAGAGCGGAGCGCGACCCCAGCGCTGAGCATAAGTCATCTCAAGCCGGCTTGTACCATGTTTTTCGAGGCAGTCGAGGCGGGATTCAGCAACCAGAGCCACTCGCAAAAGGAGAAGCGTCTCCTCTCAAGCTACGTCGAGCCTCTCTACGTCGAGCTCGCGAGATTTCAGATGGAAAAGAGCCCGCGGCTGGCAGCCAACTACACGAGAGACGCCTTGGCTCATATCATGCGCTACCGTGACAAGGCATCATACTGGACAGCCGATGTCAAGGAGAGCATCGCCCATCTCCTCCTGCTCAGAGCGTGCGCCTTGTATCAGGCGGGCAGAAACTCTAAACAGGCAGCGGCAACTTGCGATATGGCATTCAAGTTTCTCCGGTCTCTAGTCGGAGAGGATGCTTCCATGACTGCGGCTGACGAGGGTACCGCGGATCGGACCCAAAAGGCGCCAAGTGCTGGTAGCCCAAAGCTTCTATTCATAGCTGTAGTAGCTGCGCAGCTTGCAGTACGGGTTTACCGGAGCAGCGGCCAGCAAGAGCTGATGGAATTGGCCCAGAAAGAAGTGAATAGATGGGCAGTGCAGCTTACTGCCCAGCTGCAACCACACTGGTCGGGTAGTGGCCTGAAGCCACTTGAGCCTGAGTTCTTGCCGTAAGTCTAGAGTCTTTGATCCCTGTTACCTGACATCGCGCCTAATCCTTTTCTATCTAGACCCATGCTGATGGGCCAAGTCTGCGGCCAATTTCCTCTCCCTGATCTCGACATGTTCCGGGCGAGTCTCAAGGCGATGGATCGCGATGGAGAGCTGCCCCTGATCAAGTCGACACTGGAAGACCTGGCCGAGGCTCAGAGATACGGCTCCAGAGCCGAAGAGCACCGGCGCCACGTTGAGCTGGCCGAGATCGCGTTTCACCTCCAAGACTGGATTGCCGCGTATGGTCACGGCCAGAGTGTGATAGCACTCTCGGACGAGTTCGACGGCGGAACAACACCCTACAACACCCCTCGCAACCGCAAACTTCGATTTATTCGCTATGGAATTGTAAACCTCCGGGTCCGCTTGCTGTCCAACGCTCTGGCATGTTTTTACGTTGGGCAGTGCGATACCGAGTCTCAAGCTTGGAGCAATGAAAGCGATCCCTATAACCTGGCCAAGGCCGACACTCCTGCAAAGTTTGTCAGCGCCGCTCTGCTTCTCAGCAGAATGAGCGTGCTGGAGTTCACGACTTCAGAGAAATTGACGCCGGATGAGTTTTACGAGCTGGACAATATCGTCCAAGAGCTGATCCCGGACGTGGTTCGGGAGCGATGGCCGGAATGCAACATCAACACCGTTGCATCGACCGAAAGGCTGAGCAGGTGGTTCGAGGTCACTTCAGACGACGACGGCAAACTCGCCCTTGTGCCCGCTCTCCACAGGGAGAGCCTCCTCGGCAACACACGGATAAGGAGTGAAATAAGAGACGTGGAGAAATGGCAGCAGCAGCAACTCCTGCAGGAAACGGAGGATCTCGATCTGTCTCCCCTGAGAGAGAATATACTGCTGTACTGCGCGGGGCGAGTCAAGAGTGAGCAAGAGCCTGAGGAACCGCTGCAGCAGCGACTGGAGCATATCTTGCTGCATGGTGGTCTCATGGCGTGAGAGAAGCGTGCTGGAGCGAGGTGTGTTGAGAGGCTACAAAGAATTCTACTCTACCCTTCTTAGTGGCCCATCTGCAGGATCACTACTGAAGATCTTCTTGTCGCGGAGCTTTGAGGAACAATGGAGTTGGTATGTAGAGGATGGGTGGTCCCATGTAAACGCGCCGGATGGAGTCAAGAATGCTGGCATTCATGACATGAATGTGTTCAAGAACATGGTAATGGAGTCATGGCCAGAGGGGATTCCATTGGAGGGGGAGAAAATATGGTAAAAGTGAACGAAGCGTTGGCTGGTTGTGTTGATCCGGTATCTGCTTTCTCTATTTTTCTTTCGTGTCATACGGAGGGCCTGGGAGGATAGAGATATTTAACTATGTTGCTTTTTCTTGGCGGATAGTGCCCATGATGCTGGTGTCATTCCTCTTTGTCACGCCCCTTGCCAAATGTACACATTCGTCTCCCAGCTGGGCATATCTTGTGTTGCTGCAACCGTGTCATACCTGAAAGATGGATACTCCGTTGCTTGTCGTAGCCGATGACCGGCGGCGGCTAATCTTAGAGAAGTTGTCGCGGGAGACCACGTGACCACGTGCCTTCCTTTCTCCAGACAGCCCACCTGCCCTGGGTTTGTCCCGACCTTCCACTCCACAAGCCAACCACCAGAAATAGCATCACCAGTTCTGCCCATTTTCTGGGTGTTTCCCACCACAGGTTATGCGCCCTCTCGCTTTCGCTGCATTTGAAGCAGTTCTTCAAGCTCCTTTTCGGTCAATTTGAAGCAATCGGTAGCTTTGTGGCCCTCGATCGGTCGGTCGGCGCGCAGTGACGCGCAACCGAATCGCGAAGGCATTCCACATCGCCAGCCCAGGAAAGCAACCGGTACCTTTGTGGCCCTCGGTCGGTCGGTCGGCACGCAGTGACGTGTAGCCGAATCGCGAAGGAATACCACATCGCCAGCCATCAACGACCTGTCGAGGCCGTCAGAAAGCTCTGACGACCAGTTCTTCGACCTGTTGATCAAGCCTTTTTCAACAATTAGCATCGTCAAGTTGACGACCGCGTTTTCCTTTAGTCCAGCTACCCCGATATCAAGGCAAGATGTCGGAAGCGTCGACCCCAGAAAGCTCTAGGGAGCAGAACTTTGAGTCCTTGGTCCTCAAGCTCATGACCCAAAAACACCGAACTGATGGCAAAGCTCACTAACTAATCAGTAGTCAAACTTGACTACGACCTAGCCGAGGACCATTCCCCTCGTCGACAAGCTTATTAGACAGGAGGACTTCCCGACCTGGCGAAAGATGGTCATCCGGGCCTTAAATCGCTTCGACCTAACCAAGTATATCCTCTCCGACGTTCCTGAGCCCGACAATCCTATCGAAGCTAAACAATGGCGTCTCGACTATACCGATGTTGAAGAATACCTCTACGCAGTGGTCCCTGGCCACAAGACCTAGTCCATCCTGGAGGGCCTCGGCTAGAACGTCGAGGACATGGACCCGAAGAAGACTTGGGATAGTGTCACAAATGAAGCCAACAACCCCGGGACGTGCATAAGGCGCAGGGACGCAGGACGTCCCGAGCCAATCGTCGAGGTGGGGCAGGCCGGGAAGCAGGCCGCCACCACAGGACCAATCAGGAATGGATCGTGTGGACAAGCAGACGATCCAAGGACGGATCGTGAGGAACGTCCAACGATCCAGACGATCCAAAAACGGATCGTGAGGAACGTCCAACGTTCCTAACGATCCAGGTACGCGGGTACCTGGGATTAGGTAGCTATATAGATAGCAGTTCTGGCGAGCTCTGGGAGCATCACCAGTTGTCAATACAAGTCACAGTTCAGTGCAAGCTCGGAAGCGTCTACATTGTGCTGTGTTGAAACATCTTGGGAACAAGCCCGAATCTTGTTGGGAACCTTTTGGCTTCCCCGAATCCATCCGATCAGCAACCAAGTCGTACCTCTGTTGAACCCTTTCAGGAAGTCCAAGCCTGTCCGGGTCGTGATTCGTCACAGATAGCCTTGCCTAGTACTTCGAAAGGGGTTCGGCTACTAGCAACTTTGATATATTCAACGAACTGGCAACTATCCGACATAGTTCATTTAACAAAGTAGAGGCCTACTAGCAACGGCTGAACTACCTATACCAGCGACTAGCTAGTACCCTATTCAAGCAGACCGACGAGGCCTACACCTGGTGTACCCTCCAGGGCATCGCAAAGGAATACCCGGAGCTGTATAGCCGTTGCCTCACCAACATCTAGAACAATAAGCTTATATAGGCCGACCTTATAGCGGAGCTCCAGTAACTAGCCGTCAATGAGAACGCTAAGCCTGCGATAACCACCGTCAGGATTGACGGCAAGAGGACCACCGCTAGTAGCGATGACGAAGAAGCTACAACCACTATGCCTAGGAAGGTCACCTACAAGGAATACGACCAGTGGATATAGAAGGGCTCTAAGCATTACAAGGTCTGCCGGAAACACTTCAGGGGCAATAGCTATTGGTATTGCAACCTTGAACAAGTACTAGACTAGTAGAAGCTAAAGGAACTGTAGCTGAAGAAGAAGGCCAAGAGCTAGACCTCTATAACCGGCCCTCTCTACTAGTAATCGGGAAATGCCTACCCCACTAGTTCGACTGACGCCCTATAGTCTATCCTGAAGACGACTAACGACTGATCTTCGAGCGGCGGGAACGCCCCAAACAATGCTACAACTGCCAAGAAGTCACCGACCACAAGGCCTATCAGTGCACCAAGCCCCAGGTGTTTGGAAGGTGCGCCAAAGAGGGCCACCGTCACGGCGAGTGCATGGAGGCCATCGTGAAGTGCGTCCCGTGTGGTCCTCGCATCAGTGTACATACCGGGTGGGGATGCCAGAGCACTGAAGGACACATGCGAAAATATAGACAAGTTTCAATCGCCATGGCCAACTGTGGGGAGGAGACGACGTGCCCTACGAGAGACAAGGAGAAGCCGACCCGATCATCGACCTGATGAACGAGGTTGGTCTGAGCAGTCTACTCCCGAGGGGCACGAAAACATGGCAACTGGTGGATACAAGTCAACCATCGACCTGGTGCTGGCCTCGGAGGAGCTGAGAGAAGCCACGGTCAAGTGCGGAGTCCATGGAACAGAACACGGATTGGACCACCGTACGGTCGATACAGTGTTCGACATTCCGGTCCCTGTGCCGAGGCACCAGGAGCGACCGCTTCTCAAAAACGCGCCGTGGAAAGCGATCAGAACCAGAATTGCAAACACGCCAGGCGCCACGCCGTTGGACGGAACGGTACAACAGAGAACGGACCGGCTGATGTCAGCCGTCTCGGAGGCGGTCCACGCGCTTACACCGAAGGCGCGGCCCTCACCGTACGCAAAGCGATGGTGGACCACTGACCTGACGGAGCTGCGCCGCATCTACACGCATTGGAGGAACCGCGCTCGCACAGAACGCCGCGCGGGGCCGAGGATACCCGAGCTGGAGGACTTGACAAAAGGAGCCGCGAAGCAGTATCACGATGCCATCCGACAGCAGAAGAAGAGCACTGGAACGAGTTCCTTGCGGACAACGACAAGATTTGGAAGGCCGCGAAGTACCTGAAGTCCGGAGACGACACAGCCTTTGGAAAGATCCCACAACTCACTAGGGCAGATGGGACGTCCACGACCGACCACAGAGAACAGGCGGAAGAGCTGCTCGCAACGGCGCAGATGGAAACGGGATGGGCAGTGCGGATCGCCGTGAGCAGCTCCAGGCGAAACAACATGGTAGGGATGGGAGGGCTCGTCCGCATCCCGCTATCCATGCGCGGTGGTCCGAGAGACGAGACCTTCAACATGACATTGGGCCCCAGGACGGAACAGAACCCGTACGCGGCAGAACTTGCAGCGGTCGGACATGCGTTGAGATTGGTGCAGAAAGTCAGGCACCGCCAGATCATACCCGCCACGAGCAACAAAGCGGCCGTGTTGACACTGAAAAACCCACGCCAGCAGTCAGGACAACAGTACGTCTCCGAGGCGTACGATGCAATACAAACGGCACGGGACGCCGGAAACACGATCTCAGTCGTGTGGATCCCAGCGAGTGCCGAACATGAGCTCCTGAAAATTGCCAAGGACAAAGCGAGGGAGGCAACGCAACAGATTTGAAGACACCAACCACCGCCCGATCCTGCCAAGACAGCTTTCCATCGCTGCTGTGCCAGGTCCAGCGACCAAGAGCGGTCCTGAACCTGTCGCATAACTCATTGCATGAGGTGGTCGCGGCTTTTGACTGGATGACCACGGTTTCACCAAGTGACTCCCATTGCGGGTCGGATATGGCTTGAAGAGACGTAAGTCTTGACCACATACCTTGTTCGGACAACAGTTCAATACGGTCTGCAACAGAGTGCTACACACACAGACACACACACACAATTTATTCCGCCCGGCGGGCTTAACCCGAAAGGGCAACTATACATATCTACTAATACAATTCTTAAAATGGATCTTGGGCTCCTCAAGCCCGTACGCCCTCCTTTTCCGGCTTATGTCCTTGCTTCTTCTGTCCTTCTCTCCATGGGTCCTCGTGGGTTAGTGATAACATGAGTAAGCCAGCTTGAAGTCCAGTCTTCAAGTGTTCAACGTCCTATCCTCGGCGGTTGAAGCGTGCTTACTCGGCGTGGCACGAGATGGGTGATGTTGGTGGGGTTGGCGATAAGGTTAGGTTGTTCCGTTCTGTGGTTGTTCTGTATCCAGACGCCCTGTCGCAATGGCAAACCGTATTGTTGCTCGCACCGCCTGCATATCCGGGGACCAGTTCTTGTCATCTGATGGTGACTTTCCTCCCAGGTAGAAGGATATGTTGCTCCTGTGGGTATCTGTGCATTGCAGCATCTCTGCTCGGTGTTCGGTCCATCGTCTGCATCGAAATAGGAAGTGCTCGACCGTCTCTCTTGCTTGTCCGCACGCGCACTGGTCTGACGATGCTGCTCTGGTGCGGTGAAGGTACGTATTGAGCTTGGCCATGCCTGTTCTGAGCTGAGCAAGCACTCCGGCCTCCCTTCGTGACAGGTGGTCGTACAGCAGTCGAGTGTGTTTGCCTGGTAACGCTGTGTCCACTCTCTTGGAGTGTCTACCCACTTTCTCTGGCAAGGACTTGGCCGCCGCCCGCTTAGCCCGCGCGACATGGAAAGGTCCTATTCCTGTGCCCACCGACCTGTCCTTTGAGTCCCTCGCCGCGTCACTGACGGGCAAGGACAAAGATCTGTTCCTCGATGTGCTGAGGGGGCTGTTATGCTGGCTTCCCGAGGAACGGCCGACTCAGCTAGAGGCATTCGATCACATCTGGTTAAGAAGTGCGGAGTTCACGCCGAGAGAACAGGATTTTCTGGAGATATTATATGACTGGCAGGGAACAGAAAACTCCTGGAAGAGAAGTAGTCGCCCGCATGCAGAGAGCCCCAGTGCATAAGGCGATGTATATGTACCGCAACCTACCGACTATTTAGCCCCGACCATAACTTCCTGTCTACCTACTGCCCATTCACCGTGCTGCATCCCTTTTTGGCGGCTGTGGAAAGGCACGGACAAGACCCGCAAGTCTGACAGATCAGGGCAGCCATGATTGCAAACCAGGATGGATTTCCTTGACATGGATGATGCGGACTCACCACGGGACGTCCCGTGGTGGGGTCCTCGTCTTGGCGCCAACGACCCTGTTGAGTTGGGGCCAACATCCAACGACTTGGATTTGCCAGTAATCCCAACATGTTTTGAATTGCCTTGGCAAATGCGAGCCCTGACTGACCCCTGCCTTGTCAATTGCCGACAAGGTAGTACGGGAGCTTTCCTGTATTAGGTATAGCGGTGTGTGAAAGTCTCCGACGAGATGAGGCATGATCGACAGACACCATTTTTTGCTGGGTTGAGGGCAGGAGCAGGAAGGAGCAGATAAGTCCCCAAGCAAGGAGAGGTGGTTGCTGTATTATTATTTTGCCAGCGTAGATTCAACTCGATTTGAAAGGCCCGAGGACTGGGTGACCCGAAAATCACTTTGGTCCCCCCCTCTGACAAACACAAGCACCAGGCAGCGACCGAGTCACGGCGGGCCTAAATCCACCGGTTTGCCGACAAACGCACCCAACGAATACGAAGGCTTCCCGTTTCCTGTCGGTTGGACGCGCAAGTTTGCCTGCGGTAGCCTAGCCAGGTCGGCGAGCCCCAGCGACTAAATAGCCAACATTCCCTCAACAACAACAGTGTTAGTGACAGGAACACGGAAATCTGCCTTAGCTCCAGGACCTCAACGTATGGTGGTGAGCCAACCAAACAGGCATTGTAATCCAAAGATTCCAATTCGAGCCAACGCCCTCCGTATGCGGCTCTACCTCGGCCATGATCTGCAGACACACTCTAAGCCTTGTGCATCTTGGGCGGTTCAGTTTGATGGCACCTCTGCATAATAAATACCAGCATTCTGCCTCGCTATCTTTAACTTGAACTTCAAGTGTTGCCACGAGACAGAGAAAATCAACACAGCGTCCATACCACTGAATTTACTACCCCTTCGAGCCAATTCTTCTTCAAGTCCACCCTCTGGACACACATTCTCTGACTCATTCCCATTTCAAGATAGTCGCCTTTCCAAGCTCCCTGAGCAAGCTCTGCTCCCAAGACCAGCTTATACTTCTGGACTCGATTGACCAGCTCCGTTTACAAGGCATCAACAACTACATCTCCCTCCCGCAAATCATCGTCTACAGCGACCAGTTATCCAGCAAGAGTTCCGTCCTGGAGGCAATCTCGGGTATGTCTTTCCCAGTCAAGAGCAACCTATGCACTCGTTTCCTAACTAAGCTAGTCTTACGCAGGACCCCGCACATCAGCGCAGGCGTTTCCATTGTTCCCCATGAATCCCGCCCAGAAGCTGAGCGCAAGGCTCTTCTCGCCTTCCGTGAGGAGCTGGACAGTTTCGACAATCTCCCCCAGTTAGTCGAGAGAGCAAAGGCTAAGATAGGCATCACAGGGTACAGCAGAGCCTTTGCCAAGGACATCCTCTGCATCGAAGTGACCGGCCCAGACCATCCTCATCTCACCATCGTCAACCTTCCCAGGCTCATTCACTCCAAGACAAAAAACCAAACCACTTCAGACGTTAAGCTTATCCAGGATGTCGTTCAGTCCTACATGAGGGAGCCGCGTTGCATCATCCTTGCCGTAGTGTCGGCCAAAAACAACTTCGCCAACCAGATTGTCCTGAAACTGGCCCGGACAGCAGACCCGAGTGGCACCCAGACTCTGGGTGTCATTACAAAGCCCGACACCTTGGTCCCAGGAGGCAGAAGTGAAGCCCTGTACGTCTCTCTCGCCAGGAACCAAGAGGTCGAGTTCCGCCACAGCTAGCATGTTCTAAAAAATATAGACTCTGAGAAAGGCTCTTGGAACCTCGCAACCCAGGACGCTGAGGAGGCTGAGTTCTTCAGCTCTAGAGTCTGGAAGGCCCTTCCGCGCTACTCTCTCGGAATCGGCAAGCTGCGCAGCTGTCTTAGCAAGGTCCTCCTTAGGCAGATTGCTGCAGAGCTTCCTAGCTTGATACACAAGATTGCTCAGAAATTCAAGTCCTGCCGTGATCAACTCGGGAGACTTGGGGATCCACGAGCAAGCTCGCAGGAGCAGCGACTGTACTTGTTCCACCTGAGCGGATCCTTTCAGGCGCTTGTCAAGGCATTGGTAGGTAGCAACTACAACGACTTGTTCTTCTTGGACGCTAAAACCGAATCAGGTTATCAGCAGCGTATGAGGGCGGTTGTTCAGAACCTCAATGAAGATTTCGCGTCCAAGATAATGTCCCTCCAAGGTCACTACTAGCAGGTTGTCGACCTGGAATCCAAGGCAGAGGCTGTTCCTTCTAATTCCTATGACGTGGTCTATATCACCCGAGATGACTTTATCAGCCAGATTGAGCATCTAATGCGCAGGACGCAGGGGTGCGAATTACCCAGGACCTTCAATCCAATGATCGTTGCCAACCTGTTCCTAGAGCAATGTTGCCCATGGGAGGCCATCACCCGTCGCTATGTCGAGAATATGTAGGACGCTGCCTCTTGCTTTGTCAAGCTTGTTATTATGTATACTGCAGACAAGTCAACAGCCAAGGCGCTCTATTACAAGGTCTTCAAACCAGCAATAAACAGAATCCTGAAGGAGATGCACAACAAAACTACCAAGCTGCTAAATCCTCATCAGCACAGCCATCCAGTCACTTATAACCATTATTTCACCAACACACTCTAGAAAATCCACCGCCAGAGGGGGAAAAACAAACAGGAGAGGGTCGTTTGTCGGTTCTTTAGTGTCGACTCGCTCAAATCATAGCATTTAAAAGGCAACTTTGATCTCAGACGCCTTGCTAACTTGTTAGCAGAGAGTGGTAAGGCGGATATAGGACGCTTTGCTGCCAGCGAGGCTTTGGATTGCCTGAATGCCTACTACAAGGTAAATCTGTTACTCTACTGCTTTTTTTTCTCTCTGCATATAGCATTTTTCTTCTATGCCAACAAACTTCAACACAGGGCATTTCACTGCTCAATAGGCTGAAAGGACCATTTGAGTGCTGTTCTCTGCTAATCTTGACAGCGTTGCTAGGTTGCTCTCAAGCGATTTATCGATAGCGTGGCCGTCGAAGTGATCGAGGCTAAAATAATGTCCGCGCTAGACCGCATCCTGCCTCCTATCTCGATCTACCAAATGCTTGGCGACCAGGTAGCTCGCATTGCCAGGGAATCAGATGAAACCCGCACGGAGCAGGAGCAGCTCAACAAGCAGCTCGAGGTTCTCCAGAATAGCTTGGAAACGTGCAAGCGCTTTGCAGGATTTAGAATCAGTGGAGGTAAGAACTGGTGACCTATTATCACTGCCAAATGGATATCCTAACGCTCTTTAGACTCGGTTTTTGTTTCCGCAAAGGAACCTGACAGTTTCGACTCCATCAGAAACTCTCGCAATAGTACTGGACATACGCCGGGCGCAAACTCGGACGCAGAGCTTGAGTTGCCCTCGGTGAGTTCAATCTCCCCGCCTCCGGAGCTTGCCTACGACTCGACCTTGGGCCCTAATATAGAGCTTGCGCCTGCCGAGGTCGACGAAGAGGACCAGGAGGCGTCACATGCAATGGCGGCTGAGATTGAGGAGCCGGGGTTCCAGTGGGGTTCTGTCTCCCCCCCAGAGAAGGTCAAAAAGAAGAAGAAAATGTTGCCCTATGAGTTTTGATTGCTCTATCCTTGAATCAATAGCGAGCTTGATGGATCTGGGGTGAAATGTTGAGGCCACGACATACCACGCGCAGGGGAGGTACGAAGAGGCGGAAAAGATCTCAGTGGAAGTGCTGGCGCTGCGGCGCGACGTTCTCGGCGAGAGGCACCCCGACACGATCGGGAGCATGGCGGAGCTGGCCGCGACATTCCACGCGCAGGGGAGGTACGAAGAGGATGAGAAGATCTCAGTGGAAGTGCTGGCGCTGCGGCGCGACGTTCTCGGCGAGAGGCATCCCGACACTCTCCAGGCCATACACGGCCTCGCCGTTACCTGGAGTAGCCGACAGCGACGTCCTGAGGCGTTGGCTATGATGCAGGAGTGTTTCCAGTTGCAGTGTGAGGTGTTAGGCCAAACTCATCCCTCTACCCGGAGATCGTTACACGTCTGAGACGTGTTGATCTCGGCGCCAATGAACCACGAGATGCCGATAAAGGCAGCTATGATCATGGACGTCCGGATGTCCTTCTGGAGCTCGGCGTCTTCTGCCATGGCGGCGGGGCCGACACAATTCGAGAGCCTCCGTTGAGGCCCTCTCACCGGTCGCGCTAGAGTATGGTGCAATGGAGGTTGCTGATGAGCGAGGCGATAGTCCTTTGGTGATGAAACAACTAGTGTCAAGGCATGATGGAGAACGGGAGGTCTTGCAATCCCGCCCTTGGCGGCCGTGGGAGGAGAAGGGAGCAACTAAAGAGGAGATCGTCCAGATGCTGCTGGAGAAGGGTGCAGACATCAATGCACAGACCGGCCAGAATCGCAACGCTCTCCAGGTTGCTTCAAGAATTCTTCATTTTGCGGGCGGCAGAACGGAAGCAGATGTAAGGTGTGCGGTAGCCGATTAGAAATGCGAGTTTCCAAGGGACACAGCATGAAGCTAGCGCAAGACCAGACGCAAGAATGCGGGTATCCAATACAGAGCGAAGATTGATGTAACACAGGAGGTGGATAGCGAAGGATATCTGTGCGATGTCCGACCGCTCAGTAGCCACAACCTTGAACTCGCGAAGCTGTGTACGGAAGCTGAGACGCGGCGCAAGCAGGAGGCGCTCGACGACGGCATACCCGTTCCTGGGCTGCATCTTGTCAACTATACCCGACGCCTTGCTTTCGAGGAGAAGCAAGACTATTCATACCTTCGCCGGCTTTTCCGGCTCCTTTTTCTCACGAAGGGGTTCAGATATGACCACGTCTTTGACTGGACTGAGAAATCGTTCAACGAGATGCAGAGCAATGTCAATCACACAGTGCCATGAAGGCCTGCGATAGAGGGATTAGACATTATACGTCGCTCCGTGCCAACACTATTCTCTTCTCCTTCAGGCACGCCCGTGATCGCGTCCTCGGCTTCAGTTCTAGGCGTCTGGGACGCGCCGAGCCGTGCGGGGCCCGCTGGCATCGCGTCACGCATCGCTTAATTCTACCGCGCCTCACCTGGTATTTTTCCTCGGCGTGAGGGTGGCTTGAACTTACGACGATTGTCGTCTAGAATACCTACCTCGGTGCTCACGAACCACGCTGTTGCTGGATCACACGGTCTACAAGCTGCTCGTCACGTGCCATCCACCGTCATCGCAACCAACAGGGGAGCTTCCAGTTTGTTCGAGCTATCATCACGAATCTGCTGTACAGCTGATTGTTGTGTAACGTATTTTATAAGCGAGCGGTGGGTATAAGCGAGCGGTTGCCTTAATACAACCTAACAACAACTAACGTACTTGATAAGCGAGCGACCAGGATAAGCGAGCGACCACTGTTCCACTACCCTCTGAACAATATCCTCAACTGCAAAACAACAACACTAGGAACCAACTATAATTACATCAGAAGCAGCTGAATCAGATGCCTCTGCAACCTCCTGGCAAGTGCGGGCATTATGGCCAGGCTTGCCGCACACACCGCAGCACCGAACCCTCGTACGCACCCCCCCTGCACCACCACCATCTGGCTGCGTTTCTTGCACTCCCTCCCTACCTACGGCTCCTGGGCCCAGTACCTCCTGTGCATCCTGTACAGCAAGTGACCCTCCAAGCTGCACACGTGTTCTTTTAGCTCTCCGGCGCTTGCTTAGTGCCTCG
>OUNM010018505.1_pt1 | contig 17726 bp, 14 predicted proteins | sample 1769961 | NCBI WGS metagenome assembly OUNM01 (sample SAMEA3914820, study PRJEB12502) | metagenome | biome: forest; material: soil | place: USA | collected 2012-03-12 | depth 0.3 m
GGAGGAAGAGGGAGAGATGTTCCCCGAGAGCCGCGGCAGCGATCTCGATCTGAAGGCGTTGGGCGTTCAACTTGCAGAACGCAAAGCCGAACTTATGGCGCAGGCCAGATAGTCGGTGCAGTCTATTTGCCAGCAGACCTATCAGCCCTGTGCCTTCTGCTCTTCTGTCGTCGACAGTCGAGCAGCAGCCGGATCGCGGATTGGCCCCATCGCGACTCACAGCGAGGACGTGAAGGCGATCCACTCTGAGCCCCCGATCGGCATGTCGCACCGCTGGTCAACGGACCGGAATCGGTTGCTGCGCTCGTGACCGAGCTTCAGCGACCGAGCCGCCGCACCGCGTGTGGGAATTAGGAGCGCAGCAAGGGAGTGGTCCTCATGGCCCCTCATCCATATTCTGCACGGAATGCACCGCCAAATCTGGCGCATCCTGCAATTCGACCGGCCCGGCTAGATCCGCGCAGGTCCGCAAATAGTGGAGGGAGACCCGCTTCATCCGACGGAAGTTACCGCCGATCTCATCCCTCGCGATAACGCCGCGCAGCCAGTCTTCCGCTTCCGCTTTCATTTCATACCGAAACCACCAGGCTTCGCGATAGGCATGGCGTCGCCCGGCCCGACCGATCAGGATCATATCGATCAACACCATTGGATCTTCCAGGTGCGGGCCAACTTCGGCAGCAGCCCTGCGGCTTCTCGATAGCACCTGCCGCATCATGGTTAGACCACCGTCCTCTGTGTTCAAATATACGCCCCACTAGACGACTCTGAACGCCTGAAACCGCACCCGGGGTTCACGCTACGCCGCCGAGGAACGATGATGTCAGCGACCTAGATTGGCGACATTTTGCCCCATCACCAAAGATAGGGTGATTTTTTATAGCCCGCGCGATTGTCACCTGCGCCGCAATAGCTACCTTCACGCACGCCCCGGTTGCTCCGTCCCGAAACAGATGCCGAACGGCGTCATTAAACATGAAATAGTGAAATTGTAGGTCCGCAAATTCCTAATAGCCCGCTTCAGCAACTTGCGGTGCTGGAGATCGGTACGCCCGCTGGGTGTTGTCTGTGCAAGTACGGTTACCGCGACGTAGAATCGGCGAAGATGCGCTTCGACCATCGGCCGGGCCAGCTAAGCCGGTAGAAGTCGAGATAGGTCACTGCGATCGACGCCGCACTTGGCCACAAGGAAACGGCCAACGACGGCGTGCATGGTATCAGCATTCTTCGTGCGGATTCGCCGCCCACTCTATCGTTCCGGAACAGCGCTTCGATATCAATGGCACCGTGGCCCTCTTGTCGGATGACAGCAAGCGATGGCTGTCTATAACGTCGAAAAGGAAGACCTGCCCAAACACACTCCATCTCGATGGGCATCGTTTCTCACCCTTTGGCTGTTGCTCCCCCGACCGCGGACCAACTGCCCGATGTGTCTGAGATCAAATCTCTGAAGCCGCTTATTGCGGGTCGGTAGCGGCACCGGCGTAGTGACGCATCGCAGCCAGCCACGTCTGACGCTGCTGTCCATAGATATCGTCCGACGAAATATCTCGGTCGACGTTGGCTACGGCCGTGGGTGTCGTAGTCGACCGCTCATGAGCTGCGGTTTCGCTGCGTCCCGCGCGGGACGACGCTACAGGTCCGGTCCCGCTTGCATCTGCATTGGCGTCGCTCACTTGCTCTTCCACCGGATCGGACGACGGTCCCCCCGGCAACTGGATCGATGCGTCAACGAAGGCGCTAGGCCCGGTTGAAGCAGGTTGTGGGGCCTGTGCGACCTCAGCCGGCTGTGCTGAACTTTGCCACGCCGGCTCTGGCAACGAACTCGCAGATTGTTCAAATGCCGGCGGCCTCATCCTGGAGCTTCGATAGGCCGCAAGAGGCGATGGAGCCGGCGGATGTATGGTAGTTGGCGGCGTCATCCACGCAACCAACAAGCCGCATACCACCGTGCCGCATGCGATCTTCGCGCCAAGCAAGAGGCGAGGATCCAATGTCACGTCATCGCCCTACTTTCTGTCGGTATCCGGCACAGCGCCTCCAAGCTTGTCGGAGGTATGAAACAGACAAGTCGCCGCGCCAGTTACGGCATGACGATTTCCGCCTTTTTTCGCGCCAACCGTCGAAGAAATACACTTCACCGATAATGACGGCGATAATAAAACGGTCATGAGCGGGCACACCGCCTCCGCCACGACGTTCGACGACAGTCAGCCCGTCTAAGGCGCTAGGTTATATAACAAGCCATGTTTGACCTCATCAATACAGCTTCAACATCGGACGGGAACGACAGTTCCACCCTGTCAATCCATTCATAATTCATCGAGCAACGCTACCGATCTCGAGAAGGCGCCCTTCGGTCTGAGTGTCTCCATTACCTGTGGGACGAGTCGTGCAGCCGCTGAGCTAATCCGGCAGCTATCAGCGCCCGTTTCCGCCCAGTTCGTAGGGCGATGGTTCGCCACACCGAAGTGGCCAAGCGCAGATCGCCAGTCCAGCACGTCGGCCGAAGTCTGCTAAATGCGCTATCCGGCAAGCCTGGATGCGCGCAGCGTAAATCCGTTGATCGATGGCGTGGCCCAGTTGGCCCCGACTCGCTGCTCCCCCGTCCTCCATGGAAGGATCGGCCTCGATCAGCGTTGCCAGGACACCCATGATCGCGTCCGCAGCCGCCTTAAGATCCGCGCAGCTTCCGACGCGGTCGATCAGCGCAGCCGGCGATGCTTAGGCCATCGGCCTGCTCAAGCGGCGGCGTCAAGGCAGGAATAGACAAGGCGCCGCCGAGTGCGGTGCATAGTCCAGCGTTGGCGATCAGGAGCGTGATGCTCCAGATCTCCCCGAGAGGACACGAAGGGTATTCACCCTGTGGCGCTTCGAGATCATCGACAAGCGCGTGATCGCGGAAGGCTTCGGATTGCCTTCCGATTTGCATCGAATTCACTTCGCGCGCAGGATCCCATCTCTCAAAGTAGAAAGGATCGTCATGGCAAAAGCGACGACCAAGCCCGCTGCCAAGAAGGGTGCTACATCGAAGAAGCTAAGCGCTGCTGTAAAAACCAGCAACAAGGCAGTCGATGCGCCGAAGATCAAGGCCCCAAAGTCGATCTCGGCTGCTGGAACGGCCAAGGCAAAGACGGTGCGTACACCCAAGGCGAAGGCGCCCGCGTCTTCAGTTGTCAAGATGGTGAAGGAAACGTCCGACGCCATGTCGAAACTGGCGTCCGATATCCTCTCCGATCGTATCGTCCCGACGATCGAGCAGATCAAATCGCTTGCAGCGTCCGCGCTGGGTCAGGATCAGACCAAGGGTGCGAAGTCCAAGCGAAAGTCAGCGAAGAAGTGACACTCGCGGACCGCAAGAGGCGGTTCGGTCGCAGACCTCGGCGATCACCGGTTGGCCCTGGCCCGCCGTCTAGGCCATCGCCTTGTCGCGCATCGCGTCGATCTCCCGGCTGCGTCACCGGACCTTAGCGTGGCCCATTACACGGGAGCTTATTTGCTCCCGTCATTCACCCGACCCTGCAGACCGGCATCAAGGCCATGGTTGCGGGAGCCTTGGCGCGGCTGGCGAAATGAAGGGGCGACCAAGCGCTGCCTGGCTAGAGAGGGGCGTGCGCTCTTGGTGATCCCGTTCTCGAAAAGAAGACAATTCACGATCTTCTGCTGGCGTTCGACCTTGCCGGCACTTTTGTCTTCGCGATCAGCGGCGTGATGCTGGGTGTGGACGCGACGGCAACCCGCATCTCGACCTGAGCGCCGTCCCCTCCCCTTGTGTCCGACATTGCGCGTGCGGGTCGGGCTCCGACCCGAGACAGCGCTCCTGCTCACCGAACCATCCGACAAGCATATCGACGAATATACGCACCTTGGCGCTGAGGTGTCGGCGGTGGAGATAGAACGCGTCGATCTCGACGCATTGCGCCCGGTTGTCGGGCAACAAGGGCACCAGCGTTCCCGACGCTTGCAGGTCCCCGATTCGCTCTGGTCGAAAGAGGGCAACTCCATGCCGGCGAGACGGTGCTGGTGCATCGCACCGGCGGTGTCGCGCTCTTCGGGCTGCAGATCGCCAAGGCGCATCGGGAGCAGGTGATGCTCGTTTTGGGCAGCGCCACGAAGCTGGAGCGCGCCAAGGCGCTTGGCGCGGATCACCGGATCGATCGTTCGGTGGAGGATTGGGTGGAAACGTTACCGAGCCTCACCGATGATCGTGGGTGACAGGCGCGGGCCGCTCCATCAGCATCGACAAGGACGGATGCTCGCCGGGATGATCATGGCCTTGCATGGATTTGTCCGGAGATCGGAGCGCCCGCGCCCGCCCTTATCGATCGACGAGCGCGGTCACACGGTGCAGGAAGGAGTGGTTTGGCGCCTGTCCACGCTGAACGCCATGGAAGACGCCTGCGGCCAGCCTCGGCAGGATTAGTTCGACGGCGACGACCTCCTCAAGCGTCCGGACGTCGATCCGCACATGCAGAGCGCCATCATAAAGGAAGGTGATCACCGCGTCGCTCGGGCATGATGCGCGCAACAGCGCCATCAGCTTGCCAAGCTCGTCCGACACTAAAGTCGAGCGAGGCTGGCCCTGCAGCGGTTCAACGCCGGCCGGGAGGGAAAGCTCTTCACGCGCGGTCATAAGACGGTCCTGTCCTTCCTTCGAGTTTAATTAGCCCTCTTGGCTGTCCATCGTGACAGACTCAAGCTCGCGAATGCTGGCCAATACCGTGCCATCAGGCGCTGACAGCATAAAGTGCGCGGCATTAATCTGTTCCGTCGTTGGGTGGGGCGCTGCGCAAAATTCGATCATGGTGATTGCCACGATATGCCATGGCCATAGGGTTCGAATAATGATTGCGGTGCAAGGCCGCTGCAGGACAGGTCTGTCCGAGTCGATCGCGCGGACCGGGCGCTCGAGGTTGATGATGGAATGCTCTTGGCTGGGCCGCGGCGCCCTTCGATCAGCGCCGCCCTTCTAGATAGTCGTTGAGGACCTCGTGGAAGCGGCGAACGCGCGCCTCCTGTTCGCTGAGGCAAGCGTCGCGGTAGCCGCGCGAATGGAGCCCGCGCTGCTGCATCACTGCGACGCTCAGATCCTGGTCGATAAAGTCGCCGACATCGTCGATCCCGAAAGTGAGGTTTTCCAGTGCCGCCTCGGCGAGCGGACGCATGCCCGCGACCGTCGCCACATCGGCCTGCCCCTCGTTGCGCGGCGCCAATGCCATATACTCGAAAGTGCACTTCTCCGGGTCTGTTGGGTGTGGCTCGGTACGGAAGAGATGCACGAAGCCCCCAAACGGCGAGCCGGTGATGGTGACGTTCGGGAAGATCGTGTGGTGGTAATGGTCGGTCAGCTCGCCGTCGTCCAGCAGCGAGATATAGTGGTGGCCACTGGTTGGCCCCTTCTCGCGCTTCGCCCGCTGCAGGGCTTCCCGTCCCTCACGCGCCCGGCCGGCGAAATCGGCGGGATCTAGATTCCATTCGCGCAACATAGCGTCCCAAAGGGGCTCTACGTTGTTGGGGCTGTCGGCCCGCATCGAGGGGCGCCCAAGCTCGATCATTCGGTTGTGTCCGCTTGGGTACATCTCGAACACGGTCGCCGTATAATCCTCGTCGACGATCTGCCGCATCTGAGGATGCACGGTGGGCAAATGATAGCTCTCGTTGAAATTGTCCGAGGCGAACTTCCAGTTGGTGTTTACCGCGACCCTGCGCCACAACACACGAACCATGTCCTCGACGCGGCGATTGGCGAACAGGGCCGGCATGGGATCGAGATAGTCCGCCAGCGGCTTGGCATTCTCGTCCATGTTGTACCAGACGAAGCCGGCCCAGCTGTCGCAGGGCAATTCCTTCAGGCGCACACGCCCGCAAGGCGAGCCGCCCCGAAAATTTTCCGGGTCTTGCGCCTCGATCAGGCTGCCGTCGAGCGCGTAGCGCCAACCATGATAGGCGCACGTAAACGCCGGCATCGAGCCATCGTCGAACCATACCAGCCGATTGCCTCGGTGCTGACAGACGTTGAAGAAGGCCTTCACAGACATGTCCTGCTGGCGCACGATGAGAACGGATTCATGGCGGAAGTTGTGGACGACGAAGTCGCCGGGTTCGGGAAGCTCGCTGAGCCGGCCGCCGATGTGCCACACCCGCGTCCACATATGCTCCCATTCGCGTTCCATGAACGCCTTCGACCAGTAGCGGTCGCCCGTCATGGGATCGCCACGAAGGTGTTCGCTCGTGCCACCGTCCAGCGCGGCCGACGACGTATTCCTGGTGCGATGCACGTTCATGCCGCTCTCCGTGCCCTGGCGCTTGACCAGGATTTCAATTCTTGGTTATTTGACCAATATTCAGTCCCGATTGGTCCGCTGTCAATCCGCCTGGGAGGGTGAAGGACCTATGCTTTATGGGAGGCCGGATGGAGGCTGCAGCAAGAGGCGGCGACGATGTGCCGATCCGTCGCCGCGCGTCGGCGACACGCCAGCGCATCCTCGATGGTGCCGAAACCCTGTTCTCGCGTCGGGGCTATCATGCCGTCGCGCTCGCCGATATCGCAGCTGAGGCGGGCGTCCGTGTTGCGCTGCTCCATTATCATTTCGGCACCAAAGAAGAGCTCTTCGCCGCGGTGATCGAGCGGCGCGCGGCAGAGAATGTCGCGGGGCTGCAGGCGTCGCTCGCGACGGCCCTGGCGACGCCCGGTTCGCCGGGCGAACGCCGCGCGGCGATCATCCGCGCCTTCGTCACGCCGGTGATCGAGAAATCGATGCGCGGCGGCGTGGGCTGGAAGAATTATATCCGCCTGCTCGCGCGGCTGGCCAACCTGCCTCAGGAGGAAGGTTTCCTGTCGCCCTATCGATCGAGCTTCGACGCGATCGTCGTGGATTATGTCGCAGCGCTGCGCGCGCTCCATCCGGAGATGGACGGGCTAGACGTACATTGGGCCTTCTATTTTCTCCAAGCGGCGACCACCCACATTCTCGTCGAAAGCGGCGTACTCGATCGGCAGTCGGCAGGTACGCTTCAATCGAGCGGGCTCGATGTGGTCGGCGAAAAGCTTGTCGCCTTCTGCACTGCGGGCTTCACTGCTTTTCTGCCTCACCACGGCGACAGCGACTGAGCTCAACAAAGCACCGCGCTTCGAAATTTGTTAATATCCCTCTTAATGAGGGGACCCAGGTTCGAGACTTAGTTCGTTCACCATCCTACTCAAATAGACATAGTTCATCCCGACGACCCCATTGGCGCCCTGGGCGCGCTTCGACAGCGCCGACGAGCCAAATCAAAATGGAGCATGCGGTGTTAATTGGAAGGCATGAACGATCTGCGGAAGCAGGAGGCCCTGGCCTTGCAACAGCAAAGCACCTGCCGAGGCGGGTACCGCCGTCGTTCTGGCCGACATCAACGAGGAAAGTCTTGGCGTCGCGGCCGAGGGACTGACCCTGGCAGACCATGAGGTGATCGCCGTCCGGTGTGACGTGTCCGACGAAGCTCAGAGCGGCGCCCGTTACGCCCTCTGGATGACGCAATGCGAACTAATCCACGTGGGCAAAAATGGGAATCTGCGCGAGATCGCGGAACGGCAAGGCATGTCGGACGCCCCGCCGTGCAGACCGTGCTGATTGATTATCCTTGCGAGATTGAATGGGCGCGTCTTCCGCCCTTCTTGATCAACCAGCTGCTCGAGTGCCGAGCGCCCCATCGTGCGCATCGACTTGGGGCAATCTATCCCTGACGAAGGTGCGCAGAACGTCGGCCAATGCCAGAAACTGTTCCGCCCGCCCGTCGCTCTTGCGCCAGGCGAGGAGAATCACACGTGAGAAGACATCGGACGAGGGCGCCAGATAGCCGACGCCTTCGAACATATTCGCGGCCAGCATTGGCACGAGCGTATAGCCCTCACCCGCCGCCACCATATATTTCAGTGTCTCCAGGCTGGTGCCATAGCGATCCTGCCGTCCGACATCCGAGCACATCGCCAGCGCCTGATGGCGCAGACAATGGCCTTCTTCCAGCAGAAGACGCCGGTTGGCCGGGAGTGCGTGCCATATCTGTTCAGCATGCCCGTCCTGGTCCGCCTCCGGCCCGGCCACCAAGAATGGTTCGCGAAAGATTGGAACGGTTTCGAGTCCATTGTCGACCAAAGGCGCCGATAGAAGCACAACGTCGAGCATTCCATCGCGCAACCGCAAGATCAGGTCCTCCGTCACCCCCTCGCCAAGCACCACCGCCAGATCGGGATAGCGAGCCTTGAGCCGGCCCAGCATCTTGGGAAAGAAATAGGGGCCAAGCGTGGCAATCGCGGAGAGCCGCAACGTTCCGCCAAATGGGCGCGCCGCCGACTGCATCGTGGTGACGAGTTGCCTTGCCTCCGCCATCACCCTTTTCGCCTGGTCGATGAAGCGCCGCCCTGCGTCGGTGACCAAGACCCGCCGGGTCGTTCGCTCGAACAGCTTCTCCCCACCCCATTCCTCGATCTTGCGGACCTGTGCCGACAAGGAGGGCTGGCTCACCGCGCATCGCTCCGCCGCAGCCGAAAAGCTGCCCAGCTCGCCAATGGCCACGACATATTCCAGATCGCGCAAACTGATCGGTGGCAGGCTCATGGGGCGATCCGATTTATTGGTATATCCTATGAATTGTATAGGATGAATGTCTTTAACCTATCAACCCTGTGGTGAGAATGTGAAGCCGTCGCCGCCGATCCTCAGGGCCTCCGCCCCCTCGAAAGTCCGCTCTCCCCTCCCCCGAGATCGGCGGCGACGTCCGGCGGGCCAGTCTCCGGCCCACCGACCTTCAGGCAGATCACGGGAGTCCAGCAGATGACGGACGGAAAGCGTTTCACGAGTGCCACGGGCGCGCCAGTGGCGGACAACACCAACACGATGACTGCGGGCCCGCGCGGGCCAGCACTGCTCCAGGATATCTGGCTGATCGAGAAACTCGCCCATTTCGATCGCGAAGTGATCCCCGAGCGGCGCATGCACGCCAAGGGCTGGGGCGCCTACGGCACCTTCACGGTTACTCACGACATCACCCGCTACACCAAGGCGAAAATCTTCTCCGAGGTCGGCAAGAAGACCGATCTGTTCGTGCGCTTCTCGACTGTCGCCGGCGAGCGCGGCGCGGCGGACGCCGAGCGCGACATTCGCGGCTTCGCGGTGAAATTCTACACCGAGGAAGGCAATTGGGACATCGTCGGCAACAATACGCCGGTGTTCTTCTTCCGCGATCCGATGCGCTTCCCGGACCTCAACCACGCGATCAAGCGTGATCCGCGTACCGGCCTACGCTCGGCTAACAATAACTGGGATTTCTGGACGCTGCTGCCCGAGGCACTGCACCAGGTGACGATCGTCATGTCCGAGCGCGGTATCCCCAGGACGCTGCGGCACATGCACGGCTTTGGCAGCCACACCTTCTCGATGATCAACGCCGAGGGTGAGCGCGTCTGGGTCAAGTTCCACTTCCGCTCGCAGCAGGGCATCGAGAATCTCACGGACGCGGAATCTGCCGCACAGATCGCCGGCGACCGCGAAAGCCATGGTCGCGATCTGCTCGACGCGATCGAGAGCGGCAACTTCCCAAGGTGGACGCTCTCGATCCAGGTGATGACCGAGGCGCAAGCCAAGGTCCACAAGCACAATCCGTTCGACCTCACCAAGGTGTGGCCCAAGGCTGACTATCCGCTGATCGAGGTCGGTGTGATGGAGCTCAACCGCTATCCCGACAATTATTTCGCGGAGGTTGAGCAGGCGGCTTTCTCGCCGGCCAACGTGGTTCCAGGCATCAGCTTCTCGCCGGATCGCATGCTGCAGGCGCGGCTCTTCTCCTACGGTGACACGCAGCGCTATCGGCTAGGCGTGAACTTCAATCACATCCCGGTCAATGCGCCACGCTGCCCATTCCACAGCTATCATCGTGATGGTGCGATGCGGACCGACGGCAATCTCGGTGCGACCACACCTTACCATCCCAACAGTCAGGGTGTGTGGGCCAATCAACCCGACTTCGCCGAGCCGCCGCTCGCGCTCGAAGGAAATGCAGATCGCTACGACCATTATGTCGATGACGATCATTTCGAGCAGCCCGGCTTCCTGTTCCGGATGATGACGTCCGAGCAGCAGCAGGCGCTGTTCGACAATACGGCGCGCGCGATGGGTGATGCCGCCATCCACATCAAGCAGCGCCATGTCGACAATTGCACCAAAGCCGACCCAGCTTATGGCACGGGCGTGGCCGCCGCTCTCGGCATGGACGGCGGATCCTGATCACGGCAAGGGGCCCCGCCCTGCTAAGGTCGGGGCCAATGGCTGGAGATTCCCGATACCCTTCGATCCTTGCCACATGTCCGAACGGATCGGTGCTCTCCTCATCAATCTCGGAACACCAGGTGTGCCGGAATCCGGGGCGGTGCGACGCTATCGCGCCCAGTTCCTCTCAGACCCGCGCGTGGTCGATATGCCGTCCCCGCTGTGGAAGCCGATCCTGCACGGGCTCGTCCTGCGGATCCGACTTTCGAAAAGCTCGGAGGCCTATGCCTCGATCTGGCACGAGAAAGGATCGCCGCGGGACCAAGCTCGTATTTTGAGCGTGCGTGTAGGGCGTCCGTGTGCCCCACTATACAGCCTAGCACGCTTTTATTTGAATCCGATCGCGCCACCGGCACTGAACCACCATTAGCCAAGGTCGCGCTCTCTCCACCATCGAAACGCGCAGCGCTATCATGGGCGAGCGATCCCCCCGGGGAGGCAAGAGATGACGCCCAATGTATCAAGGATACAGCCCGCGCAGATGATTGGCCGTGCCGACACGATTAAGCGCTTCGATCACGGCGGCGGTGCGCATGTCTACCTTTTCCGTTTCCGCCCGGCTGAGCGTCCGCGTCAGTGCGTCCATCAGGATGGTGCGCATGCGGCCATTGATCTCTTCGATCGGCCACATCAAATTCTGTATCCCCTGCACCCATTCGAAATAGGAGACGACGACGCCACCAGCATTGGCGAGAATGTCAGGTAACAGGATAATGCCGCGCTCCTTCAGTATCTCATCGGCTTCGAGCGTGGTCGGTCCGTTGGCGCCTTCCGCCAAGATCCGGCATTTCAACTTTCCTGCATTTTCGGCAGTGATCTGATTCTGGAGTGCGCAGGGGGCAAGGATGTCGCAGCCAAGCTCGAGCAGCTCGCGGTTGGTGATCGTCTCCCCATATGGACATTCGGTGAGGAGGCGGTGCTCGCGCACATGGTCCCTCAATTTGGCGACCGGCAGCCCTTGGGGATCGTAGATCGCGGTGCTCACATCGCTCACCGCGATCACCTTCGCGCCACTCTCGGCGAGGAAAGTCGCTGCATGTGCGCCCACATTGCCGAAGCCCTGAACCACCGCGGTCGCGCCCTGGATATCGAGGCCGATGTGTCGGCAGGCTTCCTCGACGAGATAGACGAGGCCGCGCCCTGTCGCCTCATTGCGTCCAAGCGAGCCGCCAAGGACGATGGGCTTTCCAGTCACGACCGACGGTACGGAATAGCCGACATGCTCGCTGTAGGTATCCATGATCCAGGCCATGACCTGCGCGTCGGTGCCCATGTCGGGGGCCGGGATATCCTTGTCGGGGCCGATGATTCCAATGAATTCCGAAGTGTAGCGCCGGGTGAGCCGTTCGAGTTCGGCGGAACTGAGGGCTGATGGATCGACCCGAACTCCGCCCTTGGCGCCACCAAATGGTAGGTTCGCAAGCGCACATTTCCAGGTCATCCACATGGCCAGGGCCGCAACTTCGCCGAGGCTGACGTCAGGGTGATAGCGGATTCCGCCCTTCGTCGGTCCCATGGTGAGGACGTGCTGGACGCGATAGGCAAAGACCGTTTCCACCTGGTCCCCTTTATCTCGTTTGAAGGGGAGCGCTGCGATCTGGGCGCGTTCCGGAAAGAGGAGGCGCTGGCGGATATTGTCGTCCAGACTGGCGATATAGGCGGCCTTGAGAAACTGTTGCTGGGCCAGGTGAAACATCGCCGATGACCATTCGGCGCCGCGCGCGTGCTTTCGTTCGATGGCAAAGTGAATCGAGCGGATCAGTGAAATGCTCTTGATGCTGTCCTTGAGCAGATAATCTTGCGCCCCGCCTTCCACCGCCTTGCTCGCCATGCTGACGTCATCGAGGGCACTCTGGACGATGATCGGGATATCGGATGCATTCGCGCGGATACGGTAGAATGTGTCGAGCGCGGCGCTGTCGGGGAGCATGAGATCGAGCAGTATGACGTCGATGCCGCCCGCGGCCAGACGATCAAGTGCCGCTGCGAGACTGCCGACGGCCACCACATTGAACGCGGGGTGCTCGGATCGGCCGAGCAATCTCTGAATGAGGTGGACATAGACCGGATTGTCCTCGACCAGAAGGACCGTGATGCGTTGGCTTCCCATGGTGTTTCATCCCATGACTGCGCTCTGAAACCCGTCCGCGCGTCCTACATCGGTGGAATTCAAGGGCTTTGCTGATTGGCTCTCTCGGTAAGAGCGGCCATCAGGCGTTCGACTTCAGCGCCGAGCGCTATCCATCCTTCAGCCGCACCCGAAAGGTCGCCATCCGCTCCCATGGCCTCAAGCCGCATCGCCGCGTCGGAAGTGGCGGCCGCGGCAAAAATGCGCGCGGATCCCTTAAGGCTATGGGCAGTGCGCTGAAGGGCCGAGGCATCGCACTCGTCGATCGCCGCGCGGATCTGCCGCATCATCTCCGGGCACTCGTCGATGAAGACACCGACCAGTTCGATCAAAAGCTCCTCGCTGCCATCGGCATTCTCAAGAGCTCTATCCCAGTCGAGGAGCGTCGCCATACCTCACTCCGTTCCTTCCTTACCGTTTGTTCTTGCCTTTCCGGCTACCCGACCTTCCACAACCGCGTAGAAATCCTCCGCCCTGAGCGGCTTTGAGATATAGCCGTCCATGCCCGCCGCGAGGCATCGTTCGCGGTCCCCGCGCATGGCGTGCGCCGTCATAGCGATGATGGGGATGTGTCCGCCCGTCTTGCTCTCCTTCTCGCGGATTGCGGCTGTCGCCTGGAAACCGTCCATGCCGGGCATCTGCACGTCCATCAGGACCACGTCGAAGGTGTCACGGGCGAGCGCCTCGATCGCCAGGGCGCCATCGCCCACGATCTCTATCTTGTGGCCGCGCCGCTCAAGCAGCCTTTGGGCGAGGCGCTGGTTCACCGGATTGTCCTCCGCAACCAGCACATGGAGCGAGGACAGCTCGTCGGACCGCTCCTCGGATGGGGGCAACTCGTCTTCGGCAGTGACCCGGAGCACGGCGAAAATCGTTTCCAGCAGTTCCGACTGGCGCACCGGCTTCAGCAGGAAACGGGCAATTCCGGTCGCTTCAGTGCGGCGGGCAGTTTCGTCCTTATGCGCCGACGAGAGCATAATGATCGCCGGTTCACCGATCTCCTTCGCGGACCTTATCTGCTCGGCCACGGCGAAGCCATCCATGTCCGGCATCATCATATCCAGCAGCACCAGCCGGAACGGCCGGCCGACGGCAGCCGCGTTCTTCATCGCGGCAATGGCCTTCGGGCCGCTGTCGGCCGTCTGCGGCTTCATTGCCCATCCGCGGATCATCTCGTCGAGTATGCGCCGGTTGGTTTCATTGTCGTCCACAACAAGCACGGGAAGGCCAAGCAGCGACGGCTGTTCCAGAGGCCGCTTGGGCGCCGTTCCTTCAGCAAGGGCGAAGGGCAGCGTGAAATGGAAGGTGCTGCCCTTGCCGACTTCACTCGCCAGTTCCAGCCGCCCGCCCATCAGGTAGACAAGTTGCGTGGCGATCGTCAGGCCCAGGCCGGTGCCGCCAAAGCGGCGCGTAAAGGATGTATCGGCCTGGGAAAAGGCCTCGAAAATCAGTTCTCGTTTGTCGGGAGGGATGCCTGGCCCGGTATCGGTGACGGCGAAGCGCAGACCCGCATGATTTATACCCCGCGTTTCGATGCCGACATCGACCACAACCTCGCCCTTCTCAGTAAATCTCAGCGCATTGCCGACGAGATTGATGATGACCTGGCGCAGCCTGTGCGGATCGCCTTGTAAGGCGTCGGGCACATCGAGCCCGACATGGCAGGCCAGTTCCAGCCCCTTTTCGGTCGCCCTTGCGGCCATGGTCTGCAATGTATCGGCGAGCTCGTCGCGCAAGCCGAACGCCATAGATTCCAGCTCGAGCCGGCCGGCCTCGATCTTGGAGAAGTCGAGGATGTCGTTGATCAGGTGAAGCAACGCTTCGGCCGATTGGCTGATCATGTGGAGATATTCGCGCTGCGGGGCGTCCAGGTCGGTGTCGCCAAGCAGCTCTGCCGCCCCGATCACCCCGTTCATCGGCGTGCGTATCTCGTGGCTCATATTGGCCAGGAACAGGCTCTTCGTCCGGGTCGCCTCCTCCGCCTTATCCTTCGCCGTGCGCAGATCGCGTTCGGATATCTCCAATTGCAGCGTCCGCTCCTCTAACCGGCTGTTGAGCTTTCGCAGCTCGGCTGTGCGCTGTTCCACGACCCGTTCGGTTCTGGTGCGCTGGCGGGCGAGAGAAATCAGATAGATGATCAGGATGGCGGTGACGCCTAGTCCTCCGGCGAGCGCGATGGTCGGACCGGCAACGGCTCCTCGCTTCTGTCCGTAGGCACTGGTTGCCGCAGTGTAGATGGTGAAGACGCTGTTGCCGATGACGAGCGAGTTGGAATGATAGAGATCGGCATCCGTCGGCGGCCCGGTCGGGCCAACGCCCGACTTCGGCCCTTTCCGGGTACCGGCCGAGAGGATGGACAGGAGCACTCGCTGATCCGGCGACGCAGATGAATCCAGCAGATAGAGGTCGACACCCGTGTTCGGCATCAGATCGATCGCTTCCTCGATCAAATCGCCGATCCTAAGCACCGCGACGACAAACCCCCTCACATGCGCGCGGCGTTGATCAACAGTCGTCGTGTCTGCGCTTCTCTCGTAAACTGGCGCGAACAGTGCGATGCGAGGTTCGTCATCCATCACTCCCGGAAGCCGGATGCGCGCGGCCGCGTTGACCTGCCCGGTATCTCGGGCGGCCATCAGCGCCGCACGGGCTGACTTGTCCGACCCCCAATCGAAGCCAAGGGTTTGAGGTGCGGCGCCAAATGCCGACTTTGCAAAGTAGACTGGGAAATAGGCCTCGCGCTCGCCGGCGGTAGTGAGCGTCCCCTCGGACGTCATTTCCGTGAACCGGTAATCCTGACCTTGTGCTTGCCCGCCCTTCAATTCCCATGTCCGGCGCGCGGCATGGGGCACATACGGCACCCATTGCACCGAATCGATACTGGAAAGATCTGTAAGGAAAGCTCCTGAAAAGTCCTCGAACCGGCGGCGATCAACATTGTCCGATCCCCTGTAAAAGGCCTGAAGGGCGGTCACGACACCTGTTTCGGAGGCGAATTGCCGTTTGAGGCCCTCAGCGCGCTGTTCGGCCTCCAGCTCAAACTGGGTTTCGATGGACCGCCGCTGCTCGGTTACTAGCCATTGCCATACGCCGATTGTCAGCAGCACGCTCACGACGCCGGCAATGGCGACCAGCCAGTATCCGCGGATGACCGACAGCGAAGACATGCGTCGGGCCAGCGCCTTCAGGACCTTCAGGGGCGACAAGGTCGTCGGACTAATCATGGCTGCCTAACTGTTGACGGCGTCGCCCGCCACTCGCGTGCGAGGCGCTGCGCTTCCCCGATTTGGGCCGGTGTCATTCTAGCGGCTACGCGCCCAAGAGACGTGGCTGCCTTGGCACGCACGACATTGTTGCGCGCATTGGCCCGGGCGAGCGATAGCCACTTGTAAGCCGCCACCTGGTTTCTCGGTACACCCCGGCCCGCTTCGTACATGTCGCCGATTTCGCTCTGCGCCTCGGCGTGTCCCTGCGAGGCGGCACGCTCAAACCAATATGCGGCCTTCTGCATGTTCATGCGGACGCCGGCACCGATCTGGTAAAACACCGCAAGGGTGAACTGCGCTTGGACATGCCCTTGTTCCGCAGCGCGACTATACCATCGGGCAGCCTCCAGCAGGTCCTGCTCCACCCCTAGGCTGCGAAAATAGATTTCGCCCAGGCCATATTGCGCGCCCGGAGATCCCAGCGACGCCGCCCGGCGAAACCATTTCAATGCTTCCTTGTAATCCTGTTTTGTGCCGCGTCCGTTCAGATACATGGGGCCGAGCTTGGTTTGCGCCGATATCTGCCCCTGCTCGGCGGCGCGACGGTATAGGCTGAGCGCCCTGGCATCGTCCTGCGGCACGCCTTGACCGTTGTGGTAGAGGTCACCCAGGCTGTTCTGAGCATTGGCGTCCCCTTGATCCGCCAGGGCCTGATAGATTCGTGCAGCCGTCACATAGTCGCCGCGCTGAAAGGCGGCCCCAGCATCCTCGAGCGCGCTGGCCCAGGCCGATAGTGTAAAGGCGGGAATGATGAGCAGGCCGGCAAAAAACTTCTTGGGAGCACATAGACGACGCCACGCGGCAGGCGGACCGGCCGTAATAAAGTCCGATATTGTCGGGCCTGTTATCTTGCTCCGGCCCACCATGGCAGCTCCTCTCTCGAGCGCCCCGCGCTTGATCGAGTAAAAACTTGGCCGACAGTCATGTTAGCGCAGATGGCCCCGGAGCGCTTGGCTTTTCGAGTTCGTCTTAATCAGCCGACCCTAGATGCAAACCCTAGCGCGGCCATAATTTATCTCAATGGCTTAACAGTCATAGCTGCCGTCATTTCTGAGGTTTTGCAGCGCCACGTAATCGGCGTTTGAGCACGCAATCCGCTCGATCGCCAAGCTGCGAATGCGCGATTTCAACGAATTAACGACATGCGTCGACTCTCGGTTTGGCTGATTATTTGGGCATCAAAATCAGCGTGTTGTGGCCACTACTGCGCGATTGACCTACTTCCGGGAAGATCGGCTAGGCGATCGACATGATCCCGATCATCCCGAAATGCCTGAGCAGGCGGAAGCCTTGGCGATCGGGGCAATGCCCCGGAATAACCGGCAGGGCGGGCGCTCCTGCCGGACCACTCTTTGGAGTGACCCCGCCGGTACAGGCAAGTTCTGACCCATTAGTTGTTATGCAGTTACCCGCCTTGGATTAGTCGGATAAAATCAGGGTGCCGAAACAGAAGGACCGGCGGAAACGAACGATTTGTGATTGCTCTTGCCGCTGCCCGACGGTCCCTCGATCCATAGCTGTTCTCGATGCCGGGGGAGCGCCTCGGGCATCTCGGTGGCGATGAAAGCCGTCATTGCCTCGCGCACATTACAGCGCAGATCGAAAGCACGGCCGGCGTCTGCTGCGCTCACGAGGCAGCGTAGCTCCAGATAATCAGGGCGGCTGTCGGTCACCTGCAGACCACACACTCGCCCGTCCCAGTTCGGATCGGCGGATACGATCTCGATCAGCTCACGGCGCAGGCGCGGCACATCGGCCGTCCGGTCGACGTGGAGGAAGGCGGTGCCAAGCAGCGCGGAGGTGCGCCGTGTCCAATTCTCGAAGTTCTCCTCCATGAACTTGGCGACCGGCACAATCAGCCGCCGGTCGTCCCAGATGCGGACCACGACATACGTGAGGCTGATCTCCTCAATGCGGCCCCACTCACCAGCGACGATCACCACGTCGTCGATATGGATCGGCTCGGTGAAGGCCATCTGGATGCCGCCGATGATGTTCTTGAGCGCCGGCTGGGCCGCCGCGCCGACA
>OUNM010212992.1_pt1 | contig 17715 bp, 12 predicted proteins | sample 1769961 | NCBI WGS metagenome assembly OUNM01 (sample SAMEA3914820, study PRJEB12502) | metagenome | biome: forest; material: soil | place: USA | collected 2012-03-12 | depth 0.3 m
CTGCCCCCTCTCCCCCGGAGGGGCGAGGGGGTTTTGCAGGATCGTTCAAAAGGTTTGCAGGATCGTTCCAAAGGTTGGGGTTATTGGAAGCATAGACTCTTGTTGTCGAAGCGAGGTGTTTGGAGATCTGTCCACCCCGCCCACGAGATGAGCCATGCCAATTACTCAAGCCCGAGCCTATTCTGCCACTAGCCCGACCTCGCCGCTTGCCGCCACGACGATTCCTCGGCGGGAGCCGACGCCGCGGGATGTGCGGATCGAGATTCTGTTCTGCGGCATCTGCCACTCCGACCTGCACCAGGTGCGGAACGAGTGGAAAGAGGTGATGCCCACCGTCTACCCCGTGGTCCCCGGCCACGAGATCGTGGGTCGGGTGGTGGAGGTCGGGTCGGCGGTGACGAAGTACGTCCCCGGCGATCTGGTGGGGGTTGGGTGCCTGGTGGATTCGGACCAGAGTTGTCCGCACTGCCAGCGGGGCAATCAGCAGTTCTGCGCGGACATGACGCTGACCTACAACTTCCCGGACAAGCACGGCACGGCCCCCGTGACCTACGGCGGCTACTCGGAGGGGATCGTAGTGGACGAGACCTTCGTCGTCCGCATCCCGGAGAACCTGGACCTCGCCGGCGCGGCTCCTTTGCTGTGCGCAGGAATCACGACCTATTCCCCGCTCCGCCACTGGGGCGTGACGACGGGTAAGAAGGTCGGGATCGTCGGGTTGGGCGGCCTGGGTCACATGGGGGTCAAGTTTGCCCATGCGCTGGGGGCGCATACGGTGGTCTTCACGACTTCGTCGAGCAAGATCGAGGACGCGCTGCGGCTAGGTGCGGACGAGGTGGTGGTGTCTCGCGATGCCGACGCAATGGCCAAACATACGGGCTCCTTCGACTTCATCCTAGACGCCGTCTCGGCGGATCACGACGTGAATGCCTTCATCAGCCTCCTGGGCGTGGACGGGAATTTGACGATGGTCGGCGCGCCGGAGAAGCCCCTTTCGGTGCCGGTGTTCAACCTGATCTTCGGCCGCCGTTCGCTCTCCGGTTCCCCGATTGGCGGGTTGGCGGAGACGCAGGAGATGCTCGACTTCTGCGGCGAGCACGGCATCACGGCGGACGTGGAGACGATTGCGATTCAGCAGGTGAACGAGGCGTACGAGCGGATGCTGCGGTCGGACGTGAAGTACCGGTTCTCGATCGACATGGCTTCGTTGAAGGGGTGATCGTTTTGTAAAGACCACGTACATTGGTAACAAGCGGGCGGACTTCTGTGATATTGTTGGGGATGTCATGGAAGCACCTCGCGAAGTTGCGGAAAGGTTAACGGACACTTACGGCAGAATTGCCAAATCACTTGCTTTGGTCGGCGTCGGCATCGGGTTCGTTTACGGTTGCGGCGGTGGGAGTAGCGCCTCGGGATCGAATACCGGGCCGACCGTCCAATCGGAGATCGGCACGGCGGTCTTTCAGGTCGATCTTGTGACGCGTAAAGTGACGGTCACGCGGCTTGGAGCGTCTCGGGGCGCGGGCCGGGCGATCGTTGGCGGGAGCGCGGTTGGATTCAATAGTAGTGTCCTATTGGATCTGCCGGGCGCCGGCGACACCGGGCTCAAGACGCTCAATGTTTCCATGACGAATAACTTCGGGCTACCGCTGGGGGTCAACCAGGACGGCGCGGTTCAGGGGCTCCGGGTCATTTTCAGCAACTTCACCGCCCAGAACGTTCCTTCGGATATTCGATCGCTCACCACGGTGAGCACGGCGGCGGGAACGGGGGCGAATGGGACGGGCGATGGCGCGGTGGGGTCGGCGACGTTCAACGCCCCGGCGGGGGTCGCGGCGGCGGCGGGCCCGATCGAATATGTCACGGACTACAATGCGGGCAGCCTTCGCAAGATCGCGAGCGGCTCGGTCACGACGATTACGACGGGCATGGTTCATCCGTATGGCGCGGCGATCAATCCGGTGGACGGGGCGATCATCGTGGCCGATGCCGGGGCCAACAAGATCTATCGGATGACCACCGGCGGGTCTCGGGTCACGATCGCGGGCACGGGCGCGGCCGGCTCGGCAAATGGATCGGGCAACACGGCGACGTTCAATAGTCCCACGGGGATCGCGGTCGATTCGTCGGGGAACATCTTTGTCTCGGACTCCGCCAATAACCGGATCCGGGTGATCCGCTACCAGGGCGGGGGTTCGACGGTTGCGTCGAATTACGTGGTGTCTGCCCTAAGCGGCTCGGGGGCGGCCGGTTCAGCCGATGGGTCGGCGGCCGGGGCTAGTTTCAACTCACCGGCCGGTTTGGCGGTCGATACGAGTGGGCGGCTCTATGTGGCGGATATGGGCAGCAATGAGATCCGGGCGGTGGATGCTTCCGGCGCGGTGGTGACGATCGCCGGTACGGGGACGGCTTCCGAAACGGACGGGCGAGGCGATGGAGCGACGTTCAATTCTCCTCGCGGGGTTGCGTTTGTGAACGGGGTCCTCGTCGTTAGCGATGGGGTTGGGAATACGATTCGCCAAATTACTCTTCCCGCCTCCGGGACGGCGTCGAGCGCGGGCAGTTGGGTTCAGACGCTTGCCGGAACGGGATCGGCGGGGTCGGGCAATGGCACGGGAGATGTTTCGACGTTCACAACGCCGTCGCTGATCGGGGTGGACCCAACGGGGAGTGTCTTCATTCCGGACACGGGCAGCCATCTGGTTCGCAAGATCGTTCCGACGAGCGGCTCATTCCCGCTTGGGGCACCGTCCGCGCCGGGGCCGACGACGGCGGTTGTGCTTTCGAATCCGAGCGGTGGGGTGCCGAGCAGCGGCGCGGGGGCGAGTTCTCCGTTCATTAGCTATCCAACCTCGATCGCTTCCGGGGCGACGTCCTCGGAGCAGCCGTGGAATTTTGTCATCGCGCCGGGGGTGACCAACTTCCAGTTCACGGTGACGGTGGAGGCCAGCAGTTCGATCCTGACGGGGCCGACATCCGACCAAAACCAGGGGGCCGCGGATTCGCAGGTGAGGACGCTGGCGGGTAAGGCGAACAGCTTTGGGTTTGTGGACGGCGTGGCGACGGCGGCACGATTTGGGAGTTTCGTGCAGGGTTTGGGGACGGACCGGGCGGGCGACATCTTTATCGCCGACTTCCACAACAACTCGATTCGGTGCATTACGCCGGACGGGACGGTGAGCGTGATCGCGGGGACCCTTTCCACGGGCGGCGGTTCGGCGATCGACGGGGTTGGCACGGTGGCTCGGTTTAATGGGCCATCGGCGATTGCGGTGACTCCCGACGGCCAAGTCGTCTACGTTGGCGACGCCAATAACAATAAGATTCGACGCATTGCCCTCCAGCCGGGCGCGGATCGGCGGAACCCGGCGAACTGGGTGGTTTCGACGATTGCGGGTTCCGGCACGCAAAGTACGGCAGATGGCCCGGGTAATACCGCGAGCTTGGTGTTGCCGGAGGGGGTCGCGCTCGATCCGACGGGCAATATCTACGTATCGGAAGACGCAGGCAACCGGATCAAGCGGGTCACGTTCCAGGGTGGGGATCCGACGTTGTCCACCAATTATCAGGTGAGGACGGTGGCCGGGGACACCTCGACAACGTTCCCCGCGACCAACTTTGTCGACGCCACGGGGACGGCAGCGCGGTTTGCGGATCCGGTGGAGATTGCTTGCGATGTCCAGGGCAACGTGTACATCGCAGACTCGTTTAACAATCGCATCCGTAAGATGGACCCGGGCGGAGTGGTCACGACGGTAGCGGGGTCGACCTCTGGATACTTGGATGGTACGGGCACCGCCGCGCGATTCTCGCAGCCGAACGGTCTGGCGATCGACTCGGCGGGGTATCTGTACATTGCGGACACGAGTGGCAACGTCATTCGACGCGTCAGCCCTGCGGGCGTGGTGACCACTATCGCCGGCACCGGCACCTCCGGTTCCCTTGACGGGGTCGGCAATGCGGCGACGTTCGCGAGTCCTTTTGGGATTACGGTTAACCGGACGGGGGACGTCATCGTTGGCGGCACCGATGGCGCGCTCCGACTGATTCAGAGGGTGATCACACCGTAGCCCTTGATGGGATGGTCCTGGTCTCTGTCCGGCTTACCGATCGGCGGGTTGGCGGAGACGCCCTTTCCGGGCGGGTTGTTATTTTGGTTTAGCAGATTTATTTCGGTTATTTTTGCGGGATTTCCACGAGGAAATCTCGTAATTTTTTTCCTTTTTTAGGGATATTTTACTTTGATTTATCGGCAATTAATTTTGTTTAAGTGGCGATTCTCCTTTCATTGGTTCGGATTGAGGGATGGGGAAAGATGGTAGACATATGTCTATTATGACATCGCCAGGGGCGTTCGATCAAAAGGTTCGAATGAACCCCGAAGGTGGCTGCCGACTCGAACCTATGACCCGCTGATTAACAGGAGGGCGAAAGTCCGTCCAGGAACGTCTCTCGACGTCTATTCTGAGTTCAACGAGCAGGGCTTCGTTCTCCTGACGTCTCCAGAAGAACACGGAAATCTCCCGGATAAACTGCGCGCAAACTGCGGGTTTCCGGCCTACAATGGACTTCGAAAGGGAGGAGAATGGCGGGTAAAGGCAGGCGCGAGAAGGGGACGGGGAGCATATTCAGGAGGAGCGAGGGCTACGTGGCCCAGGTCCTCGACGGCTATAGGGACGACGGGAAGCCGCGCTACCGCCAGGTGCGGACGAAGACGCACGCGGAGGCGGTCAGGGTCCTCAACGACTACAACTCGAAGGTGACCGCGGGCGTGCCGATACCGGAGGGCAAGGTCCTGCGGCTCGGCAAGTGGCTGGACGTCTGGCTTGAGGACCACGTGAGGCCGAACCGGGAGCCCAAGACCTACGCCTACTACAGGCTGCAGGTCGAGTCCCGCCTCAAGCCCCACCTCGGCGGCATGGACATACGGAAGGTCCGGCCCGCCGACGCGGCCCGCGCCTTCCGCCTAATCGAAGAGGAGGGCGCTTCCAAGAGCACGGTAATGGCCGTCCGACGCACCCTGCGTGCCGCCTACTCGGTGGCGGTGAAGAACGACCTGTGCGCGGACAACCCGGTTGTTAAGACCTACGCGCCGAAGGTGCCGAGGACCAAGAAGGTGTACTTCGACGCCGAGCAGGCGCAGGCATTGCTTGCGGCCCTGAAAGGCTCGCCCATCGAGAATCTGGTGAGGTTCACGCTCGCGACGGGCGTGCGGGTGGGCGAGGCGTGCGGCGCGACATGGTCGAACGTGGACCTTGGCAGGAAGACCGTATTGGTCGAGACGCAACTCCAGTGGGTCGGTGGCGAACTGCGGCTCAAACCCCTGAAGACGGACAAAAGTGTGAGGACGATGCCGCTGGTGGGTCATTCGCTGGATGCGGTCCAGTCCGAGCAGGCGCGCCAGGCCGTGGAAGGCTACGAGAACCCGCTGGGACTTGTGTTCCTAAACGCGAAGGGGCGGCCGATGGACCCCAAGTACGTTAACGAGCGGCTTCATGCCGCGCTCAAGGCGGCAGGATTACCAATGACCGGAATGCATTCCCTAAGGCATTCCGCCGCGACTTTTATGCTCATGGCGGGACTCAACCTGCATCAGGTGAGCCGCTACTTGGGGCACTCGCAGATCGCACTGACTTCGAACCTATACGGGCATGTGCTCGACGGCGCAATGCGCGAGGCGGCTGAGACACTGCAAGACGCATATTGCTGAAAGCTATGCTTATAATTCTATGATTGTCTTAAAGCAAGCGTCGTTACAACTATAGTACGCGAGATTTCCTTCCAGATCGAATCGAAGATCTGAGATCCAACGATAGCGCGAGGAACTCGCCCGACCGTTAACAACTACGAACGAATTCATCGCGTAATTATTCAAAGCTCCTGCGATATAGGCATAGGATCGGCCATCTACCGAAAGGGTCGCGTGGTTTGCCCAAGCATAGGGGCCCTCCCTTTTGCGGCTTAAAATCCGGTTGGTCACTTCAACATAGGTTTGCGGGCAGTTGATTGTGGCTTCGCAGCTATCGCTCACATTGAGGATGAGGTGCCGCGAGGTCAGCGGAACCGGGATCCCATTCCATGAGTCGCTAGCTTCTTCGGAAACAACGCATCCTTGCGACGTGTAGATGCGCCCTGCTCTGGAAGAGGATGTGCTTGCTGACGCGCAGACCTCCACCCTCGTTTCTATCCCAGTCGGTAATCGGGCGAAGGCCCGCCCTTCCAGCCAACACCACGTAAAGAAGCCACACATCGAGCATAGGAACATAAGCGTCCAACGCACCCTTACATGCCTACGGAAAATAGTCTTCAAACTCATTAGCTATGGCTATTGTATAACAGACAGGATTACGCGCCCGGTGCCGCTAGTCATTGATCAGGGCAACTCGCCTTACTCCAGAAGGTTATTTGTTATAATGTATCCGCTACAATGCGCCCTTGCAAGAGAACATCAGACACCAACACTCTCAACAAGCTGAAACATTCCTGCGGCGTAGATACCCGGTGAACGCGAAACCGAGGGCCACAACGCTCGCCGGTTCGGGAACCGTAGCGGCTCCGGGTACCACACTTGTGGTCGAGTCCAAGTTGAACTCCGTATCAAACGCACTTGTTGAGCCGATCCGCGGTGCGTACCTCGTAGTCAGACCGAATCCCGCCAGCGTCTCGCCAGGCGCAATAGTGCGATCCCCAAAGTCTCCGCTGGGCCAGCCGCCAGAGCCTTCAGTATAAAAGACAAACTGCCCTGTTGAGATGTCGTAGTCGTGCAACCATCCGTCTGGAGCAAGGATGCTTGTCGGCTCCTCACTCGATGCGTCCAGCGAAAAAGACCAGTTCCAGATCGGCGTATTTAGCTGCTGGTTTAGCCCCGCCTGATCGTAAGCGACAACGAAAGAGTATGAAAATAGGCCGCTAGTCCCGTTCACATCCGTCTGGAGAGAAAAGCTCTGTCCACGAGCGGCACAGGCAACCCCAAATACTACGGCGAGCAAGGCGAGACGGTTGAAAGTTGATAGTGTCATGGTGCGTTGAAACGGAGATCGTCTGGGCGAAGTTCGGGTGCTGACGGCAATATCGACGAGAATCGAAGGTGAAGAACGACCGATCTCCCGGCGGGGGCCAGGTTGCCTGGAAACCGCAGGGTGACCGTTCGCGGGTCAGTCCTGAAGTCCTCAACGACGTAGATTGTGCCTAGGTCGATAGGGAGCAAGGTCATGGATGGCCCGAAGAACTGATCATTAATCAGGAGAGCGCTTTCAAGTTTCGCTCCGGGACACAAGACCTGTCGGGCACCGAACTTAATCGTGACCAGAATGTCTCCGGAGAGGTTGCGAGAGGTAGATACCAGGTCTATGTGAAGCGACGGACTGCCAAATCCCCACGAACCCTCAGCCAAACCCCCAAAAGAAGCTCCGCCGCGTTGGACGTAGATATCTGACTGGGGGTAAGGAGCCATCTTGGGTGGTCCGAATTGCCAAGTCTTGCTCCCGTCCATCGAGCGGATGGATGAAGAACCCTCGATGCCACCCCAAACCCGGTTAAGCTTTATTCCAGTCGGCAGGCTCGCGGAGCTAAGGGCGGAAAGTGCATAGGCCCTTGCGTCGGGATTGTTAGGATATGCGTCATGAGGGCTGTGAACGGGAAGGAAGCTGCCAGGTATCGCGCTACTCCAGAACGGTACGATGCCGTCGTTCCAGTTGTTTGGCCCTGGTGCTTGTTCACCGAGGTGCTCAAATTTGAAATACGGAAACCAGCTCGGGATCTGAACCAGGTCCATAAGCATGTAGGGATCTGCGAGGTCGAACGGCAGCCTCCACGATCCGAGTTGTAGGTATCGGTTGTCGTCCCCCGCCACAGCCCCATAGGCAACCGAATCCAAAAAAGGCTTCGCTGTTGACTCCGCACTAGGATTGGCTGTGCTTCCAAATATCAGCGACCGCATCCACGGACTATCTACCGCCATGACTTGAATCGAAGGTCGGTTGCTTCGGACTGGCATTTCGGGGAGCTTCACCAACTCCCCCAAGGAAAGGGTGCTGGTGCCCAAGTTCTCGGGAATCAGTGTGGGCGCTGCCGCGAAACCTGAGTCACCAAGTCGGCTCCCCAGCCAAATTTCGTTCGCATAGTTGCAGAACGGAACTCCTCGCCACATGGTACCGAGCGTGACTAATTTTCGAACGTCGCCCTCATACGAGGTCGGTTCGTATAGAGGATAAGCGAAGTCCTGCTCTCCGGGTCGATATTCTTGATACCAGTCGCGGCTTTCAAGACCACCGTTTGATCGCAAATACCATCTTGCGACCATCCCGCCGTAGCTCCACGCGACAATATCCACACGCCTTGCGGCGATGCGTCTCCCCTTGTAGTCGTCGAAGTCAAAGCCCGCCTTTTTGAAGACGAACTTGGTTCCTCCCCGTCCGACGCGCTCCGTCCCATACTCGTAAGGCACGTGCTGTTCGAACTTGCCTTCCCACATATCGGCAATAGCATCGTTGATAGATGCCGCGTAGCCGCCCTCGCGCGCTCCCCGTTTAAGCTTCCACGCTCCGTACTCCACCGGCCCGTTGCCACTCAAGACGTCGCCGTGGTTTATCGCAACATAAGGGAACCTTGCCGATGCAAAATAGAATCCATTTCGTGGGTCCGATTTAGCCGCGTTTAGGTCGCCATTCACGATCGTCCGCCACCGATCCTTGTCGCTGTTGATGCCATGCACAAGCATCACCGGTGGGCGAGCCAACAGAATCGTCTTTGGGGTGACCGCAACCACTTGGCCGTTTCGTGTTCCAGACACGATAAGTTCGACCTCGCGTGTTGGATTTGGATACAGGTCCGATTCCTTCGTGGGCACCTGGTTGGGATTGAACTCGTCCGGAGGGTAGTAGACGATGCATCTCCTTCCATCGATTGACTCGATCTTGGCAAATCCCGCGTTGTTGGTATCGCTTCCAACGTTCTTGGCGCTCACCTGAAGAGTGCCGTCTGACATTGTCACATCGGAAAGTTCGTTGGGCACTTGGATAACGATGCGGTTTCGTTCAGGTCCAACCGGTATGGTGCCGAGGTTATCGCAGGCGATTCCATCGACCACGCGGTACGTCCCCAACTTGTCTAGGGCTGTCAGCTTAAGAATGTCGTTCGGATAACTCGTCGGCGTTGCGACTACCGTAAGTACTGCCGACACGCTGGATTTGCTCCCGTCCGCTCGGATACCCTCGGCGGTGAAGGACGCGCTGCCTCCGAGGCTCTTGAGGAGGTTGGTGTTGAGTGAGCAGGTCCACGCCCTAGGGCCCTGCTTCAACATGTTAATCGCGGGCAGCTTCGCTGATCTAAGCACCACCGACTTGAAGGATCCGAACGAGATCGCTTTCGCCCTTACCATCACTCCAAAGCCAGGCGCGGGATTCGTATCAAATCCTAGCCCCACAAGGCGCGAAGCGTTCAAGTCGGGGGTAAGGACAAACCCGTGCCGCTTTCCTTTGAAAACGCCTTGACCGACAATCTGGCCCGCGTCGTTGATGTCGACAGCCTGCGTGAGCGCCCATTCCGGGTCGGCGATCTGCGCGTTTAGCTCTACGGCTCCGATTTCCGGCCCGAAGTAAATCGCCCGTCCGTCACTGCCGCCGACCGCTTCGGAATTCGCGTTTATGGAGTAGGGAACGCCGAGCCCCAAATCCCGGGGAGTCCGTTCGACACCCCAGAGGAGCGCTCGCTCGATGCCGTCTCCGTACGTGACACCAACAACCTCGCCGCGGATGTTGATGCCGGTGGCGTAGGTCTGGCCCCCAGGAGAGGGGCTCGGCAGGATGGTAAGGCTCGAATCTCCTTTTGTCCAAACATAAGGATAAACGCCGCTGGAACCGCCTTCGGAAGCGTTCAACCATCCCGTGACGGTGCCTCCATCGTTCATAGCTGTACCGAGGGCGTATGGAATGGCAGGTAGGAACTGGAAGCCATCAACGGCCAAGTTCGCCGTGTTCGTGCGCGGAAGGTAGATCTCGCGTCCGTCGCCAAACCTGAACGAAGGCGTTTGCGAGCCGTAGGAGAGAATCAACATCTCTCCTGCCGAGTCTATGCTGCCTCCAAGGACGCCAAGGCTTGTCGGCATCGCGGACAGGATGCCGCTGGATGACCACCGACACGCCGTATTTCCAACGGAGTAAAGGTAGGTAAGTAAGGTCCCAGAGCATTGGCCGGTTTCGCTAATCGACGTAACGGCGGCATTTGAGAATGCTCCGGTTGGGAGGGCCGTCCTGCCGCTCCCGATGCGCCAGACAAAGGGCAGGGGACGATTGTAGTAGATATCTCCGAAAACATTGCCGGCCACCGTGCCTGCGTTGTTGATGGCAGTAGGAATTAGATCCCCTAGATCGGTGACCTTGTAGGGATAGACCGGCTGGGGCGTGAGCAAGCACGCGTGGTCCTTCCCCCCGCGGTCCGTGGCCACCACCGCGACTTGGCCGAGGTCGTTGATGGACACCGCTTTCTTGATGACGAAGCCTGGCGTGATGACCGCAAGGTTCAGGTCGCGCCTTCCGAAGAGGGGGTCCCAAATGAACGCGACCCCGACCTCAGAGTCGTCGCCGACCACCTCAAGGTGTTCGTTGACGCTCGTGGCCGCCCCGCTCCCGATGTCCAGAGGCTGCCTACCACCCTGCCATACGAGCGCACGCGCCTTCCTCCACCTCGCGCCGAACCCGACCGCGACATCCTGATCGTTTATTGCGCTCGCCGACGTGGAGTCATATCCGTCGGAGGGGAGCCGGACGGCCTGTATGATGTTGCCCTGGCCGGGACGGCCGCCCCGGAAGGCCACTTCGTTTCCGTTCGCCCCGAAGAACCGCCCCACGGCTCGGTTGGCGGCGTTCAGGCCGTTGCAGACCAAATTGGTTCCGTACTCGGAAAGGGCGAAGGACTTCGTCAGGCCGTCCGGCCACATGAGGACCGTGCCCGCTCCTCCGTCGGAGTAAGAAAGCCCTACGACTCCGCTGTCGCTGATGCATGAGGCCTGCGTGTTTTGGATCTGGCCGACCGGAAGAAGCTGGTAAGTGCCGGAAGGCTCCCAACGTATCCCTATTGGGGATATTCCTTGGCTTGATCCTCGGAAGTAGTAGCCGCAGGACTGACCCGAGTTGTTCAGCGCAACGGCGTAGCCTCCGTTGTACTGGAAGCCCTGTGGCAACGGGAGAAACGCGAGTCCGCCCTCGGCCGTCCACCTCACAGGCTGCTCGGAGAAGGGACCGCCGACGGACTTAATGCCCACGACGACCCCGCTATTGCCGAGAGCGGTGGGCGTAAATTCGCCCAGATCGCGAAGAGAGTATTTCGTCTGTCCCCAGGTTGCCGCCACTGCGGCCGTGAAGAACAGAACCGTGGTAATTCGCGCGGAAGACCTGAGCATATCGTCCAATTCCCAGCCCCAAGGCAAACTGTCGGACCGCAGTATATCAACAAACGAGATGTAGCGTCCTCTACGGAAAGGAGAATCTTCAGCTTGATGAAAGAAGGGGAAACTATCCCGTCGCCGAGTCTTTCGCGCTCGACCGCTAGCCTCAAAAGAGTTTTCTTAACGCGCCTTGAACCACGCGGGCGATCGTTGCCACAGTGTCCGCCGCCACGCGAAATGCGCTGACCCAGAACTCGCGAATTAGTCTCTTAGCATTCTCCCCGAACATCGATCCGATTATTAGGCTTATCAGGCCGAGCAACGCGATTCGATCTACCAGCCACCCCCAGAACCACCGCTCCGCGACCCGCACGCCTCGTTGGGCGATTCCCAGGAGCGGTGGCGCGGCTAGGAGGCATCCGCTAAGGAGGATGAGCCAGGAGAGCGGGCGAAGGTTTACGGCCCGGGTGCCCCGCGACAGCTTCGCGGAGCCGCATTCCGCGCAGCATTCCGCGTCGATCGGGCTCCCGTGGTTCTCCGGGCAGAGCCGCCGACCGAGCGTCGCCCGGCAGTTGCCGCACCACCTCGTGCCCTTAGGCCAGACGCGGCCGCACCCGAGGCAGAGGATCAACTCCAGCCTCCCGCCACACGGACCCCGAACTCCTCGAACGTCCGGAACTCGAACCGGACGTCCGAACTCTCCGGCGCGAGGCGCTCGAGCCGGGACCGCCGCAGCGGCCCGGCCGTGAGCGTCAGGACGGTGATCTCGCCCCCGCCCAGCCACCGTGCCGCCTCGCCCGACTCGGCGAAGGCGCGGTAGCCGAGGAGTTTGGCCGCGAATTTCTTGGGGTCCGCGTGCCCCATGTCCGCCTCCAGGAGCAGGGGGATGCCGTCCCGGCGGACCATGCCGTCGGGGCGGACCTCCCAATCCCGCCCCGCCCACGCGAAACGCCGCCAAAGCTGGACCTCGAAGCGCCAGTCGGCGCAGCCCCGGGCGAGCAGCGCGACCCGGGCGTCCGTCACCGCCAGGGCGTGCCGAACGAACTGCGGCGAAGGGCCCCCTCCCTTGAGGAGCGGCTCGACCCGTTCCCCGACGATCCCCGCAGCGGCCCGGCCGGGAGCGTAGAGGTATTGGCCGAAGAAGGGGGTTTCAAGCGCTCGGACGTATCCCGCCGCCCGCAGCTCCCGCAGGCGGGTATTGAGGCGCGTGGCCGAGGCGAAGTACCCGAGCGCGAGCAGTTGGTCGCGGGAGAGGAGGCGGCTGAGGGCGAGGTCGCGCACGAGTCGCCGGTCGCGGCCGGTCAGCCTCACAGCAGGTCCTCCGGGAAGCCTTCGTCCGCCCGGACGGAGGGCGCGCCCTCCTCCTCCCCGCCGTCTTCCCGCCGGGCGGGCGGGGAACCGGGAAGCACGATGTCCCGGTACGCCCGCGCCTTGGCGGCCGGCCGGGGCTTTTCCGGACGGTGGAACCTCAGCCGGCGGACCTCCCCGTCCCGCGCCAGGAGGTACGCGCCCCCGGGGGGCAGGGCGCGCAGGTCAGCCGCCGAGACGTCCTCCGGCAGTTCGCGGGCGAGCGCCTGCGCGTCCTCGAAGCCGAGGCCGAAGACGACCTGGATGCCCACGTTGTTGCGGACCACGGACCGGAGCCTCTGCGGGAGCTGGGCGAGCGTCTGGTGGGAAAGGACGAGGGTGAGGCCGAAGCGGCGCCCCTCGGCGATGAGGCCCTCGAAGGCCTCCGAGGCCATGTTCTCGAACTCGTCCACGTAGAGCCGCACGGGATTGCGCTCCCTCTCCGGCACGTCCACCCGCGCCATCATCTCGCGCGAAACCGAGGACACGAGGAGGCTCCCGAGCATCCGCGCGGAGCGGTGGAGCTCGTCCACCGCAAGGGAAACCAGGAGGACGCTTCCCGGCTCCGCGAGGACCGCGCCGAGGCAGATCCCTTCCTCCCCGGACAGGACGCGCCGCAGGACCGGCACGGCGAGGAGCGGCGTCACCTTGTTCAGCACCGGCGTCGTCCAGGCCGCCTGCCTCTCATCCGACATCGCGCCGTACCGCTGCCAGAACCGGGCGAGCGCCTCGTCTTCCACGGTCCCGAGGCAGTCCTCCCGGAAGCGGCGGTCGGAAAGGAGCCGTTCCAGGTCCGTCAGGGGCCGCCGGGCGTGGGCCAGCAGCAGGAAGGCCGAGCGCATCGTCTCTTCCAGCTGCACTCCCCAGGACTCCGCCTCGGCGGACACCGCGTCGAGCGCGTGGAGCGCCCGCACGTAGGGCTCGCCCGCCCCGGAAAGGGGGTCGAAGCCGCGGACGCGGGACTTCTCCCGAAGGTCCAGGAGCGAGACCCTTTCCGGACCGACGCCGAGCCGCTCGCAGAGCGAGAGCGTTCCCGCCACCAGGTCGCCCCGGAGGTCCACCACCGCGACCGAGTGCCCGGCGCGGAGGTCGAGCCCGAGCAGGGCCAAGATGGCGGTCGTCTTGCCCGATCCGGTCGCCCCGAGCAGGTACGCGTGCCGGGCGAGGTCGCTCGCAGGCGGGTCCCAGGGCCCGCCGGTGTCGAGGTCGACGGCGATGCCGCGCTGGCGGGCGGGGTCGCCGTCCGCCGGTCGGCGCGCCCTCCGCAGGCGCGAGAGCAGGACGAAAGGGGTTTCTATGAGCCGGAGAATTGGTTCCATCGCGTATCCTCGGATCAGGAGGATGCGGCGTGGCGGGGAAGCGGAAGGGCGGGGAAACAGATTATTTAGTCGAGGCTAAACCCGAGCGGGACCCCGACTCGTTCGAGCAGGCCCTGCGCGAGGCCCTGATGCTGGAGCGCGACTGCGTCCTGGGCGTGGACATCGCCGAGGAGCTGGGCGTCAGCCCCGGCCGCGTCTCCCAGGTGCTCAAGGAGCCGGAAAAGCTGGACACCAAGTCCATCGACCGGATCATGTCGAGGATCGAGGGGCCGGAGAACCGCCGCCGCGTGCTCCGGGCGTGGGTGAGGGCCCGCTACGGCACGGACCCCGGCGCGCGCGAAGGGGGCGGCGCGACCGGGAGCCGCCCGACCGAGAAGACCCTGCGGCGGATCGACCGCCAGATCAGGGAATCGCGCCTCCGGGCCGCCGCCCGTACCGCCGGGGAGGCCGCGGCCAAGGCTGACGACGCCGTCCTGCGGGAGCAGCTCCTCGATCGCGCCTACTTCGCCCGCCAGCGGCTCGACGAGCCGGGGCAGGCGATGGCGGTCGCGCGGGTTATCGCCGCCGGCGCGAGGAACCGGGGCGAGCCCCGCCGACTCGCGGCCGCGCACCTCTTCCGCGCGAGGGTCCTCATGGGCCTCGCCGACGCGCGCCCGGGAGAGGTCTTCGAGGCGCTCGGACAGGCGGACGCCCTCCTGGCGGGGCAGTCGCCCGCGCCCGATCCCGCGCCCCCCTACGCTCTCGCGACGGAGGGGCAGGCGGAGGTTCTCCGGCTCTCGGCGCGGATCGGCTTCCTGGAGCGCGGGCTCCTGAAGGCGGAAGAGCCCTTCCTGCGCGAGGCCCTCGCGTCACTCCGCGCGCGGGCTACGAGGGGCCCGTACCAGCGCCGGTTCCACGCGCTCCAGACGGCGGCGCGGGTCCACCTGCTGCTCGGGGAGACCGCCGCCGCCCAGGAGGCGCTCGAAAAGGCGTTCGCGTCGGGGGAGACGAGGAACCTCAACGCGTACGAGATGAGCGGGCTCATACAGGGGCGGGTACTCCGTGAGACGGAAGGACCGGAGGCGGCGCTCCGCTACCTGCGCGAGGTCCGCTCGATCTGCCTGTCGAATTCCGACCGCTACCACGCCCGACTGGCCGAATACGACCTGGCGAGGCTCGAGTCCAGACTCTTCCAGGGTCCCCGCGGAGCGCCCTAGCCCCTCGAACACCCGACCAGGACCCCGACCGGGGCGGGTCGGGGTATTCGAACCCGCCCGAACCCGGGACACTTCTCAACCCTTCTCCTCCTTAGAGAAAGAAAGGAACGTCCCGGGGCGCGAAGCCTAGGAAGGTTCAAGCCCGATAACGCCCGCGAGCGTGGAAGTGATGGGCGAGAGGCCGGACAGTGCCGAGGACAGGCGGTCCCCGGCGTTGATCGCGTGCCGGTAGGCGGTCCGGGCGCGCGCGTCGGACAGGCCGGAGGAGGCGATGCCGTCGGACGCGAGCCGCAGGAGCCGCTCGGCGCTCACGGCGTACGCCAGCGCGCCTTCGAGCAGCTCGACGGGATCGGTAGTGATTTTTGGGGTTTCTGCGGGCATTGGAAGGCGTGCTAGGGATATAGAAAAAATGGGCAGCCGACCTAGCTATCCCTAGCGCGCGAGCGTGCGGTTGCACATTCGCCTTTTCGGTCGTCCGCCCATCGCGTCGCGCAACCTAAGAAGACTGCTCGCAATGAGAGGGACGACCGTCCTTTTGAGGAACGGCGGTTTCGCGTTGTGCGCCCGGGATAGCTGGCACCTTCCATCCTAGACCCCCTGGCGCATTTGGCAAGCCCGGACGCGGGCTGGCCGTTTCGATGGTCAGCCCAGTTCCTTCAGCGCCTTCTCGAACCGCGCCGCGATCTCCGGCAGCCCGATCCGGAGCGCCCGCGCGATGTCGTTCAGTTCGACCATGTCGATCCGCTGGCGGCCAGATTCAATCTTGTTGACCGCGCTGCTGGGGCGGCCCACCTTCTCCGCGAGCTTCCGCTGGGAGAGCCCCAGTTCCTCCCGCGCCTCGCGGATGACCCGTGCCAGTGCCTCGTACTCGGCGATTCGCTTGGAGAAACCCAATATACGAGGATTTTGGGGAACCGTGCTGTTCTATTCGAGAACCGTTATTGTTCTGATGTAGAATCGAAACGCACCCATTCGCGCACAGCGCGCCGGAACGATGAAACGATTGCTTGCCTCCTCCGTCCAACTCGCCCTCCTCGCCGCCATTTCCCCGGCCCAGACCTTCGTCCAGGCGTACGGCGCGGGCACCTCCTACTCGGGCGTTTCCGCAGACGGGGGCCTCGTGCAGGTTTCCGCCCCGGGCGGGATATCGCTCCTTACCGGTTCCGGCTCGTACGTCCACGGAGACGCCGGCTTCGACATCGCCGGCGGCGTGTCCAACGGCGGCAGGGAGTCGCTCGGCGTCATAGACAACGACCTCGGCTTCCCGCGCGGCTTCGTCCGGCAGGGCACCTCCGACTACCCCTTGGCGCTCGGAGCGGGCACCGGTATTTTCACTTCCGTCGTCGACGCCGCCGGCGGCCGGATCGCCTTCGTTGCCTACGACCCGTCCACGTCGGCGTTCGGCTGGGCGGTCGACACGGGCTCGGGCCCGGCGACCGCGTTCGAGTCGGACGGAACCGTCGGCTCGTACTCCTTGGCGGTCAACTCCATCTCCAGCACACTGATCGCCGGTACGGGCACGAACCTGGCGGGCGACCGCCAGGCGTGGTGGTACGACGGTTCCTTCCACCAGATCGCGCTCGCGCCCGGCGAGGTCGCGGACAGGCTGCGGCTGAGCGTCGACGCGTCCGGTACCCAGTACCTCACCGGGATCGTGTCGGTCGGGGCCGACCGCTATGGCACCGCCTGGAGGATCGACGGCGCGAACGCCGTTCCCACGGGAATCCATATCGACGACGCGACCGATTCGGCCGCGGCATGGGACGGCCGGTCGGCGTTCTGGACGCCCTACCACGCCTACGCCGCCGACCTCCCGACAGGAACCATCAGCGAGATCCGTACGGAGACGGGCGACGTTCTCCAGGGCGTTATGTCCGGCTTCTCCCGCGGCTCGGGATTCTACTTGAGCGGAAGCTTCGGGGCAGGCACGGTCCAGTCCGTGCCCGAACCGGCGACGATCGCCGCGCTGGGCATCGGGGTTCTGGCGCTTCGCCGTCGCAAGCGCGCTTCGTAACCCTTGTGAGGCAGCCAGTTTCCGCAGCAGCTAAGCGTGCCGCTGCGGCTGCGCTGCCGCTGTCGGCTGCGGCGTTCTCCGAGCGCAACGGTAATCGAGCCGTCAGCCGTCCCGTGATAATGGTGCTACCGCGGAGACAATTGCCGTCCGGGCCGACCAGCAAAATCTTTCGCATAAGGCCGCCGATCCAGGCACCGCCTAGAAGGTCCGGCCTGCCGCCCGGGAATTCGGCAAGCCGCAGAGTGCGCCCCGGCCACCTAAACTCACTAGAAACGTGCCTCAAAACCGACTTCCCAAACCGTCAAAGGCGGGCATCGACCGTATCCGGGCTGGGTACCGGTCGGAGTTTGGGTTAGAGTTGAGCGCGGAAGAGGCGAGCGAAATCCTCTCCATTGCGATCTCGTTTACCGTAACCCACGTGAGGCATGAACTACGCGATTTACAACAGAAAGAGCC
>OUNM010252225.1_pt1 | contig 17709 bp, 9 predicted proteins | sample 1769961 | NCBI WGS metagenome assembly OUNM01 (sample SAMEA3914820, study PRJEB12502) | metagenome | biome: forest; material: soil | place: USA | collected 2012-03-12 | depth 0.3 m
CCGCTGAAATGCGCCGCCAGGTTGTCCAGCACCAGTTGCGCCATGGCCTGGCGGGTCTCGCGGGTGGCGCTGCCGATGTGGGGCAGCAGGACGACGTGGTCCATGGCCATCAGTTCGACCGGCACCGCGGGCTCGTGCTCGAAAACGTCCAGTCCGGCCCCGCCGAGGGTGCCTGATTGCAGGGCTTGAACCAGGGCCTGTTCGTCCACCACGCTGCCGCGCGCGACATTGATCAGCGTTCCTTTGCTGCCAAGCGCCGCAAGGATCCGGGCATCAATCAGATGCTGGGTGCCAGGGCCGCCGGGGGTGACGACGATGAGAAAATCGGCCCACGCCGCAAGCCCGGCGAGATCGGCGTGATAAGCATAGGCCACATCCTGCGGATGGCGGCCGTGGTAGGCGATCTCCATGTCAAACGCGGCGAGGCGGCGCGCAATGGCCTTGCCAATGCGGCCGAGGCCGACGATGCCAGCGCGCTTGCCCGTGGCCTTGGTGGTGAGAGTGCCAGAGCCAGCGGCCCAGTTGCCCGCGTGCAGCAGGCGATTGGCCCGGACCAGGCCACGGCTGCTCATCAGCACCAAGGACACGGCCGTGTCGGCCACATCATCGGTGAGCACATTCGGCGTGTTGGTGAGCCGGATGCCGCGCGCACGGCAGTAATCGACGGGGAAACCGTCATAGCCCACGCCGTTCACGCTGATGATCTCCAGGGCCGGGAGCTGGTCGAGCAAGGCAGGCGGGGCCACGCTGCCACCCACGCCTGCCATGGCGCGAATCCGCGCCCCATGCACGCGCAGCAGCTCTTCCTTGTCCGTCGCGTGATGATAGTCGATCACGTCATACTGGCTGGCGAGCGGGTCGCGCAAAAAACCGGGCACCGGTGCGATAAGAAGCAGAGGGATGGAAGAGGCCATGCCCCATGAGAGCGCCAACAAGGCAGCCGTTCAACCGCGGAACCGAGGGTAAATGAGTGCGGGGCGATAAATGAACTTGATGCCCTTCGTTTTGCCTGCGCATCTTCACCTTTCCAATCATGTCCACACGCAGCCTTTTCCTCGTCCTGGCCCTGGCCAGCACCGCCCCCCTGCAGGCCGGCAACTGGCCCAACTGGCGCGGCCCCAATCAAGACGGCAGCAGTGACGAGAAAAACCTCCCGGCGAAGTTCAGCAAGTCGGAGAACGTCAAGTGGGCGGCGGATCTGCCCGGTCTCTCCGCCTCCGTGCCGGCGGTGTGGGGCGACAGCGTGTTTGTCACGGCACCGAAATATGAGGAGCAAAAGTTCTATGGCATCTGCCTGGATGCGAAGACCGGCAAGCAGCGCTGGAGCAAGGCCCTGGCGGAAGGCTCCAAGTGGGACAAGTCCAGCAACCTCGCCTCGCCCTCGCCGGTGACGGATGGCGAGCGGGTGATGTTCTTCTTCGCCACAGGCGACTTGGTGTGTTTTGACTTCCAGGGCAAGGAATTGTGGAAGCGCCAGCTCGCCAAGGATCACGGCAGCTTCGCCACGCAGTGGACCTACTCCAGCAGCCCGGTGCTCGACGGCGGCAAGCTGTACATCCAGGTGCTGCAGCGCAACGAGGCCTTCGAGTTCCAGGGCGTGAAGAAAGGTGTGGAAGGCTCGCCCAACGACTCTTACATCCTGGCCATCGACCCGGCCACGGGCAAGGACCTGTGGAAGGTGATCCGTCCCTCCGATGCGATGATGGAGACGCGCGAGGCCTTCTCCACCCCCGTGTTCACCACTTACAAAGGCCAGCGCGAAATGCTTGTCACGGGCGGCGACTGCATCACCGGCCACGACGCGGCCACCGGCAAGGAGCTGTGGCGCTGGGGCAACTGGAACCCGGACTTGAACAAGAACCTGCGCCTGGTGCCCTCACCTGTCGCTGCCGATGGCGTGGCGGTGGTGTGCTCACCCAAAAAGCGCCCCGTGTTCGGCGTGAAAATGGGCCTGAACGGCAAGCTCTCCGACAGCGACCTGGCCTGGACCAGCGATCCGAAGGAGTTCAGCAGCGATGTGTCCACCCCCCTGGTTTACCAAGGCCATCTATACGTGCTGAGCAGCGACTACAAGAAGCTGAGCTGCGTGGAGCCGCAGACCGGCAAGGTGCTCTGGACCGGTGAAACCGGCAGCCGCGCGAAGTTTGAAGCCTCGCCGACCGCCGGCGATGGCAAGATCTACATGACCAACTTCTGGGGCGAAGTGTACGTGGTGGCCGCCAACCCCGAGAAATTCGAGCTGCTGAACGTGGCCGACATGGGCAACGGCAGCAAGGCCCAGGGCACTGATGGCAGCATCCGCTGCAGCATTCCGATCGCTAATGGCTGCCTGTTCATCCGCGTGCAGGACAAGCTGTACTGCGTGGGAAGCTGATCAGGCTTGGCTGGGGAGAGCGACGAATCCCGCCAGGCGTCGGCAGGCAAAAACCGCCAGCCGGTCAAGAATCCATGCGATGAGAAGGCCAGCGCAAGTACCCGTTAGCGCCCCAACGACAATCGCCTGCCATACCTGGAGCTGCGGGTCAAAGAAATGCTGCCATACGCCCAATGCAGCGATGCCGACGGGCAAAGTGAGCGCCGCACAAACCTGGTAATGAAATGTCCGCAGCCCTGAAGAAAACCGGCCCCGTAGAAGCCCGACGACTACGGAGGACGAAACAATGCCAAGGCTGGCCAGCAAAGCACAACATGCGAAAACCACGCCGGCCAGCACAATTCCAATGCCCACAAGCACGAGAATAAGGATGCCGCACAGCAGGTAAGCCTCCATCGGCGAGATCGGCCCTTCCTCAGGCGCAGCAATCTCGTTACTGGCCCCAAAGGCGATCGAGGCAGAGAGCAACAGCAGCAGGAGTGCTGTTTTCAGGACGGGTCGGGAACGTTTCATAAGGTCAAGACGAGTTTCCTGCTTCGATTGAAGTCGAAGCTACTTTGAGCGGGCCTTTTCGCAATGCCAGGGGTAATAAGGCAGCCTCGACTTCAGCCGAATCCGAGAAGCCGCTGTGACGCACTTTTTGTGCGGCGCAGTGGACAGGCAGCGGTTTGCATGACATGGGAGCGCCTCCCCATCCCATGAAACAGCAGACCATCGTTACCCTCGACCTCGAAGGCGTTCTTGTGCCGGAGATCTGGATCGCCTTTGCCGAGAAGACCGGCATCAGCGCGCTGCGCCGCACGACTCGTGACGAGCCGGATTACGATGTGCTCATGAAGGGCCGCCTGAACATTCTGGACGAGCATGGCCTGAAGCTGACGGACATTCAGGAAGTGATCGGCACACTGAATCCGCCCGATGGTGCGAAGGCTTTCCTCGATGAGCTGCGCTCCATCACGCAGGTGATCATCCTTTCGGACACGTTTGAGGAGTTCGCCCAGCCGCTGATGCGCCAGCTCGGCTGGCCCACCATCTTCTGCCACAAGCTGGAGGTGGAGGACGGCCGCATCGTAAACTACAAGCTGCGCCAGCCTAACCAGAAGCAGCATTCCGTGGAGGCCCTGCGCGGGCTGAACTACAAGGTGATCGCCGCCGGTGATTCGTTCAACGACACCACGATGCTTGGCGCCGCCAACACGGGTTTCTTCTTCCATGCACCGGATGCGATCAAGGCGCAGTTCCCGCAGTTCAAGCCGTTCGATGTGTATGGCGATTTGCTGGCGGCGATCAAGGGAGAGCTGTAGAGCCATCTCAAAAAACTTGCGGCTCAAACGACATTGAAGCCCCGTTCATCCCGGAGGGATGAGAGCCTGTAGCCGGTGGTTGAGCGAGCTTGCGAGCGACACCACCGGTATTGATACACCACGCGACAGCATCCCGGAGGGATGCCAGCCACAAGTCAGTAATGACGACTCTGCGATCCCTCCGGGATCGTGCCGCATACGGGCACAGGGTCCGGTGGTATCGCTCGCAAGCTCGCTCAACCACCGGCTACAGGATTTCATGCCTCCGGCATGAGGAAACAATGACGCGACGATGCTGTTAGCTTGGCTGCAACCCTGGCGACATCACTGGTTCACCCCGTGCCAGCCAAAGTCAGCTTGATATGAAACGACCTAGAAGGTCGTTCGACCAGTGTACGAGCTGGAAGCTCGTTCTACGTGGGCGCATCAACCGACACCGCCCTGGGCCGCTGGTCGAACAAGCCGATGCTCTGCCATCGGTCAAAAAGCTCCTGGGTGGGGTCAGGTTTCTTCGAGCCACCAAACCATCCCATCCGGCGGGCTCGCAGACCGGCTGCGATGATGCACAGGGCAAAGCAGGCCATGGAAAACACATCGCCGTGGAGCGCATAGAAGGTCATCACGGGATGCACTGGCACATTGACGGTGCCGGGCAGAACGCCTTCGATGAGGGTGCTGCCAGTGTCCCGATCTGACAGGCGGCTCAGCTCCACGCCGCGTTCGTCGATGAAGCAGGTGACGCCGGTATTCGTGGCGCGGACCATGGGGCGGCGAAGCTCGATGCAGCGGAAGACTGCGGAGGCTTTTTGCTGCTCCATTTCATCGCTGTCGAGGAACCAGCCATCGTTGCTGAGATTGGCCATGAACTGCGGGGCATCCCGAACAAACTGACGGGCGAGGTCGCCGACGGTGTCTTCAAAGCAGATCAGGGGAATGACCTGCACCTTGGGCTTGGCAAGCCACAGGGGCTCAGTGCTGGGGCCGAAATCGAAGTCCCCGGCGACCACGCCGCCAAGCAGGGCATTCACGGGCGGAAACCAGCGAAAGGGCAGGTACTCGCCAAAGGGCACGAGGTGCACCTTATGATAAAGCTGCGCCTGGCTGTAGTCGTGATACATCAGCGCGGCGCTGTTGTAGCTGGGGTGGCCGGAGGGGGCTTGATAGCTGCACCCAACAAGCAGCGAGTAATCGCCCAGACCGAGCAGGTCATTGAAGTAGCGCGGGTGCTCCTTGAAGCCAAAGGGCAGGTACAGCGCGCCTTCCGGCCAGATGACGAGATCCACGGGGGAAGCGCTGCCGCCCTGGCGGTTTTCGGCATAGAGCCGGGTAAGGTCAGCATAGCGGCCATACATGCTGCTCACCTCTTCCTGCGGGGCATTCCAGTACTTGGCCTGGGCCTCATTGATCTGCACGCAGGCGACTTTCACCGGCATGGTCTCAGGCTTTGCGGCCATTTTTTTCAAGCCGTAAGCCGCAGTCAGCGCCAGGAGCAGAACCGCAGCGCTGGTGTCCAGGCACAGGCGGAAGCGCCTTCGAGTACTCGCGAGGGTCAAAAGTTCAACTGAAGGCTCGGTACCTTCAACATAACGACGATGGACCCCGGGCCCGCTTATCCGGCTGAGATGCCAGTGAAGCACCACCCGGTGCAAGGTGTTGAAGACAACGCACGAGACAAACACCGGCATGAACGAAACCCCCGCGATGCCCAGGATGTCAGCGGTCTGAACCAAGACCAGGTTGTGCATCAAACCAACGCCGAGGCCATCCCAGGCCAGGCCAGTGATGATGATGCCGCGCGCCCATTCCATCACCACCCAAAACGCCGCCGCCAGTGCGGCGCTGCGGATGGATTCCCACGAAATTTGCAGCCATGTACCTGTTAGGAGGTGGCCACGCCGAGGCCGCGCCACGTGCACCATGAACACGGCCCAGACGCCGAAGTAGAGGGACATAAAGCCCGACATCGCAGCCCAGGTGCCCAGGGCTCCAGCTTCGGCTTCGAAGCCGGCCCAGGAGTTGTCCAAGGCACCGGCAAGCACGCGTGGAGAATGGCGCACCCAGCGCAGTGCAGGTATCATGAAGGCACCGCCAGCGAGCCATCCATAAAGGAAGGGCACGCGCACCGGCGTCAGCGCCCGCCACCACCGGCGGATGCGGCCGGCCGGGGTGGTGGGAATGACATATCGGCGCTCCACCAGCCACAGCACGGCCAGCAGCGGGTAGATCCAAAGCCACACGCACATCTCCACGCTCCAGCGCGGCATGGCGAAGTAGAGGATGATGCCGCTGAGGGCGCAGAGGAGGGCTTGAACGCCGCGAGTCATGAGAGACGGATCAGGCCAGGCGGGCGTCGATGTCCTTGTCCAGCCAGGCCCACAGGTCCTTCAGGGCCTGTGCGGCCTTGTCCTTGGCGGCGGCGAGTTCATCGGCGCTGAACTTGGCACCAGCAGCAGGCACGCTGCGACCGAACATGTAGTACTTGATCTTCGGCTCGGTGCCGGAGGGACGCACAGCGAAGCTGCGGCCATCGGCGAGATCGACGAAGAGCATTTTCTCGGCTGGCACGCGCTCACCTTCCTCGTCGTGAATGACATCTTTGCGGAAGTCGCGCACGCTGGTCACTTGCACTCCATCGATCACGGTGGGCGGGTTGGTGCCATAGCTGTCGGCCAGCTTGGCGATCTTCGCCGCGCCTTCCGCGCCTTCGAAGGTCTTGCTCTTGTTCACTTCCAGGAAGTAGCCCACTTCGGCGTACACTTGGTCGAGCAGGTCGGCGACGGTCTGGCCTTGAGAAGCGGCATAGGCAGCCAGCTCGGCAAACATCACCACAGCGCCATTGCCGTCCTTGTCGCGGCTGAAGTCGCTGCCCATGTAACCATAGCTTTCCTCACCGCCGAAGACCAGGAAGCGGCTCTTTTCAAGGCGGATGGCGCGGGTGCCGGCCTCGTCGAGGTCGCGGTACTTGTCGCCGAGGCCGAGCTGGGCCTCGTACTTCGCCAGCTTGCTGCTGATCCACTTGAAGCCGGTGAGGGTGTTCACGCAGTTGATGCCGAACTTCGCGGCAATGGTGTCCTGCATGGGGCTGGTGACATAGGTCTTGAGCAAGACGGCATGCGACTTGTTAGCCTCGGTGAGCCAGCCGAGTTCAAACATGGTCTTGGTACGGTACCAGGCCATGAGGGAGCCGATCTGGTTGCCGGTGAGAAGGATAAGCTTGCCCTCCTTGTTGCGCACGCCCACGCCCATGCGGTCGCAGTCTGGATCGGTGCCGATGATGGCATCCGCGCCCACCTGGTCCGCCAGGTCCGCGGCCATCTTGAGGGTGGGGGCGTTTTCGGGATTGGGCGATTCCACGGTGGGGAAGCGGCCGTCCTGGATGTCCTGCTCCGGCACGGTCACGTAATCGAAGCCGAGCTTGCCCAGGATTTTGGGCACCAGCACGCCGCCGGTGCCGTGGAGGGCGGTGTAGACGATTTTGAGGCCCTTGGCCTTTTCCAGCAGCTCAGGCTTGAGCATGAGGGTCTGCACGCGGGTGAGGTACTCCTCATCCATATCCTTGCCCAGGATGGTGAGCTTGCCTTGCTCAGCTTCGGGCAGGGCTTCATAGGTCTCGCTGGCGATGGCGTTCACCTGCTTGATGATGCCGGTGGCGTGGGGCTCGACGATGCCGGCGCCATCATTGAAGTTCACCTTGTAGCCGTTGTCGTGGGCCGGGTTGTGCGAGGCGGTGATCATCACGCCCGCATCGGCGCGCAGGATGCGCACGGCATAGCTCATTTCCGGCGTGGCGCGGCAGCTTTCGAAAAGATACACGTTCACGCCCAGGTCGGTGGCGATCTTGGCGGCGAAGTGGGCGAAGTCCTTGGAGAAATGGCGGGTGTCGTGGGCGAAGACGATGCTGGCTTTTCCTTCCACGCCGTCGGCTTTGCGATAATCAATGCAGTACTGCACCAGGCCGCGGGTGGCGCGCAGGACATTGAAGAAATTCATCGCGTTGGTGCCCACGCAAGGATTTGCGGGGCGCATGTCTTCCGGCTCACCGCCGCGTTCGACACTGGTGACGATGTTGCCAATCGTCCGCCCGCGCAGGCCGCCAGTGCCAAACTTCAGGGCCTGGAAGAAGCGGTCGTTCAGCTCGCTCCACTGGCCCGCATTGGCCAGTTCCTCGATGCTCTGCCGGTACAGCGGGTTGCTGCTGGCGCCGAGGAGGGCATTGATGTTGTCGAGACTGGCTTGAAGGAGCTTGCCTTCAGCGACGGCTTGGGTGAGTGCGGCTTCCAGGGACATACGGAGCCCCGATGCTAGTGTGACGTTCCAGGCTTGTCCATCCGTTATCAGGGTTGCTGGAAGCGGCCAGCGTGACGGGGTTGTAAGGCTGCACCCGTTGCCTTAGGCCCGCAAACTGCGACGAAGGGTCGCGGATTCCGGCATCCCCCTGCCTGCATCCGGCAGCGCATTCCCCCCACCCCACACGGCGTCCCCCCGCCGTGGCGCTGTCCATCTCCAAAAAAACCTGATGTTTAAGACTCTGCCTCTTCACATCCGTGCCCTGGCTGTCGCCAGCCTGGCGTGGATCCTTGCGGTCCCGGCTCACGCGCAGTCGGTATGGAACACCACCACTGGAAGCTGGAACACCAGCGCCAACTGGCTGCCCGCCGGCGTGCCTGTGAGTGACAGCACCACGGCACTGACGTTTGGCGGTGGCAGCACCTACACGACGACGAACAACATCGGTGCCTTCAGCCTGAACCAGCTCACGTTCAGCAACACAGCGGGCACGGTGACGCTGACCGGCTCGCCCACCACCAATGCGCTGAGCTTCCTGAACAGCAGCACGGGCGTGTCGCCAGGGATTGCGCTGACCGGGGCTGGCAATGCCACGATCTCCTCGCCGGTCAACTGGACGGCGAACACCAGCGCGACCAACTCTGGCACGGGAACCCTGACTTTCGGCGGCACACAGACCTTCACCAACGGCACGAAGGAAACCTTCACCAATTCAGGCACCGGCACCGTGACATTGGCTGATGGCATCACCTATGCCGCGACCGGCACCGGCTCCAGCCTGGTGCTGAACCTGGTGAACAACAACCCTGCGGCGGGCAGCTTCAATATCGGCAACATTGGCAACCTGGCCAGCGTGACCGTCAACATCGGTGGTACTGGCACCGTGCGTTTCAACGGCAGCATTGGCGGCGACTTGTTCGGCGCATCCTCAGTGCTCAATGTACTGTCTGGAGCGACTTTTGACTTCAATGGCAACGGCGAAAGCATGGGCGCCATCTCCGGGGCCGGGACGATTGTCTCCACGGTGAATGTCGCACCCTCCATGGCGGGCATCTTCACTTTTTCAGGCAAGTTCACCGGCGCGGGCGGCAGCCTGACGGTGGCAGGCGCGTCCCACACGCTGGACCTCGCGGGCAGCACCAGCGATTACACCGGAGCCACCACCATCACCGCCGGCCACCTCGTCGTCTCCGCCAACGCGCCGAACGGCAGCGCGGGCGCACTGGGCAATGCCATCTCCGAAGTGCTCGTGGGAGACACCAGCGGTTCGGCCAGCACCTCGCTCATGATCGACACGGCGGGCGTCAACATCGGCCGCAACATCCGCATCCAGACGGGCAGCAGCGGCATCTCGAGCGTGGGCGGCACGAACACCTCCGGCACGGTGACCTACAGCGGCAACCTCACGCTGGGCACTGACACGGCAAACGCCAGGGGCGTGACGCTGTATGCGGCACCAGGCGGCATCACTGAATTCACCGGCGGCCTGCTGCGGGCCACGGGGGCCGCTGGCACCACCGACACGGTGACCATCACCGGCGGCGGCACGGTGGCCATGCGCGGGACGAACACCTACACCGGCACTACCACAGTGAGCAACGGCCTCCTGCTGCTGGACGATGCGACGAGCAACACCACCAAGCTCAGCAGCAGCGCGGCGCTGGTGCTCAATGGCGGATCGGTCAGCCTCACCGGCAGCAGTGCCGGCACGACGTCGGAAGCCGCCAACGGTCTCACGCTCGGCAGTACCCTGGGCGGCTCCGGCACCATCACGGTCACCGCTGGTTCCGGCCAGGGCGCCTCATTGAATCTGGGGAACATCCAGCGCAACACCGGGGCCACGGTGAACTTCGCCACCATCAGCAACGGCGGAGCGCCATCGATCGCCATCAGTTCCGGCACGGCGGGCACCATGCTGGGTGCCTATGCCACGTACAATCTCAATGACTGGGCAACAGTGGATACGAACGGCAACGTCACCGCGTTCAGCGGCTACTCCTCGACCATCGCCAGCGGCAACCAGACAAACCTGACCGCCAGCCCCGCCACGCTGGCCAGCGGCGGTGCCACGACCAATTCCCTGCGCTTCGCCAATACGGCGACGGCGACTATTGGCTTCAATGCCACTACACCCGGCACGCTCACCCTCGGCAGCGGCGGCATCCTGGTGACCTCCGGCGCAGGAGCGACCAACATTGGCACCACCACCACTCGCGGCACGCTGACCTCCACAACGGGCGAGGTGATCATCCAGCAGCAGGACACGACGAACTCATTGACGATCAACTCGGTGATCTCAGGCACCAACCTGACCAAGAGCGGCGACGGCACCCTGGTTCTCACCGGTACCAACACCTACACTGGCACCACTTACATTAATGGCGGCACGGTTTCGATCACCTCCACCAACAACCTCGGCTCGAACACTTCGGCCATCGACATCAATGGAGGCACGCTCGCGATTGCCGGCACCGGAACGATCAATGTCGTCAGCGTCACCGGCCACGTGATTACCGTGGGGCCTGCGGGTGCCACGTTCAATTTCTCCGCCAATCCGGGCATCGCCTTCACCGGCAGCGGTTTCACCGGTTCCGGGCCGGTGACCAAGACCGGCACGGGCTCGTGGAACGTGGGGGCGACGGCGAGCTCCTTCAGCGGCACCATCAATGTCGCCGCCGGCACGCTGGCGATGACCAGCGCGCAGCTCCAGAGCGCCGGCACGATCACGGTGGCCAGCGGTGCGGCCTTCAACATCAATGACGACGGCACAGGCAACTGGTTCAGCTCCAATGGCACGCAGTTCCTTCTCAACGGCACTGGCGTGGGCGGTACAGGGGCCTTCCATCTCACGGACCAGACAACCAACACGGCTGTCACCGCCGACCCGACCTCCACCGTGCTGCGCGATGTGGTGCTGCAAACAAGCTCATTGATCCAGACCGACAACGGCAACGCGGCAGGCAGCCTCTCCACCCTGATTTTCAGCGGCATCGTCTCCGGCCCCGGTGCGCTGATCAAAGGCGGCAACGGGGTGCTGGTGGTGACAAACGCCAACAATTCCTGGTCCGGCGGCACCAACGTTCAAGGCGGCATCTTGCGGCTGAACCTGGGCAATGACCGGCTGCCGACGAGCACTACGGTCACGCTGGGAACCGGCACCACCTCCGGCGTTTTGCAGATCAACGGTTTCACCCAGACGATTGCGGGACTGGCCACCTCCGGCACCGGCACCGCCAATGAGGTGACGAACGGCAGCAGCACCGCCACCGGCCTGCTCACGGTGAACGTGGCCAACGGCAGCCAGACCTACAGCGGCCTGATCGGCGGCACGGGCCTGGACAACACCCACGCTAACAACAACCTGGGCTTCATCAAGGATGGCGCCGGCTCGATGCAGCTCTCCGGAGCCAACACTTACAGCGGAGTCACGCTGGTGAAAACCGGCACGCTGATGTTAGGCAACACGAACGCCCTGGGCAACGGCGGCGCGGGCATCGTCAGCGGCAACGGCGGCACCACGGTGACGGCCGGAGCAACCCTGGACCTCAACGGCCAGACCAACATCAACGAGGTGATCACCCTCAATGGAACCGGTGTGGGCGGAGCGGGCGCACTGGTGAACAACAGCGCCACACCGGCCACGCTGGGCAATGGCGTCTCCTCTCTGAGCACTACCGGCACTGCCACGGGCTGGACGGGCGGGGCGACAATGACGATTGGAACGCCCGGCAGCGGCACAGCGGCGACGGCCACGGCACTGCTGGGGTTGACGAATGCCTCGCTCTCCATCACCAGCGCCGGCAGCGGCTACGGGCTCACGCCGGTGGTGACGGTTTCCGGCGGGGGCGGCACTGGCGCAGTGGTCGCTCCCCAGCTCGGAGTGACAACGGCCTCTTACACCATCAACGCGGGCAATGAGGTCTTCTCGGCCGCACCCACCGTCACCCTGTCGAACGGTGCGACGGCGACGGTCAATCTATCTGGTGGTACCAGCGGCACGATCACCGGCATCACCGTGACCAACCCGGGCTCAGGCTTCTCGGGCACGCCCGGCATTACCTTCAGCGGAGGCACGGTGACGAGCGGCAGCACGGCCCCAACAGGCTCAGGCAACAACAGCAACTACATCCTTGTAGGGCTGACAGTCACCAGTGCCGGCTCCGGGTTCACCAGCGCGCCCACCGTCACCATTACAGCAGGCACGGGATCCACAGCCACCATTGGCGTGAGCAATACGGCATTCGGGTTGCTAGGTTTGGCGCTCACGAACAACGGCAGCGGCTACACTTCCGCACCCACGGTGGGCGTTTCCGGCGGCACGGCCACCGCGACAGCCAATCTTTCCGCCGTGGTGCTGGGGTCCAATTCCAGCATCGGCGGCAGCGGCAGCCTGACGGTCCAGTCGCCGATTTCCGGGGCCTTTGGCATCACCAAGGTGGGTACGGGCACCACCACTCTATCTGGCACGAATACTTACACTGGCACGACCACGGTCTCCAACGGAGTGTTGCAAATCGGCGCGGCAGGCAGCGGGCAAACCGGCACTGGCGCGGTAACCGTGCAGACCGGCGGACAGCTCTCCGGCACCGGCACGGTGCAGGGCTCCTCTTTCACGCTGGCCAGCGGAGCGACGCTGCGACCAGGCGACATCACCAGCGGCACGGCCACAGGCAACGGCACGCTCACTTTCACCCCCGTGTCCACTGGCTCGTATAACTTGCAAAGCGGCTCCAGCGTGGTGCTGGGAATCACTTCCCCCACGGTCACAGATGCCACTTTTGGCGGCAATGCGGTGGGTTCGGCGGGCTACAATGCCTTTGTCGATTCCGTTTCCGGCCCGGGAGCCTACAACCAGCTCGCCTTTACAGGCGGTGCGGGCTCCACGCTGACCTTCGGCAGCAACCTGACGGTGCAGGACAACGGCTTCACACCCGCCGCTGGCGAGATCTTCAGCCTGCTGGACTGGAATGCGGCGATGACCACGAATTTCTCCGGCTTCAACACGGGCGCCACCTATCATACCGGCGCCGATGACAATGGCACCCAGCTCGACCTGCCAGACATCAGCTCCTTCGGGCTGGCCTGGGATACAAGCCGGCTGAAGATTTCCGGCAATGTCGCCATCGTCAGCTTCACGCCCGAGCCCGGGCGCTGTGCATTGCTGTTTCTCGGGCTGCTGAGCCTGTGCCTGCGCAGACGGCGATAGGGGACGTCCCCCAGATTCTGCCGCTTGCCGCCCCGGGGCGGTGGCGGTAGAGTGCGCGCCGTTTGCATGATGCCGCGCGGGAGCCATCGCCTATTTCTCTGGTCAATCACCCTGGCCCTGTTGCTGCCTTTCAGCGCAAGGGGCAGCGAGCAAGGCACTGCCGCCACCAGCCTGCAAGATTTGATGGACGTGCAAAAGGCGGTGAAGACCGTGCTGCCCATGGTGCGCCGGGCAGTGGTGGCGCTGGAAACCGGTGATGGCGCTGCCAGCGGAGTGATCGTAACCCCTGACGGGCTGGTGCTCACCGCCGCGCATGTGACCAGCGAACCGGGCAAGCCCGGGCAGGCCGGCATGCGGCTGAAAATCATCCTCAGCGACGGGCGCCGTACCATGGGCACCGCGCTGGGCATGGACACGGCCACCGACGCAGCGATGGTGCAGCTCGATGGCAAAAGCAACGACTGGCCGTTTGTCGATCTGAACCGCAACCAGTCGGCTGCGCAGCCCGGCCAATGGTGCTTTGCCCTGGGACATCCGGGCGGCTATGATGCAGCGCGCGGCGATGTGCTGCGGGTGGGTAAAGTGCTCAAGACGACCGCCAACAGCCTGCAATCGGACTGCGTGCTGATGGGCGGCGACAGCGGCGGCCCGCTGTTCAGCCTGCATGGCGACCTCATCGGCATCCACAGCCAGATCTGGGAGGGCCGCGACCAAAACGTGCATGTGTCGCTGGCGCCCTTCTTCCGTTCCTGGGACACGATGAAGCGCTCCGAAGTGGTGCATGAGTGGGGGCAGGGCAGCGGCGGCTGGCTGGGCGTGGCCACACGGCTGGGCGACAGCCGCCAGATCGAGGTGGACCAGGTGGCCCCCAGCTCTCCCGCAGCGCGGGCCGGCATGCGCAGTGGCGACACCATCGTTTCCTTTGACGGCAAGCCGTTGCACGACCGCGCGCTTTTCAGCACCCTGGTCAATGCACGGGCGGCTGGCGATGCGGTGGTGCTGGTGGTGCGCAACCGCTCCGGTGAACGTATTCTGACTCTAAAACTGGCCCAGCGCCCCTCCGACTGACCCCCTCCCATGGCGTGGTGCTTCCATCCTGTCGTTGCCTCCCTGGCCATGCTCCTGCTGGCCGGAACGGCGGCCCGTGCCCAAAATCAGGCGTCCCTGCCAGACGAGCAGCGGACCAATGGTGAAAAAACCCTGGCGGCCCTCGGCATTCTGGAAAAGGCCGCCGCCCCCAGCATGATCCAGGTGCTGACGAGCGATGGCCGGCTGGCTGCCCGCGGCGTGATTTTAACCAACGACGGCTACTTCCTCACCAAGGACAGCGAAACGCCTCACAGCCCGGCCTTCACCATCGCGTGGCCGGACGGCAGCCGCTGTGAAGCACACCGCGTGCATGTGGATGCCACGCTGGACCTCCTGCTCGCCAAGGCTCCGCGCACCAATGGCGTGCCCATCGCCTGGAAAGCCTCCACCAGCCTCGGCGCAGGGGACTGGATCGTTTCCGCCACCACTCCGGCCCCCCAAGGCTGCACGCTGCGCCTGGGCGTAGCCAGTGCGCGCCGGCGCCGCATCGGTGGCGGCGACGTGGCCATGGGCATCCGCATGAATGACAACCAGGCCACCTCGGGAGTGCTGATCGTGGAGGTGGCCAGCGAAAGCCCCGCCGAGGCTGCGGGCATCCTGCAAGATGACCTGCTCGTGTCACTGCAAGACGAGCCGGTCTCCCGCTCCGGCCAGGTAAAGCAGATCATCTCGCGCTTCCATGCCGGCGAGGAGGTGAAGCTGCGCGTGCGCCGCGGCAAAGCGGAAAGCGATTTCCATGTGCGCTTGGCGAGCCGCAGCAAGATCATCTCCAACTGGGGCGGCGAGGATTATGCCAATGGCGGCGTGTCCCTGCGCACGGACAACTTCCCCGAGGTGATCCAGCACGAAATCCCGCTGAAGCCCAACGACATGGGCGGTCCGCTGCTGGACCTGGATGGCAATGCCCTGGGGCTAAACATCTCGCGCGTGGACCGCGTGACCACCTTTGCCCTGCCCATGGAGCAGTTTCAGGTGAAGGCGCAGGAGTGGGTGGTGGCGGACCGGAGCGCGGCTGCGAAGTGATGCCCCGATGAATTGAAAACGGGCCTTTTTTAACCCGTTGATTTTGTCGGTAAAAACAAGCCCAACGGGGCTTACGTTCCGAAGCCCAGGGTTAGCTCGAGTCTCACGAGGGCTACCCTGGGTTTCCGCATGGCAGCGATGGCGCAAATCCTCGACATCGCCGTCACCCCCGCTCTATAGCAGCGCTCTCTCAGCGCGCTGCTGGCGAGTCTTGGGCTTCGAAGCAATCCGTGCTTGGCGCCTCTCCTCGGCGCGATGCAACCCAGGGTAGCCCTCGTAAAAACTCGGGCGAACCCTGGGCTTTGAGACGCAAGCCCTTCGGGCTAGTTCACCGGCAGAACCATGGGATAAAAGACCCGTTTTCCACTGTTCGCGGCATAACCTCACTCCCTGGCACCATGGGCGCGCAGATAAGCGGCCACGGCTTCGTGACGAGCGGAGCGCGCCGCCTTGAGCGCGGTCACCTGGAGGTTGGCTGTGGCATTGGGATTGGCCCCTTCGGCAAGCAAGGTCTGGACGGCTTCAAGCTGGCCGGTGGCTGCGGCGATGATCAGCGGGGTGGCGCCGGAGCCGTCGGTGGTATCCACCCGAAGGCCAGCCCGGATGAGGGCGCGGATTGCGGCGGCCCGACCATACTGGGCGGCGATGTGGAGGGCTGTGGCTCCCTGCGAAGTGCGGCCGCGCAGGCTGGCACCACGACGGATGAGCACGTTCAGCGCTGGCAACCGCCCGGCCCACGCGGCCGTCATCAGCGGCGTGTAGCCAGCCTTCGGCCACACCGCATCAATGGCAGCGCCATGATCCAGCAGCAGGCCGACCATGTCGGCACCGGCAAAGCGCACCGCCGTAATGAGCACCGGCTCGCCATTCTTGCCAGAAATGCCCAGCTTGGCTCCTTGCTTTAGCAAGGCGGCTGCCTCGGTGGTGTTGTCGGCGAGGACAGCCCGTTGCAGACGCGTGTTGCCCGAGGCATCTCGCGCATTCGGATCGGCTGGAGGGGCTTCGGGCTTGGTGGCGGCCTCGACCGGTTTGGACTTCTCGACAGTTTCGGGCTTGGTGACCGGCTCCGCTGGCTTTTCGGGGGCAGCAGGGGGCATGGGTTCCGGAGCGGCCTTGGTCATGGCCACGGACTTTTCCGGCTCGGCAGGCTTGGCTGGCTCTGGAGCGGGTTTCTCGGGAACGGGCGGCGGTGTGGGCTCTGAAGCAGGCTTAACCATGGCCACGGGCTTTTCCGGTTCGGCAGGCTTGGGCGGCTCTGCGGCGGGTTTCTCTGGAGCCGGCGGGGGTGCGGGTTCCGGGGCGGCTTTGGTCATGGCCACGGCCACGGGTTTTTCTGGTTCGGCTGGCTTGGGCGGCTCTGGAACGGGTTTCTCGGGAACGGGCGGTGGCGTGGGCTCCGGGGCGGCCTTGGTCATGGCCACGGGCTTTTCTGGTTCAGCAGGCTTGCTGGATGGCGCGGGGCCGTCCACCAAGCCAGCGGCTGCAAAAGCCTGCGCCACCTCCGGCGAGGCATCCACAGACATGCGGGCGAGGGCTTCACGGCTTTCTTTTGACGTGGCGGCTTCCTTCGCGTGAGGAAGCAAGGTTTTCACGATGCCCGCATAGCCTTTTTTGACCGCCCAGAAGAGAGCAGGATGGCCGTTCTTGTCCGCGGCGCTGACATCAGCGCCCTGCTCCACCAGAAAAGCGGCCATTTCCTCGTGGCCGGTACGGGCGGCATGCAGCAGGGCGGTATCACCTTCTCTGTCCTTGAGATTGAGCAGGCCGGGATCGTCCGTCAGCAGCAGGCGCGCCTCGGCCACTTTGCCTTCCTCGGCGGCCTGGAAAAAGGCCAGGGCCCCTTTGGGCAGAGGCGGCTTCCAGTTGCGCAGGAAGGACACGGCCAGGCCGGTGGCTGTCTGCAAAGGGGTGCGCAGAACGCCGTTGAGCGCGTTGAGGTTGGCCCCATGTTCGAGCAGCATCTCGCAGATGGGCTTGGAGCCGGTCTTGGCGGCCCAGTGCAGCGGCGTCCAGTCATCGAAGCCGCGGGCGTCCACATCCGCGCCCTTGTCAATGAGCAGGCGTGCCGCCTCCACTTCCTTGGCCTGGATGGCGTGATGCAGGGGCCGGTCGCCAGCCTTGTCGCGCAGGTCGATGAGGCCGGGGTCTTTGTCCAGCAGCGCGGTGAGGGCGCGGGTGTCGCCCTTGTCCGCGGCGTCATGGATTTCGGCGGCGCGGAGGACCGGCAGGGCGGCCAGGAGGAAGAGGAGCAGGCGGGCGGCTAACAGTTTCATGCGTTTTCAGACCGCGGGTGGCAAACGGCGGGGCAAAGAGAGTGCGGCGTACGGAGGAGTCAACGGAAATGGCGGGCAGCAGCACGATGCACGCCACATGGAACGGAGGCAGCCATTGGAATAATTCTGCATGATCTTGACGAGCGCGGCCCG